>Ga0265338_10011568_pt1 | contig 10175 bp, 9 predicted proteins | sample 42126metaG_FD_193579 | JGI IMG/M metagenome (GOLD analysis project Ga0265338, IMG submission 193579) | Rhizosphere microbial communities from Carex aquatilis grown in University of Washington, Seatle, WA, United States - 4-21-26 metaG | ecosystem: Host-associated > Plants > Roots > Rhizosphere >... | reverse complement strand
GTTTAAAACCAGCAGGATTTATATATCATTAAAAGCAAGTATCAGATGCAAAATATTGCGTCTCTACTTTGCAGCAGCAGCTTTTAATAAAGCAGCATTGTTTTTTGCGATCTGGCTATTTTTTGGCTCAGCAGAACGGCTTCCAAGCTCAAGGTTGGTGGCCAGTTTTAAAAATTGTACTTCTAACCTTGAAGTAGTTTTATTTTTTCTGTCTTTTCTTTTTAAACGGGTAACGCCCATGATGTTGTCTATTTAAATGTTTTTAATATTCGAGGTCGGGAGCGGATTCGAACCGCTGTAGGAGGTTTTGCAGACCTCTGCCTAGCCACTCGGCCACCCGACCGTTTTTCAAGGCTGCAAAAATAGCAATTATTTATTGACCGCCAACTTTATTATATGAATTTCTGCTAATTTCCGAACAAAAAAGTGCCGTGGCGATGCCAACATTCAGCGATTCAGCCTTACCTGTGCGCGGAATGGTTACGGCTTTGGTAATTTGCGTGGCGATTTCAGGCCGCATGCCGTTGCCTTCATTGCCCATAACGATGAGGCCTTCCTGCCCGAAATTGGTTTTATAAATGTTCTCCCCGTTCAGCGTCGCGCCAAATATGGGCAGGCCGAGTTTTGGTAAAACGGCCGCGAGGTCGGCATAATAAACACTGATCCGTGACAGCGAGCCCATACTCGCCTGCACCACCTTGGGGTTGTAAACGTCAACCGTATCGGCCGAACAAATGATCTGCCCGATGCCAAACCAATCAGCAGTGCGGATAATGGTGCCCATATTGCCCGGATCCTGGATGCCATCTAAAACTATTGTGAACTTTTTTTGAAGCTTTGCGTTATTGAGTACAGGCCAGGAGGGGATCCTGACCACCGCGATAATTTCCTGCGGCGTTTTTAAACTGCTGATCTTTTCCATGTTTGTAACGGAAATTTCACAGAAGTTTATATTTCGGGATAATTTCAGCATTTTTGGGTCGAAAGAAGCCGTATGGTAAACGGCCTCCACGTGGTACGGAGAGTCAATAAATTCTACAACGGATTTATAACCTTCAACCAAAAACAAACCGTGTTCCGTGCGATCTTTTTTTGATTGAAGGGACCTTAGTAAACTGATTTGAGATTTTGAAAGCATATACAAGCGCTGGTAGTAACCGTTTTGCAATATTAAGTATTCTTCTGCTCTTTCTGGTGTGCAGCTGCAGTTTAACCCGCAGGCTGCAGCCCGGGCAGTCGCTGGTGCGTAAGATTACCATAAAAGGCATCGATAAGGAGTTTGCAGTTCCGGCTGTGAATTATGTCGACAAAGAACAGCAGCCCAATAACTGGCTCAACCTGCAGTTTTACTACCTTTTTAGCAAACACGGGAAACGGGATATCGGCGACCCGCCCGCGATATTGGATAGCAACCTGGTTGAATTTTCGCGCATACAAATTGAACGCTTTATTCAGAACAAGGGCTATTTAAAAGCCAAAGTTACCGACAGTATCAAGATAAAAAACAAGAGGGCCGAACTGATATTTTCAGCCGAAGAGGGTCCGCTTTTTAGGATCCGTAAGATCCAGGACAGCATAGCCGACAAAAATGTAAAGAATTTATACCGGGTTAACAGGCCGCGTTTTTCGCACGTACAGCCCGGCGGCCGTTTTGATACCGACAGTTTAGCGTATGACAGGGATGAATTTTACCTCATCATGAAACGCAATGGTTATTACGATTTTTACAGGCAGTATATTAATTATACGTATGATTCCACCTTCAGAAGCAGTGTGGTGGATATTAAAATGATCATTGATAACCCCGCAGGGAAGCCCGCCCACCCGGTTTATAAGATCAATAATACGCTGATAGTGGTCGCCAACAGCGAAGGGCGTACGCCAGGCAAAGCAGATACTTTACAAGTTGATTCGCAGTTTAAATTTGTTGATTTTTCGCACAAGTTTAAACCCCGTGTTGCCACGGATTATATTTTTCAGCGTAAGGGGCAGATCTATGATATTGACAGGCAAACCCTTACCACGTCGAGGCTTTCGGAGTTAAATGTGTTTCGCAATGTGCCCAATCCAACCTATACCAGGTTGCCTGACAGTACCAACCGCCTGGATACCAGGATAGACATCGTGCCGTTGAAGCAAATGTCGAACAGGGTGGAAGGGGAGTTCCTTTTTAATGCCGGGCAGTACGGGTTTAACCTCGGTAATACATTTACCGACAGGGACGTATTTAAAAATGCAGCCATACTGCAGATAAAATTAAATTGGAGCGTGTTGTTTGATAATGGCAGCAGCATAAGCAACCCTAATGGTATTTCCAACCAGGACCTGACGGTGGGCGCCAACTTAATTTATCCCCGTATTGTGTCGCCATTTACCAAATTGCCCATTTTAGGTAAATATGGTGTGCCGCATACCACGTTTTCGACCAATTACCAGCTATTTTATGAACAGGGTTTGGTGCAGCGTACCAGTTTTATCAATTCGATCACTTACGACTTTGCAGAAACTGCTCAAAAAACACATACCGTTACCCCCATATACATTGAATTTTCAAAAGGGATCATCAACCCCCTGGCCCAGGCCGAATTGGCATCCAATCACCTTTATGCCTATAGTTACCTCATCGGGCGTACCATATTTACCGCCGGCAGCCAGTACACCTACCAGTTTAACGCGAATAAGCTAAATACGTACTCGAATTTTATTTATTTCCGCGGCAGCCTGGATGTAGGTGGCAATACCCTCGCGCTGCTCGCCAATCTTCTAAACTCGCCGCGCGATTCAACGGGCGAGCGTACCATTTTCGGGCGCACTTTCGCGCAATATGCCAAAGCTGAAACTGATTTTCGCCTGTACCATAGTTTTGGCGGCGAAAGACAGTTGATCTTCCGCTTAAACCCCGGTGTAGGCGTACCTTACGGCAACAGCAGCCAACTGGTATTTAAAGATAACACCTACTCGGGCGGATTGATATTTGAGAAAGAGTTTTATGCCGGCGGCGCTAATGATATGCGGGCATGGCTGCCGCGTACCCTTGGCCCGGGCAAGTTTAACCGTGCTACTTTTTATGGGCCGCCGGGCACCGCTACGGCACCTTCAAAGGGCGACTCGCTGCGTACCCGTTTAAAATACCTTGACCAGTTCGTCGAAGTGAAGATCATCACCAACCTGGAGTACCGTTATAAACTGGTGGATAACTTTTTTGGCTCGATACTTAAAGGAGCGGTGTTTATTGATGCAGGTAATATCTGGCGGCTGCATGCGCAGGACAATGACCCCAATGTTGAATTCAGGGTCAATAATATTTTGCCAGCAACTGCGCTGGATATCGGTACCGGCTTAAGGTTCGACCTTGCCTTTTTTGTTTTCAGGCTCGATGCCGCGTTCAAATTTAAAGACCCCCAGTTTGACGGCTCGCAACAATGGGTACTGATCAATCACTTTAATGAACTATTCCATACAGGGCCGTTTAAAACTGCCTACCAGTTAAACAACAGCGGCGATACCTATAATTTTATGCAGCTTAATTTTGGCATCGGAATGCCGTTTTAAGAAGGTGAAAAGTCCGGAAGTCCGGAAGTCAGTAAAGTCCGAAAGAAAAAGTTTTTAAAGTATAAAGTAATAGGTTAAGGAAATGAATCTTTCCGACTTTCGGTCTTTCCCGACTTCCGGATTTTTTGCAAAATAAAAGCCCCCTTACTCTCGCAGTTCGGGGGCTTTAACCTAAACCTTATCACAAAAGGCAAGTGTAGAACCTGCCATATGAAGCAACAAATATAAAGTGAATATTTTAATTTAAAAAGTTTTGTGTAAAAAGGACGCATTGGGTTTATAGCGGGCAGGAATAACCTCAAAATTTGACTTTAAACACGGTTTTCGACCTTTAACAAATGTTGAAAACTGTATATTTAGTTTACTCCGGTGTGTATTTTTGCTTATAAACGGGCATCATTCTGCTTTTGAAAGTGAATATTTTCATATCTTAATATATGATTTTGGGATTATTTAGTAATAATGCCCGGTTTTGAATCAGCATCAGGCGCGCGGGCCAATGGCTTTATTCAAAAATAAAGGGGTTAAAATTGGAGTATCTCCAATAACATACCGCCGTTTGAGGCGATGGTTTTGAAAGGTTTTTTGGTTAAAAATACTAACAGCCCCGCTAAAATATATTCTTTAACCCATCAATAATACTTTCAAAAAACGTGGGTACGCTTAGCCCGCTGTGGTAATTAAAATACACAAATATGGCAAAGATGATGATGGCGACGATAATGAACCGTTTAAACATATAGGCCAGCAGAAACAATACGCATGGAATGGCAATCAGCCATACCCAACTGATATGGATGGGGCTCAGCTTATCATCCGTACGGTAAACATAATAGAGGCTGGAATGGGTGCCGCTTTCGTTTTGATGACGGACGTACAAAAATGTAGAGCGCGCAATTTTTTGCCTGTAAAAGGCAGTCCCCTTCTCGAACTTCAGGGTGTCCTCAAGTCCGTTTATGGAGAAGCTGAACATGCCATTTACGCTTTCGCGGATATTACCCAGGGAATCGGTGGCGATAACCGCAACTTCATCCTTCGCAAAGGGGTTTTCTTTGATCACAAAATGGTTAATGGCAATATCATCCGCAAAAGCAAATGTTGTTGAAACTAATGTTAAACAAAAAATAAAAAGCAGTTTTTTCATGGATTTATAATGATCAGCATAATTTTTTGAATACCTGCAAACCTGTATAAAAATAATGATTTTACATTATGCGTGGTTAATTAATTAAAGAAGCAATATTTAAAAACAGGATTTGGTACAGTTGATAGCTAAATAACCAAATCCTCCTGAGTTAGTTTTTATTGAATAAAATAATTATCATCACGCCAAAAATTAAACGGCTAAATAGCAGATGTTTATAAATTAGTCTATAAAATCTATAGGAATTATCGTTTATGTAATTATCTTTGCAGCAGAGATTAATTAGTTTTTATAAAGTCGCGTGACCGAGAGGATAGGTGGTGGTCTGCAAAACCCCAAACGGCAGTTCGAATCTGCCCGCGACGTCTTTTCTAAGTCGGAAGCCCTTAGTCTCAAGTCGAAAGTTAAAAAATGACTTAAGACTCAGGACTTTCGACTTAAGACTTACAAATATGACAGGCCTTTTAGCTGCCCATCTTCATAATAAAAGGGCGTAAAGCCGTCTTCGGCTAATTCGCAGCTTACCAGCATGGAGGTAAACAGCACGTCGCCAAATATATTGGCGATAGCGGTATCCGCAGCGTCGCGGCCCGAGGCTATCTTTAGCAGGCCATTAAGCGGCACCAGCCTTGTGGCATCAAACAAAACCCATTCGTTACCAATATAGGCCTCAAAGCAGGCATGGAAGTCGGCGGGTTTTAATTGATAGGCGTATCCGGTAAAATAACGGGCAGGGATGGTTAAAGCGCGGCACAACGCGATGCCCAGGTGTGCGAAATCGCGGCATACACCTGCCTGTTCAGTAACGGTATCAAACGCGGATGTTTGCGAGTTGGTTGAACCGCTTAAATACAATACATTTTTGTTGATCCAGTTGGTAAGCGTGGCCACTTTTTCAAACGGGTTATAAATATGGCCAAAAAGGTTATGGGCGAGGCGGTACAACTTGTCCGACTGGCAATACCGGCTGGGATATAAATAAGGGAAAATGGTATGGTCCATTTGCGCCACCGGGACCTCTGTTACACCGGTAAAATCTTTTACCTCGCACAAATTGTCAATCGTAGCCCGGTAATTAACTTTAACGGAGCCGGCTTCTTCAATTTCAAAACGGATCAGCCTGTTTTCGCCGTGTACTGAGGTTAACTCTTCAACTTTGATATAAGGATCGGTGGTAAAGGTTTCGCTGATGACCGTTTGATGCGGCGTTCGCAGCGCATGGATGTTTAATATAATAGTCCCCGCCGACCGGGCGGTATATTCCATTTCAGCGAGGACGTTGAATTTCATTTTGGTTGTTAAGTAGTTGTTAGTAGTTGTAAATGTTGTAATGGGTTGTAATAAGTTACTAAAAAGGTGGGGGGAGTTTAAAAAGAGGATGATCCTAAAAATCCAACATATTCTAACCCTTATAACTTATTGTAACCCTTACAACCTTTTTTAACCTAATCCAATTCGTCAAAAGCAGTATCCATCCACTCCTCGGATATATGTTCAAGGGCGGCTTTCAACTCCTCGGCCCATTGGGTGGAGATGTACTCCAGGTCCTTTTTTTCGTAACGTTTCTCAATAATATGAAAGCTGTCTTTATGGTACACCACAACGTCGATCGGAAAATCAACATTGTTGGAACTCACGCGGGTGGAGTCAAAAGAAAGGAACCCCGTTTTAAGGGATAGCTTTAAACTCGAATCTTCGTCTAATATACGGTTTAAAATGGCTTTTCCGTGCCCCGAGTTGCCGATAATTACATAAGGCGCGCCCTGGCCAAGCTCTACCCAGTTACCTTCGGGGTATAGCTGGAACAGTTTGTGTTCGTCATCATCAGCCAGTTGGCCGCCGATGATGGTATTCAGGTCGAACTTAAAGCCTGCCTTTTCCAGCGAATCTTTATCCTCTTTGGCAACCCTTTTTACCTGTTCGCCGAATGCGTTTACCGCTTTGTATAATTTGTTATATTCTTTGGTTTCCAGTAATTCATTAAAATAAACAACCGCCTTATCCCTTACAGACCTTAAGCCGCTGGTCATGATGAAAAGCGAAAACTTGTCTTTTTGAGTAATAGTGATCTTCTTTTTAGTAGTGATCTCGGTACCTGATGTAATGCGGGTATCGGCTAAAGCAATTAAGCCTTCTTTAACTTTTATTCCTAAGCAATAGGTCATTTATGTATTTTTTTGTGATTTCACTGATGATGTGAGTGATTTCACCGATTTATTATTGGGTTGCATGTTTTTATAAAAGGCGAATATAAGTTAATCAAATAATCCGGCATAATCAAATTTGCAGTTGATCAATTGGAACGTTGATTCCCTTTTTATTATCAGTTGATTATCTTTTTTGGGCTCCTTAACCCAATCAACTTAATCCAACTTAATCAACCACTCACCAACTCACGGCACCACCGTTACAATAACTCTTTTATATCGGGTTAACCTTGGCGTGCCTTTATCAGTAACTTTTAATATAAAATGAATGGTTTGCGGGCTGGATACTACCGGGGCGGTAACCGGCACATCGTATAAATTCGCAGCATACGGCGCAAAACTCACCAATCCTTTGTAGCTACCGGCTTCGGGGTACTGAAACCAAAGATAGCTTAACGAATCCCCATCAGGATCGGAACTGCCCTTTGCACTTAAATGGAACTGCTGGCCCGATTTTACGGTAAAATGGTCAGGGTGGCCAAGCCTGGGCACAGGCGGATGGTTGGCCTGGCTATAGGGCTTAGTGGTCCAGGCCATGCGGGCGGCAAAATCATTCTGGTAATCTTCGCGCCAGCGCCAGATAGTGGCCTGTTCATTTTTATGCCATGCTTTATCAATGGTTGAGTAAACGGAGTCTTCGGAATTGGTCCAAAGCGGGCCCCTTTCAGGTAACGTAACGGGCCATCCGGGGCGTTTGATCAGGTCGGGTTTGGTTGATAGCGGGGGTGTATAATAATTGTAACGACCGCCCCAGCCGCCATAATCAGGATGTTCAGGATCATTGAGCCCGTTTGTGATCAATCCCATAAACGAAGGAGAATCGCCCTCCATGCCGTAGGCAACATCGGGGTAGGCCGCACCCAGGGGGCCGTGCCCCTGCTGAATGTTGGCAGCGATCCAATCGCTGCTTACCACTTCTTTATTTGAGCCGGGCATCCCGAAACTAAAACCCAGCCAGGTAGCATTACCATAGCCATAGCCGGGGCTGCAAATAAAAAATAAACCGGGGAAAGTGTCGCGGATCCAGGGGCCGGAGTCGTCCTGGTCGGATATGGTGTAGATCCTCAGTTTTTTATAAAGCTTTTCGGCTTGTGACGCGGGCAGCGTTTCTTTTATTTTCCAGAGAGCCTGGGCCAGGCAATTGGTGCCACCCCAAACACATACCCAAAGGGGGCGATCGTCAGGTTTTTCCAAAACCTTCACTATCCACTCAGATCCCTGCGAATCATCACCCTTGCCCACACCTTCCATGCCGTAAACAGGTAGACCCTTTTTTACTTTAGCCTGTAGTTCCAAAAACGAAGGAAAGCCTTTTTGGTGTTTCAGCAAATTGGCTTGCACTTTTTTGTAAGCCGCTAAAATTGCCAGGATACTTTCGGGCGCTACCCTCGTTTTTTGGTGGATAGAAGTAGTGGCGATAAGCCCTTCAACATCCCATTCGTTGCTGTATGTTAAAAACCGTACCAACGACTCAGAATCATCGGGATCGGCTTCAATATCGGTAGTTACCAGTACACGCAGCTTCTTGCTGCCCTGCGCGGATGAAATAAAAGGATTTGCAGCCAAAAAAATGATCGCAAAGCATAACAGGCCGGCTTTTTTCATAACGGGTGTAAATTGGATTGAACAGTAAATTAGGTTTATTATCTTAAAAATCCTTATTATCTCAATTTATTCACCATCGTACCCACAACTTCCTTGGTGTAATAATTCCATAAACCAAAGGCGAAAGCATCCGGAACAAGGTCAGCCGGCGATGCATTGCCTTGCCCGCCCAGGTAATTGCAGGGGTAAGGTATCACTTTTATACCTTCCTTTTTAAAAATACCCAACGAACGGCGCATGTGAAAGCCTGAAGTAATTAATAAATAGGGGGGCTTCAGGCCTGCTTTCTGCAGCACGGGTTTTGTAAACGCGGCATTTTCAATAGTGTTGCGGCTCCGGTTTTCAATCAAAATGCAGCTATCTGGTACATTAAATATTTTTAACTGGGTTTTTACCCAATCACTTTCTTCAAAACTATCGTGCAGCAGTCCGCCGTTGCCGCCGCTGATCAACAGGTGCGAAACCTTGTGGGTAGTTAATAATTTAAGTCCCTGTATAAAGCGATCGGCCGAGATATTAAAATAGCCCTGGTTGTTTTTACCTTCGGAGGAAAATCCGCCCAAAACAATGGCGCAGCTGTATGTAGAGTCTTTAAGCTGTACAGGCTGAACATCCCAGTGCCGGGCAAACTCATTAAAAATAAAATCATTTGAAAAGATGAGGAGCAGCGCGGCAGCTGCAATCAGCAGCCTTTTTTTACGGGGCTGTTTTTTTACAATGATGCCGGCGATCAGAAATGCCAGTACCCAGGTTAAGGGGTAAATAAAAAATTCGAGGATCTTTGAGAAGAAAAAAGACATATTGCCTGGTGATTTAGCTGAAGTACTTTTTTGTTTGCTAAGATAATACTTAAAGTAAATACCGCTTTCATTCGTCTGCTTTAATAAAAAAGGGAAAATTAAAGCATGATTGAAAGATCAAAAAATATTGTAAAGGCGGTTAGCGATTATGGCAAGGGACTTTTTAACTTTATCCGGAGGAAAGTGCCGAACGAAGCTGACGCGGAAGATATTTTGCAGGATGTTTGGTTCCAATTAAGTAATATTGACGATAAGGACGAAATTTTATCTTTGCGCGGCTGGCTTTTTAAGGTAGCTCGAAATAAAATAATTGACAAAGGCCGAAAAAAGGCCGAACAACTGATAGATGACCTGGTTGACAGCGACGATGAAGAGGAGATCAATTTCGCGGATATTTTGCTGCCGGATGATGATGACCCGGAATCGGTATACCTGAAAGAATTGTTTTGGGAGGAATTGTTTGAGGCGCTGGACGAACTGCCAGAAAAACAAAAGCAGGTTTTTACCTGGAACGAACTGGAAGATAAAACCCTGCAGCAAATTGCCGATGAAACCGGTGAAAAGTTAAAAACCATTATCTCCAGGAAAGGATACGCGGTTAAATATTTGCGCAGCCGTTTGCAAACGCTATACAATGAATTTTTAGACTATTAATGCACATAACCTGGTAATGAAACGTAAATTATTGTACCTGCTTTTTTTTGTTGCAGTGATCCTGTGCTTAAGCGGGGTAGTAATGTTTTTGTGGAACATCATTCTACCGCAGGTTACCCACCTGGCAAAAATAAACTACTGGCAGGCCCTTGGATTAACAGTTTTATGCCGGATCTTTTTCGGGCGGCTCTCTTTTGGCGGGCCTTTTGGGAA
>Ga0265338_10011567_pt1 | contig 10175 bp, 8 predicted proteins | sample 42126metaG_FD_193579 | JGI IMG/M metagenome (GOLD analysis project Ga0265338, IMG submission 193579) | Rhizosphere microbial communities from Carex aquatilis grown in University of Washington, Seatle, WA, United States - 4-21-26 metaG | ecosystem: Host-associated > Plants > Roots > Rhizosphere >... | reverse complement strand
GCGCTGCTGGTGTGTGGGCTGCTGGCTGGGGAGCGCGGCGAAGCATTGGACAGCTTCGCTGCCACCTCGCTGCACACTCTGGTGCAGATGGTGGCATCCGGGCTGGGCGTCACGCTGCTGCCGCGTCTGGCGCTCTGCGCCGGCGTCGCGCTCGGCACCGACCTGGTACTGCGCCCGCTGGCGGGTCCTGGTGCGTGGCGCACGCTCGGGCTGGCATGGCGTCCCAATGCGCCGCGCGCGGCGGAATACCGGGCGCTCGGCGGCAAGCTGTCCCAGGTGTGTGCCGCATTGCTCGACCAGGGGTGAGGCGGGATAGCTGGCCGCGTCCGCCGAGGCCATCACAATTCCGGTCATATCTCAACGCTTCGTCAATGCTTTGCGGCCACCCTGTGTACGGAGGTGTGGGCCATGAGGCTGCCCCATTTGCGCGATTGGTTCGGGGCGGCGCCGATGCCCAAGACGCGGGCACGTGCGCCGGGGGTGTCCGCACGCGCGTTGGCAGCGGCGCAGGACCCGCAATCGGCACCGGAGGACATCGAAGACTGCCCTTGGCCTGACGCTCGGCTGGAAGTGGTGGACGCGTTGTGGGGGGAGGGCTTCCAGTTTCCCGGTGGCGAGGCGGAGACCCTGCGGCTGGTCAAGCCGCTCGGCTTGTCCGCGGCCACCAGCATGTTGGTGGTGGGCGCCGGGAGTGGCGGGCCGCCATGCAGTATCGCCACCGAGCTGGGCGTGTGGGTGACCGGCTACGAAGCGGACCCTGACCTGGTGAACGCCGCCACCGAGCGCAGCCTGCGCGCCGGCTTGTCACGCCGGGCGCAGATCGCCGCCTGGGACCCGGAAGCTCCCCGTTTCGAGCGCGGCTATTTCCACCATGGGCTGGCCTTGGAGCCGCTGCGCGACGCTCTGGTGGAACCAACCCTGGCGGCACTGGCGCAGGCCTTGAAGCCGGGCGGACATCTCGTGCTGCTGGAGACGGTGGCGGACAATCCGCTGAACCCCGAGGACCCGCTGGTCGCCGCCTGGCAGCGGCTGGATGGGCGCCGGCTGGAGCGGTTGCCGGCCGAGGTCACCATCACTCGGGCGCTGGGGCGGCTGGGCTTCGACGTCCGGATCGTCGAGGATGTCTCGCGCCGGCATATGCATCAATCGGTGTTGGGCTGGCGCGACGCGGTGCGCGGGATGGCGCATGCGAAACCGAACCCGCGCGAGGCGGCGCAACTGATCCGGGAGGCCGAGCTATGGCTGCTGCGCATCCGGTTGTTCCGCACTGGCGCGCTGCGGCTGGTGCGTTGGCACGCGATCGGCACGACGTGAGCAACGCCGGGGCGACCGGGTGGTGGAAGCAAGGCCAGCGCTCTGCCCATAAGCGTTAGGGCAGAGGCCTTGCTTCGTGGTTGCGGAAGCGGTCGCACCCGCCCAGATTAGGCCTCATGCTCTGGCTGGTCCTCGGTGGATTGACCCTGTTTCTGTTCCTCGGCGGCCTGCGGGCTTTCGAGCACGCCTCCGTTACGACTGTGAAATCGCTGCTGATCTGGATCGCCGCGCTGGGCGTGCTCAGCCTGGCGCTGCTGCTGGTGCTGACCGGCCGCGGCGGCATTGGCTTGGGCGCGCTGACCCTGTTTGGGCCGCTGATCTGGAATCGCTGGCGCGCAGCACATCCCACCGGCCTCGGGACGGGAGCGCGCAACAGCCGCGCCGGCACCAGCGCGGGTGGCGGGGAGGCACCGCGACCGCGGGCCGGAGCGATGACGCGGCAGGAAGCCTATCAGGTGCTCGGCCTCGCACCAGGCGCCAAGGAGGCCGACATTCGCGCTGCGCATCACCGGTTGATGCGCAGCGCCCACCCGGACGCCGGTGGTTCGGACTGGTTGGCGGCGCGGGTCAACATGGCGCGGGACGTTTTGCTCGGCACCCATGCTTGATCGGCCCGAAGACATGCGCCATCGTCGCGCCGCCGCCGCACATCTCCAGCGCGCGTTCGTGATCTTGCTCACCGCCACGTGTCGCCCGCGCGCATCCTGCGCTGCCACATTTCGGCCCGCAACCGATGGCCGTTATCGCCGGCCTAGAGGGGAGGCTGTAGTTGACCAAGCCGCTTCGTAAAGCCGTCCTGCCCGTTGCCGGGTTGGGGACGCGGTTCCTGCCTGCAACCAAGGCAACTGCCAAGGAGATGCTGCCGGTCGTCGACAAGCCGCTGATTCAGTATGCGGTCGAGGAAGCACGCGCCGCCGGGATCGAGCAATTCTGCATGGTGACCGGCCGCGGCAAGACTGCGTTGGTGGAGCATTTCGATATCGCCTTCGAGCTGGAGGCGACGCTGCGCGAACGCAACAAGGCCGAGGCGCTGGAATCGTTGCGCGCGACCCGGGTCGATCCCGGCTCGATGGTGACGGTGCGCCAGCAGGTGCCGCTCGGACTGGGCCACGCGATCTGGTGCGCGCGCGCCTTCATCGGCGATGATCCGTTTGCCATTCTGCTGCCGGACGATCTGGTGCTGGCGGACACGCCGTGCCTGCGGCAACTTGCCGACGTGTATCGCGACACCGGCGGCAACGTCGTCGCGGTGACCGAGGTGCCGAAAGAGCAAACCAACCGCTATGGCATCCTGAAGACCGGCAAGGACGATGGCAGGCTGGTCGAAGTGCTCGGCCTGGTGGAAAAGCCGGAGCCGAAGGATGCGCCGTCCAACCTGTCGATCATCGGGCGCTATGTGCTGATGCCGGAGGTGATCGGCTATCTCAGCCGCATGGAGCGGGGCGCCGGCGGCGAGGTGCAATTGACCGACGGCATGGCGCGGCTGATCGGCACGCAGCCGTTCCACGGGCTGCGTTATGAGGGGCAGCGGTTTGACTGTGGCGACAAGCTGGGCTTTCTGGAGGCGCAGATCGCATACGCCCTGAAGCGGCCCGACCTTGCCGACGCCGTGCGTACGTTCCTGAAGAAATATACCTAAGGTGACCCTTCCGGATGTCGTTCTCGCATAAATTCGACCCCACCACTCTGCGCGAGTACGACATAAGAGGCATCGTTGGCCGCGGCCTTACGGTGGACGACGCGTTCGCCATCGGCCGGGTGTTCGGCTCGATGGTCGCGCGCGCCGGCGGAGCGACGGTCGCGGTCGGCTACGACGGCCGGTTGTCCAGTCCCGAACTCACGAATTACCTGATGCGAGGCGTTCGTGCCAGCAACGTGGAAGCGATCTGCATCGGTGTCGGCCCGACTCCGATGTTGTACTATGCCGCCACCACGCTGAAGACCGGTGGCGCGGTGATGGTGACCGGCAGCCACAACCCGCCCGACTATAATGGCTTCAAGATGATGCTCGGGGGCAGGCCGTTCTTCGGCGAGCAAATCCGCCGGCTTGGCCAGATGGCGCGCGATGGCGACGTGGTGGAGGAGAACGAGGCGCTGGAGCGTAGCATCGATGTCTCGGACGCCTATGTTGCGCGGCTGCTGAAGGATTGGGACGGCGGCGATCGGTCACTCAAGGTGGTATGGGACAACGGCAACGGCTCGGCCGGCGATGTGCTGGCCAAATTGTTGGTCGCGCTTCCCGGCGAACATGTCGTGCTGAACGGGACCATCGACGGGACTTTTCCGGCGCACCATCCGGACCCCACGGTGCCGGCGAATCTGCACCAACTGATTGCCGAGGTGGCGAAGCGGGGCGCCGATATCGGCATTGCGTTCGACGGCGACGCGGACCGTATCGGAATTATCGACGATACGGGCGCCATCATGTTCGGCGACCAGTTGATGGTGCTGCTGGCGCGCGACGTGCTGCGGTCCCGGCCTGGCGCCACGATCATCGCCGATGTGAAGGCGAGCCAGGTGCTGTTCGACGAGATCGCGCGTGCCGGCGGTGTGCCGCTGATGTGGCGCACCGGGCATTCGCTGATCAAGGCGAAGATGGCCGAGACCGGCTCGCCGCTGGCGGGCGAGATGTCGGGGCATATCTTCTTTGCCGATCACTGGTACGGCTTCGACGACGCGCTGTACGCCGCGGTGCGCACTCTGGGCATCCTGGCGCGCATGGGCGGCACGAAGCTGTCGGCGGTGCGTGACGCGTTGCCGCATGTTGTGAACACGCCGGAGGTACGCTTCGACTGCGACGACACCCGCAAATTCGCGGTGATCGAGGAAGTGGCCGAGCGGTTGCGTGCCGAGGGCGCGCGCGTGTCGGAGACCGACGGTGTCCGCGTACTTACCGAGGACGGCTGGTGGCTGCTGCGCGCATCGAACACGCAGGCGGTGCTGGTGGCGCGCGCGGAAGCGAAGGATGCCGCGGGCCTCGATCGGCTGAAGGCGGCACTGGTGCGGCAGTTGGAGCAATCGGGCCTGGTGGAGCCGGATTTCTCCGGCAGCCACGCGGGGCACTGAGCACCGGGCCGGCCCGCGACACTTGCACGCTGGTCGGGGGCAACGCATCCTGCATCGCTGCTGCAACGGCTCGATCTGTGTCGGGGTGCTTCGAACCTGGTGTGTATCGTTCCCGCGCGGCAACACGGGAACCGTCCCGCGCAACCAGGGGAATTTTGAATGTCGACGACGATGACGAGGGACCAGGCACTGGAGGCCGAGGTCATGCGGCGCGTGTCCTGGCGGCTGATGCCGTTTCTGTTGGCTGCCTATCTGATCTGCTACATCGATCGGGTGAATGTCGGTTTCGCCGCACTGCAAATGAACAAGGCGGTTGGGATTGACCCGAAGACCTACGGCCTCGGCGCCGGCATCTTCTTCATCGGCTACTTCATCCTGGAGGTGCCGAGTAATCTGGCACTCGAGCGGTTCGGCGCCCGCACCTGGATTGCCCGCATCATGATCACCTGGGGCATGGTGTCTGCGGCCTTCGCGCTGATCGGCGGCCCGACCTCCTACCTGGTCTTGCGCTTCATCCTGGGCGCCGCGGAGGCTGGCTTCTTCCCGGGTGTGATTCTTTACATCACCTACTGGTACCCGGCGCACTACCGCGCGATCATTGTCGGCATCTTCATGGTGGCCATTCCGGTAGCCGGCTTGATCGGCTCGCCGATCTCCGGCGCGATCCTCTATATGGATGGCGTGCTGCACCTTGGCGGCTGGCAATGGATCTTCCTGCTTGAAGCAGCGCCGGCCATTCTGCTTGGCGTGGCCTCCTTCGTCTGGCTCACCGACCGGCCGGAACATGCGGCCTGGCTGACGCCAGAGCAGAAGGGATGGCTGATCGGCAAGCTGGACGAAGAGCGCACGCGCGCGCCGCGCGTCTCGCATCCTTCGGTCTGGCGCGTCATGACAAACAAATACGTGCTGATCATGGCGCTGGTTTATGCCGGTGCCGCCGGTGCCTCGACGTCGTTGGCGCTGTGGATGCCGCAACTGGTGAAGTCGTTCGGGCTGACCAATTGGCAGACCGGCCTGGTGAACGCCGTGCCGTTCGGTATCGCGGCGGTGTGGATGATTCTGTGGGGCCGCAGTTCCGACCGCACTGGCGAGCGGGTGTGGCACAACGCACTGCCGCTGGGCTGGATGGTCCTCGCGATGATTGCAACGTTCTTCGCGATCGGCAGCCTGTGGACCATGATCCCGTTGCTCACGCTGATCGCGGCGGGGACTTATGCCAGCAAGGGTCCGTTCTGGGCACTGTCGTCCGAGTGGCTGGGCGCGTCCTCGGCCGCGGCCGGCCTGGCGCAGATCAATGCGCTGGGCAACCTGTCCGGCTTTGTCTTCAACTACCTGATCGGCTGGATCCAGGCGGAGACCGGCAGCTTCCCGTTGGCCCTGATGCCGATCGCGGTGGTCGCTGCTGTCGGCACGATCAGCGTGCTGGTCGTCGGACGCCACCAGCCGCGCACCGTCGCAATGAACGCGTAATCGAACGGAGGAGTCTGCTATGCCCGACACGATGATGCTGAGCCCGGTGCGCGCCCGGGTGTCCGCCGCCGAGTGGCAGGCGCGGCTGGACTGCGCCGCGCTGTATCGCCTGATGGCGCTGCACGGCTGGACCGACCTGATCTTCAACCACATCACCCTGCGTGTGCCGGGGGAGGGGGAGAAGATCCTGATCAACCCGTACGGCTGGATGTATGAGGAGATCACCGCGTCCTCGCTGGTGACGATCGATATCGAGGGCAACGAAGTGCTCAACCCGCACGGCAGCGATGTGGGCGTGAACTTCGCCGGCTACGTGATCCACAGCGCGGTGCATGGCGCGCGGCCTGACGTGGCCTGCGTGATCCACACCCATTCGCGCGCCGGCATGGCGGTGTCGTCGATGCAGTGTGGCTTCCTGCCGATGACGCAGACCGCGATCAACTGTTATCCGGTGGCATATCACGACTATGAAGGCCCCGCGGTCGATACCGCCGAACGCGAGCGGCTGGTGCAGGACCTGGGCGATCGCAATTACCTGGTGCTGCGCAACCACGGCCTGCTGGTTTGCGACGCGACGGCGGCCGGAGCATTCCGCGCGATCCACCAGTTCGAGGCGGCCTGCGCGGCGCAGGTGGACGCCATGTCATGCGGCAAAGACCTGTTGCTGCCGTCCGACGACATCGTTCAGCGCAGCGTCGAGCGCCGCCAGCGTGCGGCTGCCCGCGCCACACCGGTCGCGCTGCACTGGCCGGCGATGCTGCGAATGCTCGACCGTCGCGACCCAAGTTGGCGCGACTGATCGAGGCCCAAAGGGTCGGTGTGTGTGGGGGGGCCGTGACCGCACCGCGGCATGTCCCTGCTGGCGCGGCCAACCCCGATCATGATACGAGTATGGAACCGGCTGCTTTGTCGGGTAGGGGACGTTTGATGACCGGGATTTGGCGGATTGCCGTCGCGAGGCCGTTGCGAGTTAGCAATGTGTCCGCCGCTTTGCTGACGGTGGCATGGGTTTGCGCGGTTGCGACTCCAGCCTGGCCGGCCTGCCCTCCCGGATCGAACCAGTCGAACTGCCAGGGTTCGGAACCGCAGCATCAACCGCAAGCGCAGCCGCATCCCCAGCCGCAGGTGCAGCAGCAGCCGCAGATTCAACACCAGGCGCCGGTTCAGCAGCAGGTGCAGCCGCAGTTCCAGCAGCATCAATTGCCGGTTCAGCAGCAGGTGCAGCCGCAGTTCCAGCATCAGGCACCGGTGCAGCAGCAGGTGCAGCCGCAGTTCCAGCATCAAGTACCGGTGCAGCAGCAGGTGCAGCCGCAGTTCCAGCATCAGGCGCCGGTGCAGCAGCAGGGTCCGCCGCAGTTCCAACAGCACCAGGGACCGGAGCAGCAGCAAGCCCAGCCGCAGTTCCAGCACCAACACGATCAGGGGCGGGAGCAGCAACAGGGTTCGCAGCCCGGCGCCGCGGGCTCGGCGTTCCGTTCCGGTCCGGGCAGCGGGGGCGTGTTCCGCTCAGGCGGCGCGCCGGTCAGGGACTCTCACGCCGGGGCTTTTTCGTACCACGGCCAGAGTTACGCTCCATTCCGCGCCAGCCGCTATCGCTGGCCCAACGGCATGGGTTACCGGCGCTATGGGGTCGGGGCCTATTTACCTCTTGGGTTCATCGTCAGCGCCTACGTGCTTGCCGATTGGATGGTCTATGGACTTGCCGCGCCGCCGCCGGGTGACCAATGGGTTCGTTATGGCCCCGATGTTCTGTTGGTCGATCCGTCTACCGGCCAGATCGTCGATGGCGCCTATTCCGCGTTCGCCGAAGGCGATGAGGCGCCGCCCCAGGACTATGGCCAGGCTGCGCAACCGCCTCCGCCTCCGGGCGGCTACGCCCCGCAACTTCCTCCGCAGGGGGGGCCACAGACCCTCGGCAATTTCGGCAATTGGGTCGCGGCGGCGTACCAGGAGAATGGCCAGCCGGTTTGCTACGCAACCACCCAGGCCGTCGCCTCGACGCCTTCGGTGCCCAACCGAGCCCCGCCCGTCCTGACGGTCACGGAACGGGCCACTGGACGCGATGCCGTATCGATCGGTGGCATCCTCGCCGGTGCGGGGAATGGCGGGCTCACGCTACAGGTCGGGCGCGCAGGACTGGACTTCTACCCTGCCGGCACCACCGCCTTTGCCAACAATGGTGCCGCGGCGGTGTTGGCTTTTCAGGCCGGTAGCCAGGCGGCAGCGCAAACCCTGTCGCCGTATAATGTGCCGATCACCGACATGTTCAGCCTGATCGGTTTCTCGGCTGCCTACGCCGCGATCAACGCGGCCTGTCCCGGGCAATGACGTCGTCCGGTCCCGATGCGGCGTTGCCCAGAGTGGGAGATCCTCGCGCCGTCGCCGAACCTGGGGTGACTGCCCTGGCAGCGGAAAAATCACCTCGGCGACGCCCCCCGCCGGGTGATCCGGGGAACCAATGCTGGCCTTTCCTGCGTGACTGAGGCAGGCTGGCGCGCCGGCCTGGGAGCGGCGGTAACCAAGCATACGAAAACGGGGGCAATTCAGGCGATGCATCGTCGGGGGTTCTTGCGTGCTGCGGCCACTGGCGGCCTTGTGGCGGCCACCGGATTGGCGGCGCCGCGGCTGAGCCTGAGTGCCGAAAGCAAGGTGCTGCGCTTTATTCCACAGGCCAACCTGGCCAACCTCGACCCGATCTGGACCACGCTCTACGTGGTGCGCAACGCCTCGGTGCTGTTCTTCGACACGCTGTACGGTGTGGACAGCAATCTCGTGCCGAAGCCGCAGATGTGCGAGGGCTCCGACGTATCCTCCGACGGCCTCACCTGGACGTTCAAGCTGCGCGCCGGATTGAAGTTCCACGACAACGAACCGGTTCGCCCCGCCGACTGCATCGCCAGCCTGCAGCGCTGGATGGTGCGCGACAACATGGGCCAGATGATCAAGGCCCGGCTCGACGCCATCGACGCAGTGGACGACAGCAGCTTTCGCCTGCGCCTCAAGCAGCCGTTTCCGAAGTTGCTGTACGCGCTCGGCAAGGTCGGCACGCCGTGCGCGTTCATCATGCCGGAACGCATTGCGAAGACCGATCCGTTCAAGCAGATCGGCGAGTATGTCGGTTCCGGACCGTTCCGCTTCAAGCGCGATGAATGGGTGCCGGGTGCCTCCGCCGTATTCGAGCGCTGGGATGGTTATGTGCCGCGCGCGGAAAAATCCGACTGGTTGTCGGGCGGCAAGCGGGTGAACGTCGATCGCGTTGAATGGAAGATCATCCCGGACGCCGCCACCGCCGCTGCCGCCTTGCAGGCCGGGGAGGTTGACTGGTGGGAGACGGTGCTGCCCGACGTCGTTCCGGTGCTGCGCCGCAGTGACGGCGTGGCGATCGACATTGCCGACCCGCTGGGCAATATCGGCGACCTTCGGATGAACCATTTGTATCCGCCGTTCAACGATCAGCGCGTGCGACTGGCGGCACTTATTGCCACCAGCCAGGCGGACTACATGCAGGCTGTGGTCGGCAGCGACCACAATCTCTGGCAGGAGTCGGCCAGCTTCTTCACCCCGGACACGCCGCTCTATACCGAGTATGGCGGCGACAACCTGAAGCGCCACGATATCGCGGCCGCGCGCAAGCTGGTCGAGGAATCCGGCCACAAGGGCGCGAAAGTGGTGCTGGTGATCGGCACCGACGTGCCGATCGTCAAGGCACAAGGCGACGTTACGGCGGATATGCTGACGAAGATCGGTCTTGATGTGGACTACGTCGCCACCGATTGGGGTACCGTCGGCGCGCGGCGCGCCAGCAAGGAGCCGATCGACAAGGGTGGCTGGAACGTGTTCCACACGTGGCATGCCGGGGTGGATTGCGTGAACCCGGGTGCCCAGCCGGCCTTCTATACCACCGGTGACCACGCGTGGTTCGGCTGGCCGAAATCCGACGAGGTGCAAGGCAAGATCGACGCATGGTTCGCCGCGCCGAACCAGGACGCCGAAAAGCAGGCGGTGCGCGAGATCAACAAGGCATCGATGGATTTCGTCACCTTCGTCCCGACCGGGTTCTTCAAAGGCTACCAGGCGTGGCGCAAGAACGTCAGCGGCGTGGTGAAGGCCCCGTTTCCTGTGATGTGGGATGTGAGCAAGAGCTGATGTGCATCGTCATTGCGAGAAGCGAAGCGACGAAGCAATCTCCCGCCCGGGAGGACGCGATCGTGCGAAGCGCACTTTCGCTCGCAGATCACGCAGGGGATTGCCGCGTCGCTGCGCTCCTAGCAAGAAACAAAGCACTCCCCCTCCCCTTGAGGGAGGGGGTTGGGGGAGGGGTCGTG
>Ga0265338_10011566_pt1 | contig 10175 bp, 12 predicted proteins | sample 42126metaG_FD_193579 | JGI IMG/M metagenome (GOLD analysis project Ga0265338, IMG submission 193579) | Rhizosphere microbial communities from Carex aquatilis grown in University of Washington, Seatle, WA, United States - 4-21-26 metaG | ecosystem: Host-associated > Plants > Roots > Rhizosphere... | reverse complement strand
ATCAAAACGGGGGGGGAGGGGGGTATCTGTTTCCCTCACCTGGGAACTTCGGACTATCGCCCTCATCTCGGCCTAATTGATAGCATTGATATCATTGCTATCAAAAAAGGGGGGAGGGGGGTGTTTATTTCCCGTCCTCGGCACCAGTCTGCGCCTGCGCCCGTCCTTTGTCGTTTTGATAGCATTGCTATCATTGATATCAAAACGGGGGGGGAGGGGGGTATTTCTTTTCCTCTCCTGAACGGGGAAAGGAGCTTCACGGGAAGCTCCTTTCAGATTGAGTGTGGCCGGAACCCCGGCATCCTGCTGTGTCGGGGATCACACGTCACCGCCCGCATTCCGGGCTTGTGCGCCTTGGTGGGAGAACGGGGGCGGGAGGGGCTCCGGAAAAACTCGTGAGAGTGGTCGATTTGGAGCAAAGAGCCGCAGGTGCTAGACAGGGTGCGGAAATAGCCTCAAGACGGAAGTGAATCGCGCATTGAACGAGTCAGGGGCTAAAGCCCGGCCCATTATTATCAGGCGTTTATCGGGACGACTGAAGTCGTGCCCTGACTTAAAGCTCAGCCTGGAACCGCTTCAAAATCAGACGCATTCGATGGGCTCTGGGATTTTTGTGCTAATTCTGTGCTCCAACTTGCGATCGTGGGAAGCCCATACTTCCGCATAGCCCGTTAGACCCTCCCTACTCGGCGGGAACTTGGTAATTTTCATAGCCACGGATTTCGCATCCGTTGTCCCATCGAAATGTGCGGAACTGCCAAAGTATGCGTGGAGTCGGCATCGTAGGGTCAAGCCGATTTAGCAGATCGCACATCTCCGCGATGCGGATATGGGCTTCGCCCGTGGCGTCAGGACCTAGCAAAGTGATGTCGAGCATGTCGGTGCCGCGCCGGTGATTCGCGCTCACGAATTCTTTCCTGCCGCGCGAATCCGACCAATAGAGGCCGAGAGACTTCAGCCCATCCAAGATGCGTTTCATTTCTTCTCTGGAGATAAACATATTTGCCTGATCGTCCCTAATGAAATCGGTAAGTTCAACTTTGTGGAACCTTGCATCAGATTCAGGAACGACGAAGAAGTTAACCGGATTGCGGAAATGACTCTCCATATCGCCGAACCAGAAACAGCTCAGCGCAGTCTTGTCGGTTATCGGAGAATCCAGAAGGGCGCTAGGGTGACCCCGCTGAGCGGCGTTGGGCGACGCTTTGGGCGGTTGTAGGTTCCGAATTTCGGCAAGGAGCTTTTGATCTTGGGCTACAAGCTTCTGTTCATTGACTCGAAAGACGACCGCCAGACTCGACGTGATGAGCGCAACAAGCACGAGGACTATAACCAGGACCCGATGTGATGGCAAACGGACACCCATAGCAGTCTTGTCAATAAGCAGGAACGTGATAATTGTATTCCGGTCGTTTCGTCGCCAATTGTGAAGTTTCGGACCCGCACGCAGCCGGTCCGTACCGGAATTCTGTGCTAATTTATGCTTGGACTCTGGACTTCGTGGATTTCTTGGACTTCTAGAACATTGAGAAATCAATAACTTATTTATTTTCAATAGGCTTTTGAGTTGTGCCCTGACACAAAGCTCGTCAAACTGGGATCCTTCCGCAGCCCTTCGTTTTTTCTGCTTGTTTAGAGACCCAGGTCGCCGGCGCGCTTCTTCATGGCCTCAATACAGAAGGCGATGTGGGCATCCAGATCGACTCCTAGCTCCCGGGCGCCCTGGATCACATCTTCGCGATTGACGCCGCGGGCAAAGGCTTTATCTTTCATCTTCTTTCTGACGCTGGGGACCTCAACGTCAGCAATAGCCCTGGTGGGCTTGACCAGCGCGCAGGCGGTAAGAAAGCCGGCCAGCTCGTCGCAGGCAAACAGGACCTTATCTAAATGAGTGACGCGGGGCGTGCCGGAGTATTCCGCATGACCCAGGATGGCGGTCCGCAGCTCCTGCGGCCAGCCCTGGCGCTCAAGCTCGGCGACCCCCACAAAGGGGTGTTCCTCGCGGGTGGGGTGGCGCTCGTAGTCGAAATCGTGCAACAGGGCGGTAGTGGAGTAGAGATTGAGCAGGGCGTCGCGTTGGTCTCCGGACAACCACAGGCGGTCCGCTTCGGCTTCTCCATAGGCCGCCACGCAGGCTTCGACGGCCAGGGCGTGCTTGCGAAGGTTTTCACTTGCAGTCCATTCCCGCAATAGGGCCAATGCCTGGTCGCGCCCGTACCGGTTATCACCGCTCATTTATTTTTCCTCCCTGTTGCACAACTTGGTTCGTGATTTTCCGTGTTTTTCAGGGTATGATGGGTGAAATTTAGGTTGGACCCTAAATTTCTACTTGACAATTATGGTTCACTCCCCCGACAGTAGCACATATCCCGGTGCCAGGCGGCACCGCGGAAGGCAAGCTCTGGCCCTCCGCACACAACCTATGGCGACCACTTTAGTGAGCATCGACTCTCGCGAAGTTGTCCACTGCGAATTTTGCAAGCTGATTCAGTTCAGGACTCGCAATTCGCTTTGCCGCAAATGCCACAGACCCCTCGACATTGAGGAAGCGCCGGCGCTGGGACCTGTCCCGGTGCCCGACTCGCATCAGCAGCCTTCAATGGAAGCGGGCATGCAGGTGGCCGGCCAGGTCAGGGACATCCGCCGGGCGCGCCATTTGAGCCAGCGGCAGCTTGCCGGCCGGATGCAGGTGCCGCGGACCTACATCTCCAAGATCGAAAATGGCAAAGCCATTCCAACGCTGGGATCGCTGGAGCGGCTGGCCCATGCGCTTGAAGTCGACATGTCGCACCTGGTGCGGGATGCGCGGAGCCGGCGGGAAGAGGAAGTGGAAGCGATCCTGTCCGACCCCTTCCTGGCCGAGCTGGCTTCCCTGCTGCCGCGACTGAGTCCATTGCAGCGGACGATGTTCTACGGCGCCCTCAGGGAAAAGTCAGCGGTTACAGGCCAGAGACGGATGGCCTAAGGATTCACAACTGCCGCTGGGCGGGTCTGCGGATCCGCCCAGCGGGTTTGTGGCCAGCGTTGTGCTTACGTGCTCTCGATCGCCAACGGATGGCCGGGCTCGTACAGGCCGAGGCGCGCACCGCTGGGAAGAGGAATGGTGGTGACCACACCCCACCCGGCCTCCTGGACCGGGCCGCAGGTAACGCCCTTTTGCGCAAGTGCCGCGATTTCGGCTTTCAGATCGCGGCACATGAGGTACACCACACACGCGGCGAGGCTCTCGTCAGCGTGGGCCACGCCAGGCTCTCCGGGATGAACGCCCAGCTCAGCCGGCGGCAGGCGGAAGATGAGCCAACCTTCGCCTGCATCGATGGCGGGCATCTCGAGCACGTCGCGAAGGAACGCCCGATCGCTCTCCGGATTGCGGCTGAACAGAAGCAGATGCACGCCTTTGAACATGACGGGATTGTAACGCTGGGGGTGATGGGCGAATGGTCCAATTGAGGAGAAGGTTCCTGTGAGGCCCATCGTTGCGATGGCCCACGCGGTGTGCTACGGTCGAATTGAATCGACGATGGGCGTGCCCCGGCCTTGGAGAGCGCTGAGAAAGGTTCGCCGTTCGCCGCCGGAAGCGGGGACGATAAACTATATCGGGCGTATTTCCAGGTGCTTGAAACCGGCAGCCGATGCCGGACTTAGAAGGTGGGTTCTTTGTACTCTGCAGGCACGTTGCGTATTCACGAGCTGACCCCGGAGGAGCGCGCGGTATACGCGACGCTGAAACCGGAGTGTCTGCCCCAGCATGTAGCCATCATCATGGACGGAAACGGGCGCTGGGCGGGCGGCCGGTCATTGAAGCGATTCCTGGGCCATCAGCAGGGCGCCAAAAGCGTGCAACTGGTCACCGAGACGGCATCGCGGATCGGGCTGCCCTGGCTTACGCTCTATGCCTTTTCGCTGGAGAACAACCTGCGGCGCCCCAGGGCCGAGGTCAACTTCCTGATGCGGCTACTGAAGAGCTACCTGGAGAACAACGTCCAGCGCATGATGGACAACAACGTCCGTATCCGTTACATCGGGCGAATCCGTGAGCTGCCGCCTGAGGTTCAGGACAAAATGGATTGGGCCGCGGAGTTTACCGCGCGCAATACCGGAACCACGCTGACGCTTGCCTTGAACTACGGCGCGCGTTCTGAGATGGTGGACGCATTCCGCGCGCTGGCCATGGAGATGCGCCACAAACACATCCCGCCGGAGCGGATCAGCGAAGAAGACATCCATCGGCATCTTTATACGGCGCATATGCCTGATCCCGATCTGCTCATCCGGACGTCAGGCGAGATGCGCCTCTCAAATTACCTGCTGTGGCAGATTGCGTACACCGAAATCTACGTGACCGAGCGGCTGTGGCCGGACTTTCGCGGAATTCACCTGCTGGAGGCGATTGCGGATTTTCAGCGGCGGGAGCGGCGCTTCGGCGGCCTGAGCGACCAGGTGGGCGTGGTGGACGAAGAAGCCGAGCATGCGAAGATCGCCGTTAGCTGACAGAGGCAGCGAGTCGGCGAGTCGGCAGGTCAGTAAGTCAGCAAGTTCAGCGTGAGAGAGGTCCAGGCTCGACCGAGGGGCGCTACGTCTTCAGCAGAAGATGGAAATGCTCTCTGAGCTGCGAGATTGCCCTGTCAAACGGCTCCACTGAGCGATACGAACGCGACAACATGACGCCGCCCTCCATGGTGACGAGCACGAAAGTGGCGAGCGCATTGAGGTCAGTGGCCTCAGGCAGGGCCGGCCGCATGGCCTCAAGGCACTCGCGAATTGCCTCGATCCAGCCCTGGAAGTTGCGCGCTATGAGCTCATGAGCCGGGGCATTTTCCGTGTCGATTTCGAGGGCCAGTCGGCCAAGCGGGCAGCCGTAACGGCAGCCGGTGGCCAGGATGCGCTCGCGGTAACCGGCGAGAATGGCGAAGATGCGGCCCAGCGGTTCCTCGACCGAGGCGTACGCCGGATCGACCACCATGGGGCGCAGAAGCCGGAGATATCCATCGAGGACCTCGCGCAGGAGGGCTTCCTTGCTGTCAAAGAAATGGTAGAAGCTGCCGGAATTGACGTCGGCGTGGCTGAGGAGCTCGGCCATGCTGGTGCCGGCAAAGCCGCGCTCCCAGAAGAGAAAGCGGGCGGATTCGATGAGGCGATCGCGGGATGAGGAGCGTGAGTTGAACATTTGTTCAAGAAAGTTGTTGACAGCGGAAACAGAAGCTGGTTCTATCTTACTTGAACAATCATTCAACTGCCATGACAAACTTGAAAACTTCCCTTCTCTGCCTCGCCCTCGCCGCAACTTTCACCGCAGCAGTCCGGGCGCAGGCGCCTGGTTCCGAGGTTCCACCGCCCCGCGAACTGGTGATCCAGGTGGAGGTTCCTGCGCCGATTCACGACGTATGGCAGGCCTTTGTCACCAGCGACGGCCTGACGACCTGGCTATCACCCGCGGCAACTGTCGATCTGCGGCCGGGCGGCGAGTGGACGGCCAAATTTCCCGGCGGGAGCACGGGCGGCGGCACCATTATGAGCTTTGTTCCGGAGAAGCAGCTGGTGCTTTCGGCGCTGGCGCCCGACAAATTCCCGCATGTGCGGGCGGAGCGGACGACGGCAGTTTTCGACTTCGAATCGCGGGGTGGATCAACCGTGGTGCGCCTTACCCAATCGGGCTGGAAGTCCGGCCCGGAGTGGGGCCGCGCCTATGAGTACCTTGTGGCGGGAAATGCCCAGTTGCTTTCGACGCTCTACCATCGGTTCGCGAGCGGTCCCGTGGATTGGAAGAAGATCTTCGGCGATAGTCCCGCCGGCAAATAAGAAGCAAGAAGAAATCAAGCGGACCAGCTCCGCTGCGCCATGGCGCGCGGCCCCGCGCAGGATGCCGCAGCGAATTGCATCCAACCCCGATGAGACGCAACTTGCAGCAGATATGGGATCGGTGTTCCAATCCTAAGTTGCCCTTGCGAATCAAGCCGCCCTCGCGTCTCTGAGGTGTGGCCGAAGGGAGCTGCCATGCTTACCACCGGCAAAGCTACTAAAGTGACGGTCTACCTGAGCGACACTTCAAAGCATCGTGGCGTCCCCATCTACACCAGCGTGCTGGATTTTCTCTTCAAGAACGGCGTGTATGGGGCAACCGTGACCAAGGGCGTGGCCGGCTTCGGCTCGCACCATCGCATGCACGCGGCGCACATCATGGAAATCTCAGATCATCTTCCCATCAAGGTTGAGTTCATTGAAACTGCCGAGAAGGTGCAGTCGATTCTGCCCCGGTTGGAGGAGTTCGGATGCGGGCTGATCGAGATGCAGGAGACGAACGTGATTGTGCCGAAAAGATAGCCGTTAGCCTTCAGCCGTCAGCCTTCAGTTAGAATCTCTCGACCGGAAAAGAGGCTAGGATGCCGCAAGACATTCATGACTTGATCGTTTGGAATCGAGCCGTCGAATTGACCGTTTCTGTCTACAAACTCACCCGCCGATTCCCAAAGGAAGAGGTCTTCGGCTTGATTTCGCAAATGCGAAGAGCCAGCGTTTCCGTCGCAAGCAATATCGCGGAAGGGCGTGGGAGATTGAATCCTTTGGAATTCCGACAATTCCTGGGAATGGCGCAGGGATCGCTTTTTGAGTTAAAGACTCAGTTGATCGTGACCAGGAAACTCGGCTTCGCTGGGGCTGCAGAACTGAATGAGCCCGAAAAGCTCTGCGAAGAAGTCTCGAAAATGCTCGTGTCCCTTATCAACAAGCTCCGTCCGGCAAAGAAGGTTGCAAGCCGAGGGCTGAAGGCTGATGGCTGATGGCTGAAGGCTGTCTCTTCAGTGCACTGACGTAAACGGCGACGCCGGCAATCCCTCCCCGTTGAACAAGTTGCATTGCGGGCTGTTGGCCCAGCCGTAGCGGATGGCGACCGGCGCGGACACATCGGGGCTGGAAGCCACCAGCGTATCGCCTTCGATGCGCGCCTGCGCAGGAACGAATTTGCCGTCACGGCCAGCCACTTCCACGCCGGTCACTTCCCCGCCCTTCGCATTTAGGCCTTTGGCGTGATCGAACCACGTGCGGATCGCGCTTCCCTCAGGTGCGGCCTCGCGGAACATCGGCCCGGAGAACTCCAGCGCCGACTCTCCGTAGGTGAGCGCGCGCGCGGCAAGCGCCAGCCGGTGGCCCACATCGACCTTGTCTGTGGGGTGCACGTCGTCGGGGTTGCCGATGTCGATGGTGACGGCCATGGCGGTATTGCGCAGCCCCAGCGTCTCCACCTGCTGCTGGCGCAGCGCGGCCCAGTCCTCAAGCGGCGTGGACTTGTAGTTGGAGATCTGCACGTAAAGGAACGGGAAGGGGCCGACGGTCCACTCGCGGCGCCAATCTTCAATGAGTGTGCGCATGATGCGGTTATAGAGCGGCCAGCGCTCCAGCGCGCTGTTGCTTTCTCCCTGGTACCAGAGGACGCCGCGGATGGGCATTGGAGCCATAGGCGCGATCATGCCGTTCCACAGGTTGCCGGGGCCCCAGCTTTCCAGCGGCGGATGCCACGGAAACTGCGGGATGGGCTGGCTCTGGGCCTTTGCCTCGGCTTGCTGGCGCTGCTCGTCGCGAACCTCCGCCGCAGCATCGGCAGCCCGGTCCAGCATCTTGCCTCGCGAGGCGAAGAGCGGGTTGAGCGCGGCGTCTTCGCCGAGCGCGGTCAGGCGCACCCAGGCTTCGGCAACGGTGCCGCCCCAGGTGGAATCGATGACGCCGACCGGCACGTGCTCGCGCTGCTCGATTTCGCGCGCGAAGTACCAGGCAACGGCGGAGAAGCTCTTGGCCGAGTCCGGCGTGGAGGGTTTCCAGCCATCGGTGTCCAGGTCATCCTGGGCGTAGTCCGCCGCCTTCTTGTTCACCATGAGCAGGCGGATGCGGTCGTTCCCGGCATGGGGAATGTCCTCTGCGGCCGTGGCGGCGCGGCTCAAGGGAAACTCCATGTTGGATTGTCCTGAGGCCAGCCAGATATCGCCCACGAGGATGTCGTGGATGGTGATGGATTGTGGCGCATCCGATGCGGCCGCCGGCGCGCTGGATACCGTCATCTCAAACGGTCCGCCGGCCGTGCCGGGTTCGAGATAGACGTTCCAGTGGCCAACCGGGTCTGCGACCGCTGAGCGGGTTTCTCCGCGGAAGCTGACGCTGACCTGCTGGCCCGGCGCGGCCTTGCCCCACACGTGAACCGGCAGGTCGCGCTGCACCACCATGTGGTCGGAGAGGAAATGCGGAAGGGTGACCTGGGCTGAAGCAACCGCAACAGGGATCAAGGCAAAGAGCAGCAACCATCGAACTTTCAAGAGCAGCCTCCACGAGCGCACCATCTCGAACACGTACGCGCAGATTTGCCGGACGACCGGCGTGTAACCGGAAAGGAAACGCTATCAGAAACCGGGTGGGGTCGTCTCAAAGTGGAAAACCCATCCGCGACCTTTTGCCCGGCATTGACACACGGCGATGCGCCACGTCAGAATCCCCCTGACGCCGGCGTCCAGTCCGGCGAGGCTCTGAACGCACCACGGCCCGGCATCGCCGGCGCGGATGGCTCTGGACCGAAAGCGAACGTGAACGAACATGAGTAAACCGCAAGCCCCGCAAAACCTGAAGAATCACGGCAGACTGCACATCCCCTACCACGTCGTCGCCTTCTTCGTGCTGATCGTCAACCTGGGGGTTACCGTCACGCATGACGTCCGGCACTTCTCCTACTGGAATACCTGGATTGTTGTGCTCTCCGTGGTGGTCTTCATTCCGTATTTCCTCATCCGGATGTTCCCCATGAAGGTGCAGGACCGCGTCATCCGGCTGGAGGAGCGGCTGCGGCTCCAGTCGCTGGCCCCGGCCGAGTGGCACACGCAGCTCTACCAGCTCACTGAGGACCAGTTGATCGGGCTGCGCTTTGCCGCCGATGACGAGGTGGTGGAGCTGGCCAAGAAGGCGCTCGAGGAGAATCTGAACCGCAAGCAGATCAAGGAGCGGATCAGGAGCTGGCGAGCCGACTACTGGCGCATCTGATCGGGGTCGGATGAGCGCCCGCATGGACGGCTGCGTCTCGTAATACGCCGGCGCATCGCGGACGGCGAAATCCAATGAGGCGTAGAATCCTGCCATGAAGTATGCGGTTACGGTCGCGGCGGTGATTGCTTTCCTGGCCATTCCGGCCATGGCGCAGCGCGGTGGTGCGCGAGGGAGTTCTGGCGGCCACGCAGCTTCCGGCGGTTTCGCGGCGCATGGCGGCGGATTTGCTGCTCCGCATGCCGGCGGTTTCGCTTCACGCGGCCCAGTCCGGGCGCCGCACTCGGGTGGCTTCGCTCCTGGGTACGGAGGATTCGCTCCGCGTACTGGTCGATTCGCTGGCGCTGGACGGCCCGGCTTTGCGCCTCGCTCCGGTGCGGGGATGAACCGCGCTCCGTATCGCGGGAGCGGGTATAGCCGCATGGGCGGCGCCTATGGTCCCAAGGATCGAAGTCACTACGGCGGTGATCACGATCGTCAATTCCACCGCCGGCCCTACTACAACGGATTTGACGGCTTCAACTACGGCTACGCATACCCGGTGTGGCCGTCGTATGGCTTCGAAATCGCCCCCGGATCCCTGGGACCGGATTGGCTCGATTACGACGACAATTCGGATGCATCCGCGCCGGCCTACGACGGCAGCAATGCGCCCGGGCCCTATCCGAACTACGGTGAGCGTGGCCCTGCTTACGACGGCCCCGCGCCGCAACAGTACGCCGAGCCGCAACAGAATCCGCAGAGCGCCCAGGAGCAGTACCAGCCGCAATCGTCGCCTGCCGCATCGCCGCGCCGGCCGTACACGGGCGGCTCCGATACTTCAAGGCCGCAGCAGGCCATCACCATCGTGTTCAAGAACGGCAGCGCGCCACAAACGGTCCACAACTATATGCTGACCGCAAACACGCTGACGGTGCTGGACCAGGGCTATCGTCAAATCCCAATTAACCAGATCGATGTTCCGGCAACGAACGCCGCCAACCGCGACGAAGGCGTGAACTTCCAGGTGCCGGGCGCGACCAAATAAGTTGCGGGACTACTCCCTATTCCCTTTTTCCCGCTCTTCCTCCACGTCAACATCCAACTCATGCTCTTCGCGGTAATGCTCGGCCGGCATCTTGCCGTCCAACCACGCCGTGTTCATCGGGTAAATGTCAGGA
>Ga0265338_10011565_pt1 | contig 10175 bp, 7 predicted proteins | sample 42126metaG_FD_193579 | JGI IMG/M metagenome (GOLD analysis project Ga0265338, IMG submission 193579) | Rhizosphere microbial communities from Carex aquatilis grown in University of Washington, Seatle, WA, United States - 4-21-26 metaG | ecosystem: Host-associated > Plants > Roots > Rhizosphere >... | reverse complement strand
AACTCGCGGCTCCGTTCGACGTCTATTCAGATACGCGTAGCCAGATGTATCTCGGGATCGGAGCGGAGCAGCCGTCCACCACCGCCGCCGTCACGGCGACGGCCGGGCAGGTGCTCCTCTACAAGGACGCGGTCGCGACCACCGTCTTCTTCTCCACCTCCGGAGGCGAGACGAGCTCGAGCGCGGACGCCTGGGGAGGCAAGCCTACGCCGTACCTCGTGTCCGTTCCCGACCCGTACGACGTGATCTCGCCCTTCCACGACTGGGGCCCCGTGCCGGTGACTGCCCAGACGCTCGCCAAGGCCCTTCACGTCGTCGGTACCGTGGCCGATGTGACCACCACGCTGAACCTCTCGGGACGCGTCTCGCAGCTCGATCTGACCACGCTGACCCCGTCCTCGACCTTCCCGCTCCTGTCCACGGTCGGCGCCAACACCGTGGAGGGCGCGCTCGGGCTCCGCTCGACGTGGTTCGACGTCGGCGTGCTGTCGCTCTCGCCGCCGATTCCGAGCCTCCCGGTGCCGTACGGCTCGACCGTCCAGCTCAGCGGCGTCGTCCGCGGCGTCGGCGGCGTGTCGCTCGAGCAGAGGCCCTCCTCCGCAACGTGGCAGCCGCTCGGTCCGGTCGTCACGCAACCGGACGGAACCGTGCAGCTCCTGGAGACCCCGACGATCACGACGGACTACCGGCTCGCGACGACGCAGGCTGCCGCGGCGTACGTGCGTGTCAAGGTGATGCCGGTGGTCACGCTGGCGGCTCCGGCGGCGCCGACGATGCTGCAGGGCACGATCACGCCCGCGCTGGCAGGAGCTCCCGTCCAGATCCAGCAGCTCGGCCCGAGCGGAGTCACGTGGACGACGGTCGCAACGGGAACGGTCGACCCGACCGTCGCCTCGACGACCGAAGCCACCGGAACCTTCACCGTGCCGCTGCCGCTCACCGCAGGGACGTACCGCGCCGTCATCGCCCCCGGGCACGGCTATTCGCCCGGGACCTCGGCGCCGCTCACCGTGAGCGGCTGATGAAGCGGGCGGTACTCGTCGCCCTCACCGCGGCGCTCGTGGCCGCGGCGCCGGCGGCTGCCTTCACGCCGGCCGATCCGCTCGCCGCCGACCAGTGGTACCTCGCGCAGGATCACGCGTTCGACGCGTGGCCGACGCCGCCGCCGACGCTCGCGCCGGTGAAGGTGGCGATCATCGACTCGGGCGTCGACAACACGCTGCCCGACTTCGCCGGCCGGATCGCCGACGGGAGGAGCTTCGTCGGCGGCAGCCCGTATGTCGACACCGAGGGGCACGGCACCTTCGTCGCCGGCGAGATCGCGGCGAACCTGGACTCGACCGGCGTCGTCGGCATGGCGTACGCGTCGCAGCTGCTGGTGGCGAAGGTGGTGAAGCCGGACGGATCGATCCCGCTGACGGCGGAGTCGGATGCGATCCGGTGGGCTGCGGACAGCGGGGCGAAGGTGATCAACCTCAGCCTCGGCGGCCTCCGCGACCCGCTGCACCCGAACAGCGACTACTACTCGCCGCTGGAGGCGAGCGCAGTCAGGTACGCGATCCAGAAGGGCGTCGTCGTCGTCGCGGCCGTCGGCAACTCAGACGAGGCGCCGTCGAGCCCGTGGAACTACGCGAGCTACCCGGCCGCGCTCCCGCACGTGATCGGCGTCAGCGCGCTGAAGCAGAACGGGGATGTCGCCGGATTCTCGAATCGCGACGTGGTGTTCAACGACCTCTCCGCGCCGGGCGTGGGGATCTTCTCGACGTTCCCGCTCGCACTGACCGAGGATCGGCCGAGCTGCACCGACCAGGGCTACTCCGACTGCGGCGGGCCCGACTATTTCAACGCGGAGGGGACGTCGTTCGCAGCGCCGCAGGTCTCCGCCGCAGCTGCGATGCTCTTCGCCGTCGACCCGGCGCTGACGAGCTCCCAGGTCGCGGCCATCCTCGAACAGAGCGCAGACGACGTGAACGCGACGAACGGCTGCTCGGAATGCGAGGTCGGACGCGACCGGTTCAGCGGCGCGGGACGGCTCGACGTCGCGCGGGCGATCGCCGCGCTGCAGGGACCGTTGCCGGCGTCGGACAAGTACGAGCCGAACGACGACGCCGGCACGCAGGCCACGCAGCTGTGGGGCAAGACGATCACGGTGTCCGCGACGCTCGACTACTACGACGACCCGGTCGACGTCTACAAGATCGCGCTCGGGCCGGGAGAGCGGTTGAAGGCGAAGCTGGTGCCGAGCTGGGTGGGCGCCGCCGTCAACATCGTCCTCTGGAGGCCCGGCACGATTCACGTGACGAGCCACACGAAGCCGTGGCAGCGACTCGGGCAAACGGTGACCGCCGGAGGCTTCGGCTACAGGTCGAAGGCGCGCGGGTGGTACTACCTCGAGCTGAAGGCAACCCAGCCCGGCTCCGGGCCGTACACGCTCACGCTCACGAAGACGACGCCCTAGCGCGTCACTGGTTCTCGAGCAGCTCGTCGTCGGCCACCGGCCGGACGACACGGGCCGGGTTGCCGACCACGAGCATCCGCGCCGGCACGTCCTTCGTCACGACCGCGCCCGCGCCGACGAAGGCCTCCTCGCCGATCTCCACCGCCGGGCAGAGGATCGCCCCGCCGCCGACTCTCGCGCCGCGCCGGATCACCGGGCCCCGGATCAGCTCGTGCCGGCGCTCCGTGCGCCCCATGAAGTTGTCGTTCGTTGTGACGACGCACTGCGCGATGAAGACGCTCTCCTCGAGCGTCGAGTAGGCCGTGATGTACGCCTCGGCCTGGATCTTCGTCAGCGCGCCGATCGTCGTGTCGTTCTCGACGAGCGAGCCGCGGCCGATGACGACGTCGTCGCCGACGTCGACCCGCTCGCGGACGCAGGACTGGTCGCCGAGGATCACGCGCGCCCCGATCCGGGAGCCGGCGAAGACGACGGCGCCCGTGGAGACGATCGTCCCGTCGCCGATCACCGTCGGCGGCAGCGGCTCCCGCTTCGCGGTCGACCGCGGCGAGAGCGTCGGCTGCTTCCCGACAACGGCGTGCTCGAGCACCTTGACGCCCTCACCGAGAACCGTCCCCGGATAGACGATCGCGGTCTCGTGCACATCAGCCATTCAGCGACTCCGTGAGCCGGTCGAGCGCACGCACGACGCGCGCCCCGTCCTCCGCGACCTTCCGGCGGTCGCCCTCGCCGGCGATCAGCCGCATGAACTCCTGGCACTCGAGCTTCAGCGGCTCGTCGGTCGCGATCTTCGGGATGAAGATGTCGCCGGAGCGCGTCTGCCACTCGCCGTAGCTCTCGGCCCGCTTCCACGGCGACTTCTCGTAGACGGTCACCTTGCGCTCGAGCTCCATGTCGTCGAACACGACCATCTTCTCGCGGCCGACGACGGTCATCTTCCGCATCTTGTGCGGGTCGAGCCACGACAGGTGCATGTGCGCGATCTTCCCGCTCGGGAAGTGCAGGTAGCAGAAGACGACGTCCTCGACGCCCTCGGTGAGGAAGTCGCGTCCGTGCGCGACGCACTCGTCCGGCTCCTCGTCGAGCAGGTAGAGGATGACCGAGAGGTCGTGGACGCCGAGCGACCAGAGCGCGTTCTCGTTGATCCGGACGATGCCGAGGTTCTGGCGGTTCCCGTAGACGCACAGCACCTCGCCGAGCTCGCCCGCGACGATCAGCTCCTTCAGCTTGCGGACGGCGGGGTGGTAGAGGAGCAGGTGGCCGGGCATGAGCACGAGGTCGCGCTCCGCCGCGATGGCGATCAGCTCGTCGATCTCGGCCGAGCGCATCGCCGGCGGCTTCTCGACGAGAACGTGCTTGCCGGCCTCGAGCGCCTGCTTCGCGAGCGCGTAGTGCGTCGGCACCGGCGTCGCGATCACGACCCCCTCGACGTCGTCGGCAGCGAGCAGCTCGTCGAACGACGAGGTGGTGCGGGCGCCGGGGTAGCGCGCGGCGAACGTCTCCAGCAGCCCCTCGTCGAGATCGCACAGCCAGGACAGCGCTCCCAGCTCGGAGAAGTTGCGCGCGAGGTTCGGGCCCCAGTAGCCGAGGCCGGCGACGCCGATCAAAGTTTGAAGACCTTGGCGGAGTTGCGGTTCCCGTTGCCGCCCGTCGCGTTGCGGAGGTCGACGACGAGGCTCGCGTCGTCGACGACCTCGTCGTAGTCGATCGAGTGGTGGTCGGTGACGATGACGACGACGTCGTAGGCGGCCGGGTCGAGCGGAACCGACTCCATCTGCAGGCCGTGCTCGTCGAACCGCGCCACGTGCGGGTCGTGGTAGGAGACGTCGGCGCCCGCGTTCTGCAGCAGCGAGATCAGCTTCAGCGCCGGCGACTCTCGCATGTCGCCGATGTCGGGCTTGTACGCGACGCCGAGGATCAGCACCTTCGAGCCCTTCAACGAGCGCTGCTTCGCGTGGTTGAGCGCCTGCGAGACGAGCGAGCGGCAGAAGTACGGCATCTCCTCGTTGACCTTGCCGGCCAGCTCGATGAACTCCGTGTAGAAGCCGAACTCGCGCGCCTTCCAGGTCAGGTAGAACGGGTCGATCGGGATGCAGTGGCCGCCCAGGCCGGGGCCGGGGCTGAAGCGCATGAACCCGAACGGCTTCGTCGCTGCGGCGTCGACCACCTCCCAGATGTCGATCTGCATCCGGTCGCAGAGGATCGCCAGTTCGTTGACGAGCGCGATGTTGACCGAGCGGAAGATGTTCTCGAGGAGCTTCGTCAGCTCGGCCGCCTCCGGCGTGGAGACGCGGTGGATCGTGTCGATCGCGCTGCCGTACAGCTCGGCGGCGCGGTCCGTGCAGGCCGGCGTGATCCCACCGACGACCTTGGGGACGGTCTTCGTGGTGAAGTCGGTGCGGCCCGGATCGACCCGCTCCGGCGAGAACGCCAGGAAGAAGTCCTCGCCGCAGACAAGCCCCGTCGACTCCAGCACCGGCTTGATCTCCTCCCGCGTCGTGCCGGGATAGGTCGTCGACTCGAGCACGACGAGATGGCCCTTGCGGAGCCGTGGCACGATCTGCGCGACGGCGCCCATGACGATCGAGAGGTCCGGCTCGCGCTGCCGCGACAACGGCGTCGGCAGTGCGATCAGGATCGCGTCGGCGTCGCGGAGCACGTCGTAGTCCGTCGTCGCCGAGAGCCCGTTCGCGACGAGCTTCGCCATCAGCTCCGACGGGACGTCCTCGATGTAGCTCTCGCCGCGGTTGAGCATGTCCACGCGCGACTGCTGCACGTCTACCAGGACGACACGCTTGCCCGCCTCCGCGAACACCTGCGCAAGCGGAACGCCGACATAGCCGGCTCCGACGATGGCGACATCTGAATTCATGCCGAGGCCAGGCTAGCGCGCAGTACCGCGGCGACACGGGGGGAAGCGTCACCGTCGCCGTAGAGCTGCGGTAGGCCGTCCGGCATCCGCGCAGCGGCGACGGCTGCGACGAGCGCGTCCGGGTCGTCGTCGACGAGCACGTTGGCGCCGAGCTCGACGGTGTCGACCCACTCGGTCGAGGGCCGGGCGGTGACGCACGGGACGCCGTACCAGTACGCCTCCTTCTGCAGTCCGCCCGAGTCGGTCACGATCACCCGCGCCTGCGAGGAGAGCGCCGCCATGTCGAGATAGCCGAGCGGCTCGACCAGCCGCACGTTGGGCGGCGGATCTCCGAGCAATGACCGTGTTCGCGGATGCGCCGGAAAGACGACCGGCTCCGGGATCCGCCCGAGGCCCCCGACGATGCGGGCGAGCCGCTCGGGCTGCACGTTGGCCTCGCGGTGGATGGTGGCGACGACGTACCCGCCCGCGGCGAGCCCGAGCCGCTCGAGGACGGTCGACCGCTCCCGCGCGATCGGGCCGAACCGGAAGCATGCATCCGCCATGACGTCGCCGACCACCTCGATCCGCCCCGGCACGCCCTCGCTGCGGAGGATCTCCGCCGAGCGCTCGTCCGGAGGGAGCAGCAGCGCGGCCACGCGGTCGACCGCGACGCGGTTCCGCTCCTCCGGCATCGACCAGTCGCCGCTCCGGAGGCCCGCCTCGACGTGCGCGACGGGAATGCCGGCGTCCAGCGCAGCCTCGGTCCCCGCGAGCGTCGAGTTCGTATCGCCGTACACGAGCGCCCAGTCCGGCCGCTCCGCCTCGAGCGCGGCCGCGATCCCCGGCCGCATCCGCTCGGCGTCCGCGGTGTGCAGGTCGAGCCGGTACGCCGGCTCGGGCAGCCCCAGCTCCTCGAAGAAGACCTCGGACAGCTCCCGGTCCCAGTGCTGGCCGGTGTGCAGCGTCACCTCGTCGATGCCTGCCTCGCGCAGCGCCACCGCGAGCGGGCCGGACTTGATGAACTGCGGCCGGTTGCCGACCACCGAGAGAACCTTCACGAGCGCGAGGCTACAATGGCCGTCGCTTTCGCGGGCCGTTAGCTCAGTTGGTAGAGCAGGGGACTCTTAATCCCAAGGTCGAAGGTTCGAATCCTTCACGGCCCATTGGCTGCAAGCCCCGGCAGGGGCTTTCGCGGCCCCGGCTTCGGCCCAGCCGGTCTCCGACGGAGGAGCCGAAGCGGTGAGTCGGACGTCCGCGGCTCCGCTCACGCCCCGACCTCCGAATCGACTAGGCTCCCCGGCGGATGCGCAAGGGGCAGATTCTGACGCTTCTCGGCATTGCGCTGGTCGCGGGCGGGATCACCACCGCAGTCGCAGTGCTGCCCACGTGGCTCCCGGTTCAGGCGTCCCGCGAGGCCGGCCGGATCGACTTCGTGATCTGGTTCACGATCGTCATCTCGATCGTCATCTTCGCCCTGGTCGCAGCGGTGATGATCTACGAGATCGCCAAGTTCCGCGCGCGCCCGGGCGACGACTCGGACGGTCCACCGGTCCACGGCCACACCGGACTCGAGATCGGCTGGACGATCATCCCGCTCCTGATCGTCACCTCGGTCGCCATCGTCAGCGCCATCGTCCTCTCGCGAAACGGGGACGCCGGTGTGAACCCGCTCCGGGTGGACGTGACCGCGGTGCAGTACGCGTGGACGTTCACGTATCCGGACGCGCACGGCCTCACGTCGAACGTGCTCCGGCTGCCGAAGGGCCGCTCGGTGATGCTGACGATCAGCTCGAAGGACGTCATCCACTCGTTCTGGGTGCCGAACTTCGGACAGAAGCAGGACGCCGTGCCCGGGCTGCACCCGACGCTGCACATCACGCCGGACCGGCTCGGCACCTACCCCGTCGTCTGCGTCGAGCTGTGCGGGCTCGGCCACGCCCTCATGCGGAGCGAGGCGATCGTGATGACGCCCGCCGCGTTCGACAAGTGGCTGAAGAGCCAGCAGACGGCGATCGCGTCGCCGAACGCATCCGTCTCCGGCGCCGCCGTCTTCAAGAACAACGGCTGCGGCGCCTGTCACACGCTCACCGCCGCCGCCGCCACCGGAAAGGTCGGCCCGGACCTCGACAAGCTGGCGCAGTGGGCCGCCCAGGCGAAGCAGCCGCTGGCGTCGTTCGTGAAGACGTCGGTCACCGATCCGAACGCGTACATCCAGCCCGGATACCCGAAGAACGTGATGCCGGGAACCTTCGGCGCGTCGCTGTCGCAGCAGCAGCTCGACGCGCTCGTCCAGTACCTGATCAGCTCGAAGAAGGGATGAGAACCGGCACGTGACCGCAGCGACCCTGCACGACGCGCACCCGCCCGCTCCGGCGCAGCACGGCACCGCCCGGCGGCTGCTCCTTGGCGCGGGCTGGATCCGCGCGGCCTGGATGTTCTGCCTCTTCGCCCTGATCGGGGTGGGGATCGTCGTCGGCCTGCGCTGGGCGGCCGGCTGGACGCCGTTCCTCGACAAGCAGATCGCCGTCCTCGTCGGGCTGCTCGTGTGCGGGCCGATCGGCTTCCTCGCCGGCATCGGCTGCTTCGACTACTGGACGTACTACGCGCTCGGCAAGCCCACCCGCCCGGAGGACCACTCGGGGCACGGCGCCAAGAGCTGGAAGGACTACTTCCGGGTCAACACCGACCACAAGGTGATCGGCGTCCAGTACCTCGTCACGACGATGGTCTTCTTCGTCATCGGCGGGATGCTGGCGATGCTCGTCCGCGCCGAGCTGGCGCGCCCCGGCATCCAGTTCTTCGACCCGCAGACGTTCAACGGGCTGTTCTCCGTGCACGCCTCGCTGATGATCTTCCTGTTCATCATCCCAGCCTTCGCCGGACTCGCGAACTTCGTCGTGCCGCTGATGCTCGGCGCGGCCGACATGGCGTTCCCGCGGCTGAACGCGCTGTCGTTCTGGCTGCTGCCCATCGCCGGGATCATGATGGTCGCCTCGTTCCTCGTCCCCGGCGGCGCCTTCGCGTGCGGCTGGACGGGCTACGTTCCGCTCTGCTCGACGCACCAGCCGCTCGGCGCGGTCTTCTTCAACCAGGCCGTCCAGTGGGCCGGCGCGAGCTCGATCATGACCGCGCTGAACTTCCTGGTGACGATCATCACCATGCGCGCGCCGGGGATGACCTTCTGGCGGATGCCGCTGCTCGTCTGGGCGAACTTCACGACCTCGCTGCTCGTCGTGATCGCCACGCCGTTCATCGCCGGGTCGCAGTTCTTCTCGATGTTCGACCACGTGATGCACACGGCGTTCTTCAACACCGTGCAGGGCGGCTACCCACTGGGGTACCAGCACATCTTCTGGTTCTACTCACACCCGGCCGTCTACATCATGATGCTGCCCGGCTTCGGGATCATGAGCGAGGTCATATCCACCTTCTCCCGGAAGCCGATCTTCGGCTACCGGCTCATGGCCCTGTCGCTGATGGCGATCGTCGTCCTCGGCTTCTCGGTCTGGGCGCACCACATGTTCGTCAGCGGCATGGCCTCGTGGCTGCGCGTGCCGATGATGATCACGACGCTGCTGATCGCCGTCCCGACCGGCATCAAGATCTTCAGCTGGCTGGCGACGATGTGGGACGGGAAGCTGCACTTCAACACGCCGATGCTGTTCGCGCTCGGCTTCCTCTCGATGTTCGTGATCGGCGGCCTCTCCGGCGTCATGCTCGGCGCGGTCCCCGTCGACATCCACATGAACCAGACGTACTTCGTCGTCGCGCACATCCACTACGTGCTGTTCGGCGGATCCGTCTTCACGATCTTCGCCGGGATCTACTACTGGTACCCGAAGATGACCGGGCGCATGTACGACGAGAAGCTCGGGAAGCTGCACTTCTGGCTCACGTTCGTCGGCTTCAACCTCACCTTCTTCCCGATGCATATCCTCGGGACAGAGGGCATGCCGCGCCGCGTCGTCGACTACGCACCGAAGTTCGCCGACCTGAACATGTTCATCTCGCTCGCGTCGTTCGCCCTCGGCGCCTCGACGATCGTCTTCCTCTACAACGCGATCACGAGCTGGCGCTCCGGCGAGCGCGCACCGGGGAATCCGTGGCACGCGATGACGCTTGAGTGGCAGGTCAGCTCGCCGCCGCCCACGTTCAACTTCGACGAGATCCCGCAGGTCGTCGGCTCGCCGTACGGGTACGGGATTCCCGGCGCGCAGCACGCGATCCTCACGCCGTCGCACGCGCCCGAAGAGGTGACGGTCACGTGAGCGCGGCCGAGAACGGGACGCACCTGATCCTCGTCGTCGCGAACGAGACCGTCGTGTCGCACGCGCTCGTCGAGCTGCTGGAGAAGAAGGCAGCCGACGAGTCCGTCCGCGTGGTCGTCGTCGCGCCGGTCAACCAGCCGCGCCAGGGCTACGTCGTCTACTACGACACGCGGCGCGCCGCGGCCCGCCGGCGGCTCGACCGCACGCTCGACCTGCTGCGCAAGGCAGGCGTGCCCGCGACCGGTGTCGTCGTCGAGGCGGATCCCGTCGCTGCGCTCCAGGATGCGATCCACCAGTTGGAGCCGGACGAGATCGTTGTCTCCACGCACCCGCAGAAGCAGTCCGGCTGGCTCCGCCGCAACGCGGTCGACCAGATGCGCCGCGTGGCCGGCTCCATCCCGTTCCAGCACGTCGTCGTCGACCTGGCAGCAGAGCACGGCGAGGCGAACGTCCTCGTCGTCGCCAACCAGACGGTGCTCGGTGAGCCGCTGCTGGCGAAGATCCGTGAGCGGGCGGCGACGAGCCCGGCGGCCTTCCTGATCATCTCGCCGCAGGGCGAGGCCGAGGGAAGCTACGACGAGGCGGAGCACCGACT
>Ga0265338_10011564_pt1 | contig 10176 bp, 12 predicted proteins | sample 42126metaG_FD_193579 | JGI IMG/M metagenome (GOLD analysis project Ga0265338, IMG submission 193579) | Rhizosphere microbial communities from Carex aquatilis grown in University of Washington, Seatle, WA, United States - 4-21-26 metaG | ecosystem: Host-associated > Plants > Roots > Rhizosphere... | reverse complement strand
CACTTGGTCTTTGATATATTTACGGATAACCTCCTCATTGGCTATTCCTACTGATTCAGCAAAGTACCCATCAGACCACCCGTGCTTGCGCACAAGTGCAAGCAAAAACTATCTCCCCACACTTGTACCGAGTACCGAGGTAAAAATTCTTCCAACTCTGGATACTCCTGGCGGATCACTCTACTTGTTCCACCTTTGAGTATTTGTACAACTTTAGATACACTATCACGAGGGTTTATTTGTAATAAAAGATGAACGTGATCCTCCATCACAGCCAATTCATGAATCTGCCACTCATTTATCGAGCAACCTTGATCAAAAAGAATTTTTAATCGCTTCGCAATTGCACCTCGCAACACCCGTTTCCTATACTTTGGGATAAAGACCAAATGCACTTTTAATCTATGTTTCGTATGAGCTCCATTCCTATATTCATTTACCATAGCTGAAGTATCCCACACTAACTCACCTCCGCTCAAGTCTGCTCGTGCTTACGCAACCTCGCAACTCCTTTCTCTTCGGGCACGCATTCATCTCTGGTCTTTAAAGACCAGAGTTTTCTGCTTTGATGTTATAAAAATGAGTTTTACATATAGGGGACTAAAGGGATAGAACGTATATTCTATCCCTTTTACATATATCTATTTAATTACTTATTGAAATGACTGATCTAATTTAACCTGAAGATTAGATACTTTACCATTATCAACAACCTGAAGAGTTATAGTATCTCCAACTTTATATTCGTCAATAAGTGTCGATAGGGTATTTGTACCTTCTACTTTTGTCCCGTCTACTGAAAGGATAATGTCACCACTTTTTATACCCGCCTTATCAGCCGGGCTTCCAGAGATAACAGCAGCATCCCCGGTTGTACTATCTCCTGTAACATATGCACCATATGTATAGGTAATATTTGGATTTGCCGCAGAAAAGGTACTATCAATCATTGTATATCTGACACCAAGTTCCGGCTTTGTAATCTTACCTGATGCTTCTACTGACTTTATATCTCCCATTGCCTGTGAAATTGGAATTGCAAATCCAATACCTTGTGCACTCTGATCTACAGCAGTGTTTATTCCTATAACATTTCCATTTATATCAAGAAGTGGTCCTCCTGAGTTTCCAGGGTTAATCTGAGCATCTGTTTGTAAGACATTCTGCAATGTTTCACTGCTTGATGTTGATGCATCGGATGCAGAGATTGTCCTATTAACTCCTGAAAGCACACCAGCACTAACAGTATTAGCATACTGTCCAAGAGCGTTTCCAATAGCAATAACTGTCTGTCCAAGTTCTAAGTTAGTATCACTTCCAAGAGAAACAACAGGAAGGTTTGTTGCATTGATTTTCATTAAAGCTATGTCATCAGTTGGATCTTGAGCCACTATTGTACCAGTGTATGTTTTCCCTGATGCAAGAGAAACTGAATAGGTACTTGAAGTACTGCTTGCAACATGCTTGTTAGTCAAAATCAAACCATTGGAAGAGATGATAAAACCAGATCCAGCACCAACAATCTGATTTGTGCTACCACTTCCTCCACTGCTACTGCCGCCATTACTTCCATTCATAAATCCAAATGGATTAAGGGGATCAAATGTAGGCTGAGCAGGGACATCCTGTGAAATAACAATACTCACAACTGCTGGATTCGCTTTTTTTACAGCATTCACTACAGCAGATTGTTCTGATGTTACTTTTACAGTCTGGCTTTGAATACTATTCTGAGGGAAGAATCTACTAACTACACCACCAGTTATTGCACCAGCAACAACACCAACAAAAGCTGACAATACAACTGTCATTGTTGCAGTAAGGAATAAATATTTCATCAATGTAGGTTTCGTTAACTGAGGTTCTTCATATGTATCGTATGTTGTCACCGGTTCGTTTTGTTCCATATAGCAGTATAATAATATAAAATAATCATAAACAAGAATACATCTTCTGTCAAAGTTCTCTTACATACACGCTTCGTTCAATTTCTATTCCACACAGTATAGATCCCAACCCCAATACTATAGTATCATGTTATTATTATATCTTGGTTATATGAAGGTAAGATGAACTGGGTAGATGCAATCATACTGGTAATCCTCGCATACTATGCATACCGCGGCTATGGACAAGGATTTATTTCTATACTTATTGAATTAAGCGGGTATGTTGTTGCATATATTATAGCACTAAAGTATTCCTATATAGGAACACACCTGGTTACAACATATTTTCATAAAACACTTCCTCCAGCATACGAAACAACAATAGGTATAGCTGTCATATGGACAGTTACTATGATTATCTATTATTTACTTGCACCTTTCCTTATAAAGTTCATTCCATCATTCATATCTCATTCCTTGCCAAATAAAATAATTGGTGTAGCAGGCTCACTTGTAAAAGGAGTCTTAATAGTCAGCATTCTTGTTTTTATTGCAAGCATATTACCGCTGCCGAAACCATATAAAGAAGCAGTTAATACATCATACATAGGGAGTAGGGTTTTAGTAGGTACAAAGTACCTGGAAGAGAAATTTGGTTCAAATGTTACAAGCTCTATTAATCAGACAATTTCCCAAATAAGTCTTTTACCTGCAAATCTCACTTCAACGCCTTCTGCAAGTGAGCCTCTCATCCATCTTGGCTATACAGTACAAAATACAACTATTGATCCAGCTGATGAAGCAACGATGTTTGCTTTTGTAAATGCACAAAGAGCAGAAAGACATATTCCAAAACTCAAGCTAAATGATCAACTAACGCAGGTATCAAGAGATTATGGTGCATATATGTTTGCAAATGGATTCTTTTCACACATAACACCAGCAGGACAAAGTCCACTAGATAGAGTAAAAAAGACATCTCTCAGTTTCACCTATATAGGAGAAAATATAGCGAAAGCTCCTGATGTAAATGCAGCAGACACAGGATTTATGAATAGCCCGGAACATAAGGCAAATATCCTAGATCCAAACTATACAGAAGTGGGGATTGGTGTTGTTGATGGAGGCATGTATGGTAAAATGTTCATACAGGATTTTATCGGTAACTAGTGGAATATATATTACGGCTTCCCAGAAAACCAGCTCTTTTACTTATTCGTCTCTATCAAAAGACTATTTCACCTGATCACGGCTTTTTCAAAGTATTCTTTCCTGGAGGATATTGTAAATTTAATCCTTCTTGCTCAGCATATACCTATCAGGCAATTGCAAAATATGGGGTAATAAAAGGGGCTGCAAAGGGAATATATAGAATACTCCGATGCAACCCCTTCACTCTAGGAGGAGATGATGAACTCAGATAAAATTATCTGTTTTCTTCTCTTGGCCTAGCTTCGTTTACAACAATCTTTTTACCATCCCAGTCTGAATCGTTAAACTTCTTTATAGCTTCATCTGCTTCCTCATCATTTGACATTTCTACAAATCCAAAACCTTTGCTTCGGTTTGTCATCCTGTCGATGATAATTCTTGCTGACACAACTGTTCCTACTGATGCGAACAATTCCTCAAGGTCTGCTGAGGTCATACGGTATGGGATACCGCCTACAAATAATTTCTTTGCCATGAAAGGCTCCTTTCTTAAAGTCTACATATGCAGTGAAAGTAAACGATAAATATATCCTCTCGCACAGGAACTGCTTATCATGGAAGAAAAAACAGACACAGGCTAAGGGTTACTGCATTACGGTCATTCTAGCATATATACAGCTGTTTATCAACGGAATGTAGGGGATCAGGAGATATGAGACTCGAGATTAAAATATTTTAAGAATTCAGCAGGGGTTTTCTTTTTGAGTCCTCGGTGAATTCTCTTTGTATTGTACCATAGCATGTGCTCTTGCAGGGCGGTATTGAATTGATCGAGATTCCCCATATCCATTAAATGATCTTCTAAGAATTCTTCGCTGAGCGAGCGATTCGCTCGCTCAATAAATCCATTAATTTTCGGACATCTGGGATAGGTAAAGTGATGGATAATGTGCTGTTCATCAAGATACTCATGAAAACGCCCATGAAATTCTAATCCGTTATCTGTCTGTACTGTATGAAATGGATACACTCGTGCAAAACGAATCAGAAAGTCTCTTCCATTAGTGCTATTGAGGGTTGTGTATGCATAGGAAAAGCTAAAACGTGTACAGACATCAATGCCATGAATGATGTACTTCTTCATGCCTTCTGCATGTCTCGTAATGCTATCTACTTCAATATATCCCGGATTTGATTCACGGGGAGAATGTTTCACTCGTGACTTGTATGAGATTGTTTTTGTTTTGTAGTTGTGGGACGGATCATGATAGATCCGTCCCTTCTTCTGAAAGAAAAGGTGGTGCTTTTGTATGACTCTTCCAATCGTTGGCTCTGAGATACTATCAATCCGCATCTTAATACAGTAGTCATCTAACAACGGCTTAATCTTTTCTTTCCCAATACGTCTATGCTCTATTCGAAGATCTCTAATGAATGCAACAATTAGAGGATTTGTTTGCATTATGCGAATATTGTGTGGCTTTGTTGAAAGTGGGATTAGGACAGCTGCATCCTTGCGACTCTTTAGATACTTCCTTCTCCATCTATATATTGTGGGTTTACTTACCTCAAAGGCATCCTTAGTTGCAGCTGTCCCATACTTCTTATGAAATTCAACCACCTTCACCCGATACTTTGCTTCATCGGATTTAGAAATATTCAGGATCTTTTCTATCTTTTGCATGTATTTTGTATTGGCTAAACACGTGCCTGAGTATACGTGTTTTAGCCTCATACTTGATCCTATTTGCATACTCACTCCTTTCCCCTTCACTATTCAGTGTCTCATATGTTTCTGATCTTTTTCACGAAGTTGGATGTTCAGATTAACTTCTATCTGCTCTTAAAGAGCATATTTTGATAAAACAGAATAAGTACCTATAAAATCGTTATAATATAATATTCTTTACTATGAGCGAAACATACACACCCGCATTTGCAGCAAAAAGCGAAGCCTCTAAACCAATTCAAGAGGGTGATTTCATTGAAGGGACTGTTGCTGAAGCTGATCCTAACGCCATTAGCGAAAAGCCTATTGAACGCCACGAAGGAGTTGTGACAAGGGATAAAGGAAAGACCTGGGAAGTTACAGACGTGGAACCGGATTGGGGGAATACTGATGATGGAAATCCAACTTACAGTACTAGAGAAGTTTTTAAAGATGGTGCTGAGAAAAGAGAAATTCCTGAGTATAAAAAGCATATTGTAGAAAATATGCAAAAACAAGTAAAAGGAGATCAATAGTAAGCACAGCAGAAACTATTGTTCAAGTTTGCTATGATTGAACAAGTTATTCGCTCTACTCCTCTTTTCGACCGTTTGTTTAATTCCAACCAAAGATTCTAAAGCTTGCTGACCGGATAGATGAAATGAGAGAAGTGTGATACAATCAGCACATCGTTACTTAAACAGTGTATGAGTATGGAATGTCTTTTTTGCAAAATTGCAAGAGATGAATTGAGCGCATACTGTGTAGCTGAAACTCCAAATGCATTAGCTTTCCTCGACAACCACCCCATAAGTGAAGGACACACGTTAGTTATTCCTAAAAAGCACTTTGAGTCTGTTTTTGATATTGAAAAGCCAATACTTCACGAAATTATGGATATCGCGAAATCGCTCGCTTTAAAATATAAACATACATTACATGTGGATGCTGTAAATCTTCTCAACGCAAGCGGGAAGGCTGCACAGCAGAGCATTTTTCATTTCCATCTTCACGTTGTACCACGTATTCCTAATGACGGACTTAATCTCTGGTTTCATGGGAACGGGCAAGAGAGAAATGACTTACAAAGCGTCTACGCTAAACTTGCTTCAAGGTAGAAAGAAAAGCAAGCTGAGAAAATACCAGCGCCTTATATTTCTCGGCTTTCGCAGTTTCGTTAATACCCTGCATAAATAAAGCCTTTTGTAGTGCCGCATAAGCTCTCAATGCTGTAAGCCGAGGTATTTCCAGGATTGTAGTTTTTGCCGCTTCAAGGTAGCGCCGAAGGAAAAGATCTTCTGTATAGCTAGTTTGCACTCCTGTCCACACTTCTTTGCCATTTATAAAGATAGCAAGGTCAAGGTATGGATCACCATAGAGTACATCAGGATCAATAAAAGTTGCGGTGAAGGGAGATAAGCTAGTTACAAGCATATTGTGTGCCCCATAGTCTCTGTTTATGTACGCAGGGACTAAGGAATACTCAACATTTAGCAAGGGACTAATCAGAGTTTTTGAGAGCATCTCTTCTGTTATCCCTAGAAGCTCTGAAATTTCTCTCCCCTGCGCTTGAAGAACTTGTTCCAAGTATATTCGCCATGATGGTAACAAAGCTTCCCCAGGTCTTAGTTCCCCAAAACCTGTTGCTATACAGGAGTGCATTTTCGCTAAGTTTTCAGCCTGATATCTGAGAATAGTTTCCTCTATTCCTATGATTTCGACATCTTTTAAGGGAATTGCAATATGGCCTTCATTATCTCTCACGGGAAGCATGGTTACGTATTCATATCGATCTACAGCGCCTGCGCCAAGAGGTATCGGAGTAGGAACACCTTGCCGCTTCCATGCCACATAAGCATCAGCCTCAGCGAAAGCTCCGCTTACTCGGAATTTTACAACTACTTCACTTCCACTGGTCTCAACAAGATATACCGAGGAGTTGTAACCTGACGATAGGCTTTGGATATTACTCGTTGCGTCCAAGTTTATTACTCCTTGTTCTGAAAGCCCCTCCAAGAAAAGCAGGCCTTGAGATCGTAATTCGCTAGTTGTATTCGGTGTGTTAATAGAATCACTCATATTAGCCTTCTGAAGGTATGAAAACAGCTTTAACAAGTTTTGAGATAGATTTATGCTCAATTGAATACATAAGGTCTGCCACTGCTTCTAATTTAAATTGATGCGTGATCCATGCCGCAGGGTTCAATTTACCTTCAGAAAGAAGAGACAGTGCCACATCAAACTCATCAACACCATCCCATATTCCATAAGAATTCGCCCCTAGCAGAGAAATTTCCTTGTAGAATAAATTTCTGACTTCAACCTGGCCGATATATCCCACTGCAAAAACACCGAGCACTATTATCTTACCTCCAGGTTTTACTTGGGTTATAGCAGTATTTATCGTATCTGATTGATGTTTGCCTACACACTCAAACACAACATCATATATTGGTTTATTCTCCAATTCTTTCTGACCTAACTGCAACACATGAATGCCAAGTCCCTTTGCCAAGTCTAAATTAGCCTTGTTCTTACCAATCAATGTAACTGAGTTATTATCAATTTGTAAAATCTGAGCACAAGCTAAAGCAATCGCACCATCACCCAGAATTAGAACTCGCATTGATCTTGGTGATTGCGCTAAATGAATAGCATGTATTGCTACGGCAACGACATCGGTTAATGCTGCTGCTTTATAGCTAATATTACTCGGTATGTATCTAACATTTTCTGATGGAACAGCTATATACTCAGCAAATGCTCCAGCCCTGCTTTTACCAATGCTTTGTAGATTGCTACAAAGTTCCTCTCTTCCCTCTGTGCAGTAAACACACTGTTTGCAAGAAATGAGAGGTTTAATAGCAACTCTCGCGCCTGGTTGAAACTCTGTAACCGCTGCTCCTATCTCTACAACTTTCCCCGCTGCTTCATGTCCAAGAATATTGGTTTTGGGATACGAATAAGGGGATATGCTCGAAAATAACTTTTGAATATCACTTCCGCATACGCCAGCAATTTCTACCTTTATCAGAACTTCCCGCTCACCAATGAGAGGCGTGGGAAGCACTGTAAGTTCAGGCTGTTTTGGCTTTACTAATATAATAGCTTTCATGGTAAGTAATCTTTTGTATTGAATCTAACTTTTCTACGTTTCCTCCGGTCTGCTTTATAAAACTTCTCAACTTCACAAATGCAGCACCTTCTTTTATTACAGACTTTGCAACAAAGTATCCTTTTTCTATTGTGCTTACAATGCCTGACAGATAGAGAATCGCCCCAGCGTTCAATGCAATAGTATCCTCTTGCGCCTTGTCTCCTTTGCCAATGAGAACTCTTAAAATGTCATGCACATGTGCTTCATACGTCTTTCCTTCCCTTAGTTGGTTCATACTATAGCTAGGCAAGGACAACCGCTCCTGAGCATTGAATATGCTGCTCTTATCTACCACCAACTGTACTTTAAACTCAGATATATAACTTTCGCCAATGGAACACATCTCATCAATATAGTGAATACCATCAGATGAACTCGCCACAACAAGCCCATTCTGTATACCAATACCACACAATACTTCTGCCGAAAGTAACGTGTTCGGGTGAGAAAGACCATATAAAATATGATCGTATGCAAATGGGCTTAAGGCTGCTGCCAAGCCAAAACTCAATACATGAGGTGCGCCAAACAGTCCTCCATAAATATTGTCAAACTTTGGAGCTAGATTTTCAATACTAAAAGCACCAAAGCCAGTCTCTTTAAGAATATCTACCATCTCACTAACCGGCGTTTGTAGGTTTGCTCCCACATAAGCGAGAAAGTCTGATGAGCCAAGATAGGAGCTTGTTGAGTGAGAAACGTTTTTTGCAATATAGGCTCCGGCGGTTGCTGCTACGAGACAGGATGGTGTTGAAATATTGATCGTTTTAAAGCCCTTTTTTCCTGATCCTGCAACCCCAATAACCTTTTTACCAGTAGATAGTGCTATCTGCACCTTCCGTTCCTCAATGTGATCGAGTTGCTGAGCAACTTTCAATAGCGTTACTATATTACTTGCTGACGCAATGGGCATGAGACTTCGTAAGAGCGATGCTAACTGGATATAACGGGTCACTGTATCAGGGTTATTTAAAACTTCAAAAAATGCCTCCCGCAGGAGATCATCTTCAATTGGAAGATGGACATTTAATCTGTATAAGACCTCGTTGAAATGATGTACTGTACTCATTGTTCCCAATTTGATAATAGACTGATTAGGTATACGGCATAATCCTGTTTGATCTGGTTCCATTTATCGGTTCTATTCGCACATTCATAATATACTTCCTCAAGTTCTTTTCTCCCGTATGGGGTAGTTCCGCAAATCATTTGAAAGACAGGATTATCTTCCGGCAGTCTTGTATCTCCTTCCCCTTCCATGATCCTACGAATTATTTCCGCTGGGGACAGATCGGCTGATATTCCCGATTCCGGGAAACTCTTTGACATCTTAGGATACCCATAGAGTCCTTTAATAATAGGAGAGTACATACTAGCTAGAGATGCTGAATCTGGGGCAGTTCCAGCATGTTGCATGTGCTTCAAGGTCTTTTCCGCGAAAAGAATATACTTATGTTCATCGATACCAAGCATCACTAAGACATTTTCTGTCCCGCATTGGGTGATATTGTGTATGAAGTCTGCTGTCATAAGAGTAAGAGATTGCATACGTCTGTAAGACATTCCTGAGTCAACCTTGCCCCTCTGAGCATAAAATTCATGTAAATCTTCTTCTGCTTCCTGGAACATACTATGATCCATATATTTACTAATTAGGTAAGACGTGCGTAAGACTTCAAGCGCTGAGTATTGATCCCTCAGAACAGATGGGGGAGTCATGTCAAATCCTATTTTTGTAATGAAGGAGGCATATTTACCCTGGAGTTCTTGCGTCGCTTGAAGCGTCTGGTTTTTGCCGTTATATGCATCAAGGTCTCCCAGAACAAGTTGCACTGGAATACCACCTCGTTGCAATTCGGTAGCACGTATAATCTGAGATATAGTACCTAAGTGAGGTACACCAGACAAACCTATTCCTGTACAGACAATGCTTGGCTCCCCTTGGGCTAATCGTTCTGCAAATTCGTAAGCATTGTGGTGACAAATCCATTTAGTACGAAGGGCTTCTTGTGATAGTCCTCCTAATGAGAAGTTGATCTCTGAGATACCCAGATCCGTGTAATGATAGGACTCAATGACAGACTGGTAATAGTTTGATCCAAATGCAATTTCATCCATAAAGCACAAATTAAAATTTGCAATGATTTTACCACAATAACGGGGTGATTAGTAGAACCTGTAGGGGATCAGGAGATATGAGACTCGAGATTAAAATATTTTAAGAATTCAGCAGGGGTTTTCTTTTTGAGTCCTCGGTGAATTCTCTTTGT
>Ga0265338_10011562_pt1 | contig 10178 bp, 11 predicted proteins | sample 42126metaG_FD_193579 | JGI IMG/M metagenome (GOLD analysis project Ga0265338, IMG submission 193579) | Rhizosphere microbial communities from Carex aquatilis grown in University of Washington, Seatle, WA, United States - 4-21-26 metaG | ecosystem: Host-associated > Plants > Roots > Rhizosphere... | reverse complement strand
GAAATCATTGTTGATATAACAAAACGAAAAAGAACTGAAGAGACTATCCGTCAGATGGCATATTATGATCCCCTCACCAGACTCCCAAACAGGGTACTTTTAAACATTACCCTTCTCAAAGCTATTACTGCAGCAAAAGGAACTAAGCAAAAATTTGCACTTCTTTTCTTTGATCTTGATCGATTAAAAAAAGTGAATGATACGCTTGGACATAGATGGGGTGATCAGCTTATTAGAGAAACTGGCAAGAGACTCATACAAAGTGCAGGTAAGAATGCTGTAGTTGCAAGAATAGGAGGTGATGAGTTCACCATATTCATCCCGCATATAGCCGATGTAAAAGAAGCTGAAACCATTTCGGCACAAGTACTTGCGTCTTTTGCTGAGCCATTCATCATTAATGGGATAGAGATAAACATTACAGGGAGCATTGGTATCAGTATCTATCCAGACACAGGTAAAGACATTCAAACACTCCTTATGAATGCTGATGTTGCTTTATATAAAGTCAAGAATACAGGTAAAAATAATTATCTGGTATATAGCAGCACAATGAACAGCAGTTCTATGGTACGATTTGATATGGAAGCAAAGTTCAGACAAGCTATTGGACACCAGGAGCTTGTAGTATATTTCCAACCACAATATAATCTTCTTCAGAAAAAAATTACTGGACTAGAGGCTTTTGTGAGATGGAACCACCCTAAGCTTGGTATTATCCTTCCTGGAGAATTTTGGACAACAGCTGAAGAACTTGGTCTGGTCAGCTTTATAGATTTCCATGTACTGAGAAAAAGCCTTGAATTTCAATCTAAGCTCATAGCAGAAGGATATACAGATATTGTTATGTCAGTCAATATTTCTGGTACGACATTCAAAGATCAGTCATTTACATCTGAAATAAATAAGATTTTTAGAGAACATAATCCACAAGGCAAAATTGCATTTGAGATTATAGAAAATATACTTATGGAAAATACAGTAGAAACAGCTAGAATTCTTGCTGATATAAAGAACCTGCATATTCAGCTTGTTGTAGATGATTTCGGGATTGGATATTCATCGCTTAGCTATTTAAAATATTTCCCTATTGATGTACTAAAAATAGACCAGTCATTTGTAAAGAATATAAATGTAAACACTAGTGATACACAGATAGTAAAATCAATCATTTCTCTGGCAAGAGATTTAAAGTTAAAAGTTATTGCTGAAGGAGTAGAGACAAATCAACAGCTTAGATTCCTTGAAAAATGCAGATGCCATCAGATTCAAGGCTTTATCATCTCTCCTGCGGTTCCCCCTGATGAAGTGTTTGAGCTTCTGGATCATGAGCGGGTTACCCAGCAATCAAAGAGGTTCTTAAACCTTCTGGGCAGACAATCCTCAAGCCTTCCGTATTAGGTAAAAAGTACGATATAATAACAAAGCAAGATAGCAATATAAATATATGTATACAACAATCCTATATTACCTCTATACCCATATAGCAGAGCCTGAAGCTTGTAAGAAAGAGCAGGTAGCCTTATGCAAATCCCTTAATTTGCTGGGAAGAATTATTCTTGCAGAGGAGGGAATAAATGGAACCCTATCAGGCAAGACTGAAGATATATCGGTATATATGAACACAATGGAAACAAACTCAATATTCAAAGGTATAGACTTTAAAAAAGCTGAAACAGAGAATATGCCTTTCCCAAGACTCAGCATTAAAGTACGAAAAGAAATTGTTTCTTTACAACTTGATAAAGATATAGATATGACCAAACCATTAGCCAAAAAGGGTACATATATCGAACCATCTAAGTTTCATGAAATTCTACAAAATGATGAAGATTGCACGATTGTAGATATGCGAAACGATTATGAGACAGCAATCGGCAAATTCAAAAACTCTGTAACTCTTGATATGTCAAATTTTAGAGATTTACCAAAAGTAATTAATAAACTAGAAAGTAAAAAGAACGCCAGGGTTATTACAGTCTGCACTGGAGGAGTCAGATGCGAGAAAGCAACTGCTTATCTTATAGAAGCTGGCTTTACGAATGTCTCTCAGTTACATGGAGGAATTATCGAATATTGCAATGCTTTTCCTGATGGCACATTTGAAGGAAAATGCTATGTATTTGATAACAGAATCGCCATTGAAGTAAACGATGGTGAGTATAAAAGTGTTATAGCAACCTGCAGATATTGCCATATGGCAACAGACAGATACGTTAACTGCGCAAATAAAGAATGTAATCTTCAGTTTATATGCTGCGAATCATGCCGTAATGAGCACAAAGGTTTTTGCAAGGAAGACTGCCACATATATTACCAACAAAAACTATGCTCGGAAGAACACATGAAATCGGCGGCATAACTGCCACTATGGCTCTTGATGTAATACTGAAAGGAATTGCCTTAAATACCCCAACAGCAGTTGCCTGTATTCTTGTTTCAGTACTCGGAGCACTTACTCCTGACCTTGATAAACCAACAAGTACAATATATCATTTGTTTCCTGCTGGAACTTTTATAGGAAAACTTGTACACCCATTTTTTCTTGGGGGTCATAGACATCTATCCCATTCCATTATTGGTTTGGTTTTATTCGGTTATCTTTCACATTTCCTCCTATATAAATTTGTCACACTTCCTGATATTAGTATTTTATACATATGGATCGCCTATATGACAGGATTTATTTCACATCTCATACTTGATGCTATGACAGATGAAGGCATTCCACTTTTCTTTCCAACACATATAAAGGTGGGTATACCTCCAATAAGGGCGTTACGGGTTACTACTGGTTCATGGGTAGAGCATGCTATAGTATTTCCACTTCTTCTCATTGCCATAGGTTTTATGTATGTTCATTTCTACTATATATTTATCAAGTAAGTGCAAAAAGTAAGTATATACACAAGAACAGGGGACAAAGGAGCAACATCGCTCTTTGGCGGAAAAAGAGTTTCTAAAGATTCTCTCAGAGTTGAAGCATATGGCACTATTGATGAATTAAATGCACAAATGGGACTATGTAAAGCGGTTATAGATAACAAAGTACTAGATACAATATTTGAAACTATACAGAATAAACTTTTTACTGCAGGATCTCTGACTGCAACAGAAGGAGGTAAGCCGTTTGTTGTAAATGGAAGAACAATAGATATAACAAAAGAAGATACTATATGGCTTGAAAAGCAGATTGATACACTTGATAAAAACCTCAATCCAATCACTGGCTTTATTCTTCCCGGTGGATCAATAGCAATAAGTCAGGTTCATATTGCCAGAACTATAGCAAGAAGAGCAGAGAGAAGATTAGTTGCATTATCAGATGCAGAAACATTACACGAGCAAATAATCCCCTATATAAACAGACTATCAGATCTTCTCTTTGTTATAGCAAGGTATGTAGCAAAGCAGTCAGATACTAAAGAGATTTACTGGGTATAAGTCTATAAAGCATGTGATCGTTTCTGTAATATTATATTTTAGAAATGATTATTTGCCTTATAGTGAAGAGACAAATAGGAGTATAGATATTATCTATGCCACTAAAAGAGTCGTTTTACCTATTTGACAAGGGTTGTAGATAATTAAGACATTTTCTGCCTCAAGTAGCTTATCTATATTTGAGTATACTCTCTGTATCAGATGCCATCTGATATCCTAAATCCAGTTATTTTGCCAAATTTGTGGATTTTACTAGGTATGTTGCATAAAACTAAATATTTTCTATTTTAGATTTATACCTATTCGACTCCAGAATTCGTAAGTCATATCAAAAATCCAGGTAGTACTAATAACTCCTAAAGATCTCTCCATGTATTGATACGCCAGAATGCTTGTCCAAACAATCGCCACGCACCAATGAGAAGTAAGATGGCAAATAATAATAAGCCTGGCGCAAGTAGAAAAGCTCCGCGAGCGAGGTCATTTCCTATATCAACAAATTGAATTAATGCAACCAAGAGCATAAATCCAGCCAGCATCCGCCGGGCTCTCATGAGGAGAAGTAGTAATAGCATCACTGCTAAGGAAAAGTTTCGTGAAAACATATAATCTGCATAAACATGTGCTGACTCTGTCATCCTGCTCCCATTCGTCAAAATCGTTGGATCTATTTTGCTAATAGCTGCACCAGTAAACAGCAAAAGGATACCAATGATAACGACAATAGATATCCACAACGGAAAGTGCATAGCTACGTCAGATTTCCTCGAATCGTCCGCCTGAGGTTGTGTCGAAAAGCTACTCATAGTTGATCTCCTTTCATTTATTATAATATAACTTCATAGGAACATGTTCTATATGTCCTTATTTTCATTATGAATTCTAAAGTAATAATCTACATATGTAAATATTTCTTTTAAAAACCCATAACAAATAGACACATTGACCCCTGCCAGGCAGGCAGATATAATTACACATTAACCCTTTTATCTATGGAAAAATGTATCTTTTGTGAAATTGTTCGTGGTCTTGTCCCTTCATATAAACTGTATGAAGATTTTCACAGTATGGCTTTTCTTGATATCTTTCCGACAACAAAAGGACAATGCCTTGTCATACCAAAAGTACATACTTCTTCAAGCTTCTCAGAAGCTCCACTAGATATATTACAGGAGACACTTGCTGTCACACACACACTTGCAAAGCAGATTGAAGAGAAGCTCGATGCCGAAAGATCCTTTATTCTAATTCAGGGATTGGGAGTAGCACATCTACATATTAAAATATTCCCGGCCTTCAAGGGCGGAGCTGAAACAATTGATACAATAGGTCCAAATAAACCAGAAGATCAAACTATCTTAACTGCTGTACAAAAAGAAATACTCACTTAAATTTCAACATATATCTTATCTCCATCTATAGAGATAGAGTATGTCTGTACTGGCTCAAAAGCTGGCAATGTTATTGCCTGACCAGTAGTAAGATTAAATGTTGATCCATGTTTTTTACACTCAATAGTGTCAGCAATAGCAGTTGACTCTGATAGAGGATACTCTTCATGACTACACGTATCTGCAAGTGCATATATACCTGTTTCAGTCTTATACAAAACAATATGCACATTCTCAATGGTTACTTTGAAAGGCGTATTAAGCTCGAGATCAGTGTATAAAGTAACATACTGTTTCATCCTACACTGCCCTCCATTTCGAGTTGTATTAAACGGTTTAATTCAATTGCATATTCAAGAGGCAGGAGTTTTGCAATAGGCTCAACAAAACCATTTACAACAAGTGCCATAGCTTCATCCTCAGTCAGACCTCTGCTCATGGCATAAAAGAGTTGTTCTGCAGATACCTTACTTACAACTGCTTCATGCTGTACAGAAACATCTGCAGCATCAACTTGCATATCCGGGTAGGTATCACTTCTGGACATGCTATTAAGAAGCAAAGCATCACACTTCACATTTACTTTAGAGCCCTTTGCCTTCTTTGAAACTTTCACAAGTCCTCTGTATGAAGCTCTCCCGTTATGTTTGGATATCGATTTTGAAACAATAATAGAAGAAGTATTTGGTGCAAGATGTACCATCTTTGCACCAGTATCAAGATGCTGTCCATCAGAAGCAAAAGCCATAGATAAGACTTCTCCTCTGGCTCCTTCTTCAAGAAGATAGACAGATGGATATTTCATAGTAACTGATGAACCTATATTCCCATCAATCCATTCCATAGTGGCATTCTTGTATGCTGCAGCCCTCTTTGTTACCAGGTTATATACATTCTTCGACCAGTTCTGTATTGTTGTGTATCGGATACGCGCGTTTTCCTGCACAATGATTTCAACAACTGCTGAATGCAGAGAATCTTCATCGTATACTGGAGCTGTACATCCTTCTACATACTGAGCACTAGCACCCTTTTCAGCAATAATAAGTGTTCTCTCAAACTGTCCCATACTTTTCGCATTTATCCTGAAATACGCCTGCAAAGGAATCTGTACTGTTACACCTGTAGGAATATATACAAAACTACCGCCACTCCAGACAGCAGTATTTAATGCTGCAAACTTATTATCAGCAGGGGGAATAATAGTAGCAAAGTATTTCTTTACTAATTCAGGATATTCTTTTAAGGCTTCATCTGTTGAAAGAAAAATAACACCAAGCTTACTCCATTGATCTTTGAGAGATGAATAAATACTTTCAGAATCATACTGAGCTTCTACTCCAGCAAGAAACTGCCTCTCAGCCTGGGGAATACCAAGTTTCTCAAATGTTCCTTTTATATCCTCAGGAACATCTTCCCATGTTTTGCCAGTCTTACCAGCAGGCTTGATATAGTAGTAGATATCATCAAAATTAATTTTTGATAAATCTGCACCCCATGTAGGCATAGGTTTTTCAAGAAAGATCTTGTATGCTTTTAACCGTATATCAGTCATCCATCCAGGCTCGCCTTTTATATCAGATATCATTCTAACAACTGATTCATCCAACCCCCTCTTTGCTTTGGATTCTTCACGCTCTTTATCGTGAAATCCAAACTTATATTCGTCACTCATGCCTTTCGGTGATATATCGTCTTTCATTTCTCTTTGGTATAATATTCTATCTAGTGTATTATATACTCTCTTATACTTAGTCTCAACAACAATGAAAAGCTTAATCCTTAGATTGAAAACTCTTCTATATTTCCCGATTAGTATGTATTTCTCGTTCTTTGCAAAACCAGTTCTTTTTACCAGTAGACAAAAGGTAATTGCTGTAACTGGAAGTGTAGGAAAAAGCAGTATGGTAGAGCTTTTCGATATAATCCTAAAGAACAGCAAGATACAGTATAGATATGCAGAACATGTAAACAGCGCTATTGGGATTCCTCTGGAGATTCTTAACCTTACTCCTCCAGAACAGGGAGGCTTGCAGGAATGGGCAAAGATCTTTCTTCTGGCACCAGTTCATTCCATTACTGAAACCGTAAAAAGAAGAAACTATAAAGGCTACTATTTAGTTGAGACAGATAGTGACAGACCCGGTGAATTACAACATATTGGTTCACTTCTTAGGCCATACATTGTCATATGGTTAAATGCAACAATAACACATTCTGCCTATCATGATGCATTCGTAAAAAAGGGTAAGGTCATATCCATTATTGAATCTATTGCTCTTGATTTTTCACAAGCTTTACTGAAAATGCAAAAAAAAGGCCTGGCGATTCTTAACTGTGATGACATCATGATAGAAAAATACAAGAAACGGGCAATAGGCAATATGGTAGAAATACATCTTCAACAAAAACCAATTAGAAGCACTGCATATAAGACAAGTGGCTTAAACTCGATTTTCGATTTTGTTATAGATAAAGAAGCTATAAAAAAAGAACTATGGATGTATCCTATTGATGCAGCAGTACTTGGAAGCTGGGATGAACAGGTACATATTGAGATAAGTAACTTTCTCCTTCCTGCCTACTATAAATATACATTTGCTTCTGCAATCATGTTTGCAATCTCATTGAATGTCCAATTTGGCGTTTTTATGAAAGCAGTATCAGAGTATAAGCTTCCACCAGGCAGGATGAGCACATTTGAAGGCATACACAATACCTACCTTATTGATTCTACATATAACTCAAGTAGAGATGCACTTGAAGGGGCTATAAAGCTCCTTGCAGAGTTTGAACAGACTGCTGCGATACTTGGAGACATGCGTGAGCTTGGAGATGAAACTGAAGAAGAACATCAGAAAGTAGCTCAAATACTTATAGACAATAATATTGACAAGGTGTTTCTGGCAGGCCCGGCAATGTCCACATTTACCTATAATTACCTTATAGAGCACGACTTTAACAAAGCCAATCTCTATAAATATACAACAGTCGCAGAATTAAAAAAAGATTTTGTCGCAAAGAAGTTTTCACAGATACAATCCGGCTCCATTATTCTTATAAAAGGATCACAGAACGAGCTTTTCATGGAATCTATTGTTGAACTGCTCCTCAAAGACAAAAACAAAATAGCATACCTATGCCGAAGAGGAAGAATATGGGACGAGAGAAGAATTAACGCCGGACTGTAATATGTGCCTTCCGTTTTCGATTATGATGAAGTGGGGGAGTATCATGAAGTCTCTCTGATTCTGTAGTTGATGACGAGGTATCATGATACAGTAGGTTATGTTTTCTGGCATATTCACCATACAAAGTAGTTAATTTCCTTGCACTTGCTGTATTAACTAAGATATGTAGTTTTTTCCAGTGAGCTTTTTCTTCTTCCAGCATACTGGATAGATCTTCAGTTTTAATCCATTTTTCAAATGTATGCTGTGCTAAGCAGAACTCATCAATAATATCCTGTAAAGCCTGATCAGATACATGCGTGTGTTTCTTAATAACACTACAGACATGTGCCGATCTGGCAAGAAATATTAAATCACGTGGTGAGAGGTTACTGATATCATCTTTGTAATCCCAATCTGTGTCGTAATGGTAACGATAGAGTATATCTCCGAGAAGCTTTAACTCCCAGGGTAAGGAACTATTCTCCTGTAAGTTTTGTATAGTCTGCATGGGGATCAGTTAGTTCTGGAAATAGATTTGTAATAGCCTTATATACAGGACTATTTGTAAAGCTCTTAATACTTTCCAGGGCAGATTTTATCTGACCTTCAGGGTTATTATTTCTAATTTCATTAGAACCGCTTAGATTCATACAGTATTTTTAAAGGGGATTTACTATACTGCAAACAGCCTATAGTGTCAATAGAGAAATTTTCCCTTTATTAATGGATAAGTATCAAAATACTATTGCTACCCTAGGCATAGCGATCAAGAAGTACTGTCTGTTTGGGATTAGTTTTATCCCACTTTCCTGCGAAGAAAAGGATATTATGTTTTTTACATTCCTCAGCGACAAAATCCAGAAGTGTCTTTTCTATTATTTTACGTGAAATAGCTTCCCCTGAGTCAGCTCTATCTATTAAACCTTGCATAGTACTTCTTTCATAGAGATGCTCTTCACTTTGAAAATATATCTCAAGTGGTATAGCCGCATCACCTTGAGTTAATTCTGAACGAACAAGTAAGAATACAAAATCATTACTGGCAATATACTCAGCAAAGCCGGGTTTAAAGATCTTGTCCGTCATTCCTAATACATCTGACATCGAGGGTTGACAAACTTTTGATATTACTTGTGCAACAACTCTACCAGTATCAGTTTTGCTGATCTCATCTAAAACTCGCTCTGGTTCAGTAGGGTGAGTATGGAATCTTCCAGCAACACCTTCATACAATGCATTAACTCCATAACGATCTTGAAGATCTACCATAATACTCATATCAGTTCCTACATAGACATGCAATTCATCATATATTCCTCTTGGCACAGTTGAAATACCAAATTCTCTATTATATAGGTGCCTATTTCCTGTCTCTTTACCTTTTGCTTCTTCTGCATCGCGTATTTTTGAAGTAGGCATCCCCATAGACTGGAGAAGCGGTGTATTTCCATCAGTTATAGCATAATGAAAAACAAGGGCTTCTTCTATTGCTGGAGGAACTATCACTCTAAACGGAATTCTTTCTAAAGATCTGACATTTTCTGCAAAGCGAAGGCATGTTGCCAAAGGATTTCTTTTCTGCCCTGTACTTGTCGAACAAAGTATTTCATTCGCCCATGCAAGATACCTTTCCATTGCATCTATATCATTCTTCATCTGACGCCTTGTCTCAACTTCAGTTGATGACAAAGCATAAAGACCATTATGAGCAGATTCTATACGAACTTTTTTTTCTACACGACCCCCTCTTCCAGATATTTGCATTTCAGCAACATATCCGCCAGTGTTTGGATCCCGTGTTGCAGTAATATCGGTATTTCTCTTTCTTCCAAATTTTCTCCCTTCAATATGCATATTTATAGTGTTACCTCCTCCATAAGTTTCAGTTACAACCTCAGGATAAGTAATAGAGCCAATATGCCAGCCCGAATTAGCAATTTCACCCCCTATCGCTGGATATCTACTTTTATCAATAATCTCAAAGCCACCTTGTACTTGCCCATTCAAAACATTGAGTAGTCGTCTTAACTCTTGATCCTGGTCATATTCTAACGGAATCAAACTAGAGTGTTGTTCTATATTATTTATATGTAATTGGGTTTCGTCAGTTACTGGCATAACAATATAAACTTATGAAAATATTATAGCATTATTTTTTCATAAGTTTATA
>Ga0265338_10011561_pt1 | contig 10178 bp, 7 predicted proteins | sample 42126metaG_FD_193579 | JGI IMG/M metagenome (GOLD analysis project Ga0265338, IMG submission 193579) | Rhizosphere microbial communities from Carex aquatilis grown in University of Washington, Seatle, WA, United States - 4-21-26 metaG | ecosystem: Host-associated > Plants > Roots > Rhizosphere >... | reverse complement strand
GCAGTTCCGCCTCTTCAACGCCGTCAACGGCCTGAGAGCGTTCGTTATGATCTACCAGAATGACGCGCTTGGGTCTGGCTTTAATCAGGTCGGTACGCGAGAGAAAACCGACGAGCCTGCCCTCCTCATCTACAACTGGCAAGGAACGCAGGCGAGTCAGGCGTGCCTCGACCTCGCTGACCTGGTCTTCAGGATGGCAGGCATCAAATTCGCTACGCATAATCGGCTCGACATTGACGCTCAGGTTAATCAGACGCATGGCGGTGAAGGTATGATAGGCGGTGCTGATGATCAATGCACCCTGTTTGCGCGCGTAGCTCAAGGTGCGTTCGGAAACCAGCAGATCGCCGGTAATCACCAGTGCCGCGGCTCCTCTTTCAATCGCGGTAAGCTGAGCGCCTTCGCGGTCGCCAATAATAACCAGGCAGCCAGGTTCCACATATTCCGCCATCGTTTCGGCCTGCATCGCCCCAACCAGCACGCGGTCTCCCATCGGCCTGCGTCCCTCCACCAGCACGCGTCCCTTCAGAGCCTTGATCAGATTATTTTTCTGAAGGGGGATGCGATTGACTGACTGTGGATGCAGATCATTGAAGAAAAGCTGGGCAAAATCATCGGTCGTAATAATCCCGCGTACCCTGTTTTCGTTATCCAGAATCGGGATCGAGCGCCGGTTATGCTCTTGCAGCAACTCGCCAACTTCCAGCAGCGATTGATCTACATACGCGCAGATGATTCCGCGTTTCATGACATCGCGCACTTGAAGATAGAGATCATCGATGGCTTCGGGTGCCTCTACCTGGTAACGTTCGAGCACAAAACGTACTTCTGGTTTTAATTCACCGTTGCGAGCTGCCTGCGCCTGACTCTCTCCCTGTAAACGGAGTAAGCGTGCATACGCATAGGCAGAGGCGACGGAATCCATATCAGAATTTTTATGTCCTATTACGTAAATGGGCCTGGCCATGCACAATCCTTTATAGAAGCACTGTTGGGTTGCCGCTGATGTTTTCTTGTTATTATGCGGCGTGAGTTCGTGCTTGTCAAACATACTGCTTGACAGGCACCAGAGCCTGTCAAGCATTTTTTGTAAAAAGAGCAAGCCGGGTAGGAGGGCAGAAAAAAGCGAGAAAACAATAGCCCATTTGCCTTAGAAAAGTGATATAAAAAGATATGCCGTGGTATAGTACATTATGAGGGGTGAGGCGCGATGTAATCGGGAGGAAAACGCAAGGGAAGAGCGGAGCCTATGCTCAAAGTCTATATCGAAGATAATGCTTTTAATGCACCACGACCCATGGAAGTTTCGGCTGATGCACCCGTGTCTCAACTGGTGCCTGCGCTGGTGGAAGAACTGGGCCTGCCGAAAACGGATCTCTTTGGTAATCGTCTGGTCTATGTATTGCGCCATGCTGCCGATGGCTGGGTTGTGCCAGATTTTTCTAGCCTGAGCGCAGCGGATATTCAGCCAGAAACTCACCTGGCCCTGGTTTCTTATATTGCTGATGAGTTTACGGTACTTGCCGCACCAGCGCGCCAGACCGGGCGTCAGCCTGCTTTCTATTCTGACCAGACCATCGCCGATCCGGCTGGTTTTGCCGCTATTGGTAGCTCTTCTGTCTATTTGCCCTCAACTCCCTATCCCCAAACTACACCTGTCTCGGGCAATTTAGCCCCTGCCGCGCCTGCCGGTGGACGCCTCAGGTCGCGCCGCGCGCTTTTCGCCCTCGGTGGGTCGGTTCTGGGACTGGCCGGACTCGGTCTGGGCTACGCGGCTTTCCGTTCACTTGCCAATACGAACGCTCCGACTTCCGCGCTCTCAACTGTTTCTCAGACTATGGCCGTTCAAACAACTCCGACCGCCAGAACCGCGGCAACTTCTACGACGAAAGCTGTTTTGCCGACGAAGGCCACCATGCAACTGGCTTTTACACAGCATCAGCAAACCGTTCGTACTGTGAGCTGGGCGCCCGATGGCATTTCCGTGGCCAGCGGTGCCAGTGATAAGCTCTTGCTGGTCTGGAATACCGCTGGCCAGGTGCTGTTGCGCAAACCCCAGACAGCAGCAGTGCTGGCCACGACCTGGTCGCCTGATAGTACACAACTGGCTGCAGCTATGGGCAAACAGGTTCTTTTTCTCAACGCGCGCACAGGCGCGACTGAAGCGCGTTCGACCCGTACGCATAAGGCAAATGTGACCACGCTGGCCTGGTCCGCTCAGCAACCTCAGTTTCTGGTCTCCGCTGGTCTGGATAAGCTCGCCGTGGTCTGGGATACCCGGACCTTTAAAGCGCAGACGATGTTTAAACTGCATACGACGGGCATTTTGTCGGCAGGCTGGTCACCGGATGGCACGACCGTTGGAACCTCTTCTCAGGGAGGGGTAATTCGTGTCTGGAATGGTGCGAATGCCCAGCAGGTGCATGGCTTTCTGTCCGACGGGGCAATCGCAATGAATTCGCTGGCCTTTGAATCATCTGGCACCCGCCTGGCTGTTGGTGGGGCGGATGGTATTCTGCGTATCTGGCAGAGCGGTCTGGTATGCCAGGTTGAGGGTACCGGCAATCAGCTGGGGCAGTGCCTGGATCAGGCGCAACATCTCACCGGACATATCGGAGCTATCCACTCGGTTGCCTGGTCGCCCGATGGCCGCTTCCTGGCAAGCGCAGATAACACCGGCCATTTGCTTCTCTGGTATCCCGCCCAGAGCCAGGTGCCAATCCTGAAAATTACCCAGAATGCAGCGATTCTTGCCGTAAGCTGGTCGCCCGATGGCAAAAAACTCGCCATTGCTGCAGGCAAAACGGTGACACTCTGGGCGTTGAGCTAAAGAGTTCGTTGTCTTACTCAGGTTCGGGTTGCTGCCTCGACAAAATGGATCAGCGTCTCCATGTCTTCGCGTGCTCGGGTCGCGACCGGGTCAGCGTTGGAGGGAACGCTATTCAGGGTCTGCCGTGCCCGTGTGCATTGCTGGCTCAGGAAATCCAGACAATACTCTCGCGTATCGGTGCGTGCAAAGATGGCCAGAACTGTTGCGACCTGCTCCTCGTTAAGGGCTGCTTCCTGGGTATAGATCTGACGGAGTGTCTGTTGCTCCTGCTCGCTGGCATGTTCTAGCGCGTGGAGAATGGGCAGGCTCTTTTTACGTCGATAGATATCGCCGGCGGAGGTCTTACCCAGTTCCGCGACACTTGCCCAGACTCCCAGGAGATCATCGCGTACCTGGAAGGCTACGCCGATTTCGAAGCCAAAATCGCGCAGGCTGGCAATCGTGGCTGTGTCGCGTGTACCCAGCATCGCGCCGATCTCAGCCGCGCACCGCATCAGCGCGGCTGTTTTGCGGCTGATCATATCCAGGTAGAGCGTGACCGAAATGTCTTCGCGTTGCTCAAAGCTGAGATCAAGATACTGCCCTTCGGCGATAATCAGGCAGGCGCGATCCAGCACAGCCCCGGCGTGGGCTGCAATTTCTCCCTCAACCCCCTGCTGTAACACATCCCACAGAGCCAGGCGTCCCAGAGCAAACATACCATCACCGGTATTAATGCCTTGCGAACTCCCCCAGAGGGTCCAGAGCGTCCTGCGATGGCGCCGCTCAGTATCTCCATCGACAATATCATCATGAATCAATGTAAAATTATGTGTCAATTCAAGGGCCGCTGCGGCAGGTAAGGCGCGGCGTAGATAGCCACTACTCTCGCTGCCTGTCTGTGCGGGCAGTCCCCAGGCTCCCGCCGCTTCATACGCCAGCAGTAATAGAGTCGGTCTGAGCAATTTTCCTGGATTACTGTTGACAGGAGAAAAAACAGGATCGACCCAGCCCAGGTGGTATTGCATTTGTCCATAGAACGGAGCAAGGTCTCTGGACTCTACCGGAAGTGGGTTGACGCAATGGTTTTGCACTGAGAGACGCATCGCTTCGAGGATCTCGTTCTGATAACGTCCCAGTGTGGCCTGAATACTTGGTGTAACTGTCATGATTGTACCATGATGTATGAGTTATCCCGGATTTCAAAATCCTTCAACCACGTTTCCTCTGTTGTTGACAGGCGACTCACTGTTCAGAAGCTAAGAAAACGGGTTCGCCAACGAGAGTGCCATCTGGAATAACTTATACACGCATGCTGTGTCCTTTCAGAGTGAAATCATTGCATTTATCACGGATGAAAATAAAAAAAGACCATCATACCAATTGTGCCTGCCACGACAAGCCAGCGTGTAATGCCCTTGATGCCGCCAACGCGATAGAAACGTGAGCAGGCATCACAGTAGCGTGTAATATATTGATAGCGATGCCCACGCATCCCATCGCGCACTACTGTAATATGTTCCGCTTTTCTATGTGTATGTTGTTCATCGCAGATATAGCGCCCGCACCCCTGGCACATGTAATTATCGATATAATGCGAGGTGCGTGAAAGGGACCACTGATCGGGGTAAACCTGAACTCCACAGACATAGCAAACCTGCATCTGTGCCATTTGCATCTGCTTCTCTGCGCACGGTGAATGTTGTTGTTTGGGAAAATGATCCTGGCAGAAGCCCTTATGACAGTCGGGGCAGCGCCCCAGGGCCTCCTGATCGCACTCATGGCAGCGTCGTGCCGCCGCCATGACCTGGCGATGCACACTGAGCTTTTCGGTGTTGTCCATAAAAAAGACCTTCTATTTCTTGGAGCGGTGAGGCAAATTCTCTCTACTAGTATACGCAATGAAACCTGGCTTCTAGTTTATTATAGCAAATCGGTCCTATCCGAGATGAGATTGTTCTCGCTGTACGGCGTTTCTCAAGAGGTTTTCTTGTGAAGATTTGCACTCGATAATGTCGAAGAGATATGATGAAGGTCGATACATTTTCAGCGAGGATACAGAGCAATGTCGAAGACACTTCCGGCGACCATCTGGGGACGCTGGCGCCTTGACTGGGGGCGACAGACCCACGTTATGGGTATTATCAATGTTACTCCTGATTCTTTCTCAGGGGATGGTGTTCTCAGCGTTGTGCCAGATGAAGAGCAGATGGCCGCTCACGCACTGGAACAGGCCCTGGCCTTTGTTGCCGAAGGCGCTACGATGATTGATGTGGGTGGCGAATCGACGCGCCCCGGTTTTGCTCCTTTACCTGTAGCTGAGGAACTGCGCCGTGTACTCCCGGTCATCAAACTCCTGGCTGAACGTTTGCCTTCGGAGACCATCATTTCCATTGATACCTATAAATCTGAAGTGGCGCGGCAGGCTTTGGAGGCAGGAGCGTGCCTGATTAACGATATCTGGGCGCTCCAACGTGATGGTGAAATGGCTGTGGTCGTGGCGGAACATGATGTACCGGTGATCTTGATGGCGAATATGCGCGGGTATCAGAAACATGAGATTGTCAGCGACGTGCTGCGTTTTCTGGCGCGTAGTATGGATCAGGCACTGGCCGCCGGTGTGGCCTGGGAACGGATTATTCTTGATCCAGGCATTGGTTTTGGCACGACCCCTGAAGAAAATCTTATCTTGCTCCATCGTCTGGGAGAATTGCGTGCTCTGGGGCGTCCTATCCTGCTTGGAACCTCGCGCAAATCGACCATCGGTCTGATTCTGGGGAATCTTCCGCCCGGCGAACGTCTGGAGGGGACTGCAGCTACGGTGGCGCTGGGTATCGCTCAGGGCGCTTCTATCGTGCGTGTGCATGATGTGCGCGAGATGATGCGCGTGGTGAAAATGAGCGATGCGATTCGGACGATGCAACTTTCTCAACCAGGACAGGAATAATTACTCATGAATTACGCAGAAGCCCTGGCCTATATTTATGGCCTGAGCGACTTTGAACGTGGCGGAAAATTTCGCGACGATCGCGATCAACATCTTTTGCGCGAAGGTCGTCTGCTGGGGGCATTGGGCAACCCTCATCATACCTATAGTTGCACGCTGATTGCTGGAACCAAGGGTAAAGGTTCGACCGCTGCCTGCGTCGAAAGCGTCTTACGCGCTACAGGTTTACGCACCGGTCTGTATACGCAGCCGGATCTGCATACGTTTCGCGAACGGATGCGTGTGCGGGGCCGTTTGATCAGTGAAGAAGAGGTCGCGGATCTCTTGCCCGAAGTGCAGACTGCTGTTGAAGCGATTGAGCGGGAGCAGATCTTCAATCCTTTTATCCCCTATGAAGTGGCGACGGGCCTGGCCCTGCTCTATTTCCAGCGTCAGCATGTTCAGCATGCCGTCCTTGAAGTTGGAATTGGTGGGCGCCTGGATGCGACCAACGTGGTGCAGCCGCTGGTTTCGGTGATCGCTTCGATCAGTTATGACCATATGCAGATTCTCGGAAATACGCTGGCTGAGATTGCCACCGAGAAAGCGGGTATTATCAAGCAGGGCGGGATAGTAGTCACCTCCGCACAGTCTCCTGAAGCTTTGCTGGCCATTTCTCGTATTGCCCAGGAACGTCAGGCACGCCTGGTGCGCGTTGGTTCTACCGTCGGTGATCTTGCCCAGGCTGAGGTTGAGGCCGGTCGCCTGCCCGCCTTGAGCTATCGCTACCAGGCTGAGATGCAGAGTGCGGAGCGACAGACATTTCGCGTCTGGACTCCACAGGGAGCATACCAGGGCCTGGAGATTCCCCTGGCAGGTGCTCATCAACTGGAGAACGCGACACTTGCTCTGGCCACACTGGAAATTTTGCGCGCCAGCGGGCGGTCTGAATGTCTCTGGGATGAAGCCAGTCTGCGCCAGGGGTTGCGCGACGTGCGCTGGTCTGGACGCCTGGAGATCATCGGTCGTGACCCGGCTCTGGTGGTAGATGGCGCGCACAATACCGATTCAATCCAGAAGCTTCTCCAGGCATTGCGGGATCTTTTTCCCTACCAGCGTTTGCTGGTTGTACTTGGCATGAATGCGGATAAAGATCTGCCCGGCATGATTCAATCTCTGGCTGGTATCGATAGTGTGATCCTGACCCGTGCCCTGAACCCTCGTTCCGCTACGCTTGAACAAATGCAGGAGCTTTTTGCGCGTTACGCGCCCCAGGTCCAGGTCTATAGTGCCAGTGAGAGTCGTGAAGCTATGGAGTTAGCCCGTAGCCTGGCCACAGCCAACGACCTGATCTGTGCCACCGGTTCGCTCTACCTGGCAGCCGAGGTCCTGCGTTGGGCTGCTGCCCAGGGCGAGGCACGTGTGGCGGCCAGTATCGAAGGTGTGGACCATTGAACGGAGATGTTTTATCGAAAAAGGCAGATTGCGACTCTCAGGACAGAAATCGCAATCTGGCCATGTGTGTGTTGAGTGCATAGTTTTCTTTAAGCATAAAGATACGGAAGATCTATTGATCCGTGCTTCGTTCCTCTGCTTTGCGCAACGCATAGCGCGCGCTCCCCTTTTTTCCAGCGGCTGAAGCTTCTTCTGCCGTCCATTGGTGGGCTGTCCCGCGAGCCTTGGAAGTGCGCCCTCCCTTGCTTGCAATCTCGCGCCGCCGCTCTAGACTCATTGCAGCCAGGCCCCTGGGGCGTTTGGCAGTTGTGTCTACAATCATCTCTACCAGCCTTTCTTTGTGTGCCTCAGAAGACTTCGGTCCCGGTTCTGGGGCAGCCAATAAACCTGGAGATATTTGCCCCTCTCCACTACAAAGACGTTTGTCGCAATGCCGAGTTACGTTAGTAACACGGCTGAACCGCACACAATGTTACACAGACACAAAATTTGGTATCCTCTACTACTCAATAGAATACCAGAGATCACCACACTCAGCAATATTTTCTGTGCTTTTTGTACTAAATTCTTAGTAATTTTTGATTGTTATCTGGATTCTTCTATAATTGCTGCAAATAAATGCCATGAGAAATGGTGTTCTCCGTGGAGAGGGCTTGACCGGGCGGGACTCCCCTTGTACTACCCAACTCTGCCATGTAGAATAAGAGAAAGAAATCGAGTTCTATGGATGCACTCGATTGTCAGGTCTATCTGCGCGTCAAAGGAGCAACGTATGGAAAGCCTCATGATGGATTACCCTCTGACCCTGCCACATTTTTTTAATCGTGCTGTGCGTCTGTTTTCTCGTCGAGAGGTTGTGACTCTGACTCAGGAGGGGAAGCACCGGTATACCTATGCCGATTGGGGACGGCGTGTCCAACAACTGGCCAATGCACTGCAGCAGGCAGGAGTGCAACAAGGGGACCGCATCGCGACTTTTGGCTGGAATACCTATCGTCACCTGGAGTTATATTTTGGTATCCCCTGTCTGGGAGCAGTGCTGCATACCCTGAATATTCGCCTCTTCTCGGAGCAGTTAAGCTATATCGTGAACGATGCCCAGGACCAGATTATTTTTGTCGATGGGGACCTGGTGCCTATCCTGGAGGGCCTGGCCGACCAGTTTCCCTCAGTGAAACTCTATGTGATTATGGGGGCTGCTCCCAATGCTACGGGCAAACTCCAACCCTCCATCGATTATGAAACCTTTATTGGCGAGCAGTCCGAGCATTATTCCTGGCCAGAGCTTGACGAAAATGCGGCTGCCGCAATGTGTTATACCTCGGGTACGACCGGTAATCCCAAGGGCGTGGTCTATAGCCATCGTTCGACATTTCTCCATTCTATGGCTGTGGGTATGACCGATGGCATTGGACTTTCAGAGCGGGATACTGTGCTTCCCGTGGTTCCTATGTTCCATGCCAATGCCTGGGGTCTGGCCCACGCTGCGGTAATGATGGGTGCGAAGCTGGTTCTCCCTGGTCGCTTTATGGACCCTATGAGTATTGCCCGTCTGATGGAAACTGAGCGAGTGAGTTTAGCCAGCGGGGTGCCGACCATCTGGATTGCATTGCTCAACCTGTTGGAGAAAGAAACCTTTGATCTTACGGCCTTACGCATGATTACCTGTGGTGGCTCAGCGGTTCCGCAGGCGCTGATCGAGGGTCTCGCCCGCAAAAACCTGAATATTGTCCAGGCATGGGGCATGACCGAAACCTCTCCTCTAGCCTCTATTTCCAAGCTACGCAGTCACCAGCTTGAGTGGAGTGAGGAAGAACAATTCCATGTTCGGGCGCGCCAGGGAACGGTGCTGCCCGGCGTTGATTTTCGCGTGGTGGATATGGAGAGCGGCCAGGAGGTGCCCTGGGATAATCGGACCTTTGGAGAGTTGCAGGTGCGCGGGCCCTGGGTCGCTCGCGCTTACTATAACGATAGTGAGTCCAGCGCGAAATTTGCCGATGGCTGGTTGCGCACGGGCGATGTGGCTGTCGTAGATGAAGATGGCAATCTCCAGCTGGTTGATCGAACCAAAGACCTGGTGAAGTCTGGTGGTGAATGGATCTCATCTGTCGAACTTGAGGGCTTAATTATGGGCCACCCCAGGGTTCTGGAAGCCTGTGTTGTCGGCATTCCCCATCCCAAATGGTCCGAGCGTCCACTGGCGTGTGTCGTCCTGAAACCGGACTATGTAGGCAAGGTGACCAAAGAGGAGATACTCGACTATCTGCGTCCGCTTGTCGCGAAGTGGTGGTTGCCTGATGATTTGATCTTTATCGATGCCGTCCCCAAAACTAGCGTTGGAAAATTCGATAAAAAAGTGTTGCGCGCCCGCTATGAAATTCCTGGAGGTCAGGGTCTAAAGTAGAGCAATATGTGCAGTGGGGCCAGCCTCCGGTCCCACTGCACAGAGTATGTCCGGGTGCAGATTGGGAAAAATAGGTCAGAAAATCCGCGAAAGCCAGCTCCATCCGCGTTTTAAATTGCAAAACGATGAAATCCTATGGTATAGTTAACAAAGTAGAGGCAATGTGGCAGGGATTGTGGTTCATGAGCCCTTATCGTGTGCGATAACACAAGTGGGAGTTACTTTTATGCCGGTCGTTCTGCTGGTGCTTTTCGCTATAGCCCTCCTGACCATGTTTGCTGGATTATTCCTGTCGTCCAGATCCAGACCCCAGATACGTAATGTACAAGATGATTACCAGATTACTCGCCCGAGACAGCGTCAGGTTACTTCAACTTCCAGCAGAGTAACAACGACGACAACAGCTATGCGCTCAACGAGTAGAGCAACAACGACGACAACAGCTATTCCCTTGCGCGCGGGCCGTATGGCGATGCGTGCGAGCGCAGTCAGCGCCAGCGTGGTGGAACCGCTGCCACGGGTGCGGCGTAGTGTCATAAGTTATGAAGAGACCACTGTCTTGCTGTAGGCACCACCGCTAGCCC
>Ga0265338_10011560_pt1 | contig 10178 bp, 8 predicted proteins | sample 42126metaG_FD_193579 | JGI IMG/M metagenome (GOLD analysis project Ga0265338, IMG submission 193579) | Rhizosphere microbial communities from Carex aquatilis grown in University of Washington, Seatle, WA, United States - 4-21-26 metaG | ecosystem: Host-associated > Plants > Roots > Rhizosphere >... | reverse complement strand
CGACTTTCGCGAAGAAGAGAAGCTCGGAAAACTTTACGACACGCATCTGACGCGGCGGCTGCTGAAATATCTGCGGCCGTATCGTGGGAAGGTTGTCGCAGCCGTGTCCATCACGATTGGCGTGACGGCGATGGACATTGTTGGGCCGTTCATGTTTTCCGTGGCGATTGATAAATACATCCTTCCGGGCTTCAAAGGAGAACTTCCGCCCCATGCCGCGATGATCGGCCTCTTGTGGGTGGTTCTCGCATACCTCGGCACCGTGCTGGCCGGATTCGCTTTGCAATACACGCAGGTGCGAATCATGCAGTGGGTGGGGCAGCAGACGATGTACGACTTGCGCCGCGAAATCTTCGGCCACTTGCAGCGACTGCCGATGAGCTTCTTTGACCGTAGCCCTGTGGGCCGATTGGTGACGCGCGCAACAACGGACGTGGATGCGCTAAATGACCTTTTTGCGTCCGGCGTGGTTGCCATGCTGAATGACTTTTTCTACCTGTTCAGTCTGGCTATTTTCCTTCTGATTTGGCGGCCGCGATTAGGGTTGGCCACACTTTCGCCGCTGCCGTTCATGTTGGTGCTGACGTATTTCTTCCGGAACAAAGTGCGCGATGCGAACCGGCGCATTCGGACGGCGATTGCGCGGATCAATGCCTTCCTCCAGGAGCACGTGAGCGGAATGGCGATCGTGCAGCTCTTCAACCGCGAACAAAAATCGCGGCGTCAATTCGCGGAACTGAATCGCGTGCACATGGTCGCGTATAAGGACACGATTGACGCCTTCGCGTTCTTTTACCCTTCGGTGGAGTTCCTCAGCATGGGCGGTATCGCGCTGCTTTCGTGGGTGGGTGGCGTCCAGGTGATTGGTGGAACGCTGAAAATCGGCGTCCTGATTTCGTTCACGATGTACGCGCAGCGATTCTTCCGGCCGATTCAGGACCTGAGCGAGAAATTCAATATTTTGCAGAGCGCGATGGCGGCTTCGGAACGCATCTTTACGCTTCTCGACGAGCCGGTAACGATTGCGTCGCCTGCAAAAATTCACGCGATGCCCAACGCGAGAGGGGAAATCGAATTCCGCAACGTTTGGTTTGCTTACACGGGCGGAGCCGAACCGAAAGAGGGAGATTGGGTGCTACGCGATGTGTCGTTCCGCGTCGAACCTGGGCAGACGCTTGCGATTGTGGGCCACACAGGCGCGGGTAAAACGACGATTATTCAGCTGTTGCTGCGGTTCTATGACATTCAGCGCGGGCAAATTCTTCTGGATGGCGTGGACATCCGCGAAATGGATTTGAAGGTGCTGCGGCAGCTATTTGGAATTGTGCTGCAGGATCCGTTCCTTTTCACGGGAACGCTCGAATCAAACGTAAAATTGGGCACCGAAAGAATCGACCGCGCGGCCACGGAGCGCGCTTTGCGCGAAGTGGGACTGGGCACGTACCTGGAATCGCAACCGCTTGGCGTGGAAACACCGGTGACGGAGCGTGGCGCTACGCTTTCCGTCGGCCAGCGGCAGTTGGTGAGCTTCGCACGCGCACTGGCGCACAATCCGAAATTCCTGATTCTCGACGAAGCCACTTCGAGCGTGGATACGAAGACTGAATTGCTGATACGCGAGGCGCTCGACAGGCTGCTCGAAGGGCGTACAGCCGCAGTAATTGCGCACCGGTTAAGCACGATTCAACATGCGAATCGCATTCTTGTGTTCCACAAGGGACGCCTGCGCGAGCAAGGCTCTCATCAGGAATTGCTCGCCATGCGCGGAATTTATCACCGGCTCTATCAGCTCCAGTACAAAGAACAGGAACTTGCGATTCCCGTGGCTGGCGCGGGTGCTTCCACATTCGGGCAGCCAATGCCTGCCGATGACTGAGCGACCGTCCATCGCTCCGCTGTTTAAATTCCGGTCGTCGCTCCCTCCATTAATTTCCTTTTTGAAAACAGGCGAGTGGTCTTTGTGAGCGCGCCTACCATTATGATTTCCGCGGGCGAAGCTTCGAGCGATATGTACGCCGCTCGGTTGGCGACAGCACTTCGCGCTCGCACGGGCGCGCAAATGTTTGGCATGGGCGGGCCGCGCATGGCTGCGGCAGGAGTCGAACTCGTGGCGGATTATCACGAAGTCGCTGTCGTCGGAATCGCTGAGGTGTTGCATAAGATTCCTACGGTGATTGGCGTGCAGCGGCGACTTGCACGAGAAGCCGCCCGCCGCAAACCCTCGCTCGCCATCCTGGTGGATTCGCCGGGGACGCACTTGGGAGTCGCGCGGCGGTTAAAAAATATTGGCGTGCCGGTTGGGTATTTCATCGGGCCGCAGGTATGGGCGTGGCGCGCAGGGCGTGTTCGCGTCGTAAAGCGGCTGGTGAAGCGCATGGTGGTGATCTTTCCGTTCGAAGAGAGGATCTACCGCGATGCGGGCGTGCCGGTGGATTTCGTGGGGCACCCGCTGGTGGACGTGGTGCAGCCAACGATGACGCGCGCGGAATTTACGGCGCGGCATGCGCTGGACGCGGGGCGGCCGATCGTCACACTCCTCCCCGGCAGCCGTCGAAGCGAAATCGCGCGGAATTTTCCCCGTGTGCTCGATGCGTGTGAGCTCGTGCAAGCCGCGATGCGCGATCGAGGCGTCCAATTTGTTCACGCGGCTGCGCCCGGGTTAGGCGCGGATTTCTTCGCGAAGTACGCGCGGCCGGGGCTCGAGATCAAGCGCGTCGAAGGAGCAACCTACGATGCGCTGGCCGCAGCAGATTGCGCGATCGTTGCCAGCGGCACAGCAACAGTGGAGGCTGCGTTGCTCGGCACGCCGATGGTGGTGATTTACCGTGTGGCGGCGGCAAGCGCTGCCGTGTTGCGGCATATGGTTCGGACGCCTTTCATTGGCATGGTGAACTTGATCGCGGGAAAGCTGGTCGCAAAGGAGTTCATTCAAGATGCGTTTAAGCCCGCAGCGGTGGCAGCAGAGGTGCAGCGGCTGCTTGAATCGCCCGCCGCACGCGACGAAATGAAAGCGGGCCTTGCTGAAGTGCGCGCAAAGATGGGCCCGGGCGGCGCCATCGAGCGTGCAGCGGACGTGTTTGCCGGGATGCTGTAAATCGAAGGCCCACAGGCAACTGCGGCACGTTCTCTGGTATCTTAATTAAGCGGGTTAAGCGGCCCTTCCCGGAGGAGGTTCTCTCTTGTTCACGATGCTCCCCATCACGAATCGGCTCGCGCGGCGCCAAATGCGCCCTGTTTTTAGCGCGCTTGCTCTCTTCCTTTTTGCGGTGATTGCTACCGCTGCTCAGACCCCGCATGGCTACCCGTTTCGCGCCACGAACTACCAGGTTGAAGTGGTCCTCCACCCTGAGGCGCAGACGCTGACCGGTGAAGCGAAAGTGGATTTCGTGGCTACGGAAGTTTCCCGCGCGGTCCTGGTGGAACTTCATCCGGATTTGAATGTCACATCTGTGAAAACGGTGACTGGGCAGAACGTCACGTTTGCGCGCGACAACAATTCCCCATTACTGCTGAGCGTGGCGCTGGCAGAAACCGCCACACCGGGAAAACAGATCTCGCTTGTGTTCGAATACACCGGACCGGTTTCGAGCGAAGACGATAGTCCGACGAAGGGCGTGCGATTCGCGGAGATCAACAAGACTTCCGCATATTTATTGATGCCCGCGCGATGGTTTCCGCTGACCGACTATCCTTCAAATCGGTACACGGGAACATTCAAGATCCAGGTTCCGAGCACGTTTGCAGTTGTAGGGACGGGAAAAGCTGATTCGCCGAGCATCAAACCGGGGCTCAAGAAATCTGATCCGGATCAGGCGGAGTATGTTTTCCATTGCGACGAGCCCGGGCCTGTCGGAACTTTCGTCGCCGGCGCCCTGCAACTGACACCCGTGGAAACCGAAGGTTTTGATATTCCCGTCTATACACCCCCGGCCCAAGTGCAAACGGCGAGCGCCTACGCAACTTCACTCGCGCACATCCTGAGCTATTACTCCGATACTTTTGGGCAGCTCGAAAGCGGGGCGCCGCACATTACGATTGCGCAGATGCCGGATGGCACGGTGACTGGATTTTCCGCGCCGGGGTTGTTGCTCATCAGCGCAAGGCTGTGGTCCACGAAGACGAACGACATGTTGCTCTCGCAGCTCGCTGCCTCGCTATGGTGGGGGAATCGTGTGCTCCCCGCGTCGGCTGGCGATGTGTGGGTGACGGGCGGGCTGGCGCATTATTCGGAAGCAATGTATGCCGAGCAATCAGACGGCATCACCGGCTTGCACAAGGCGCTGGAGGATTTCGCCGTGGGCGCGCTGATGTATGAAGACACGAATCCCATTTCTCAGGCCGGACATGTGGGGCCCTATTCGCCTCAATACGAATCCGTGGTGAACGACAAGGGCGCGATGGTGTTTCACATGTTGCGTGCCGAGCTGGGGGACGATAACTTCAATTCCCTGCTGAAAGAGTTTTACAAGAAGTACGATGGGAAGACTGCGACGGTGGAAGACTTTGAGAAAATGGCAGGGCCAAAAGTTCCCGCACAACCGAAGGGCGACCCTCCGATCAATCTCGTGTCATTTTTCTCGCAGTGGCTGAATTCAACCGGCGTTCCAGAATTCCGGCTCGACTACATCACCTATCGAACGCCAAAAGGCTTCAAGGTGGTCGGGAAAATTCATCAGGACCTGGACACTTTTCGCATGCCCGTGGAAGTTAAAATCGATACGGAAGGAAACCCGGAAACAAAGAAGATTTTGGTGACGGGCACGACTTCGGATTTTTCGTTCGACACATTTGGCCGGCCCAAACCCAACGGGATCATGATCGACCCGAATAATAATTTGCTGAAATCAAACCCGCGGCTTCGCGTTCGTGCGGCCGTGGCTCGCGGCGAGTCACTGGCGCAAGATGGCAAATATTACGAAGCCATTCAGGAATATCAGCGCGCTCTGGACCTGGCCCCGACGAACTCACTCGCACATTTTCGCGAAGCAGAGGCCATGTTCTACCAGAAGAATTACCAGGCAGCGGCTAACGCTTTCCGCGCAGCGCTCGGCGGCGACAACGATCCGAAATGGACGGAAGTCTGGTGCCACGTATATATTGGAAAGATTTATGATTTGCTGGGCCAGCGCGAACGTGCCGTGAACGAATATAGCCTCGCGCAACACATCAATGACGACACGGCCGGAGCACAGCAGGAAGCCGCGCTGTATTTGAAGAAACCTTACAATGGCGACGCGACCGCTGCCGCTACATCTCCATCCGCGGCGACGCCGGCCAGTCCTTCACCAACGCCCGCGCCAGCGGCTGACGCGGCGGGCGACAAACCAGTCCTGAAAAAGCGCCCGGTGGATAACAATAACTAATCGTTGTTTTTGGAGTGTCAGAAGCTATTTCGTTGGCGCCTTTCGTTCACCCGCTTCCGAATATTCGTAAACGCCTCGTCCCGATTTTTTTCCCAGGCGGCCTGCGCTCACATACTCCGCAAGCAGCGGACACGGGCGATATTTTTCGCCCAGCGTTTTGTGAAGATATTCAAGGATGCGCAGCCTCACATCCAGGCCAACCAGGTCAACCAATTCGAACGGGCCCATTGGATGGTTCAGGCCGAGTTTCAGGGCTTTATCTATATCCTCCGCGCTCGCGATGCCCTCTTGCAGCATGTAGAACGCTTCATTGCCAATCGTCGCGTTGATTCGGCTGGTGATGAATCCGGGTGATTCTTGTACGACCACGACCTCCTTCCCCATACGCCGCCCCACTTCCTGACAAGCCGCTACAGTCGCACCTGAAGTTTCGAGCGCGCGAACAATTTCGATCAGCTTCATCTTTGGCACAGGGTTGAAGAAATGCATTCCAATGCAATGACTTGCGCGAGATGTTACTCCAGCCATTTCAGTGATTGAAAGGGAGGATGTATTGCTGGCTAGGATCACGTCCCGCTTGGACAACTTGTCGAAAATGGAGAAGAGTTCCAATTTCAACTTCATCTCCTCGGGCACTGCTTCGATCAGAAGGTCTGCCTGAGAGCAGACCTCCTCCACGGAGGCGGCCGTCGAAAGATTTGCGATTGCACCACCGCGCTGCTGTGCCGTCACCTTGCCGCGCGTCACACCTTCTTCCAACGCTTCGCGAATGTAAATGACTCCCTGATCGAGCGTCGTAGGAGAAATATCCTGGAGCACGGTTCGGTATCCGCCGAGAGCAGCCGCGTAGGCGATGCCGCGGCCCATCGTTCCTGCGCCGATCACTCCGATTGTCTTCACTTCCATGACAATTCCTCGCGATCACACTTGTGGCGGAAAGAGGCGCGCTGCGTTGCCGTAAAGAATCTTCTGCTGCGCTCCCGCCGAAATCGGCAGGGCGCGGAATTTTTCCACATTGCCGCGAATCGTGGAAACGCCCGGACTAGGCCAGTCTGTGCCAAACAAAACCTTGTCCGCGATCTCTTCGATTCGCGGAAAATATTCCATCAACTTTTGCGGAGGGATGCCGGAGATGTCCATATACATATTCTTGTGGCGCCGCACGAGAAAGAAAGCCTGGTCCATCCAAAATGGGCGGCCGCCATGCGCAAGAATCACAACCAAGTCAGGGAAATCCACGCCAACGTCATCTGTCAGTATCGGTTCGGCATAGACATTGCGCGCCCCGGGAAAAATTGAAGTGCCCGTGTGAATCATCACGGGCATCCCCGCTGCCTGCGCGCGCTCGTACATTGCCCGAAGCGGGCCGAAACCCGAGCGGTAAGCGTTAGGTGCAAATAGCTGGTGCGAGGGATGGACTTTCAGGGCGCGGATGCCGATTTTCTTCAGACGATCCACTTCCGCACCCGCGTCAGAAATAAATTTGGGGTGCACCGAACCAAAAGCGAGCAGCCGCCGCGGCTCTACCGAGCAATATCGCGCCACCCAGTCGTTCACTTCCGGAGTAAGGCCGATAACGTCGGGGCTGACGTAATTGATCAAACCCGCGCGCTCAATATCCTCAGCGTCGAGGAATTTCAGGAATTCCTTGGAGCTGGCGGAATACTTTAGGACGTCATCAAAATCGCGGCGGCCGCGCTTGATCAGATCGTGAGCGCCCGGCTTGAGCATCTCGTGCGGCTGAATGTGAATGTGAATGTCAATGATCGGCATCAGATGGAAAAGTCTCCGGTGGGGCGAAATGGTTTCGGCGATCCACTTCAGCTATAACTTGGAAATTCCATCCTTATCGAATCCGAGGACAATTCGTCCACCTGCGAGAATCACAGGACGCCGGATCAGGTTCGGCTCCTTGGCCATCCATCGAATCGCCTCTTTGCGAGAAGGGGGATTGGCCTTCATTCCTTCCTCCCGATAGACTTCATTGCGCGTGTTGAGGAAATCCTCGTGGTCGCGATCGCCGATCAATTTCTCAAGTTCCACGGAAGTTAGTTTGTCCTTGGAAAGATCTCGAAAATACAGCTGAAAGCCGCGCCGCTCCATGAAGCTCCGCGCCTTACGGCACGTGGTGCAATTCGGCTTGTGAAGAAATTTGATCACTTTTCCGTGTTTCCCGGCGCGGCGCGCAGGTGATTTTTTTTCCGTTGCTCTTGCCGTGGGCATTGCAGGCATTCCTCCTCAGTAGCGCGGCACTCGCGGATCCACTTCGATGGCCCAGCGATCGATTCCGCCAGACATGGACCGCGCGCCCTCAACGCCTTGCGAGCGAAGCCATGCAGCTGCGTCGAGGCTGCGCATCCCATGGTGGCAGAACAGCACGATTCCATCCGCCCGCTCAAACACAGCCAGGCTTCCGGGAACTTCCCGCAAAGGAATCAATGTGGAGCCTTCGATATGCGCTGTGTCGTATTCCCATTTTTCGCGTACGTCCACAAACAAGATGTTGCCCGGACGCGCGAGCAGGTCTTTCACGTCGCGCGGCGCAATTTCAATGTTTGCCAGCAAATCGTCGGTCATTAGTATCCGAAATCCGCAGCTGCGGAAAACGCGTGGTTCTTCACGCCTAGAGTTTCGATGCGGCTTGGTCCGAGTTGGTTCAAATATTCTTCGCGCCCGGCTGGACGGAGCACCCAACGCGCAAGCCAATCCTCAAAGTGGGCCAGCTCCCGCGTCTGCTCGTGATACTCCGAAAAGTAAGCGTGATCGCGATTGTAATATCCTTGCACAGGCGAAGGGTGAGCGCCCCACGGCGCGTGAACCACCGCCGCAACCAAAAACCCTGGCACGAGCGTGCGATTTGGGTCCGACGCGATGACCTCAGGCGCGACAATCTCTTCCGCCACGACAATCACCTTCCGCGCAGCGCGCGCCCCATCCACGGCAACGCCCAAGCTTCCCCAAATATGCGCGTTCCCCTGCGCGTCTGATCGTTGCACATGCAAGATTGCCACATCCGGGCGCAACGCGCGGACAGCAACAAGTTTCTCTTCGCTCACTGGGGACGAAAACTCGCGTAAGTTGCCATTTTTCTTCAGCAGGTCGCTGCCAAGCGTCGCATACGTCGGCATGAATGGCACACCGAGCGCGCCCGCGTGCAGCGCCAGAGCCACTGTGAAATTCGAGTAGTCCACCACTTCGAGCCGATGCGGAATCGCCCGCTCTGCCGCGCGACGAAAACAATAACCCACGCCCGCCGAAACATTCCCAACCCATGCCGCCATCACGCGCGAGACGCAACCCGCGCCGATCATTTGGTCGAATAGGATATCGGATATGGGTCCCACGAGGGTTAGGTCGCGCCGTCCCTGCCGGATCAGTTCATGTCCTGCGGCAAACGGGATCATCTGTTCGAGCTGCGCGCCCATCAGAACCATCGAGCCGGAGGGCACGTGCCGCGCGATCGCCTCGCGCATTGTTGTCAATTTGAATTCGTTCGCCATTTGGAAGATTTTCTCTACCGCGTCCAGAAATGATTCGGATCAAGTTCGCGCATCACGGCAAGCTCTTGCGCATCCGGCGGAATTGTTTCCACGAGCTCATCGCCGACGCGAAGTGTCCATCCTGTATTCGCCAGCGCCTCTTCAACGCTGATGCCGGGATGCACCGATGCCAGATAGGCTTCGCCATCGACTCCGAAACGAAGGACGCCGAGAGTCGTAATCACCGCCGAAGGCCCCGAATCTTCCGGCAAACCCTGGGCGTGTCTCCATCCATTTCCCGTGCCGTAACCCGGGGAAGTGATGTGGCTAACGCGCTCGCAAAGCCGCGCCTTATCATGCACGAGCAGGACGATGGTTCGCCGCGCAAGGCATGCAATGTCGCACGCGCCGCCCGAACCGGGCAACCGCTGTGTTTCCCTGTTGCGGCGCCCCCACGTGGTGTTCAGGTTTCCAAAGCGATCCACTTCCGCCGCGCCGAGAAACCCCGCCTGCACACGGCCTTGTTGAAGCAGCCCCATCACGTCGAGCATCTGTCCGCACTGGGTCGCACCGCGAAGATTAGGCGGGTCCGCCATTGTGTAGAGAAGTTCAGGCGACGGGGTCTCACGAATCACACCATTTTCAAAAAGCCCCACGGCATGGGGCGCGTGCGTTCTGCGCGCTACTAGAAACGCCAGCATTGGCAGCCGCATACCGACAAACACCAGCTCCCCATCCGCGATTTCGCGCGCCGCCGCGGCCACCATCAGTTCGCTGAAGGTGTAACCACGCGCGGCGATCTCGGCTTCGGGGCGAACGGCCATCAGTCCATGTTCCCTTTTGGCGAAACCCACTTCGGCTCGTTGTCCTGGATTTCGTTCACCAACTTGATGTCCTCGGGTTGCGGCAGCATTTCCTTGCGATGATCCGCATATTTCTCGGGGCTCAGGATTTCGCCGGTAACACTAAATGGCTGCTTCGCGAATTCTCCGATGTTTCGATTGAATTTCAAGTCAGGGACAAACAGCTTAGTCTGCGCAGCCGGGACATGCTTGTTGATCTGGTCGATCAGCCGGAGGCATTCCTGATGAAATAATTCACGGTTGTGCTCGTTCATGTGCCCAAGGTCGGCTTCCTGATGGGTCTGCGCCTCATCGTAGCGCCCCTTCAAGCCCCAAACGTAAAACCAATGCGCAGAGCTGGATTGATCCACTCCGAATAAGTCGTAACTCACGGGAATCCACTTGTTCACATATTTCTGCACGATATTCATCGGCATCACGCCGGCCTTCACGATGCGCTTCAGCCCATCGTGCCCAGTGCCCAGATGAAACGA
>Ga0265338_10011559_pt1 | contig 10178 bp, 16 predicted proteins | sample 42126metaG_FD_193579 | JGI IMG/M metagenome (GOLD analysis project Ga0265338, IMG submission 193579) | Rhizosphere microbial communities from Carex aquatilis grown in University of Washington, Seatle, WA, United States - 4-21-26 metaG | ecosystem: Host-associated > Plants > Roots > Rhizosphere... | reverse complement strand
CCCGAATCCTGGGTGCCATGCTCGACGAACTACGGTCGATGGACTGGGTGCCACGCTTGGTTCGCTCACAGGCAAGCAAGCTCAACGTGGCGATGAAGACCCTCGATACCAAGCTCGGTCGCCAGCCGACCGAAAGCGAGCTTGCTGAGCAGCTCGGCATCAGTGTGCCTGAGCTGGAAAAAATGACGCGAGACGCCAACGCTGTCGGACAGATCAGCCTGAACAAGAAGTGGTACGAGACCGACAGTTCAAAGGACATCCGCGAACTCGACATCCTCGAAGATAAAAAGAGCGAGGACCCCACCCGCCGCGTCCAGAAGTTCGACTTGATGCGGCTGGTCACCAGAGGCCTCAACCAAAGCGAGCGGCTGATCATCATCCTCTACTACTACGAGCAGCTGACCATGAAGGAGATCGGTGCCACGCTCGATCTCTCGGAAAGCCGCGTCAGCCAGATGCACAGCTCGATCCTGCAGCGTCTGCAATACCAGCTCGGGCGACGGCGGCCCGAATTCGCGACATAGATGAACAGTTTGGTTCGGCTGGAATATCGACCAACCGGCAGGACGTGTTGCAGCGGCTGGTCGCGACCGGCAAACCCAACGGCCGCGGTGGGAGGCGTGAGTTGCCCGTACATGATGCACGGACGATGGTGATCCGATGACTTGTTCATCCCTCACGGGGCGATGTTGGAAAACACGAGACCACAAGGGATCGGATCGTCTTGGATCACGGCCAGTTCGTGCAAGTACAAGGAATCGTGCTCCACGCCGTTCAACATTACGGTGAACCGAGAACACTTGTCAGCGGCACGTTGGCGGAGAATGGACGCGAGGGCCTCCCGCTTGGTCGCGGTAGCATAGCCGAAAGTGATCCGCAATACGGCGTTCACCATGGCCCCTTCGCTGCTTTCGCCCTGAAGCACCTGGACGTCGTGCATCCCGTTGTCACAGGTCACTTCCCACGTTGCTTTGCTGCGGAACCTCCCGATCACGACTATGCCATTACCGCTCTTAAAGTAGGATCGTCCTTGCTCTCGGCGCACGGCGGTGGGCTCCGTCGTCGGTTTCACGGTCCTCTTCTTGGCCATGGTTATCTTCCGATGATTGCAGCGACAGGGGCGGTTGGACAAGCCTAATCGTCTGGCGAGCGACAGGCAATCGTTAGAGCCATTCCCTCTGATCCGTCGCGAGTAGCCCGAGCACCGGCTCTACAGCAATTCGCTTGACATTCGTCTCCGGCCCGTCAGAATCAACCTGTCGGGGGCAACTCCGATAACACCCCTTCAAGGTGACCGCCGTTCCCTTGTTGGGGCTTTTTTTGCGCAGAGGTGAGCCGCGATCGTCGAATTCTCGACGACGAACCGCTTCTTGCTACAGGCGCAAGCCCGCGGTTAGCCCCACCTGTTGTGGTTGATCTGGGCCTAGCGATCCAGCGATGGCTTGCAGGCAATTTGCTTGACAGCCGCCACACCGTTGCGACAATCGTGCTTCCACCAAGTGACTAGGTTGCCATGGCGCGTGCATGATCCCGGAGAGTTCGCCAACGATGCTCAACGTATTTGACACCATCCAGGAAATCGGTCACGACAAGGACTTTGCCCCGATCGCGAATGACCAGTTCGTTCCGACCGATGCCCCGGCTGGCTCTCCAGAGAAACTGGAAGTGCTTGCCCGCCGCCTTCGCGACGGTATGCCGCTCTGGCACCGCGAGGATCGTGATGACTATAGCGGCTTGATCGGGGCTGTGCGTCCCCGGCCCAATCAAAGACACTCCTCCGACTAAACAGAGCCAATTGCCGGCACAGGACGCGCGGACAATGGTGATCCGGGGGGAAGTGAGCCGGCCACTGGCTCGACGGCAAATTGCTTGACATTGACCGCAGGTCCGTCAGAATGAAAGTGTCGGGGGCAACCCCGCACACGCCCCTTCAAGGTTCCTGCCCCACCTTGTTGGGGCTTTTTCGTTGGTTAGCCACAAGCACCGCCTTGATAAGTCGCCACCGCTTACTTCGGCTTCGCCTTGCCCGGCTCAACTGGCGTGTTGTCGGCATTGCCCCACTCGCCCCAGCCGCGGTAGTAGTTTTGGACCTCCTTCGCTCCCATCAGCTCCAGGCCGAACGCCATAAATGACGACCGACCACCGCCTTGGCAATGGGTCGCGGTTGGCCGATCGACTTCGATGCCGGCCTGTTCGAAGAGGTCGCGTATCGCGGCCGGCGGCTTGAACCGCTGGGTTTGCTTGTCGATCAGGTCGCTCCACTCAAGGTGCTTGGCGCCGGGGATCGCGCCGGCCCGCTTGTTCTTCAGCTTTTCGGTGCCGCAGAACTCACCCTCGGAGCGGGCATCAACGATTTGGAGCGACTGTCCCCTGAGCGCTCCAAGGAGTTGATCCTTGGTCGCAAGTCGAGCCGCCTGAGACGTGACCGTAATTTCTGCTGGATCGGGCGATTGGGCCTTGGTTTCCATTGGGAACTTGTCGGACCTTCCAGCCCGTCATGCCGCCATTGAACAACCTGGCGTCTGCAACGCCCCAGTAGCGGAGAATCCACCAGATCCGCGCGGCATCCTTCGAGGGGCCATCATCGTAAATCACGACCTTCGATGCCTGCTCGACTCCCAAGCCGCCAATCCGCTTGCTCCATCCTTCAGCGTCGTCACTATCGCCGAAACCGGCCGACCAGGCGGCGTGATCGACCCATCGGGCTCCGGGAATGTGGCCTTGCTCGTAGTTCGCTCGTGAGCGGCCGTCCAGGACAACGGATTCCTTGGCGATGTCGGCCTCCGCAAGGTCGGCGGCTTCGATGAGCAAGCCAGGGTTTGGATACTCGTTCGTCGAAGCGTCAGGTGCGAGGAAGCCGAGAAAAATCGCCATGAGAAGAAGCCTGCTGGTCATGTTTGAATTACTCCATTTGTCCGTGATCCCAGCATTGTACAGGAGCAAATCTACTTGCTACCACTGGTTTTGCCCTCCGGTGGTGTCCTAACAAGTGCGTTACTGGCCGATAAGCCGCCGCGCTAAGCTGGTTGCCGGTTTTCGGGGCACGGTGCCGAAGGAAAGGGCATGAAGTCACGCCTGCTGGTCTTCGTCGCTCGTTTCGCCATTTTCAACCGCTTCTTCCAGAGCGGCATAGAGATGATCACACACCAGGCAATGGAAAATGACACGGTTGTCCTGGACGAGCTTACGGATCTAGCGCTGTTGGTCCTCTTCACCGCACAGGGGGCATTTCATGGCGTGCCACCTTTCGGTGAATCCGGTATGAGTTCCCCGATGTCCAAGTTTTGGACAAGGAACATCAGGCCGCCTGGAGCTTCCCCGGCGCCGTCCATCTCGACGGTGCAGATCCAGGCGGGATGATTCTCGGGCGCTGGCTGAACGAGTCGAACGCGGAATTTGGCAATGCCGATCACGGCAAGCCGATATTGACCAGCGACGAGTGGGACGTTCATATTGAACTGCGCATGGGCGATGGCATTAGCCTGGTCGCGGTTCCGGCCGCAGGATCAAACCAGTACGCAAACGCGGCCTCCGCCATCAGGGAGAGTACGGTGGATGGCGGTTCACTCACCGCCAGGCGCACCGACGATCCCGCGTATGTTGGCTTCCGCCACGAGAACAATCCTGCCACGTGGAAAGACCCGGCAAATCCAGGTACGTGCTTCGCTCACCGCCGGCTTGATTAGCTCGACTGGAACCGTTTCGTCGCGGATGAGCGCCAAACGCCGCTCGCCGGGTTGCAGTGGCTTAGCAGCCTGTTGAAAATGTACGTTTTCAGGCCGGCAGCGCGATTCTTTGACGGCGGTCGAGGCCGAGGGTTCCCAACATGCTCAGCCAGAATAGGACGCGCATTCGCGTCGAGACTACCCAGCATGCTTCAATTGTGTGAAGATACGCAGGCGAGGCAGCATCGCCCTCCTTCTGCAGGCCTCGCGGCGTTCCCATTCTGAACAGCTTGCGCATGATCAGCCCCAAATTGCGCGCCGTGGCTTGTAACAGGTAACGTTTTGAGACCTTTACCAGCCCGTGCAACCAGCATCGTCGTGCTCCGCCGGTCTCGCACACGTGAGCGAAGGTCCGCTCCGTGAATTCGCTACGCAGTCGTTGGAGTTTCTTGCTCCGTGCCCCACGCACTCGACGATGATTGGAAGTCACTGCCCTACGCTCTGACCCCGATCGTTCACTCCATTTCCACGGAGCCTTGCGCTTGGGTTCGGGAATGTAGGTCCGAATTCCTAACGCTTCGTTGACCACGGCCAGGGTTTCTGCCGCATGGTAACCCTTGTCGGCCACGACTTCTTCGATGTTCGCCTGGCAGTCTGCATTGATTACATTCATTTGCGCTTGTACGACACTCTCCGCCAACGTGTCGGTGTCGGCCCGATCGGCCGGGTAGACTACGGCCGAGAGCACGAGGTCGGTCTTCAAATCCACGACGTGCTCCGCTTTGTAGGCGAGGTGCGTGGTACCATCCTTCATGCGGGCAATCCGGCTTTCTGGGTCGTTCGGAGAAACCCAGTCTTCGTTGGAAACCTTCTTGTCCTTACGGGTTTTGTCGAATCGCCGCAACTCTTCGTCACTTGGGTTTTCGATACCCGCCTCGGCCGCCAAGCCGCGCAGATACGTCTTCCAGTCTTCGCCCGTCGCTCGCCGGACGATACTCTTCATTGCCGCATCGGCTTCCAGCACTGTCGAGTCCACGGCCACCGTCTTGCCGCTAAGCAGGCCCTCTTGCTCCGCGAGCTTCAGGACATACACGAAGATCGCTTCGTGAACTTCCTCTGGCAACCGACCATGAATCCGTGACAAGCTCGAGTGATCGGGCGTCTCCTCATGCACGGGCACGCCCAGGAACTCGGCCAGCGAGCGGCTGTCACTACAACGCCAGGCGATGCCACGCTGCGAACCGATGCCCTCAAAATAACCGACCAGAATCATGCGGAAATAAACGCCCGGCGGAATCGACCCGCGCCCCATTTTGGCGGCGTAATAGGGGGCACAAAGAGTTTCCAACCAACTGTCAAAACCGGCCTTTGCCAGCAGTCCATTCAGCTTCATGTAAAATGGATGGCCAGGCGATTTCGGCAATTCGGTCGTGGCTACCCAGGCGGCCTGCTGTTCCTGTTTGCGTTTTCCAAGCGACATGCGTTCGCGTCCTTGCGGTGAATGCAAGCGATCCCCGCAATATGATACCCCTACGGTCAAGAGGAGATTTTCAACAGGCTGTTAGGCATGGCTGGTTGTTTGGCCGGAACTGAAAGCGGGGGCGGCGTATCGGGGTATTGTAGCTTGCCGCCTGTCTCTCCGTTGCGGATTTCGGGGCTATCTCAACATACTTCTGGACCGTACCGATATTAGTTCTGCCTGTCGTCGCAGGTTCAGGACAAACGGCGAGCAGATTATTGGCTAGGAAGTATGGATAACAGTTCATGCTGACAACCCTCAAAAACCACTGGGACGACCTGCGCAACGACGCCTACCCATTGGCCTCCCTGACGTTCATCGTTGGTTATCTACTCCGGGCCACAGTCGGGTAATGCAGCCGAATTTGCCTGCCTTGCCGTTGGGGCAAGTCGCAAACCGCCATATCAAGCTGGTGAATCTGGCCAGACTCTTCCGATCCGTGGCCGCTGAGCTAACGCGAGCAATCACTGATGCCTGCCGATAGCGCTCGCCCTGCGATCTTGCGCCGCCGCTCGGCCAGCTGGGACACGACCTGGTTCGGTAGGGATGGTCAGCTCCACAGTTTGGCGGGAATCGGACCATCGCGGCATCGGATCGTTCGCCTCAACATGAGAAAATCCGTGGCCCCACCCACAGATGAAATCGCCGTAAGCCCTGCCCAGGCCTTGCCCTTATGACAGGGTTTTCGTTGAAAAGGCACCCCGAGCAGGTTCGTGGCATAGGAGTTGCGAGGGAAGGTAAGTAGTCGGCAAAACATTACGGGGGATTGCGACCATGATCCGAATCTTATTGGTCACGTCATGCTTGGTTGGATCAACCGAAGCGGCAGTGGGTCAGATGACAACCACGATTTCGCGACCGGCCCTGGTTCGCGCATGGCATCGTCAATACTTTCATCGCGAGCCGGATGCCCGCGAGGTCGCCTCTTGGAGTTACTTGTTCCGGTTGGGACGCACTGAACAAGACGTGCTGTCCGCCATGCTGAGCACGGATGAATACTACAACCGCTCAGGCCGAACCTCGGAAGGGCTGGTTCAAGCGCTTTTCGAGGACGGCGTTCAAAGCCGACTCACAAGCGAGAGGCGACGGGCTCTGTTGAGTCAAGCCGACGATTTGGACCGCCGGAATCTAGCAGCGACATTTCTTCAGACTTATCCCGAGGCGCTCCGCACGGGGCCTTCACATGTTGACATCGTGGTGGCCGACGTTCCGAAACCCGCCAAGGTGGAAGCGGAGCGTTCTCTTCTGCAGAGCCGCCGTCCTCGGGCAGTTGGCGTGGCAACAACTCCTCGTCCAAGACCTGTTCGGCGGTAGAAGTGCTTGGCATTGAGAAATCGGCCCGTCCACTCGCCCTCCCAGCTTGCCCAACCGCTGGGCTCGGTGAGGGGCGGGCTCCTGCCGCTTGTTGCTGGCATACTCGGATCTGGTCGCGACGTCAAATTGGACGCACCGTCCAATTTGACCCGAAAGAATCTCAGAAGGTTTCGCCCCTCAGCCAAGCTCGGCTTGGCTCCGCTTGGCGTGCATGGCGAACGCCGTCCGAGCGGTGCGGGGGAACATCATTCTGGGAGATCTGATGTTCTTTGAGCCGCCGGTTGGGCTTGAGCACGAATTCTCCCTCGTGGGCTATGACCCGAACACGGACCTGCCAGAAACGGCCGACACGTTGGCGCAAATGCTGGAACACTTGGGATTCTCGGTGCGGTGGTTCCCCAGCCGGCGGGCCACATCCTGCACGCTGCTGCCCACCAACAACTCCAATACGTACTGTTCGAAGCGGTATGTGTAAGTGACCCGCGGACGCTTGACCGCCGTCGAGCTGTTAGTCCCAGAACGCCAGGCCCGACGCATCGATGGGCCGGCCCAGCACGTCGATGTAGGCGGTCGCCACGAATCGCGCGTTGGCGTCGCTAAACAAGACCTGCGAGGTGGCCTGCGCCGCGTTTACGTTGCAATCCCTTCCATCTCACTATGCGATGGCTGTTCGTGATTTTGGCCGTCGTCGCGATCCTTTGCGTCGCGGGACCTCTCGACTTGCCAGGGGCGAAGAGTAGTTCGCCTGCCTTAAAGCAATAGCTCACAATGGCTTACCGTTTAGACAATCCAATCAAGTAATGCCGTGCGCCTGCTTCAGAGAGTGCACATCATTCCTTTATGGCATTGTCGGCCGACGGCTGTTTGCCAATCGTAGCCCGCCTTCACGAGCTCGGCCGATTGGGTACGCGACGGTTTTGTCTTCGTCCTGTCGACTGAACAAGCTTGGACGGCAGGCATGGATGGGCGGCCGCCGGCCCGGAGCAAGCTGACTGTGCCTCGCGAGGACCGCTGCTCTGGCCGAGCTTTACCCAGGTCGCGCTGAACTGTGCTCCAGCCGGCCTCCGGCGCCATCCTACCGGTTCGTTGCGCCAGCACACGTATTTGACAATGGCCAGTCCCTTCGAAAAAGGAGAGTGCTCATGCATGAGCAAATCCTGCAGCCGTCACCAATAAAGTTGAACCATACACCTGAGCGGTTGACGTTGCGGCTCCTAACTGCCCGTTTCGCGCACATGTCCAACGCAAGGCCATGGGCCAATGATATCATAAGTCCTTATTTATTAGCATGTTATGAAACTCAGATCGGCCATCGCCATTGCCTAATGAGAGTGATCAGCGTAAAATTTCAGTATGGTATCTTGAAATTTTACTGAATCATGGTAGCTTGGGTCCTGTACCGTGACGAAGAATGCGGGGTACGACTTTGGGAATCTCCACGAACAAATAAGGATAGGAAAACATGAATTCTGCTCCTGCGAATGCGGCTTCCGAGACCAAGGGGCGGCGGGTCACGATCGATTTGACGCCTTCCGCCACGGCGGAAGTTGACCGTATGAAGGAGCTGACTGGTCTCACGACCGCCGACATCTTCCGACATGCGATCAGCCTCTTCCGCATTTATGTCGACGCCAGAGCAAAGGGGGATGAGTTGCGCGTCGTCAACCCTGCGAGCTTGAACGTACAAACAAGGATTGAATTGCCAATTAGCGTTGCGAAACGACCATAAGGACGTGATCGGAGGATCTGTTTTGGAACAAGCCTCGGAAGAGTTCTCGCTCGGGCTAGAGCCGACCGAGACCTATCAACGCGCGGTCGCCGCGGACATTGCGCGTCAAAGAGCAACAACCGAAAACCGCGTCGCAATCGTTCTTGTTCTTGCCCTCGTCGCGTCGCTGCCCGTGTATTTTATAGCGATTTGGCTTTGCCCTTCCCAGGCGGAGCATTTGAAAGAGGCGGTCGAAAAGTGGTACGCCGTCATGGGGCCGTTGACGGGAGCGGCCGTTGGAGTCGGACTCAGCAATAACAGACGGTCTGCCGACTCGAAGACCGGAGGTTGAAATGACGGAGGACACGATCATGGTGGACGTAGAAAACGTTCGCGAGTTTTTATTTCCCGTGGAAACGCCAACTTCCGCCGGCCGCCCGCTCAGGGTCTACCTGGCCTGTCCGCTTACTGGCCTGGACGAAACACTCACTAACGAGTGTATTCAGGTTCGGCGCCTCGTGAAGGAGGAATTTGGGCGCCTCACTGTTGCGGCTTTTGACGTCTATGATCCGGGCGATCATACGCCACCTGGTACCGAGCACTCCGCCGAACAAGTGTATCGGATTGACCATCAGGGAACTGTAGGCGCGGATCTCGTGTTCTTTTGTGCTGTAGCACCATCTTCAGGAATGGGAATTGAGTCGCAGATTGCCGCAGAAGCAACGGTACCGCGTGTCGTCGTCTACCGAACACGCGACGGCATCAGCCGAATGATGGCCGGTGGGCCGGCAAGGACCATCGAAGCGATCGAATACGGAGATCTCGAAGACCTGCGATCGAAGTTGCGACATCGGTTGCAGAAAATTGCAGATCGGGTGTTAGAATCCGCCGCTCGCCGTCGTACAGTCGTAGATGCTGCAGTGTCCGCTCGAACGGGCAGGTTCATCCTGCGCCGTCGTATTTCGCTCGGTGTCCACATCCAGGTTTTGGCCGATCACATGGATATCTCACCAGCCTGGCTGCTCCAGTTGGAGCGGAATCCGATGGCGGCGGCCTGCATGACTTGTTTTCAATTTCATCGCCTTGGGGACTCGCTTGAGTCGGCCGTGTCGTTTATCGGGGACCTGGGCGTGCCAACTCTTATCGCAAAGAGCGAGATCGGTGAGACCCTTCCCGAACGAGAGTCCCTAGAGAATCTTGTCGACTTCGTCTTACAATATCAAGACGATATTGATGATGTGCGATTGTTGGACATCTGGAGCGACTACAAACAGCAAGCCAATGAGATCGACCAAGAAGCATTGGCAGGGCGTGAACGCATGGATAAGCCGGTATCGATCCAGGAGTGGTGCCAGCGTTACAAGGACAAATTTGAACAGCTTTTCTAGTACGATGGCTTGAGGCTTGGACTCGGATGAAGCTCGATGCAAGGACGGTAACGTCGGCAATTGGGGCGGCCCGGAGAATTGGCCTGCAATCCGGCAATGCCAACGTGCCTGTCGATATCCTTAGCGTTGCCCGTGAGGTCGGCGTTGCGCGAATTGAAGCGCGACCACTGCACCTAGATGGGTATCTCGGGCGGTTGTCGAATGGACAACTGGTCATTCGGTACAACGTGGCAAGCGGATGGCGCCGTAACCGATTCACAATCGCACACGAAATTGGACACCTTTTGATTGCCAGGTGCCAGGGACGCGAGATCAATGCTCCTATCGGCCGGTCATGGATTCGGAACGAAACGGAAGAGCTGCTCGCGAACCGAATCGCCGCAGAACTGCTGATGCCAGAACACCAGCTCTCTTCCGACCTCTTGCACGCTCCTGCTGGGTGGAACACTGTACACGCGATGTGCCGCCGTTACGATGTATCAATCTCGGCCCTGGTCACTCGAGTACTAGAGCTACAATCAATGCTTGCGGTACTGTTGAAGATCGATCTTGGGTGCATTGATCCTACGAATTGGCCCAGGTTT
>Ga0265338_10011558_pt1 | contig 10178 bp, 6 predicted proteins | sample 42126metaG_FD_193579 | JGI IMG/M metagenome (GOLD analysis project Ga0265338, IMG submission 193579) | Rhizosphere microbial communities from Carex aquatilis grown in University of Washington, Seatle, WA, United States - 4-21-26 metaG | ecosystem: Host-associated > Plants > Roots > Rhizosphere >... | reverse complement strand
TAAGGTAAGACTCCATGATGTAGTAAATATCCGTTCGGCAGGAGTAATGACAGAATTGCTTATTTATGATTCAAAAGGAACCTTTGTATTTCAAAAAGCATTGAACGAAACCGAAACACAATTAAATGTTTCTACCTTTCATGCGGGCTTGTATTTACTCCGTATAAAAGTAGGGGATGAGGAGTTGGTTCAAAGATTAATTGTAAAATAATTATTGAGTTTGAGTTTTTAGAATGTTTTTATTTTTATCGGGTAAATCAGTTGTACCTAATGTTTTCTGATATTCTATTTTCAGGCTATCAAACATGTCCAAAAATTTAGGATAAAATTCGGAGAAAGTTATGTTGCTTTTACTTCTTGCTGTTTCAAACTCTTTGAGTTTATTAAGAACCGGTTCAATGTAAATAAACTGATTTGCTTTCTCATCGTTAAGCATTTTTTGCGATAGCTCTTCTCCCCAGTTCAATTCGTGTATGCGAATGTTTATTGCACGAACGATGTGTTCGTTAACACAAGAACTCCATGTCCCATTAGACTGCTGTTCCATTGGAATTTTTATTGGAGTAAACAATGTTTCAGATTCCGATACCCTTTTTGCATATTTTGCTGTTAGATAATCAACAAAAGAGTGGCTAAATTCGTGCGTGGCATTTCTTAGGAGTAATTCTCTTTTTATATAGGGAATATCGTTCTTAAAATCTCTTGTTACATTACACGAATAAACATCATATTTATTATTAGAATCCGCTATTTTATAGGCATAACTTCCATAAGCAACTGTAGATATTATGATATTATAACTGTTTTGTTCTTCTTTAAAATAATCTTCAACAATCTTTACTAAATCCACTCCTGCAATTTCAGACGAAGTTAAATCAAGCACCTTGTTATAAAATGGCTCATGGCTTTTCCAAAACTTTTCAAAATCTGATTCTTTAGCAAAAAGTACAATTGCATCCCTGTAATTATCAAGTTTTTCTTTACTGCCCACTCGTTTAATCAAGTTTTGAGGATAGTCGGTGTGCTGTTTTAGTTCTGGTAAAGAAGAAAAATTAAGGATGAATTGAACCGGAGAAGCTAACATGAATCTATTTTTAGTTTCTAATTCGTCCGTCATTATCACCGCGCTGTGTGATGAGTAAGGCTTGAAATAATCAGTTATTTCTTTACTATATGCAGAACTTCTATTAATATTTTTATAATTCGATATAATCTGAATGGTACTTAACAATTCAATTCGAGGATCTATGGAGATATGTAATTTTCCAATTTTCTTTTCAATTGGATTAATCATCTGAGACCAGGCATTAACTACCATTATCAAACTTATTATCAGAACAGTGTTTCTTTTCATTTATGTGGTTTTTAATATGAATAATCTTGTATCTTACTCTAATCTAGCACCGTTAGTAATTACAAATCACGACCGAAGATAGTGAATTTACCCTACTGTGGCTTAATTTATATTTCTAATCATAACCCGTAGTGCATTTAGAAAAAATAAGTAGCTAACTATTTTGGCTAAAGCCATTATGTTGAATGGCATTAACATCCGTCGGCTAAAGCCTGACGGCAATCAAAATCAACTCTTTATCATTGTCGTTGTATTTATCCAACGGTATAAAATGCAAGATTATAGGGCTTTAGCCAAAATGTAATTTGAAAAATCATTCTCCAAACGCACTACAGGTTAATCATAATGTAATATGATCCAGAAAATCCAGAAAGAAATACAAATTATAAGGCCTAATAAAGGCATAAAGAATGAAAGAATGCATGCTATGAGGTAAATAAGAAAACCAACCCAATAGGCATTGCGTATTTTAATAATTAAGGCATTACTTACTTCTTCTTTTATCAATCTTCGGTTATAGGCAGCAGAAAACCAAAGTAGGTTGTAAGCAATATTAATACACAACAGTGTGCCGCAATATAATGCAGAAGCAATATTAAATGCAGGTGTATTAATGTATTTGGCGAGTATGGCAGTGGGATAATTTATAAATGTTACCATTAACAGTAAAAAACCATTGGCAAACAAAAAGCCGGAATTAATCTTTTTAATATATTTAAAGAAGCCATGATGATTAATCCACATGATTAATACGGCTAAAAAGCTAAGCAAAAAAGCAGCATAAGATGGCCAAAGATTTATTAAAGCGTGGTAAAGATCTTCATTTGATGCATTTTTCAAATCAGGAACTTTGATACTCAAGATGAGCAATGTTAATGCAATAGCAAACACTCCATCGCTAAAGGCTTCTACTCTGGTTGTTTCCTTTTCCATAATAGTCGTTTTAAGTTACTATTAATCTGTTTGCATTATCATTGGTACATCCATTAATAAAAACTCCGCATCAGTATTGGCTGTGATAGAGAATGAATCAATATCCCAAATTCCATATCCATCGCGGGCATTTAATTGTTGGTTATTAATGGTTACATCGCCACTTAAAACAAACACATATACGCCGTTGCCTTTAGCCTTGATACCATATTCGGCTTTTACGCCTTTATCAAATTTTCCCATATGAAACCAAGCGTTTTGGTGAATCCATACACCAGCATCATTGGGATTGGGTGAAAGGATCTGTTGAAGCTTATTGTGTCGATCGGCAACATCCAACGTAATTTGATCATAGCGGGGCGTTACATTTTTCTTATTGGGGATAATCCAGATTTGCAGAAGTTTTACTTTCCGATCTTTATTCTTATTGTATTCGCTGTGATATATTCCGGTGCCTGCACTCATAGCCTGTATGTCGCCATGTTTTATAACCGAAGTATTTCCCATGCTGTCTTTGTGCTCTAAATCACCTTCAAGCGGAATGGTAATGATTTCCATATTGTCATGAGGATGGGTTCCAAATCCCATTCCTTCGTCTACAGTGTCGTCGTTTAGTACACGTAATGCTCCAAAATGGATGCGTTCCGGATCGTAATAATTAGCAAAACTAAATGTGTGCCGACTGATTAACCAACCATGGTTTTCATTACCACGGCTTTCTGCTTTATGAAGTACTGTATTTGCCATTTTCTTTAAGTTTTAAGATTGTTTTTACAATTGAACGTCACTCTCAATTCTTGTATCTGCCACCAACTAGCTTATATATTACCCGTAGTGCATATAGAAAAACTCATTAAAAAATACATTTGGCTAAAGCCTTAAATTTTAATATACTTTATTCCGTTGACTAAAGTCAACGGCAATGAATATTGTTGTTTTTCATTGCCCTTCGGCTAAGGTAACTGAGCGTAGTCGAAGTTAACCGACGGTAATTATTAATTTCAGAATAAAGGCTTTAGCCAAAATTATAGAACTCTGATATCTCCAAATGCACTATAGGTATGCATTACAAAACTATGCCCCTATGGGTATAAGTGATCTGTCTCGTTTCAAGTCACTTTCATATTCTTGCTCCAAGTGGGGTATTGTAAATATAAATTTACTTCCTTTTTCTATTTCGCTTTCAACCCAAATTTCACCTCCATGTTTTTCAACAAAATCCTTACATAATATGAGTCCTAACCCTGTTCCTTTCTCATTTTCTGTACCTGGAGATGAAATATTTGATTCAATTTTAAATAATTTTTCTTGCTTGTTTTTATCAATACCGATACCATTATCCGATACTGTTATTTTTAAATGCTTATTATTCGATTCTGTCGATATATCAATCGAACTATATATGTTAGAATATTTGATGGCATTAGTAATCAAATTTCTTAACGTACTTGTTAACATATTCTTATCTGCATTTACAAATAATTCTTCGTCAAGCTGATAATTAATTGTAATACTTTTGGAATTTGCAATCTCTACAAGCAACGTTGATACTTCTTTAAATACTTCTTTTAAATCCAACAATTCCGGTTTAAAACTAATTGCTCCATTTTGTGATTTTGCCCATAATAATAAATTTTCAAGTAGCGTATATGTTTGATTTGCGGAATCATTTATATGATTTATAAAAGTTTGAATTTCTTCAATATCATATCTCTGTAAGTTTGTTCTTAATCGTTCGGATAATCCAATAATACCTGTAAATGGTCCTCTTAAATCATGCGAAATAATTGAAATGAATTTATCTTTCGCAGCATTTAATTCTCTTAATTTTTCTTCGCTTTCTTTTAATTCTTGTTCTGCCTGTAATCGTTCTATTTCACCTGCAGTTCTTAATGAAGCCAGCTTTACAACTGTTTCAGCTATTTGATTATTCTCTAAAAGATTTCTACTTATTACAGCAATAAGACCTATTGGTTTTCCTTTTGAACTATATAAAGTGGTACCGACATAACTTTCGGCATTCATTTCTTGAAGAAACTGGTCATTTTTAAATAAATTTTTCACACCACTCTTAAAACAGCATACCGATTTTTCTACCACTTCACCACAGGGTGTTTCTTTTAAAGTATAGGTTATATTGTCTTCAAATTTGCCATCATAATACATGGCAAATGTTTCAGCTTCTAATGTGTCTTCGCTTAATTTGTCAATACATACAAATTCCATTTTTAATATTTCAGATAAGAAACGGGCAAGCGATTCAAAAAAATTATCTTTTGGATTTACCCAACCTACTTGAGATAGAAACATTAATGTCCTTTCGATAATTTTTTCATTTGATTCTTCAAAGTCTTTGTGGAGTAGTTGTTGTATCATATTTTAAAAGTTTTAAGGTTATTCAAAATTTGATAATAGTTATGCATCAAACTGTAAGAGGGTTGCTTCTAACTAGCTTATATATAATGAGAAACTCTACAATATGTGGATTCGTATGTACGCCATTATTCTATTTCTTTCAACACAAAAATAACAAAAAAATTAAACCTAGTCTATTAGTAGGATTTGTTTTTTGCCGTGTATGTAAAAACTGCAAGGAAGACTACCAGTCTGGTATCGTGTTGTAATTAACTGTTTTATCTGTATGACAAAATCATTCATACCATGCCAATGGGGTAGGTATAAAAACTAATGTGTTATTATTTTTATAACAAATATAAAGTTTTTTAATTATAAAACATATAAAGGAGAGTTAATTTTTGATTACATCTATGCGACGATTAGCGAGAAGAAGGAAATAAGATAGCATGGATAAGCAGCAAATGCAGGCTTGGTAGTACTCAATGCCGGTACGGTTTGTAAAAACCGTACCGGCTGAAGAATGAGGAATTATATATTAAAAGCGACGTGGTTAGTTGTTATTTATCCCTTCAAAAGAGATTTTAGAAATGCTGCCAATTACTTCAGCTAATTGTTTCGTATTGGTTCCCTTTGTCATTACTCCCAGTAAATAAGGGTTGTTTTTAATATAAACAATTCCGAATTCATGCAGTTGTGCAACACCGCCTTCTTCTCTTTCACCAAACTTATGGGCAACCCGCACACTTGGATCAACGCCTTTTAGTATGCCGTCTTTAAAGTCACTTTGAGTGAGCAGACTTAGTGCGAACTGAGAAGATTTCTTGCTTAGGTAGGTACTATTATATAACACTCTGAAAAACCGTGAAATGGAATTCACATCGGCAACAAAATTTTGCGCATTGTCTGAGTGTTTTATATTATCAGTCTTGATAGGTATGTAAAATTCGGTACACAGTTTTTCAAAATCATGGTAATTAACACTTTTACCCAACAGCAAAAATGCTTCATTGTCTGAGTAAACAATCATATAATAAAGCAATTCTTTAATGGTATAACTTTTCCCCAGCTGGATGCTATGGCTTTTAATAGTGGCTGTATATATACCTGAAATGGGTTTAGAATAGAGTATGGTTTTATTTAATAAGCCCGGATTTTCATCCTCTTTAGACAAATAGAGCATCATCATAGGTACTTTTATCAGGCTTGCCGGATCGTATAACTCATCCGGATTTATCTCCAGATCATTCACCGAGTTAAGTTTCTTAAGATATACCGAAGCGGTAGTAATAATTCCCTCGTTCTTTTTTTGTTCCAGGTATTCGTTTATTTTTATTTTTATGGGGACAAGACTTGCTTCTTCCTCATTACTTTCCTCCAAAAGCATGGGCTTGATAAGTCCGGTATCTTTTTCGCGAATAATAATAGAAGAATTATCATTTACGCTTGTGATGTTCTGTGGGGTGTATTCAGTAGCCGTTTTATTGTATTTATTAGCAAAATACCATATCAAGGACATGGCAATTAGTAATAATGCATAAAAATATAAAGGGATTGGATGCAATAAGATACTCTTTCCCTTTCCTTCTTCCTTTATTTCCTTTTTATTTTTATTAGTCTGACTTTTAGCCATTTGTGTTAATCATGTTATGCAAGTAAGGTTTCAACCTGCCTGTGTTTTATACTTAAATATCTGTTATAGCTAGCTAATTTTTTAGCACTACGTCAAGTAGTTTATAGGTTTGTTAAATTACACTATTTGCTGAAGACGCCCTTTTTAAAGGTGTTGCAAATATAAGGCATATTTCATAGAAAGTAAATAGTTCTTATGTATTTAACACAATATTTTTCCTCCTAATCGTATAAATTAATTATAATTAAGATTTTGTTAAGTATTTATTTGAGGATTTTCCAGACTTCTCCTTTGGACTAATCTTTATACACAAATAATGATTAGATAGTTGAACTCCCCAATACACCCCTAATTACTCTCGTTGGTCGTGACCTTCGGTTCCCCTAAAGGGGACTTTGTCCAATACTAACGATAGTGTATTTTATATTAATTAGCTATAAAATGGAGTATCCGAATATATAATAACACTTTTAGCACAACACCAAAGTCCCCTTTAGGGGAACCAACGGTCAATGACCGAAGGGAATTAATTAGGGGTGGTGAAAAAGATGTGTATAAAGATTAGCTCCTTTGGAGGGGGTGGGGAGAGGTCAGTAAGCTGCTTTTACTCTGGCTACCGGAGCCGATAATAGTGGTAAGTATCTAAATATCTACTTCCGCTGGTACAACATCAAACGCCCCGAGATGTCAGGGCCCTGGTGTGTGATGCAAACGCTGTTGTTATTGTAAGAGATAAGACTACCCCCAACCCCCTAAAGGGGGCTTAAGCTAATTCAAGCCAAGTGTATTTTAGTAAATTTTTGTCAGGTAAAAACTGGGTTTATTGAATAAAAAACAAAAGCTAGCACAACGCTAAAGCCCCCTTTAGGGGGTTGGGGGTTATTTTAAAGAGAGGGTATTCCTAAAAGGATACTCTTTTTTTGTTGATAATACTGGTAAAAATAGTTGGTATAATTTGTTGATAATGAATTAAAAACTTTTACTTTTGAAAAGACTTTTTGAGAGGAAAATCAATTATTAATCAAAAAATATAAAAAGATGAAGAATAATCCATTTTTAATGATTCTAAAAAAAGGAATGTTAGTTTTTCTTTTGTCGTTTACCTTTATCACAGCGGCAACAGCTGCCGCACCAACTGCTACTACGAGTGCCGCCACAAGTCTTACAAGTTCATCGGCTATACTGAATGGAGCCGGTAATCCAAATGGACAGGATGCTACCGGATGGTTTCGTATTTCTGCAACCAATCCCGGAGTTGGAGATGATACCTTCGGTAACCGTGTACCGGCAACAAGTGGAACGGATTTAGGTATAGGTACTACATCAGTGCCCTACTCAATAACAGTTACCGGATTGACTCCGGGTGTTACCTATTATTATTGTGCAATTACCTCGAATGCTTCCGGAACCAGTTTTGGAACTATTTTAAGTTTTACTGTACCTAATATTCCAACAGTTACAACTCCTGCTGCTAGTTCTATTACGAGTACAACAGCAGTACTAAACGGCACTGCTACTCCAAACGCTTCTACTACTAGCGGTTGGTTTCGTTATTCCACAACCAATCCGGGTACCGGCAGCGATACTTTCGGAACAAGAGCCCCGGCAGCCGGTGGATCGGCATTGGGTTCAGGTACTTCTCCAGTGGCCTTTGCAATGAGTATTGCAGGCTTAATTCCCGGCACTACCTATTATTATTGTGCCATTGCAAGTAATTCATTTGGAACCTCATTTGGAACTATTCAAAGCTTTACCACACCTGCTGCTATACCAGTTGTTACAACTTCTGCTGCTAGTTTTTTGACAGGTACTACTGCAGAACTAAATGGTACTGCCACTCCAAACGGAGCTGCTACCACAGGCTGGTTTCGTTATTCCACCACCAATCCGGGTGCCGGCAATGATAGCTTCGGAACAAGAGTATCTGCATCCGGTGGCGTTTCTGTAGGCTCAGGTAGTACAGCAGTTGCTTATTCCTTGTCTGCTAGCGGACTAAGTCCCGGAACAACCTATTATTATTGTGCTATTTCACAAAATTCTGTAGGTGTCAGTATTGGTTCCATCATGAGTTTTACTACACCAATGGCTCCAACGGTTACAACTATTGCTGCCAATTCTGTGGCTACTACTTCAGCTTCTCTTAATGGTACAGCCACTCCAAATAATGCAGCCACCACAGGCTATTTTCGTTATTCATTGACCAATCCGGGTACAGGAGACGATACCTTCGGATCAAGAGCACCTACATCGGGTGGAACAGCATTGGGTTCAGGCACTTCAGCAGTAGCCTACTCCCAATTCATTACAGCATTGAGCCCCGGAACTACCTACTATTATTGTGCAATTTCTCAAAATTCAGAAGGAACCAGTTTTGGACCTATTCTAAGTTTTACTACATCGGATTTTCCAAGTGTAAGTAGCTTAACAGCTACTTCTATCACCTCTACATCTGTCACATTGAATGGTACTACCATTCCAAATGATGCTGCAGCATATGGCTATTTTCGTTATTCTACCACCAATCCTGTAGTTGGTAACGATACCTATGGTACGCGATTGCCTTCAAGTTCAGTCTATGATGTGAGTCTTGGTTCGGGTACAACATCCGTACCTTATTCCTCTACAATTACGGGGCTTACTCCCGGAACTACCTATTATTATTGTGCCATTGGAAGAAATTCAGTGGGAACTAGTTTTGGAACAGTGCTTAGCTTTACTACGCTACCTGATCTACCAACCGCAACAACGAATGCTGCTACCAGCATAACTACAACTTCTGCCACATTCAATGGTAGTAGTAATCCAGAAGGAGCCACTACTACCTGCTGGTTTCGTTACTCAACTGCCAGTCCGGGTACCGGCAATGATAGTTTTGGTACACGCTTTCCGGCAAGCGGTGGAACTAATATAGGAGGAGGTACAACATCTGTATCTTTTTCGAATACAGCTACCGGACTCACTCCCGGTACAACTTACTATTATTGTGTTATTACCCAAAATTCAGTTGGGATGAGTTTTGGCTCTATTCTGAGTTTTACTATGCCTATGGCTCCAACAGTGAATACATTAACCGCTACTCCTGTAACGGCTACAACTGTCACACTTAACGGATCTGTCAATCCAAAAGGATACGCTACCACCGGCTGGTTTCGCTATTCAACCACCAATCCGGGTACTGGCGACGATATATTTGGTACAAAAACTTCCGTACAAGCTCTTGGCTCGGGTACATCCTTAGTTGCTTGCCAACAGGCATTAACTGGGCTTAGTCCTGCTACCACTTATTATTATTGCCTTATCGCTCAAAGCTCCATAGGAATTAGTATAGGTACTATATTTAGCTTTACCACTCCGGCAGCTCCTCCAGCAGTAACAACCAATGCTGCCACAACAGTTACAGTTACTACAGCTACTTTAAACGGGGCTACGAATCCAAATGGTTCCTCTACGACTATCTGGTTTCGCTTCTCTACTACCAATCCGGGTACTGGCAACGATGTCTTTGGCACTCGTGTACCCGCAAGCGGTGGAACCGATATCGGTGCAGGGAATACATCAATACCTTATGCATTAAATATTACGGGGCTTACACCCGGTACTACCTATTATTATTGTGCTCTTTCTTCCAGTGCCATAGGAAACTCGGTTGGAACTGTTGTAAGTTTTACTACACAAGCTATACCTACTATTACTTGGAGTAATTCTGCCGATATAAGTTATGGAACGCTATTAAGCGCAACTCAACTTAATGCTACGGCAAGTGTGCCCGGTACATATACTTATACGCCAGCTTTAGGTACACAATTAAATGCCGGAGCTACACAGACTTTAACGGTCAACTTTACGCCAACGGATTTAATCAATTATGTAGCAACTAGCAAAACTGTTACTATTGATGTAAAT
>Ga0265338_10011557_pt1 | contig 10178 bp, 10 predicted proteins | sample 42126metaG_FD_193579 | JGI IMG/M metagenome (GOLD analysis project Ga0265338, IMG submission 193579) | Rhizosphere microbial communities from Carex aquatilis grown in University of Washington, Seatle, WA, United States - 4-21-26 metaG | ecosystem: Host-associated > Plants > Roots > Rhizosphere... | reverse complement strand
TCCTTGCTTCGTGGGCGCAGGAGCACGGGATCGTGGAAAATGTTTTTCGCATCGCGGCGTTGAGTGTGTTTCTCATGCTCTTCGTTGTGCTGTTCTTTTTCAAAGAGCCTCGCCACGTTGACGAAGGCGAGAAAGCCAGTCTTCAGCAGGTCGGAAGAAACTTTCTTACCGTTCTCTCGAACCCACGCTTCATGGTCTTTCTGCTGATCTTCACCGGGTACTGGATTGTCTTCTGGCAGGAATTCATCGCGCTACCACTTTACATTTCGGCTTACATCGACCCCAAGGCGGACACGGCACGAATACTGGCAACCGATCCGATCGTAGTCATCTGCTTCACCATGATCATCGGATTTCTCACCAAGCGCATGCAAGCGTTTCACGCCATCGTTCTGGGAACGTTGATCACGAGCCTCGCTTGGATTCTCCTGATCGTGCATCCCTCGGTGTGGATGGCGGTGGCCACACTCGTAGTCGTCGCAATCGGCGAGATCGTGCAGCAACCGCGCTATTACGACTACATTTCGCGACTGGCTCCCCCCGGGCAGCAGGGCACGTATATGGGATTTGCCTTTCTGCCCCTGGGAATAGGATCGTTTATTGCAGGCCCATTCAGCGGATGGCTCATGCACCATTTTGGAGAAGAACTGCATCGGCCGGCAATGGTGTGGTGGTGCGTTATCGCGGTCGGTATCGCGACCACGCTTTTGCTCTGGATTTATGACCGGGTGGTGAAGGCAGAGACTGTGGATGCAAAATGATGCCGCGCAGCCAGTCAACCGGGCAGAACCGGCAGGCAATAATTCCGAACGAAGTTGCAGCGGAGATCCGGCGCGCCCTCAAAGCGGGGGGCTCGGCCGAGCACGCCGCGGGGGTGCAGTGGTTCTTCAAGGAAGAAATCAAATCGCACGGCTGGTACACGGCCGATCTGCGGCGGGCGGTGCGGCAGTGTCGACGAGACATCCTTGGGGAACACGACTTCGACTTCCTGGTGAAGGTCGCGGACGAACTGTTCTCCGGGTCGGTGCTGGAAGAAAAAGTCGCTGCGATCTTCCTGCTCGAGAAGTTGGAATCACAGTGTGGCGATGGCGAATTTCGCATGTTTGAGGGATGGCTCGACCGCATCGGTAGTTGGGCAGATCACGACGGGCTGGTCCACTACCTGATCGCGCCGATGATGGCTGCGAAGCCCGCGCGGGCGAAGGCAGTGTTCCGTTGGGCCAAGTCAAAGGATCGCTGGCATCGGCGGGCGGCGTGTGTTGCGCTGATCCAAGGGACGAGGCAAAAGAGGTTTCTGCCTCAGGTTAAGAAGCTATCCGACCTGCTCCTCGCCGATGAGGACGATATGGTGCAGAAGGGCTTGGGCTGGCTGTTGCGGGAGACGGCGAAGTACGATCCGAAGCGGACGGTACCGTATCTGATGGAGATTCGCGGGCGGGCTCCGCGGTTGGTGCTGCGGACGGCGTGCGAGACTCTAACTGCGACAGTGCGGAAGCGGGTTCTGGCTCAATAGTGCGCGCTACTACCCTGTGCCGTCACTCTGGAGTTCGTTCTGCTTATCTCGGCTGAACCGGGCCTAAGGCCGGGCTAAAACATGGTGCCAATCCGCGGCTTCTGCGAGGTGATCCCGATATGGGCCACTACATCCGAGTTCTGGCTACCGACGCGGCGCCCATCGCTGTCGATGATTTGAAGAGTTGCCTTCCGAGCAATCGGAAGTTTGAGATTGTCGTCGATACCGAAGGTGAGGCGGGATGGTCGCAACTCGCTCTTCGGCACGTCTCGGGGCCGGACATCGCAGTGATCGAGAAGGACGACGTAATCGCCGGCAAACTGGGCGCGGATGAGATCGCAGAATTCACCGAAGAGATAGGCGAGGCACAACCTGTCTCGGCATCACGCTGGCTAGCGCAATATCTGCCACGCGTGAGAGTGATTTACGCCTTCCAGATACTCGACGGAGCTAATGTGGACGATGGGTGGACTCCCGTCCACGCTCTTCGTGGTCACATCTTGAAAAAACGGAGTGGGATCTCTCAAGCCGATGGTGAGGGATTCTCCAACGAAGACGGCTACCACATTCTTTGGCAGTTTTCCGATCATGTAGACGGCGACTGGAGTATGGCGGTCCTCGACGAGAGAGGACGATGGATACGATTCAAGATGGACCTAGGTAACCGAGAGCAGCGCGCTGCCTTCCGTCAGGGACACGTTCCGAAGGGTGCTCAACTCCTCTGATTCGCTCAAATCTCCGCTCTTGTTTACAATAGAAATTTGCCCATGGACCTCGCCGCTATCCAGTCTGCGCTGCGCGAACGCAATATTGACGCGTGGCTGTTCTACGACCATCATCACCGCGATCCCATTGCCTACCGCGTGCTCGGATTGCCTACCAGCCTGATGGTGACGCGGCGCTGGTTCTACCTGGTTCCGGCCCAGGGCGAACCTGTCAAGCTGGTACATAAGATCGAGGCAGGACATCTGGATTCCCTGCCCGGCAAGAAACATCAGTATTCAGGCTGGCAGGAGCTGTTCGACAAGCTGAAGGCGATTCTGGCGAACTACCGCGACCTGGCCATGCAGTACTCGCCGAACAATATTGTGTTTACGATTTCGCTGGTGGATGGCGGGACGATTGACCTGCTGCGGGGCCTCGGGAAGAACGTAGTCAGCTCGGCAGACCTGGTGGCTCAATTCGAATCCACATGGAGCGAAGAGCAGATTCAGTCGCACTTCGCGGCGCGCGACAGCATCGACTCGATTGTTGCGGCGTCGTTCCAAGAAATTGGCAAGCGCGTTCGCCACGGGGGCACCAAGGAACACGAGATCCAGCAGTGGTTCATGGAAGCCTTCAGCCGGGAGAATCTGGCGACCGACGATCCGCCCATTGTGGCCGTCAATGCGAACGCCGGAAACCCTCACTATGAGCCGCACGCCAGTCATCCGGTGGAGATTCGCGAGGGCGATCTTGTTCTGCTCGATGTATGGGGCAAGAAAAATACTCCCGGCGCGGTCTACTACGACATCACATGGATGGGTTTCGTGGGCGGTGCGCCCTCAGGACGCATGCAGGAAGTTTTTGAGATTGTGCGCGACGCGCGCGATGCCGGGGTGAAGACGGTGCTTGACGCCATCAACTCGGGTCGCCGCATTGCGGGGTGGGAAGTGGACCGCGCTACCCGGGGGCACATCCAGAAAGCGGGCTACGGCGAGTATTTTATTCATCGCACGGGACATTCCATTGGGACCGACGTCCATTCCAACGGAGCCAATATGGATGATCTGGAGATCCACGACGAGCGGCAGATTCTTCCCAACTCCTGCTTCTCGATCGAGCCCGGCATCTACCTGCCGGAGTTTGGCGTGCGCAGCGAGGTGAATGTGCTGGTACGCGCGAAGTCGGCGGAAGTGACCGGGAAAATTCAACGCGAGATTGTGACCATCTGAATGGCAAATTCCACCACAGAAAAAACAACGCAAGCGGAGCCGCTGAGCATGATGGCCGTGCTCGCTCCCGCCGTCGGCTGGCTGATTCCGGGCGCGGGGCACATGATTCAGAAGCGCTGGATTCGTGGCGGCCTGCTGTTCGTATCGATTGTGACGCTGTTCCTGGTCGGACTCGCGATGCAAGGCCATATCTACAAGGCGAATGTCGGGGACATCCTCGAAATGCTTGGCTTTATTGGAGATGTGGGCTCGGGTGCCCTGTACATCCTAACGTTCGCCATGGACTGGGGCCAGGGCGCGATCGCGTTCGCCACTGCCGACTACGGAACAAGATTCATGATCGTCGCCGGACTGTTGAACTTCATTGCTGTGGCCGATGCCTATCACATCGCGATTGGAAAGAAACAATGAACCAGTTCTCAGTTGCTGGTCCTCAATTCTCAGTTAGAGCCACTTCTCGGAGATCAGGGCAGTGAATATCGTGCTCAATCATTTCAGCGCCGCGGCCGTCTTTGCTCTGTGCGCTTCTGTTGTGTTTGGCATTACCCATCGCGATTCCACGCGCGAGATGGTGCGCTACGGCCTCTACTGCTTCGCGATGTTTTTAGGCGGAGCGTTAGTGGCAGGCTGGGCGATGTGGGTGTTGCGACGATGAGCTTCTAGCTCCTAGCTTCTAGTTCTTTTGGGTTTCAGTTCCGCGGCGCAATTTTGAGACTTGGCTAGAAGCTAGTGGCTAGAAGCTTCTTCATCCTTCCCACACGAACGCGTCGAAGATCCTCTTCGTATCAAAGTTCAGACGGCGGTAGAGCGCGACCGCGCGGGCGTTCGCCTCTGTCACCGTTAGCGAGAGCGCCGAAAAACTCCTCTTCCGGAGGTTTCGAACCGTGGCGGCCATGAGTGACTCCCCGATCTGACGCGAGCGATACTCGGGCAGCACGCATACCTGGGTCACATGGCCAACATCGTTGCGCACGCGCGAGCACAGGATCAGCCCGATCATGTTTTTTGCCTTGCGATCGAGAGCCACGAACGACGACTCGGCGTCAAACACACCGCATCCCGGAAAACGCACAATATTGTTGAGGAAGCGCAGCGATCCGCTCAGGGTGTGATATTGGTCGTTGATCTGGGCGTCGACGTGGCCGCGATATGCCGCCGTGATGACAGCGGCTGAAGGCTGGTAGTCGGCGTCGGTCCAAGGGCGAATCTCCACATCCGGATGACCTTGCACCTTTTCGGGCGCAATATTCCCCAGCCCCAACACCATGAACAGTCGCGGGTGGCGCTCGAATCCCGTGTCGAGAAAAGGGCGTGACACCTCGTTCGCCTCATGGGCGAGCAGTTGGGCCTCGACGCGGTGGATTCCCGGCGACTGCTGGAGCGTCTCGATCACATGAGTCAACAGCTTCAACTCAACCTCGCGGGCGTTGGGCAAGCGGCTGCCGTTGGTGACGTAGAGGTCGCCAATCACTCCCTTGCTGCCTTCATACACGAAAAATGAATACCCGAAGACGCGCCCGCGATCGACGGCGGCATAGCCCGGCAGGATTTTGGCATCCACATAACGAAGAATCATTCCCGCCGACCCGGAGTAATCCCAAGAGAGCAGCCGCGACCATACCTGAGTTTCGTCATCCAGCAACGGACGCAGGTCAACGGAGGAAAAATGCCTGAGGTCGAGGATCTCCAAAAAGGGCTCCTGCAGCGGCGGCCCGGGAGGAGCAGCCAACATCGCGGCAAAAATCCGAGTGTAGTGGGTTCGTCCGGCAGAGGCAAACTGGGCGAACACAGGGCGGCAACAGGTGCAGACTAGAGAGGATGGCGAGTGTCCGGCCTCACGAATCCCCGTGATGTTGGTCACCTGAGGTAGAAGGAACGTGGGGTGTCACAACGAAATAGGCCGCCGAAACACTGCAAATCGAGTGCCCACAATACTTTGCGTCCATTTTTCCTCGAAACCCACTCGTGCTCGTCCTCACCGAGTTCTGTGATGCCAGTCACACCCTCACACGTGGGCGTCGCCCGATAATCAAGACCTACCTGGGAGTGATCGCTACTCCTTTAGCTGGGGGATCTCGTGGCAAAAGGACGTGTTTCGATCGTCGTCGAGCGCTGCAAGGCCTGTGGCTTTTGCGTGGAGTTTTGTCCCACGCACGTTCTGGCGCTCTCTTCGGCCTTCAACTCGAAGGGCTACCATCCGCCGCATGTGGTGCATCCGGAGAAATGCAGCGGGTGCGACCTGTGCGGCATGTACTGCCCCGATTTTGCAATCAACGGAACACGGATCAAAGAGGCAGGAATTCGAGCGGAGAAGGCTCCGCAGGCGGGCGGAGGTGAAAAATGAAAGCGGATCCGCACGGAGTACTAACAGGAACCCACTTCCTTGATGGCGACCACGCCTGCTGTGAGGGCGCGCTGGCGGCGGGAGCGAGATTTGCCGCGGGATATCCGATCACGCCCTCGACAGAAGTGGTGGAGCGCTTCGCAGCGCGCGTGCCGACGGTTGGCGGAACGTTCATCCAGATGGAAGACGAACTGGCTGCGTCGATTGCACTGCAGGGCGGAGTTTGGGGCGGAGCCAAGGCCTTCACGGTGACCTCCGGCCCGGGCTTTTCGCTGATGATGGAGCACATTGGCTACGCAGCCATGACCGAGACCCCCTGCGTGTTCGTCGATGTGCAGCGTGGCGGACCATCGACGGGGCTGCCCACACTACCGGCGCAGGCCGACATGATGCAGGCACGCTGGGGATCGCACGGCGACTACGAGATCATCGCGTTGTGTCCCAACTCTCCTCAGGAATGCTTCGATTTGACCATTAAAGCATTCAACTTCGCGGAAGAGTACCGGGTGCCGGTGATGTTCATGATGGACGAAGTGGTCGGGCACATGACCGAGAAGGTTGTGATTCCTCCCGCCGACCAGATCGAGGTTACTCCGCGCAAGCACACCCACAAGTCCGTCGAAGACTACCTGCCCTACGGCACCAATGGTGACATGGTGCCAGAGATGGCGCATGCGGGTGATGGCTACAAGTTTCACATCACGGGCCTGACGCACGACGAACGCGGCTATCCCAACATGACGCCACAAACCCAGGACAAACTGGTGCGGCGCCTGCAAAACAAAATTCGCTCAGCCGAAGAACGCATCTGCCTGTTTGAGGAAGATCGCCTGGACGATGCGGATGTAGTCGTCGTTTCCTACGGGATCACCTCGCGAGTGGCGCAGAGGGCGATCGATGCGGCGCGGCAGCGCGGACTGCGAGTCGGAAAATTGCGGCTCATCACGGCCTGGCCATTCCCCGAGAAGAAGATCAAAGAAGTGGCGGCGCATGTGAAGGCGTTCGTCGTCCCCGAGCTCAATCTGGGGCAGATGGTACGCGAGGTGCAGCGCGCCGCCGACGGCAAAGCAAAAACCTTCGCCGTATCGCACGCCGGTGGCGGAGTCCATAATCCTGACGAAATCCTCGAAGCCATCGTGGAGGCAAGCCGATGCTGAATGTTCTGAATGACGACACTGTGAATCCCGTCGAACAGTTTCTGCGCAGTGAACGCATGCCGCATATCTGGTGTCCGGGCTGCGGCATCGGCACGACGGTCAATTCGTTTGCCCACGCTCTGATCGAATCGAAGATTGACCTGCAGACGCTCGCGCTGGTATCGGGCATTGGGTGCACCGGCCGCGTAGCCGGGTATGTGAAGCTCGACTCATTTCATACCACGCATGGGCGAGCGATCCCGTTTGCGACCGGCCTGAAGCTGGCGAACCCCAAGCTGAATGTTGTGGTCTACTCCGGTGATGGCGACCTGTCGGCGATCGGCGGCAATCACCTGATTCACGCCGCCCGGCGCAACATCGATCTGAAAGTCATCTGCGTCAACAATCTGATTTATGCCATGACGGGTGGGCAGACGGCACCGACGACTCCCGGCCACGCGACTACTTCCACCAATCCTTACGGCACGTTTGAGCCTGCGTTCAACCTGCCGCATCTCGTCGAAGCAGCGGGCGCGGTATATGTCGCGCGCTGGACGACCTTCCACGTGCGCCAACTGGCACGCTCGATCAGCGAAGCATTCAACAAGAAAGGATTCTCGTTTATCGAAGTCATCTCGCCTTGTCCTACGCTTTACCAGCGCCGCAACAAAATGGGCGACGGACTCGACACCATGAAGTATTACAAAGAGAAGAGCAAAGTGAAGAATGGCGCGCCCACTGGCGAAGTGGGGCTCACATTGAACGGCGAAATCGCAGTCGGCAAGTTCGTGGACCGCGACCGGCCCGACTATCAAACCATGATGCGCGCGCAGTACGTCGAGACACTGGGCGAACGCTATATCGAAGAACCGGAAATGGAGAGCGTATGCGGCTAACCGAGATTCGTGTTGCAGGCTTCGGGGGCCAGGGAGTCATCCTCTCGGCCATCGTGCTGGGCAAAGCGGCATCGATTTATGAGAACGGCTTCGCGACCATGACGCAGAACTTCGGTCCAGAGGCACGCGGCGGCGCGTGCAGCGCACAGCTGATTCTCTCGGACTCGCCGGTGCTTTACCCCTACGTCACGCAGCCTGACATTATGGTCGTAATGTCGCAGGAGGCCTACAACCGCTTCGCACCGGAGTTAAAGCCGGGGGGGATTCTGATCGTGGAAGAAGACCTGGTCCGCGTCTCCAACCTCAACCACGACAAGAAGGTGTATAGCATTCCCGCGACCCGCATCGCGGAAGAGCTGGGCAAGCGCATGGTGTTGAATTCCGTGATGGTGGGATTCTTCACCGCCGTCACCAAGCTTCTGACCGCCGATGCTGTCCGCAAGGCCGTGGCCGACTCCGTGCCACCGAGTTTCCGCGAACTCAACCTGAAGGCATTTGAAAAGGGATTTGAATACGGGAACACGACGCTGGCCGGGGCGCCAGCCCGGCCAGAACTGGAAGAGTTGGAGTATTCGAAGGAATAACGGCCGAGTCGAGCCACCTGCCCTTGCAACGAACTCCCTGGCAGCCCGTTCTCTCGCAGCCCGTTCTCCGGCAGCCCATCCCATGAGATAGTGATGGGGGCGGAGCAATCCTGATACGCCGAACAAAAAAGAGAAGACGTGCGGAGCTGCCAATGAAACGACGCAGAGGCAGGGTAGCGCTCATGCGACGACTGAGCGCTTGGTTGGCGCTGTCCCTGGCCGTCAGCGCGCCGGCCTTCGGGCAATGGATCGGCAAGCAGACGGGCTGCTATGCCGACTCGATGGCAGCGAACCCTAACCGGCCCACGGTCGCTAATCCCGCAGACATTACGCAGTATGGCGTGCTGGAGATCGAGTATGGCTGGGATCACGTTTGGCCACAGCCCGGTACCGATCAGACCGCGCTCGGAGGTTTATTGAAGTTCGCGGTGCTGTGCGACGTTGAGTTGCGCTGGACCACGGCATCTTTTCTCGCGCAGACGGATCCCACTGGCACCAATCGCGGATTCGGTGACAACTGGTTGGGTCCGCAGGTTCGCATCTACAAGCAGACGAAGCGCGTGCCGACCTTGGCCTTCGGGTACGCGGCCAAGATTCCCTCGGCCAGCGCGGGCAAAGGGCTGGGGACGGGACAAGTCGATCATGCATTCGCTTTTCTCGCGAGCAAGGACATGGTTGGGATTCACTTCGATTTCAATGTCACACATTTTCTGATCGGACGACAGACTCGGCCAGGATTCAGTCCAGAGTTTGGTCAAGGGTTTGATCAGAATGACCAGATCAATCTTGCCTTCTCACGCGCCATTCACGGCAAGTTTCAATTCACCGGCGAGTTTTACGGGGACACATCCTTGAACCAGGCAACGCCGGGATTTGCGTCATCGCTGTGGGCGTTGACGTACACGGTTACGCCTCGCCTGGTCATCGATAGTGGGGTCGAGGTTGGACTCACTTCCGGAGGGCCGCACCGGCATGCGTTCGTCGGCCTTACTTACTCGATCTGTAATCTCTACCGGCAGTTTCATCGAGGGCCCGCAGCTGAGACCCAGTAGTAATCCACATTTTGAGGCGCGTAGGTTCCGAGAAACGAGACGTGTCGTCCCACAGTTTGCTGGGCCACATTCACCTTCCATGTAGATGGAGCTACCAGCAGATGCTCCACGATCGGAACGCTTCCCGCTTCGTAGCGCATGATTATCTGGTTGCGATAGAAGGTCAGCCCGTATTCCATCTCGCGGGAAACGCCATATACCGCGAGTGGAAGCTGATGGGTTTGCACGCTAGCGATTTCCATCGCCAAGGGACGCGCCGAAAGCGTCTGATCGATTGAGGTTGTTCCGAGCTTCAACACCGCTGCCACTGACAGGACCACCGGAATCAGAGTCACAAAGCGCAGCATGCGCAGCCGGAAGCGACTGGCCAATGTCAATACGATCGCGGCACATAGCACAAAGGCAATGGCGAGCGCGATGAGCATAGGCCGGCCTGCAGGCAAGCGATGCTCGGTCACGGTGTATGCGATCAGCAGGGCTGGAACGATCGGCGCTGACGCCACGAGCGCATGCAACACTACCAGCCACTTCGAGATGGGCTGATCCTTTTCGTGTTCATTGTGCTGCAACAAATAGTCCGCCAGCAGAATGGCGCCTGCAGGAATCGCAGGAAGAATGTAGCCGGGAAGTTTCGACTGCGAGATCGAGAAAAACACGAGGGGCACGATGAGCCAGCAACTCGCGAAGACGCTGAACTGCAGTTCGAGCTCGGGCTCGGC
>Ga0265338_10011554_pt1 | contig 10180 bp, 6 predicted proteins | sample 42126metaG_FD_193579 | JGI IMG/M metagenome (GOLD analysis project Ga0265338, IMG submission 193579) | Rhizosphere microbial communities from Carex aquatilis grown in University of Washington, Seatle, WA, United States - 4-21-26 metaG | ecosystem: Host-associated > Plants > Roots > Rhizosphere >... | reverse complement strand
GTATGCCGATGGGTCGTCATTGGCTATTACCTCCTTATTAATGGTATTGCTTTGATAAAAGCTGAGGGTGACAATACTGTTTTTAACAGCGTCATCGATCTGCCGGTTACCGATCTGCTGGTCGATCATATCATCTTTTAAATTCAACACATCTTCAGGTTTTTTGATGATGATCTTTCCCTTCTTTTGCTGGCTTACCAGTTCGGTCCGGTTTTTAAGTTTTAGTTGCGCCGAAAGATAATCGAGTGACTTATCGGTAATATCCATGCGCTGTCGTTCACGTAGATACCCATATGGCCAACCTGGTTCAAAAATTCATCCAGTTTGCTTGATGGTACCTTCACCGTCATTTCCGCAGTGGTATTAAAGGCGGTTACCCGCATAACCGAATCATTGCTGATGCGGATATCTTCGCTCCGCTCGGCAGTTGAACCCATCTGGTGATGGATCACCATTCCGTTGATACTGGTAGTAAGCGCCGTTATATACTCGGCGGTTTGCTGCACATTTTTCACCTTGAAATGGATACCTGCAGTTTTTACCAGTTTTGGCGTGGAAACGGTATCCTTACTACTAACTGAATCTGCACTGCTGCTATTGTTCACAACCTCATAGCTGCCTGATTTGCCTTTGCATGCGCAAAGAAATGCCAGCCCCGCAAGCGGGATTAAAAATTTCGTTTTCATGTTTTTTGGATTTTATATTGATACCAGATTTGGCAAAAGGTAACCCTTGGGGGCAGTTGGCTATCAAATTGTTACGTTGGCAGCCCCCTGTTGTGGAGATGCGAAGTATTATGCTTCTAATAGGCAACCGATCCATGGTTATTAGCGCGGGGGAGACGCGAAGCATCGCCTCTCTACACGGTTTATAATAGATAAACGTATGATCAGATTTCCGATTCATCAAACGGGAACGTCGTCAACAAGCCCATTAAAACAATTACGCCGGTTAGACTCCGTAAATCTGCGGGTTAAAGTTTTACGAATTTTGCCTTGCCAACCAGGCTTTTGTCTCTGCTGTTAATGACGCTGATGATATAGGTACCAGGCATGAGTGCACTTACGTCCGTTTGCCAGTTCTGTTGATTGATCGTCGTTTTTCCCATCACTGATCCTATAATACTGGCTATCTGAATATCGTATGACATGCCTGCTGCCGGTTTAGCAATCGAAGCAGTTGAGGTACCCGGGTTAAATCCGGTCGCTATACTTAAATTCAAAATGTTTTTTGCAGGATTAGGATAAACCGTGATCCCGGTTTTTACCAGGCTGGTTGCATTACCGTACATCAAGCTCACCACATTGGAGTAGGTGATGGTACCATTCAGATCTGTTATCTTTAAACGGTACAAGTTGGCTCCCTGTACGGGATTTTTATCTAAAAAACTATAAGTCCCCTGCGCGCTTTATGCATATCCTCCCAAAGTAGTAAAGGTAGTTCCCCCGTTTGTGCTCCTTTCAACGGTGAAGTTGGTATAATTCTGTTCATTTTCGGTTACCCAAACGGCTTGTGCGCCGCCAACAGCCTTAGTTGCTGCGAAATTCAACAGATGTACCATCAGGGCTGTATTTTGGCGTATAACCAATTGGAGACGCTTGCCGCCGTAGCTGTTAGTATCAGTAGTAATATCAAAAACATAGGTTGGATTGTGACGTATATCTAACGAATCACTGTTGAATTTGTCCATCAGCCAGATGTCAAACAATTGCGGGACGGCCGCAATTTCGGTCAGGTTCAAATTATAGGTGCCGTATGCTTTTGCAGTAACAAACAATGGAATGATGGTCTGCTGTAATTTTGGCAGAGGCATTTTGTTTATCGCCAGCATAACACTGTCAGCCGAATAGCTGCCCAGGCTTACCTGGCCATTACCCTGTCTGTACGGGGCGTCATAATCGGCAGTAAATTGAGCAGATGCACCAGAGTTAAAGCCTATATAAATATCATCGGAATTTATGGAGTCTTTTGCCATTTGCAGGCGAAGGTGCTGGTCAATGTTGGCGTTGTTCGATCTTATCACGTCGCTCCTGGTCGACATAAATAAATTCAGGCCGCTATTTTGAGCGGTAGTTTTAGCCGATTCGTTAAAAATCAATTGCGGGTTTGCGCCTCTTGCCAATACAAAAAATCCCTGACCGCTTGTTACAGTCCTGGTTCCATGATTGGTATAAATACCGCCCACCTGGTAAACATCGTAATTATTAGTAGCCGGGTTAAGCTCATAAATTGTATTTGACACGTTATTAGCATAAATACCAGATGTTGTTGTGGTGGTGTTATATTGTTCCCAGTCAATGGAACTTGCGTATGGGTTTCCTACCAAATTAAAACCCCTTACAGCAGTATTGGAAGTAACATTAGTATACCCTAAGTTTGCCGAAGCCGGGGTATACCAGTCGTGTACTGTTACCTGCCCCTGGTTTAAAGTCGCTGTTGTAGTTGTGGTAACAGTGACCGGGGTATAGCCTGGCGTGGTTTCTGTTGTTAAAGAGGCGGAAGCCTTGTTCCCCCTAAAAAAGGACATCACCCCATTACCGGCAGGAAGATAAAAAGTACCGGAAGTACCCGCGCCGCTAACGGAATAATTATAAGCGGGGGAATTATTGATCGCGCTTATGCCCTCAAAGTTCCCGCTGGTAAATGAGGAGTTGGAGGGTGCCTGGTCTTCACGGAATAAATAAAGCGTCGGGTTACCTGTCTTATCGAAACCGCCACCCGAAGCCCCGGTCAGGAATACAGAAGAAGTCAGGTAATTAATGCTAAAAACATTATTTGAACTCACAGTAGCCGAGTAAACCGGTGAGGATATCAAACGGTAACCCCGGTAACCGGCCCCGCCAGTGACGTACCGTTGCACGTTTACGCTGTTAATAATTGTTGAACCCGAAGGTATAGCCGCAACTGTTGCTGAACCGGTTGCATCTGAATTCAATGTTAAATGGCCATTCGCATTTAAAGAAGTTGCATTAACCATGCTCAGAACGCCTTGACTTGAAACTGAAAAATTACCCGAACTCATAACGGCCGGATTTCCCGAACCGCCGTTACCGCTAAAAAACACATTAGTAAACATCGTACCCGAACCATTATCGATGAGAGCCTGGTTTTGACCATTAAAAACGATGTTGCCGGTACCCTGTGTGTAAGTGCCGCTATTGGTATAATTGCCTGACATAGTAAAGCTGCCGGTTTGCAGGTTTAACGTGCCCGAATTAGCCATGTTTCCTGGCACTACAACGTAGCCGCTGTTAGCAAATACATAAGCGTTTGACGAAATTATTATACCTTGCCCAAATAGGAGTGGCGATATGAGCATCAATCCGAGGGTAAGTGATATTATGTTATTTTTAACTTTCATTGCCTTACTTTTGTCACTATTGGATCACAGTCACGTCACAAATAATGGTACCAAGTGGATGGGAAGTAGCATCAGCGTTTACAAAACCAATCGCAACAGTATTACTACTGACTACGCGGGCCCAGGCCAGAGAAACAGAACTTGGTAGTGCGGTTCTCGGATTAACAATCACTGTTGCGTTAACATTGGCGCCGGTTACAGTGACAGTCTCCACTTCCGTCGGAGAACCATAATCAAAGCTCGAATTATCGGTAAAAGTAAAACTGGTTTTGATCATGTTGGTCAGTACTGTACCTGAACTGCCAAGTTTATAAGTGCCGCTAACATCCAGTTTTGCCGCAGGGCTGGTGGTTGCGACCCCAACATTTCCGCTGCCGTCAATCCGCATACGTTCGTTGGCGCCAACACCCCCTGTAAAAAATATTAAGTTTTTACCCGCAGTACCATTACCGATATTGAAATCGTTACCAGTGGAATACAGATATCCATTACTTGCTCCGCCAACCACACCAGTCCCGGTAAATCCGCTTGAGTTGATACCCAAATCCACATAGTTCACTATTTCCGTAGCGGCGTCATTGCTGGCCACCACATCCGAACTAGCGTTGGCGGTACCCGCTTTGTTTTGGATATTTAATTGCAGATAATTGTCAATATAGCCTTTACCACAGATCACGTTGTAGGATGTAGTAGGATTGGAAGAAGAACCGGCGTCCACCAGAAATTTCTCACGGGCTGTACCCGCCGTAAACACCGGGGCAGAACCAACGGCAACACTTCCTATGCTATCAACCAATAAGCGTTGTGTGTTATTGGTACGCGCTTTAAAACTAACGTTATCCGTTGTTCCTAAAAAACTGCTGCTTGAGTTTGTGCCGCTGTTGCCGGCTAAGCTCCAATTGGTGCCGGCACTTGCGGTCAGCAGTACCCATGCGGTAGTTGTTCCGTTATAGTAATAAAACCCCTTTGTTGCATCGGTTTGGTAAACAAGTAAGCCATCCGCCGGACTAGCAATGGCTGTACGCTGGGCCTGGGTCATCCTCGGAGCTAAAAACCCCTTTAAAACAGATTTGACGTCTAATACCGAAGATGCATTACCAGCAGTATACGATGCGTCATCGGTAATAACTACGGTTTGTGCGAGAGCGCTGTTAAGTGCAATCGTCAAAATACCAGTGATAAAAAAATTAGATTTAAGCCTTTTCATAATCGTAAGTTGTCATTATTAAATTCACCATGCTTTCCGGTCACTCAACTCCTTTTACGTAGAATCACCCCCCTAAGACATCTTTTTAACGTGACCCTCGTCACCTTTTTAAATGACGCTCGTCACTTTTCACAAACGACTAAGGAATTTACATAGCAGGAAAAGACAGCATGATTGCTTGTTATTGCCCGCAGCCTTTTTAATTAAGCTTAATATTTGGGAGAAAATGTAATCAATCGAATTAGAAAACTTGGGCACTGGAAAAAATTGACGCTGTTCAATTTTTTGATTCGGTCGCCCCCGGGTTATAGTACTTAGTGAAATGGCCGCGGCCCTGGGGGGGGGGCGAAATTTAGAAAGAGATATCCTGCCGCATACCTAAAATCACAATAAAGTTCGCCGATACACCAAGTTTTATGCCAACAAATATTGCATACTAATGAAAGTGACGAACATCATTTTTTGCACAAAAATCATACTCAGCCAGTTTTGCTGTTTTAATTCAATTATTGTTTAAATTAGCGTTGTTATAAACAAATTTAACCAGCACAATAATTTTATTTAGAATTATTATAAATTAGACATTGGTGTCATTTGTTTGTCAGTGATACTGTAATAAATTTTACTTTTGTGACTGAAAAAATTCGGATATATCATACATCTCCGCGTTAATTACAATCATTAATATAGAAAATTATTTAGTATAAATACACTTTATGAGGAGTTTCTCATTACTTTTTAAACAATTTTCAAGGTCGGTTTTAGTGGTTGCCGGTTTTGCTTTTTTAGGAACTTCTGCTTTCGCGCAGGGGGACGCCGCTAAGGGCGAAGCCATATTCAAAGCCAAATGTACCACCTGCCACGCCATTGACAGAAGGGTGATCGGCCCCGCGTTGGGCCCTCAGCTTAACACTGAACCTGACGACAAATTCCTAACCAAATGGATCCAGAACAACCAGTCCCTGATTGCGGCTAAGGATCCAAAGGCGCTGGCGATTTACAATCAGTACAACCAGGCCGGTATGACTGTTTTTGCTGATTTGTCTGACGGTGACGTTGCAAACATATTAGCTTATGTGCGCACCACGTGGACAACCATGCAAAAGGCGCCTAAAACTGCTGTTGGGGGTAATGCCACAGAATCGGGCCCAAGCGATCTGGTGATCTTCGCGCTGATTGGTGTTATCATCCTTGCCTTAATTATCATCCTGGTATTAAACAAGGTGGTTGGCACACTTGAGAGGTTACTGCTAAAAAACAAGGAACTGCTTGTTGCTGAACCTGTAGTAGCAGAGACCGCTCCGGTTGATCGTTTGGCAACTATAAAGAAACTCGCCAAAAATAAAAAATTGGTATTCTTCGTGTTGCTTTGCGGCACTTTAGCCCTGGGCAGCTGGACATGGGTTACACTTTGGACCACCAACGTTCACCAGGGATATCAACCGGTACAACCTATTAAATTCCCGCATGACCTTCATGCCGGAGCGATGAAAATTGAATGCCAGTATTGCCACTCCGGCGCATTCAAATCAAAAAATGCATCCATACCGTCATTAAATGTTTGTATGAACTGTCATAAAACAATTGATCGCAGAAAAGATGCCACAACACCATCACCTGAGATCGCAAAAATTTATGACGCCCTGGGTTATGATCCTTCGACCCAAAAATACGATACTACCAAGGCAAGGCCTATTCAATGGATCCGTGTCCACAACCTGCCGGATTTTGTTTATTTTAACCATTCGCAGCACGTAAAAGTTGCAGGTTTAAAATGCCAGACCTGCCACGGCCAGGTTCAGGAAATGAAAGAAGTTTACCAATACTCGCCATTAACTATGAAATGGTGTATACAATGCCACAAACGCACCAACGTGAACATGAAGGGCAATGCATACTACGAGAAAATGGAAGCAGTGCATGATTTGATTAAAGCTGGCAAACCGGTAACTGAAGCCGCTATGGGCGGTATCGAGTGCGGCAAATGCCACTATTAATAATTTGATTAAAACTTATCATTACAGTTTATTTAGCTTAAATGGATAGCAATAAAAAATACTGGAAAGGTTTAGAAGAGCTGAACAAAACCCCGGAATTTGTTGAATTAAACAAACACGAATTTGCGGAGCCTATTCCAATCGAAGATGTTTTAACAGGAGGCGGTTTAGAAGGCAGAACACCGCGCCGCGACTTTTTAAAAGCAGTAGGCTTTGGCGTGGGCGCAGTAACATTGGCTGCATGTCAAAAAGTGCCTGTTCATAAATCCATACCCTATTTAATTAAACCGGAAGAGGTTACTCCAGGCGTTGCCAATTATTATGTCTCGACCTTAGAGGGTCAGGCCATTTTGGTAAAAACACGCGAAGGAAGGCCAATCAAGGTTGAAGGCAACCCGAATGACGTCATCGGTAAAGGCGGCCTCAGCGCAAGGGCACAGGCTTCAGTACTCGACCTGTATGATGTTACCCGCTTAAAAAACCCTTTAAGGGATAACGGCGATTACGGATGGGAACAAACTGATAGTTTTGTTAAAAGCGAACTCGACGCGGTTAAAGCGGCTGGTAAAAAAATACGCCTGATCACTTCTACCATCACCAGCCCTTCATCAATGGCGGTTATCGCTGATTTTCTGGCTGCTTATCCAAGTGCAAAGCATATTAATTATGATGCGGTATCCTATACCGGCATCATCCAGGGTAATCAGAATAGCTTTGGTAAAGCTGTGTTGCCTCATTATAATTTTGATAAAGCTGACGTAATCGTAAGTTTTGGTGCTGATTTTCTTGGTACATGGATCTCTCCTGTTGAATTTATCAGGCAGTATGTTCAAAACAGGAACAACAAATCGCTTGAAGCTAAAAAAATGTCGCGCCACATCCAGTTTGAAACCTCGATGAGCGTTACTGGTACCAACGCCGATGTTCGTATCCCTATAAAACCATCCGAAGAAGGTGTTGCCCTGATCAATTTATACAATGCAATTTCAGGCACTACTTTACCGGGAAGCCAAAAATTGGCAAACAATCCAATCGCTGACAAAGCGATCTTGCTTGTCGCAAAAGAATTACAGCAAGCTAAAGGCAAAGCCCTGGTGGTTGCCGGTTCAAATGATGTAGCAACCCAGATATTGGTTAATGCCATCAACTCCATGTTAGGAAGTTATGGTACAACTATTGACCTTGATAACCCATCAAAACAATATGCCGGGAATGATGCAGAATTTGCTGAGTTTGTTGGTGAAATGAACAGCGGCGATGTCGGCGCTGTGTTTTTCCTGAATGCTAACCCCGTTTATGATTATTATAAAAGCAGCGATGTAGTTAATGGATTGAAGAAAGTTCGTTTAAAAGTATCTTTCTCCGATAAAAACGAAGAAACTGCTGCGCTTTGTAATATTATCGCTCCGAATCATCATTACCTTGAATCATGGGGCGATGATAATGCCCTTGAAGGTTATTACACCATTTTACAACCAACCATAAATCCTGTTTATGATACCCGCCAGGCTGAACAAAGCTTGATGGTATGGTCTGGTAGTACTGTTAAAGACTATTATACCTATGTACGCAATACATGGGACAAAACGCTTCTTGCAAAGGGCGGATTATCCGGCCAGGCAGGATGGGAAAAATTGCTGCAAACCGGTTTTGTGCAAACCGCCCCTATCGCTGCAGGCACCTATTCTTTCTCATACGGATTAGATAGCGTCGCACAAAAAATGCTTGATCACAGCAAAGAACTTACTGCCGATGGCAGCAAAGTAGAGCTGCAGCTATACCAAAAAGTATCCATGCGCGATGGCAAAAGGGCCAACAACCCCTGGTTACAGGAATTGCCCGACCCGGTTAGCAAAACCACCTGGGACAATTACGCAAACGTGTCCCCGGCTGATATGAAGAAATGGGGCTGGCAAGACGGCGATGTGGTGAAAATTGATGCAAACGGTTATTCAATAAACTTACCTGTATTATCACAACCAGGGCAAGCACAGGGTACTATTTCTGTTGCTGTTGGCTATGGCCGCACAATTGCTGGTCCTGTTGGGGATAATGTAGGTAAAAATGCTTTCCCTTTCCATAGTCTGCGCAATAATACACTGCAAACAAGCGTGGTTGCTGTTTTAACCGCTACGGGTACAAATTCGCCGCTGGCTCAAACACAAACACACCATTCTATTGAAGGTCGCAACAGCATTATAAAAGAAGCAACATTTACTGAATATCTTAAAAATCCAGGAGCACGTACCGGTAAAGAAGAAGATCATAAAGTATATAACCTGTGGGACAATTATGAGCACCCTACCTATAACTGGGTAATGGCTATTGACCTTAACGCCTGTACCGGTTGTGGTGCCTGCGTGGTCGCCTGCAGCGCTGAAAATAACGTACCGGTTGTTGGTAAAGACGAAGTTCACCGTCGCCGCGAAATGCACTGGATCCGTATCGACCGCTATTACAGCTTTAACGATAATGGCGACAATGGTGGTACCACACGTGAGCACGAGATCGCCAAGCTTGACGATCTGGACCACGTAAAGGTAGTTTACCAGCCGATGCTTTGCCAGCACTGTGATCATGCACCTTGCGAAACTGTTTGCCCGGTATTAGCTACCGTACACTCGTCGGAAGGTTTAAACCACATGGCTTATAACCGTTGCATTGGCACGCGTTATTGCGCCAATAACTGTCCGTACAAAGTACGTCGTTTCAACTGGTTTAACTACTGGAATGACGCCCGTTTTGAGAACTACTTACAGGGTGATCATACCCAACTGGTACTTAATCCTGATGTGGTAACCCGTTTCCGCGGTGTTATGGAAAAATGCTCGATGTGTATCCAGCGTATCCAGGCTGGCAAATTGAAAGCCAAAATGGAAAAACGCCCGCTTAAAGATGGTGACGTTAAAGTTGCCTGCCAACAAACATGTCCTGCAAATGCCATCGTTTTCGGCGACGGAAATGATCCTGAATCAGAAGTATCAAAAGCGTTGAAGAGCGAAAGAACTTATTACGTTCTGGAAGAACTGGGTGTACAGCCGGGCGTTGGTTACCAGGTAAAAGTTAGAAATATATCTGAATTAGAAGCTTAATTAATTACAAGAGAGATTATAAAATATGGCATCTCATAGTGAATCAATAATAAGGGAACCGTTAATTACTGGTAAGGATATCACCTATGCCCAGATTACTAACGATGTTCTGCGCCCTGTAGAAAATATGCCGGGAAAAGCCTGGTGGATAGGCTTTGTGGTAGCTTCTTTAGGGGCTTGTCTTTGGTTATTTTCTGTAAGCTGGACCTTTTGGTACGGTATAGGCGAGTGGGGCCTTAACAAAACAGTTGGTTGGGCCTGGGATATTACAGGTTTCGTTTGGTGGGTAGGTATTGGTCACGCCGGTACGCTTATTTCAGCGATCTTGTTGCTATTCCGTCAAAACTGGCGTAACTCCATCAACCGTTCAGCTGAAGCGATGACCATATTCGCGGTAATTTGTGCGGCTTCGTATATCGTATGCCACATGGGCCGCCCATGGATGTTCGTATATTCATTACCATTGCCAAATACCTATACATTGTGGGTTAACTTTAACTCACCGCTGATCTGGGACGTATTC
>Ga0265338_10011553_pt1 | contig 10180 bp, 7 predicted proteins | sample 42126metaG_FD_193579 | JGI IMG/M metagenome (GOLD analysis project Ga0265338, IMG submission 193579) | Rhizosphere microbial communities from Carex aquatilis grown in University of Washington, Seatle, WA, United States - 4-21-26 metaG | ecosystem: Host-associated > Plants > Roots > Rhizosphere >... | reverse complement strand
AGGTGCAGGGCGGGGGCCGGCTGCAGGGTCGCGAGCTGGAGGCGTCGCTCCCCTTTTATGAAAAGGCGGTGCGGCTCGCGCCCGCGGACGGCCTGGCCCACGAGGCGCTGGCCGGCGTCTACGAACCGCTGGGCCGGGCCGATGACGCCCGGGCCGAGCTGACGGCCGGGCTCGCCGGGGCGCCCGGGGACGCCGCGCTTTACTGCACCCTGGCGGAGGTCCTGCGCAAGCAGAAGCGGGCGTCCGAAGCGATTGCCGTCCTGCAACGCGGGGTGCGACAGCTGCCCGTGCGTCCGGAACTGCGCAACGCCCTCGGGGCCGCCCTCGAGGAAGCCGGGCGGCCCGAGGAAGCGGCCGGGGCCTACCGCGAAGCGGCCCGCCTTAAGCCGGAAGCCCTCGAGGTCTATGGAAGTCTCGGCCGGTCGCTGCTTGCCGCCGGCCGGCGGGGCGAGGCCCGCCAGGCGCTCGAGCGCGGATTGACATTCGCCCAAAAGGCCAACGCCCCGGAGTCGATCGCCCGTTTCGAGCAAATGCTCGCGGACGTGGCGAAGTGAGGCGCGCCTGACGCCGGCGGACAGCCGGGACCGCCAGCAACAATCAGCCGGCCGCCGGGCCCGGCACCAAGCCCGGCCCCAGCCGGGCGCGGGTCAATTCATCGCGGCGTTGACGCGGGGGTAGAGTTCATGCCAGAGCCGGTCTTCCCTCGTCAGCACGTCGTAGACGTAGGCGAGATCAAGGCCGGGCTCCAGGATATTCAGGGTCCAGTCGAGCATGACTTCGCCGTCGGAGTCGACGTAGGCCGCGGCGAACACCTTGTCGCGATTGAAGTCATTGATGATCCGGATGACCGCAGGCCGCTGGGCCTCGGATACCTTGACGCCGGTCATGGCCTGGATGCGGATCCCCCGCTCAATGATGCGGCCCGCCTTGTCCTTGTTGAGCGGCTGGGTGTCGATGGTGATCCGATAGGAAGACATGGGATCGCCCTTCATCGCCATGTTCAGCCAAAGGTCGTCGCCATTGCGCTTTTCGGTGAGCACCAGCTGGTGGACCTTCGTCAGGTACGTCTCAATGATCAGTTCCACCGAGCTCTCGTCCTGCGCCACCGTGACTTTCTCTTCCTGTGCCAGCGCCGTGGAAACGGTCCAAGTGCCAAGCGACGTTGCGGCCGCGATCAGCAGAATCAGTTTTTTCATACGATTTGGGTTGCCGGCGGGGAGCCGGTTCTTCGGGGAGGGGTTCGGATGGGACTTCCAAGAGTCCCCAAAATAATTCCGCATAGCTTGGTCGGAAAGGCATCCGGGGGGCAATCCGTTTCTTTCCCCAAACCCGGTCTGCATCCCGGCTCAAAGTTCTGCGCCAGGGGGTTCCCCCTGGGCCCGCCCGCCCGGATTATGACTGCCCGGGCGTCGAAACCCGCGGCGGCCGCGACCGGCCCCATTTTTCTCAGTGCCGCCAGGCCGTGACGAGGCGGGCCGCCCGGGCGACCCGATGCGCCGATTCGGACTTTCCCGTTCGCTGTGCCATCGGGACCCACTTGATTTGGTCCGAACAACAGAGTCTGTGGGCGGAATGACTCCACGCATGAGGGAAACCTCCCATCCGGCGATGAATTCCACGGATCTTTTTCAATGAATCGTCAAACTGCGCAAAGGGCTAGTCCTTGCTGGATATAGATCGGCACAGAGCGATATAGAGTCTTGTGCCCTATCCACAATTATCGCCATTGATTTCGGACAAGGATCGGGCCTGTGGCCGCAGATTCCGCGCGTACCTGTGCGCGTGCGCCGTGCTTCTCGGCGCGTCCCGCGGGACCGCCGCCATGTTGCCGTCCGCTCCGGCGGGATACGTCGAGCCGGGGGTGCCGTCATTTGTCGTGCTCGGACCGGAAGCGATCGGGCTGAGCTCAACGCCGACCGATCTGCATCTGCTCCCTGACGGCCGGGTTCTCGTGGTGTCGCAGCAGGCGATCGCCTTTGGCGACGGCGTACGCTGGGAGACGTTCCGCGGAGCCGACGTCAACGGTGGATTCATTTCCGCCAAGGTGGCGGTGGATGGCGATGGCCGGATCTATGCCGGCGCCGCGGGAGAGATCGCGCGGATCGACCTGACCCCGGACGCCCACTGGCGACTGGTGCGAGCCGTAGCCGTGCCGGCGGATGATACCCTGCCCGGCGCGGCCCTGACCAACGTCGCCGAGTTTGACAACATGTGGTATTGGCACGGCGGCAGCGGCGCGATCCTCGCCTGGCGACCCGGCCAGGAGCCGCGCATCATCGGCCATGTCGGCGCCATCGACCAGATCGTTTCCCTGGGTGAACAGGTGTTCGTGAGTAGCCGGGCCTCCGGCGACCTGTTTCAGTTGAGCCGCGACGGCAGCACCCTGCGGTTCACACCCGAGGGCACCGTGGTCAGCGAAAGCGTGATCTGCAGCGCGCCCTTTCGCCCCGGTCAATTGATTGTGGGAACCAACGGCAACGGGCTGAAGATTTTTGACGGCACGACCTTCCGCACGTTTGCGCCCCCCGGGTTGTGGGACCGGGGCCGCCGCATCAACGATGTCTGCCCTGCGGGCGAGGGGTTCTTCGCTGCGGCGGTGGATACGGTAGGCATCGTCTTTTTCGACCGCGAGGGCCATGTTGTGCAGGTGTTGGATCGCACGCTCGATCACCGGCTGGCGCGGGTCCAACGCCTGAAATACGCCGCGACGGGCGTCCTGTGGGCCCTGCTTAACGACGGCATTGCCCGGGTGGAATTCCCATCGCCCATTTCGCACTTTGAGCCGCTGGTCGCCAGCGGGCTTGCCTATGCCCGGCCCCTGCGCCACGACGGTCGCCTCTGGCTGATGGCCGACGGTCGGGCGATGCGGGCCGTTTACGACGCGGCCGGCCGGCTGGAAAAGTTCGAGGAGGACATGCCCCCCGGCCGCTTCCTGTTCACCCTGACGGAAGTCGACGGGCAGCTGTTCGCCGCCAATGAAGCGGGCATCTTTGTGCGTGAGACCTCCGGCTGGCGCTCAATCGCCTCCGGCATCGCCAATGCGCGGGTCGGAATCGCCTCCACCGAGCGCGGCGTGCTCTACGTGGCCCTCAACGAATGCGGCTGGATCCAGCGGACGCCCAAAGGCTACCAGGTCCGGCGCATACCGGTGCCGGGATTGGGCAATACCTACAACGCCTTCACCGATCCTGCCGGATATGTCTGGCTGGAAATGGGCGCCAGCCGCGTCGGCCGGATCGATCCGCGCAGCGACAATCCCACGGTCGAACTCTTCGGCACCAGCGACGGGCTGGTCGACGGCTGGGTGCAGATCTTCGTGTTCGACGGCGTCGCCCGGTTCAACATAGCCAGCCATCTGTTCCGCTTCGACGCGCGCACCCGCCGGTTCATCGAGGACCGGGAACTCCAGGCCCGCTTTCCGGAGATCACCTCCTGGAACGGGCGGCCGACGACCGACGCGGCCGGCCGGCTTTGGTACACCGCCAACGGTTCCGCGCACTACGTCAGTCTGGCTTCCACCGGAGGCCGACGGACGGTCGAGACGGTTTCGCTTGGTTTCGAAACCAACGAGTTCACGACGGAGGACGGCGGCGTGGTCTGGATGTGGGCGAACCAACGGCTCGTCCGATTCGATCCGCACATGCCCAAGCCGCCCGGCGAGTCACCGCGGGCCATGATCACCTCGGTGCAATTCGCCGCCAGCGACCGCCGGCTGTTCGCGCCGGGACCGAGCTTGGGGCGCCTGCCTTTCAATGACAACTCGCTCGTCGTTTACTTTGCAGCACCGGCCAGCCCGTTTGGATCGCCCGTCCACTTTGAGGTCATGCTCGAGGGCGCGGTATCCCAATGGGTTTCGACGGGCAACGTCGGCTCGGCGACCTTCAGCCGGCTGAAGGAAGGCGCGTACGTCTTCCACGTGCGGCCCATGGTCGGCAACGTGGCCGGCGCCGAGGCGCGGCTGGCGTTCGTCGTGGAGCCGCCCTGGTACCGCACCCCGCTGGCCTGGGTCCTGTACGTCCTGGCCGCGGTGGGCATCGTGGTGGCGGCGGCCTGGCTCTCCTCCTATCTCGCGCGCCGCGAGAAGGACCGCCTGGAACGGGTCGTGCTGGAGCGCACGCACGACCTCAACACCATCAACGCGCAATTGGGCCGGCAGATCGCGGAGACCACGGAGAAATCCGCGGCCCTGTCCGCCAGCGAGGAGCGCTTCCGGACCCTCAATACCGAACTGGAGCAACGCGTCGAGAAACGCACCGTCGAACTCTCGCAGCGGAATACCGAGATCTTCCAGGAGCGCCGCCTGCTCCGCACCCTGATCGACAACCTGCCGATCGCGATCTACGCCAAGGACACCGAATGCCGGAAGACCCTGGCCAATCCGGCCGACCTAAAAAACTTCGGAGTTGCCACCGAGGCCGAGGCGCTGGGCAAGAATGATTTCGATCTCTTTCCGCAGGAGGTGGCCGCCAGATTCTTCGCCGACGACCAGGCCGTCCTGAAATCCGGCCGGCCCGTGCTCGACCGGGAGGAATTCTTCCTCGACGACCAGGGGAGCAAGCACTGGTTGCTGACGAGCAAACTGCCCCTGCGGAACCAGGACGGAAAGATCGTCGGCCTGGTCGGGATCGGCCGGGACATCACCTCCCTGAAGGAAGCCGAACTGAAGGTGGACGCCCTCCACCGCCAGCTCATGCAGGCCTCGCGCAGCGCCGGCATGGCGGAGGTGGCCACCGGCGTGCTGCACAACGTCGGCAACGTGCTGAACAGCGTCAACGTCTCCGCGGGCGTCGTCGCCGAGCGCCTGCGCGACTCCAAGGTGACCGGCGTGTCGAAACTGGCGCGCCTGCTGCAGGAACAGAACGGCAACCTGGCGAAGTTCCTGCTCGAGGACGAGCGCGGTCGCAAGGTGCCGGCCTATCTGGAGCAGCTCGCGCAGAATCTGGAACAGGAGCGCGCGGAGCTGGGCAAGGAACTCGACGGCCTGATCCTGAACATCGACCACATCAAGGAAATCGTGGCGATGCAGCAGAATTACGCCCGGGTGTCGGGCGTGGTCGAGACGGTGGAACTCTCCGAGCTGGTCGAAGACGCCTTCAAGATCCACGGCGGGGCCTATGTCCGCCACGGCATCACCGTGGAAAAGGACTACCAGAAGGTGCCGGCATTGTCGGTGGACAAGCACACGGTGCTGCAGGTCCTCGTGAACCTCCTGCACAACGCGAAGTACGCCTGCGATGCGTCGAACCGCCCGGACAAACGGGTGACCGTGCGTCTCGGGGCGGCCGGACCGGAACGGGTGAAGGTCGAGATCGGCGACAACGGGATCGGCATCGCGCCGGAAAACCTGACGCGGATCTTCTCCCAGGGATTCACCACCCGCAAGGGCGGGCACGGATTCGGCCTCCACAGCGGGGCGCTCGCCGCGAAGCAGCTCGGCGGCGCGCTCACGGTCAGGAGCGAGGGCGAGGGGCAGGGCGCCACTTTCATCCTCGAGCTGCCGTTCCATCCGCCGCCCTCCGAACCGAAGAAGATCTGAACCTGGATGGCGGCGGGCCCGCTCGCGCCGACCGCAGCCGGGGACGGTTTTCGCGGGTGGTCTTTGGCGCCCACGCCTCTTTCCGCCTGCCGGACACCGATCCCGGGGCGGACGCCGCGCCCGCCGCGCTTTCCGGTTTCCTATCTTCCCGGCTGTCCGGCCCTCGCCCGGGTCACCCGATACCAGTCCTCCACTTTCTTCCGGGCCCACGGGGTCTTCCGGAGAAACTCCAGGCTGGAGCTGATGCTTGGCTTGTGGGTGAAGCACCGAATCCGGACGGTTCTTCCCATTTCCTCCCAGCCGTAGATGTCCGCCAGCTGGCCGAGCATCATCGCCAGCGTGACGCCATGCAGGGGGTCCTTCGACGCGGGGCGAACCGCGCTCGGCGCGGCCGGCTCCTGGCGCAGGTCATCGGGTGGCATCATTCCGCGAACACCATGGCGCCGCCGAGCCCAGACTCAATCCCCGTCTCGCCACGATGCCACCGCCCGGTGGACCTGCCATCCGCGGCGGACGTTTGCATCGTTCGGGGTGACGCGATACCGTGGCGTTGCCTCCGGAGAACTGCCTGCCGCGGGTGAGCCAACCAAAAAACAGGAATACCGTCATGGGCGACCGATCACCGAAATCCGTTCAGAAACAGGCGACGCAGAAACAGACCAAAGCTTCCGATCTCGATCGGAAGAAGCGCGAGGCGGTGTCGGCGAAGCAGCTGGGAAACAAGAGCCGGTGAGCCGGCCCGCCGCTCCATCGGGTCGGTGACGTCGCCAGGCTCTTCGAGCCGGCCCCGGATGAACCGTGCCCGGACTTGCCGGGGACGTTCCTCGGTCGCCTCGAGGTTCCGGCGGCCGGGCCCACGGCGCAAGGTCCACGAGGATTCCGTTGGCGTCGCGGGGGCCCGGTGATCGTTTGCCGCTCTCGCCGGAATTTCGCTCCGGCGGTCACAATGACTTCAGATACTCCGCGAGGTCGCTCTTCTCCCCATTGCTCAGGCCAAGATGCCGGTGGGAATCATCGTGGTCGACCACCGCCTCATACGTCGCGAACCGGCCGTCATGATAGAAGCCTCCTTTTTCGCGCGTGAACAGGCCCTGGAGCGGAGTCGTCCGATACTGCCCGTCCGGCGAGCGGCTCGATTGGAAATCGTCGATCCCGATCTCCTCCGGTGAATGCATGTTCCAGCCGGGTTCGCTGAACGTCGGCGGAACGTGACAGCTCGCGCACTGGGCTTTCTGATTGAACAGCGTGCGCCCCCGCGCCGCCGCCGCCGGGTTGAACGAACCGCGGGGCGGCTTCGGCGCGACCAGCGAAAGCTGATAGGCGTGCAGCGCCGGCAATTTTGAGCTGACGAGGTCGGGGTCGTGTTGCACGCCGAACGAGCCGCTTTTCGCCGCGACGGGGAATCTCTGCGCATCGGCCAGCCGAGGATCGTAGAAGGTGCCGAGTCCCCCCATTTCCAGGTTGGCCACCAGCGCATTCCCGTAAGGGATCGAGCCCCAACCCGTGTACGTGTGCAGATTCACCCCGGCCGGGCCGAAGGCGGCCGGCAACAGCGTCGCGGCTGATCTTCCATCCGGCCGAAACGCCTTGCCATCCAGCATCAGCTCCGCGTCGAACCGGCCGGGCCCCCAGCTGTACAGCACCGCCCGCACGGTCGCGTCGTCGACGCCCAGAGCGCTCGTGAAATGGGCCAGATCGGGGGCGAGCGCGATGATCGCCCCGACGGGACGCTGACACGACGGACCATCAAACCATAACCTAATCCTGGATACAGGCTGCCGCCATGCGGCAATACCCAGCCTTTGTCTGCAGGTGTGCCCCCACGCTCGCGTCCGATTCGCTCGCTTGTATCCGCAACTGTGAGACATGATCCCAGCCGACCGGCCGCGGGCGCGCTCCCGGCGGTTTGAGCCGGGCGCCGCGATCGCCGGCCAGCACCGATCCCGGCAAAATGGCCCGGCCGCGCCAGTTTGGCCTTTCCTCGCGCGTTTCGCCCGCTTACCTCGACCAGGTATGAATGACATCAAGGAACTCCAGCGCCTGGCCTCGCCCGCCCCCAAGCCCCAGGCGCTCGCCTCGGATGGGACCAACCTCTGGATGGGTTCGCGGGAAACCCGGCGCATCTACCGCATCGATCCGGCGACTTGGACCGTTGGTTGGGAAACCGCGGCTCCGGGGACGCCGTGGGGCATGGCCGTCGTGGGCCCGGAGCTCCGCGTGATCTGCGGCGAGACCGCGGAGGACAACCGGATCATCCGGCGCTGCCTCCCGGGCCAGGGCTTTGACCCGGAGTTCAGCCTGCCCTGCCCCGACGATGCCGGCTCCCATCTCGGCTGGGACGGCCGGCGTCTGTATCTCAGCCAATGGCATCCGCAGAAGGTGCTCGCCCTCGCCGCCGACGGACGGGTCGAGCGGGTGATCACCGTGCCGCACGGCATCTGCGGCCAGGTCATCTTCGATGGATTGATCTTTCTGCTGACCAACGACGTCGAGGAGTCCGTCGACTACTGGCTCACGCGCGTGGATCCGCGCCCGGCAACGCCGCGGATCGACGATCTGGTCCGCATCCCGTTCGCCGCGCGCGCGCTCGCGTTCGACGGCGCCCATTTCTGGACCAATCACCGCGAGCAGAACCAGATCGTCTCCTTCGCGCGGCCGGCCTGACCCCGCGGGGTCGGTGGTCGTTGGAGGAGCGGCCGCACCGCCTCAAGATCGGACGCCCGGCGCGCCGCCCGGTCGCGAACCGGTGCGCAGAATCGGTTTCCCTTTGCCGCGCATGTCGGCCAGACTTTCGGCCGCCCATGAAAAAGGAATCCATCCTCGCGAAGATTCGGGCCGAGAAGATCATCGCCATCATCCGCGCCGACAGTCCCGCGGGTCTGCTCGACTGCGCGCGGGCGCTGGCCGCGGGCGGCCTCACCAGCATCGAGCTGACCATGACGACGCCGGGGGCGATCGCCATGCTGGAAAAGGCGTGCGCGGAGCTGCCGGATTTTCTGTTCGGCCTGGGCACGGTGCTCGATCCCGAGACGGCGCGCGCCGGCATTCTCGCCGGCGCCCGGTTCATCGTCACCCCCGCCCTGCGGCCCGCGGTGGTGACGCTCTGCCGGCGCTACAGCGTGCCGGTGTTCTGCGGCGCGCTGACCCCGACTGAAATCGTCGGCGCCTGGGAGGCGGGCGCAGACGCGGTCAAGGTGTTCCCGGCGGAATTCTTCGGCCCGGCCTACATCAAGTCGGTCAAGGCGCCGCTGCCCCACATCGAGCTGGTCCCCACCGGCGGCGTGACGCCCGAGACCATCGGCGATTTCCTGCGGGCCGGCGCCATGGCCGGCGCGGCCGGCAGCGCATTGATCGACAACCAGGCGCTCAAGGAGAAGAACTGGGCGGCGATCACCGCGAAGGCCCAGGCGTTCGTGCACGCCGTTGCCGCTGCGAGCAGCGGCAAGGCGGCGGCGCCAAGCGGTAAGCCGTAAGCGGCCAGCGGGAACAGCGGACTGGCGGTTTGAGGCAGTCCGCCTTGGCTTGAAGCTTTTGGCTTAAAGCTTACCGCCTACTGCTTTCTCGTGCTCCAACAGACGGCGCTTGCGCCAGACGCCCCCGCCGTAGCCCGAGAGCGTGCCGTCGGTCGCGATGACCCGGTGGCAGGGAATGACGATGGAAAGCATGTTTGAACCGTTGGCGCGGCCCACGGCGCGCGCGGCGCCCGCGCGGCCGACTTCCGCCGCGATCTCCAGGTAGGATCGCGTGGCGCCGGCCGGGATGCGCTGCAGGGCCGCCCACACCTCCTGCTGAAACGGCGAGCCCACCGGCGCGAGGGCCAGATCGAAGGTGAGCCGCTCGCCGGCAAAGTAACCGCGCACCTGCGCCGCCGCGGCGTCGAGGACGGCGTTGCTGCCCGGCACCACGGCGCACCGCAGCCGGCGGCGCACCTGCGCAATCTCCCGCTCCAGCCCGCGCCGGTCCACGAATTCCAGCAGGCGCAACCCCTGCCCGTCGGCCAGCGCCAGCATCTGGCCCAGCGGCGTGTCGACGCGCCGGGCCAGCAGGCAGTCGTCGGCCCGGGCGCCCCGCGGCGGCTTCCCGAAGATCCGCAGGAAGGCCTCGCGGAATCCGCTGGTGGACTCATAGCCGCCGTCGAACTGGGCATCGAGCAACGGGCGCCCCGCGCGCACCTCGTGCAGCGCCCGGCCCAGGCGGCGCGCCCGCTGGTAGGCCTGAAACGTCAACCCGTAATAGGCGCGAAACTGCCGGCGGGCCGTCGACGGATCGATGCCCATCGCGACGAGGCTCTTGTCGCCCAGGCGGATCGCCGGGTCGGCCTCCACGGCGCGCAGCAGCCGCGTCACCGTGGGTGGCGGCGCCGGAATGCGGTCCATCGGCCGGCACAGCCGGCACGGGCGGTAGCCGCCGTGCAGCGCCTCCGAGGCCGAGGCAAAGAACTCGACGTTCTCGGCGCGCGGCTTCCGGGCGCGGCAGGTCGGCCGGCAGAAGATGCCGGTGGTCTTCACCCCGACAAAAAACACCCCCTCGTAGGCGGGATCGCGCGCGAGGAGCGCCCGGTACATCTGGGGGCCGGAGGGGAGCGGCGCGCCGGTCGGCGCGAGCCGCGGAGGGACGATTGCGGCGATCAGGGCGTACGGAGCA
>Ga0265338_10011552_pt1 | contig 10180 bp, 3 predicted proteins | sample 42126metaG_FD_193579 | JGI IMG/M metagenome (GOLD analysis project Ga0265338, IMG submission 193579) | Rhizosphere microbial communities from Carex aquatilis grown in University of Washington, Seatle, WA, United States - 4-21-26 metaG | ecosystem: Host-associated > Plants > Roots > Rhizosphere >... | reverse complement strand
CGAACTCCAAGCGGACAGGCCCGTTGCCTGCCATGCCCCGCCCGCCGCCAACGCTGCCGGCGGCCCAATGTTAGCCGTCAAATAGGCTATACGACCGGTCCCACCGAATCCGACGGAAAGGGTAATCACCCCGCCTGCTGGATCAAGAACTACCGCATGACCATAGCCTGCAGCAATGGCTATCACATTCGTCAGGCCCGAAGGGATATTGCACTCACCGTATGTGTTGTCACCCCAAAGGACCACCGTGTGGTCTGCTTTCAGCGCCATGCCAAACCCTCCACCCACACTGACGGCTACTATGTTTGTCAAACCCGATGGCACTTGACTAACCTGTGAAGGATATCCCCAATATTCTATCGTGCCGTCAGCTTTCACGGCCAGGCAACCTTCGGCAGTAGGGCCAGCACCAATTGCCACCACATTACTGAGGTCGGTTGGAACGTTGGTCACGCCGCCGTAACTTGTGCCCCAAGCAGCTACTGTGTGATCCGCCCTTAAGGCCACGCCAAAGCCGATGCCCGCGGTAATTGCCACCACGTTGGTCAGGTTCGACGGAACGTTTGTCTCGCCAGCAACATCACCACCCCAAGCGACGACTGTACCGTCGCCCTTCAAGGCCAAACAGAAGTCGTCACCAAAGCCATCATAAGCCGCGGCAACCGCCACCACATCCGATAACCCCGGGGGAACCGGAGGAACGTTTGTCTGGGGTCCGTATTCGTATCTATTCCAAGTGACGACCGTGCCGTCGTTCTTCAATGCCATGCTGCTATATAACCCTCCCGCTATCGCCACCACACTTGTCAGACTTGGAGGAACATCGGTCTCATCACCCCAAGCGACGACTGTGCCGTCGACATTCAAGGCCATACCAAAGCCGTAACCTGCAGCAACCGCCAAAACGTTGGTTAGGCCGGAAGGGACATTGACCTGTCCATAATTGTCTAATCCCCAGGCGTAAACTGATGTCAAAACAAATGACAAGGTTGCGTTGGAACTCACAATCGAACCGTAGGCATTGCTCACCACCACACTATAACTGCCGGCGTTGGAATTTTGCACATTCGCCACCCCAAGCACCGTATTGGTTTCTTCGGAAATGTTTGTTCCGTTGAACCGCCATTGGTAACTCAAGGGCAAGGAGCCGGCGGCAATCACGGAAATGGAAATGCTGTCACCGAGCGGGACAGCGACGTTTTCAGGTTGGGCAAGAACGATGGGGGGAGCATTGCTCACCACCAACCCGGCAGTGGAACCTGTAACAACACCCAGACCATTGCTCACCACCACACGGTAATTTCCCGCATCCGCCAATTGCGCGTTGGTCAAGGTCAACCAAGGCATGGCTGCGCCAACAATGTTGGTGCCATTGAACTGCCACTGGTAGGTGAGCGGCGACGCACCCACCGCTGTTGCGACCATTACGACCGGCGTGCCACTATAAGCAAACTGGCTCACCGGCCCCAAGACAACCGGAAATCCATTCCGCACGAGTGCCACATCATAAGCGCTGGGATAGATGGAACCCGCCGAAATCGCCACAACATTCGTTAAACCCGATGGAATGTTTGTCGGATCAAATAGTTCGTCACTGCCCCATGCGACCACCGTTTCATTTCTCAGGAGCGCCATATCCGCAGCAATTGCTACAACATTTGTCAGTCCTGGAGGAGGAACATCTCCGCCGATGCCATTGGCATTCCAAGTAACGATGCTCCCGTCAGCCTTCAATGCCCAATTTGCATCACCAGTCGCAATTGCCACAATGTTTGTTAGATTCGGCGGCACATTACTCTCCGAGCCCCATTCAACAACCGTGCCGTCGGCTTTCAAAGCAAGACCGTAATAATCTTGATTGACGGCAATCGCCACCACATTCGTCAGATCGGGAGGAACATTGGTCACGCCATAAAAGTCATCACCCCAAGCGACGACAGTGCCGTCGCCCTTTAACGCAAGAACTACGCCTATTAATACACCCTCAAAACTGCCGCCTCCACCGGCGGCAATCGCCACCACGTTGGACAGATTTGAAGGAACGTTTGTCTGGCCAACTGAGTCTAGACCCCAAGCTACGACTATGCCGTTGCCCTGCAACGCAACACTTGCCCCGCCGCCAGCGGCAATCGCCACCACGTTCGTTAGACCCGGCGGAATATCAAGTGAACCGTAAGTGTCGTTACCCCACCCGACCACAGCGCCGCTGTCTTTCAGCACCAGAACACCAAAACCACCGGCGGCAATCGCCACCACATTTGTCAGACCGGGAGGAACATTGGTTTCGCCATAGGTATTGTCGCCCCAGGCGACGACTGTATTTGTGATCTGTCCGAAAGCATTTTCAGTGCAAAGTGCACAAATGAGGATCTGGCAAATCACGCACAGCGGGCCAAGCAAGGAGTTGAAACAGGATTTTAATGATCTCTGGGATTGATTTGTCATATGCATCCCTTTCAAAAAATAAATTTCAACCTTGCCTCGAACGCACGCTCGCGTGGCAGTTCATCATAAACATTCAACGGATTTAAACGATAATCTACGCCCCCAAGGTTCAGGATGCCAAATTGAATTTCACAACGACGGTTCAGGAAACGCCAGCCGGCGTAGAGGTTTTCCTGGACAAAATCGTCACCGGGCAACGCCGGATTGTATCCAAAATTGTTCTGGTTGTACCAGGTGGCATCCAGCCGCGCATAAAATCCCGACGGGTGGTTGTATAGGATATAGGCGCTGGTCTCCTGCAAGATGGCTCGATCCTGCTGGTTGGCGGTGGACAACGCCGCGACCGGCACCTCGGGCAGGACATCGCTTAAATGCACATCATCATACACATAGCCGGCACCAACAACAAACCGGTCACCCAGAAGCTGGTTGACGCTCACCTTCACGGAAGTTTCGCGATAATCCAGGTTCTCCGGCGTCGAATCGGGAACATACGGAGCCAGACTGTCGACCAACGAGAAAACGCCGATGGTTCGATCAACCGTGCTGTTCAACTGCTCGATTTGCAAGCCGACAAAAGTTTTGGTGGAAAATTTGAAATCCAGCGCTCCGCCATAAACTGTAACCTCCGGCGCAGCCACAGAACCAATTATGGATTCCGGAATCAAAGTGCGGAAGGTTTGCGGAAACCCCGCCAGTTCCGTGGGTTCCAGGGTGTAATCACCATCCAGACTCACACCGCCCATTGACTGGGCGTAGATTCCGCGCAGCGTCAATGGCGGCAACATTTCCCAAACCAATGCAGCCTTGGGATTGAGTTGCGAACTATGGCTTTGTCCTGCCGTGAGCGGCGGGTTGCGATAATTAAGAGGGTATGACATGTCATCGTAAGCAAATCCGCCCGTCAGCCAGAACTGGTCGAACGGTTCCACCATCAGGTAACCGTAAGCCGTGAGGCGTTCGAAATTTGCCGTTTCACTGGTGGTGTCCTGAGGGTTGGGAAACAAGAAGGGAACCAGGGCAGGTGGATTTACGAATGTCATCTGCGTGTCAAAGGTCCCAGATTGATAACGACCACCAGCCACCAGCGTCACGCGATCCCCTTGCTGTATCTGGTTGAGTTCAACCGTGTAGATTTGTGATTGCGAACTATAGTTGGCATCAAACGGTTCAATGTCGTGATTGACAATATTGCCACCGGCATCCTGGATCAGCAGCAATTGCGGGGTTGCCAGGTCGCTGAAATGCTGGCTGTCTACCAACCGACCGCCCAGCAAAAGCGTGTGCGCCTCGGGCGACCACTCGTGGTGCCAGGCACCCACGACCGAAGGATCCTGATTCTCTGTATAATGGTAGTTCGGTCGGGCCTGACTCTGGTTGTAATACTGGAAATTGTCGCCTGAATTGTAATCCTCGTATTCGATCAAGGCCAGAGCCGTATCTTTGTCCGTAATCTGCTGCTTGATCGTGCTATACCAGTCAATGCTATTGAGACCGTTGTTGGGGCGGTCTCCACCGTTGTTCTGGTAATCCAAATCGAGCGAATAACTCGTCCGGCCAAAGGTGGCAAATTGCGAAACCTGCTCGCTGATGGATTTATTATCACTGCGCGCCGTGGTGATATTGGCGATGCCAAACCCATCAGCCGCCAGCAGGTCAGAGTATTCCTGGGCGGACACATGCTGGGCCAGACGCCCGCCACCGACCGGTGCGAGCAGGTTGGCCAGCAATAATTCATTGAACCAGACGGTTTCGTAACGGAGATTGAAGAGTGTCGGATCACGCAAGGCATCGTAACTTTCTGAAAGAAACAGGTGTGCGGAATAATTCGCATAATCATCGTCCACCGCCCTGGCCGCTTCCCGCACTCCCACATCACTCATGCCATCATCGCGGTAGATGGAAGCAAGATTGGCACTCCGCACTGCCTGGTCTTCATCCAATAACAAGCGCGAGCGGAAAAGACTGCGGTTGTCGTTCTTTGCCACGGAATTGTCCAGATCTTGAACCGCTTCATTGATCCGGTTCTGCTGCTGCCGGAGCAACGCCAGATAAAGCCACCCGGTCGGGTCATTCGGATCGAGTTTGATCGCCTGTTGAATTTCATAATCAGCCTGCACATCGTTACCGGCGTCGGCATAAGCCTTACCCAAATAGCTGCGCAACAGCGACCGCTGCGGTTCCATGGCCGCCGCCACCAGTAAATCGGCCTGGCCACCGGCAGTATCCCCGTAGCGTATCCGGCAAAGTCCGCGGCCAAGCCAGGCGTTGCCCAAAGCAGAATCGTCTGACAGCGCACGATTAAACCATGCAATGGCTTCACGGGTTTTATTTTGTGCCGCCAATGTAAAACCCTTCAAAACGACAGCCTCGGCATTTCGCGAAGACAGCTTCAAACTGATGTCGAGCGCCGCCGCCATATTTTCAGTGCGGCCAAATCCAAATTCGAGTTCCGCAACCCGGCTCCAGGCGAACGAAAATTGCGGCGAAACGGCTGTTGCCTGGCGTGCCAATTCCAAAGCCGTTGCAAGCGATTGCTCGCCATTGGCCCGTGATTGTTCGTCGTAGGACGCGGCCAGAAACTCGGTTGGCAAAATTGGTTTTAGCGTCGCGGACTGCGGTTGACGTTTCACCGCCGCAATCAAAGTGCGCAATGAATTTGCCAAACGTTGAATCCGATCCGCAGGACTGGTCGTTGATAATGAAGCCAGTTCACTTTCAGTTTGTTGCACTTGTCCGACGGAAAGCAGCAACGCGGCGTGATAAATGCGCTGCGCATCAGAATCCGTCGGCATCCATGCCGGACAGCTTGCCAGCGCGTCAAGCAGATCACCGGCGCGGTAGGCGTCAAGTGATTTCGCCAAAGACCGTTCTTCCGCCGGCGACAATGTCAAATCGCGCAAATCCAGCACCGCCGGGTAATAAAAACACCATTGCAAAACATTGTTGGCAACAAAACCCGCTGTGCGGGCCGGGGCTTTGGCTGGCATAATCACGCCTTGTTGGTTGTTGGTCAAAAACAATGTTCCTTGCTCATTGCTCAACCGCACTTTTCCATCAATGACCGAAAAGATGGATTGTTCCTGTCCGACCGTCCCGGTGACTTCCATGACAAATTCCGTGCCTTCGATGCTGGCCGTTGCGCCATGGGTAAGAATGTGAATTCGCCCGGGTTTGTCCCGATGGAAAAATGACACAATCCCACGAAAAATATGCAAACCCGGCAGGGAATCCCTGTTGTCCGGCGCCAGAATTTCAATCTCGGTCAAGTTACCGAACGGCACGACGCTCTTGTCACACCACAAAAGGGTCACCCGACTGTTCGCCCCGGTGCGCAGCTTGTCAGCAGCGTGCAAAACCTGATTGGTCTGTGTGAGCACCCAGGTTTGTGCCCCGGCTGGCATCAGTTCCACATTCCCCTGAAGTTCTACGATGCGAATTTCACCACCTTCACCAGCACCATTTGCCGACTGTGCGCATATTCGACCTGAAAAGACCACCGAACCAGCAATAATCAAGGCCAGCAAAACGCGGTGGCAAAATGAATGAAAGCGGATCACATGCTGAATGCTCCCGTTGAGGTTCTGTTGTTTGATTCGTATCCTTTTGCCTTCGAAACGACAAGAAAAAATAGTCTTTTTACGCCGATGATGAGCCGCGCCGTTAAAAATTTTGCCGGTGCGTTGTTTTCAATTAGGCTTGCCCGGTTCACAAATGCGGACAGTTTCACTCGCATTTCTCGCGGAAGTGGTTTGTCCAAAATGGCAGGAAGTGAAGTGTTGAGTTCTACGGCAATCCCGGCTGGCTGAAAGCTGTCCCGTCCAAGTTATAATCATTATAACCTGCATTGAGCTTGCAAATTTGGATGAAGTGTCTGGAATAAAGATGGTTGCGTTTGCTGAGCCGTCTTGGACGATGCGACCAGGAGGTGGTGGTGCCGTAATACGCCATTCATTAATGGCGGGAGCGGCGGGGCTCGAACCCGTAACCTCTGCCGTGACAGGGCAGCGCTCTAACCAATTGAGCTACGCCCCCGCAATGGGGTTGGAAAAGCTAAAAGAACCATGGGAAAGCGTCAAGCCGCATTGTGGGAAAATCCGGGCAGCAGACGCCAAGGAGGTGGGGGTGGGGAACCCCGCTGAAGAAACGTGCTGCTACCCGAATGCTTCAATGTTACGTTTTTGCGCCGTTTTGTCAATAAGTTATCATTCACACCCCGCTCGCCCTGCTTAGCATCTCTTGGCTTTACGACACCAAATTTTCTCATAAAGTGCCTGCGTGGTCGCGCTTGAATCCATCGCTTTGTTCCGCAACCTCGGTCGCGACGAATTGCAGTCGTTGCGCACGATCGCTCAGGAACGACAGGTCGCCGCGGGCGGCGAGATTTTCCGCGAAGGCGACCCCGGCGATGGCGTTTTCTTCGTGAAGGACGGCCTGGTGGAAATCTCCAGCCTGGTTGGTGCCGGCGCCCGGCGCGTCTTTTCCCAGCTGGGACCCGGGGAGATTTTCGGCGAAATGGCCGTAATTGAGCATCGCCCGCGCTCGGCCACCGCCACCGCGCTCGCCGTCACCGAGGTTTATTTCCTGCCGCGCGGCGAAATGCTGTCGTTCATCCAGCGCTCGCCCGCCGTGGCGTTCAACCTGTTGCAGCACATCAGCCACCGGTTGCGCGAATTCAACCAGGTTTACCTCCGCGAGGTCATTCAGGCCGAACGCCTGGCCGTGGTCGGCAATTTCGCCCGTTCCATCGTCCATGACCTGAAAAACCCGCTCAGCATCATCAGCCTCTCCGCCGAGATGTTCGACCGGCCCGATCTCCGCCCGGAAGCGCGCACCCAGACCCAGCGCCGCATCCGCCGGCAGGTCGAGCGCATCAGCGACATGGTCAGTGACATCCTCATTTTTACCGAAGGCAAACGGACCAACGTGGAGGTCAAACCCACCAGCTATCATTCCTTTGTTCTCAATCTGATGGCCGACCTTCGCGCCGAAACGGAGCTCAAAGATGTGCGCATTGAATTGCAAAATGAACCGCCCGCCATGCTGGTTCCGTTCGATCCCCGCCGGGTGAGCCGGGTTTTCCACAACCTGATCCACAATGCCACCGATATGATGCCTGACGGCGGCACCGTTTTTTTGCGTTTTCAGTGCACGGAAAAGGAAATCATCACCGAAATCGAAGACACCGGCCCTGGCATCGCGCCCGAAATTGCCGACAAGCTCTTTGAAGTTTTCGCCACGTTCGGAAAATCCCACGGCACCGGCCTGGGCCTCTCAATTTGCAAAAAAATCATCGAAGACCATCGGGGCCGCATCTGGGCGCGCAACGAGCCGGGCCGCGGTGCGGTGTTCGCCTTTGCCCTGCCGCTGCCGTGATGAAAATGCACGCGGAACTCATCGGGATTTCAACGGCGACAGATAAGCTGCTTGACGCCACGCGCCACACGCAACACGTTTTCCACCGATGAACCGCATCCGACTGCTGCCCGAGCAGGTGGCCAATCAAATCGCCGCCGGCGAGGTGATTGAGCGACCGGCCAGCGTCGTCAAGGAACTGGTTGAAAATGCGCTCGACGCCCGGGCGGCGCGCATCACGGTCGAAATCCAGGCCGGCGGCCGCAGCCTCATCCGCGTGACCGACGACGGCACCGGCATGAGCCGCGACGACGCGCTGCTCTGCCTCGAACGCCATGCGACGAGCAAAATCCAGAAGGCCGAGGACCTGGCCGCCATCGCCACCATGGGCTTTCGCGGCGAGGCCCTGCCCAGCATCGCCAGCGTCAGCCGGTTCACGTTGACCACGCGCGAGCGCGAAGGCGGTTCGCCCGAAGGCACGCAAATCATTGTCAATGGCGGGAAAATCACCGAGGTCAAGGCCGCCGGCAGCGCGCCCGGCACCAGTGTCGAGGTCCGGCAGATTTTTTTCAACCTGCCCGCGCGCCGGAAATTTCTGCGCACGGAAGAAACCGAATCGGCGCACATCCAGCATTATCTCACGCTGGCCGCGCTGGCCTTTCCGGAAGTTGCGGTCACCTTCCAGAAGGATGGCCGGCTCGTCTGGCAATTGGCCGCGCAACCATCCGGCACAGCCACCTCCAGCCGCCTGGAGGCGTTGCGCGAACGGCTGCGTTCGCTGCTGGGCGAGGAAAAGGTGTTGCCCGTGAATTTCACCGCCGCGTTGGCAGAGCCGGTTACACCGGACGAGCCCGCCACTTTCGAAACCGCTGAACTTTCACCCTCAACCCTCAGCCCTCAGCCCTCAACCATTCACGTCTGGGGCTTCATCGGCGTGCCGGGCGTCTCGCGCGCGACGCGCGAGGGCCAGCACCTGTTCGTCAACCGCCGCCCGGTTGAAAATCGTGGTCTCAACTATGCGCTGCTCGAAGGCTATCACACCGCGCTGATGAAAGGCCGTTATCCGGTCTGCTGCCTGTTTTTGGAAATTGACCCGGCTGCCGTGGACGTGAATATCCATCCGGCCAAGCGCGAGGTGAAATTTCACCGCGAGTTTGAAATCCGGAAATTCGTCGCGCAGGCGGTGAGGGAAACACTGCTTGCATTTCACGGTGGCGAATCCGCAACGGAATCCAAACGGTGGGGCGAGCGTCCCCGCGAGCCGCTCGCGAAACAAAATCCGATAACGCCTGAATCGCACGGCTCGTCATTAGCCTCGCCCCACCAAACCAGCACACCAGGAATCTCCACGCCGGCGCTGCCGAATTTTCCAGAAAAGCTGAAACCGGCGGCGGCGATTGAACCGCCGAAACCGGCAGGCCAACAGCCGCCGCTGCGAATGGGTTTCGCGCCGGCAAAACCGGCGAACCTCGAACCGCAAACTCCATCTGCCGCCGTCCGGGCGCCATCCTCGCCGGAGACCGTATCCCCATCTGCCATCTCCCATCTGCCATCTTCCAGCGGCACACCGCTCCTCAACGTCCCGCTCCGGCTCGTGGGCGTCATCGGCAAGCTGTACGCCGTGCTGGAATCCGACCGCGGACTGGTCCTGCTCGACCAGCACGCCGCGCACGAGCGGATTTTGTTCGAACAAATGCTGAACCGGATCGAACAAAACGGTTCGGCCCCGTCACAAAAACTGCTGCTGCCGGAGACGGTGGAGTTGCCGGCGCGCGACGCGCACTTTTTGCGCGAACAACTGACCGCGCTCACGCGGCTCGGGATAGGCCTGAGTGAATTCGGCGAACGCACCTTCCTGCTCGACGCGCTGCCGCCATTCGTCAAGTCCGCCGACGCCCGCCGGTTCGTGCTCGATCTCGTGGATGAATTGAAGGCGGCGGGGCGCGAAGTAAATCTGGCGCGGCTGGGCGAGCATACCATTGCCAAGACCGTCTGCCGCCACGCGGTCAAGGCCAACGACCCGCTGGCCGGCGCGGAACTGGAAAATCTGGTGGAAGACCTCCGCCGCTGTGCGATGCCCTACACCTGCCCCCACGGCCGCCCGACGTTGATTGAAATGAACTATCGCGAACTGGAAAAAAAATTCGGCCGGACGCAATGAACAAATTGCAGCCAAATTCAGACCTGCAGGCAAAAAAAACCAAGATAGAGACCAGCACTTGTGCCGCGTCGACGGATAATGTTTCCGGCGAGCACTGGCGCTACTGCCTGCAATGCGGTCATGAATTGATCAACGAAAAGTGCAAGCTCCGGTGTCCGCGCTGCCATTACTTCATGAGTTGCTCGGATTTCGACTTTGCGGGTTAAGTTGGCTTGTTTA
>Ga0265338_10011550_pt1 | contig 10183 bp, 7 predicted proteins | sample 42126metaG_FD_193579 | JGI IMG/M metagenome (GOLD analysis project Ga0265338, IMG submission 193579) | Rhizosphere microbial communities from Carex aquatilis grown in University of Washington, Seatle, WA, United States - 4-21-26 metaG | ecosystem: Host-associated > Plants > Roots > Rhizosphere >... | reverse complement strand
GGATCGTGTTCCGGGCGCTGACAAATGAGCGTTTGCACCCATTCGGCCAGGCGGCGCCCGAGGCGGCGGCAGGCTTCCCGTTCGCCATCATCGCGCGGCCGGCCCGCGCAGATGGCGCCATAATGCAAGGTCTGGCCCGGCGCGACGTAATCCGGGACGCCGAAGACCAGAATGCCGTAGTTGATGAGCACGATTTGAAGCGCCAGACACGTTAATTCACCACCGCCACCAGCGCCGCCGGAAGAGGTGAACGTGCAGCCAATTTTGCCCTCGGTCGTTGGCCATAGCGGTTGGGCGGTGACATCCCACCATTGCTTCATCTCCCAGGCGATGGTGCCCATGTGTGTCGGTGAACCGACCGCAATGCCGTCGCACCATACCAGGTCGTTGGCCGTCGCTTCATCGATGCCTTTGAGACGGACTTCGGTGTCGGGGACGCTGGCAGCGCCTTCCACGACGAGGTCCGCCATCATTTTTGTGTGGCCGTCTTTGCTGTAGAACAAAACCAAAATTCGCGCCGGACGCAGGGTGTCGGTATCCACACTTACAATGATGCGGCTTGGCAGAGAGAGCGTCCATGGAGCATTCTCTGGTTTTCGACGGGGCGGAAAGGGGTTTTAACACGGAAAAGTGCGGCGCGGACGCCCGGAAACTTCCGGCCAGCCGGAAAACGTGAAATTTTTCACAAACTTTCTTGCAGGGAAAGCCATCAACCGCTAAACATCTCGCCCAATGTTTGCGGAGCGAAGGACAAAATGTGATTAATTAGGGGCGTTTTTGAGATGCCAGCGATTTTTCCGAAGTGGACAAACCAGTTGCCTTTTTTGATTGCCGCCGGCCTTGTGCTGGTGGGCGGCGCCGTCACCGCTGGCGTTACCTATTATTTCACGCCCAAGTATTCACGCATCGGCTACGAACCGATCCAACCGGTGCCGTTTTCGCACGCGGTACACGCGGGGCAGTTGGGCATGGACTGCCGCTATTGCCACACCACGGTGGAAAAATCATGGTTTTCCAGCATTCCATCGGCTTCCACGTGCATGAATTGCCATAATCAGGTGCTCAAGGACGACCCGCAACTGGCCCTGGTTCGCGAGAGCGCCACCAACGGCGTGCCCATTCCGTGGGTGCAAATCCACCGGGTGCCCGACTACGTTTATTTCAATCACTCCGTGCACGTGCGCCGCGGCATCAGTTGCGTGGAATGCCACGGGCGCGTTGACCAGATGGACGAGGTGCGCCACGCCCAATCGCTCACCATGGCGTTCTGTTTGAATTGCCACCGCGACCCGGCGGCGTTCATCCGGCCCGAAAACAAGGTCACGGACCTGGGCTGGCAATGGAGCACGAATGCCGATGTCGCCGCCGAAATGCAGGAGACCTATGGCACCAACGTTGTTGCCGACTGGCGCGTGCAATCGCTGCAAAACTGTTCAGCCTGCCATAGATGATGAATTTACGATTCACGATTTACGATTTACGATTAATGCTCGCAAGTGGGCGTGGGGCGGGAGCTTTTTCCAATCATCAATCATCAATAGTAAATCATAAATGGGTCACGCGAGAAATGTCGTCGGTTGATTTCGAATGAAGCCAAGCCCCACAACCTCGGACCTAACCGCCACAACGGGCCGCCGTTACTGGCGGAGCCTGGATGAATTATCCGACACGCCGGAGTTCAAGGACTGGCTGCATCGCGAGTTTCCCCAGGGTGCGAACGAGTTCGACGACCCGGTTTCCCGGCGGCATTTCGTTAAAATCATGTCAGCTTCGTTTGCTTTGGCGGGACTGGGCCTGATGTCGGCCGGTTGCCGGCGGCCGGAAGAGGAACTTGTGCCGTTCTCGAAGGCGCCGGAGAATGGTTACAACTACGGCACATCACAGTATTTCGCGACGGCCATGCCCACGCGTACCGGGGCGATTCCGCTGGTTGTCAAATCTTATGACGGCCGGCCCACCAAAATCGAAGGCAACACGCTGTATCCCGGTGGCAACGGCGGCACCGACCGTTACGCCCAGGCTTCAATTCTGAATCTCTACGATCCCGACCGAGCCCAGCGGTTCACCAGCGGCGGTAAAACGGTTTCGCGCGACGAGGCGTTGAGATTCCTCGACGACCTATCCAGGAAATTTGCAGCGAACCAGGGCGAAGGTTTGGCGCTGCTCGCGGAAAGCAGCACCTCGCCGTCGCGCGCGCGGTTGCAAAAAATCATCGCACAAAAATTTCCGAAATCGCAGTGGTTCACTTACGACGCGATTGACTCCGGCATTCATCAACGCGCGGCGACGCAGGCGTTCGGCCAGCCGGTACAGCCAGTTTTCAATTTCGACAAGGCAAAGATCATATTGTCGCTCGACTGCGATTTTATCGGCGGTGAGGACGGCGCGCACAATCACATCGCCCGCTTTGCCAAGGGCCGCAAACCTGAAAATGGCGGCATGAGCCGGCTTTACGCCGTCGAATCGCTGTTCACGCTTACCGGCACGAGTGCAGATCACCGGCTGCGGGCTCCGGCGAGTCAGGTTGGTGAAATTGGCGCGGCCATCGCCGCTCAAATTTTAAACCGCCCCGCTGCAATTCCAGCCGGCGTTGATCCGAAATGGATTTTGGAATGCGCCAAAGATTTGGTTGCGAATCGCGGCGAGGTTCTGGTCGTCGCTGGACAACGGCAATCACTGGAGGTCCATTTACTGGCACACGCGATCAACTCTGCACTTGGCGCAATTGGAAACACGGTGACCTTGCTGCCAGCGCTTGAACAAGCCGGAGGCAGCATCAGCGAACTCGTCGGTCAACTGAACACCGGCAAGGTTGAGACATTGGTAACCCTGGGCGGCAACCCGGTTTACAACGCGCCTTCTTCTTTGAACTGGGCGGCGACGCAGCGAAAGGCAAAAACCGTTGTCCGGCTGGGTTACTACGAAGACGAAACCTTTTCGCAATGCGACTGGCATTTCCCACTGGCGCATTATCTCGAATCGTGGGGTGATGCCAAAGGTGACGCAAAAAACCTTTTACGCGAGACCACGCAACGGAATGTCATGTTCGTTCCGATTCAACCGTTGATTCAGCCGTTGTTCGGCGGGCTGACGGAATTGGAATTTTTGGCGCGCCTCGCCGGTGAGTCGGAAACGAGTCCTTACGATATTGTCCGCAAAACCTTTATTGATATCGGCTGGGAAATCACTCCGGCACAAGTGGAGGAATCGTGGAAGAAGTGCCTGTTCAATGGGTTTCTGGGTTATTCGGAAGTCAGTCCCGTTAATACGCCATTTCATAATCAAAGCCTTTCTTTGCCAGCTGCTTCCGTCCCGTCGGCGGCCAATCTGGAAGTCATTTTCTTCCGTGACGCAAAAATGGACGACGGGCGTTACGCGAACAATGGCTGGATGCAGGAATTGCCCGATCCGGTCACCAAGATGACCTGGGACAACGCCGTGCTCGTCAGCCGCAAAACGGCGCGCGAACTCGGCGTGCAAAGCGGCGATATAGTGGAAATCACGTTGAACGACCGCATGGTCGCCGGCCCCATCTGGGTACAGCCGGGCATGGCGGATTATTCGCTCGGCCTGGCGCTGGGTTACGGGCGTGAAAGGGCAGGGCGGGTCGGCAGCGGGGTCGGGTTCAACGCGTATAAACTTTTTACCGGGAAATATATCGAGACCGGCGCGATCCTTCGCAAGACGGCCGGGACATACTCGTTTGCCTGCACGCAAGACCATTGGTCCATGGAAGGCCGCCCGGCGGTGCGTGAGGCCAATCTGAAAGAATTCCAAAAGAACCCGGATTTTGCGAAGGAGATGCACGAGAAGGAGCCGCCGGTTGTCGCGCCGCTGTATCCGAATCCGCTCGACGAAGCGAAGAAGACCGCGTTGCAACAATGGGGTCTGGTGGTGGATTTGACGGCGTGCGTCGGTTGCGCCACGTGCATCGTCGCCTGCCAAAGCGAGAACAACATTCCGATCGTCGGCAAGGACCAGGTGCGGCGTGGCCGCGAAATGCAGTGGATGCGGATTGATCGCTATTACACCGCCGATCCGGCGAAGGAAACGGGAACCGACCCGTACCTCAAAGACAGCGAGCAGCAGTTTGAGCAGTGGATCGACGACGTGCAGGCGGTGAATCAGCCGATGATGTGCCAGATGTGCGAAGCTGCTCCGTGCGAAAACGTCTGCCCGGTCAGTGCCACGATGCACGATCAGGAAGGCTTGAACGTGATGGTCTATAACCGTTGCATCGGCACGCGCTATTGCTCGAACAATTGTCCTTACAAGGTCCGCCGCTTCAATTATCTCGATTTCAATAAACGTCCGCTGGCCGATCTCAAGGGGCCGTTTTATCCGACGCCGCTGTTGCACCAGACGGACGGCAAATGGGACATGTTGAACTGGTGGCAGCATCCGAATACCAGCGGCATGCGCGAGGAGGACGAATGGGATTTGCTCAAGCTGGCCAAGAACCCGGACGTGACGGTGCGGCAGCGCGGTGTGATGGAGAAATGCACCTATTGCATCCAGCGCATTCAACACGCGGAAATCGCGCAAAAGGTCAAAGCCGGCCCTTCGGGCAACGTGCGGTTGAAGGAAGCCGAAGGCACAATCCCCAAAACGGCCTGCCAGCAGGCGTGTCCCGCGCAGGCGATTGTGTTTGGCGACATCAGCGACCCGGACAGCTCCGTCAGCAAAATGAAAAGCTTTGACCGTAATTACGCCGTACTCGGTGACCTGCTGACGAAGCCGCGCACGACTTATCTGGCGCGCATCCGGAATCCCAATCCCGCCATGCCGGATTATCACGCGCCCTTCAGTTCCGAGGAATACGAAAAACGCGGCGGTGAATTTCATGCCGTTGAACAGAAACAGAGTTAACGCAAAGACGCGAAGATGCAAAGACGCAGACAACAAATGAGATGGGAAGGCACACAGGCGTCGTGCTATTTCCACAAATCGTCCGAACTACCGCAAGGTTTTGGAGCGCGCCAGCCCTCTGGCGCTTCTCGCTCTGCGGCGGGATTCAAAAGCGGCAGAGAGCTGCCGCAGTCCAAGACGCTGTCGCGTTCGCCGAAGCGTAATGCAAAACTTTGCGTCTTTGTGCCTCTGCACCTTTGTGTTGAAAATAAGGAAACCAATGGCTGACTCCGTCACCCAACTGGGATCACTCGTTCCGCCGAGGGAATTACGGCGCGGGCCGCAGGTGCCTGCCCATCGCAGCCTCGGCTGGCTGACGGACCATCTAACCGCCATGCCGGAGGGCAAAACACCGGGTTGGTGGTGGATCCTGTTCATTCCCGCGGCGTTTTGCGCGGGGGTGGTGCTGCCGACGATGCTGATCTATCTGATCTCCACCGGCGTCGGCGTTTGGGGCAACAAACAGCCGGTGGCGTGGGGCTGGGACATCATCAACTTCGTGTGGTGGGTCGGCGTCGCGCATGCCGGCACCTTGATTTCAGCGATGCTCTTTCTGACGCGGCAGCATTGGCGCACGGCCATCGGACGCGCGGCGGAGGCCATGACCGTTTTCGCCGTCATGTGCGCCGGGCTTTATCCGGCGATCCACGTCGGACGCGTGTGGTTTGCCTGGTGGCTTTTCCCAATTCCGCTCACCACCGGCATGTGGCCGCAATTCCGTTCGCCGCTCATGTGGGACGTGTTTGCCGTCAACACCTACCTGATTGTGTCCTCGCTCTTCTGGTACATGGGATTGATTCCCGACCTCGCGTTGATGCGTGATCGGGCCAGGACCCGGGTGCGGAAATTCCTTTACGGCCTGTTCGCGCTGGGCTGGACCGGTTCGGCGCGGGAGTGGCACAATTATGAAAAGGCGTACCTCGTCCTGTCCGGTCTGGCAACGTTACTGGTGTTCACGGTGAGCTCCATCGTCGGCATGGACTTCGCCACGTCGCAACTCGCCGGCTGGCATGAAACCATCTTCCCGTTTTACTTCGTGGCGGGCGCGGTCTTTTGCGGGTTCGGCATGGTGCTGGTGCTGCTCATTCCTCTGCGCAAATGGTGTCACTTGGAGGAGATTATCACCATGCGCCACATCGACCGGGTCTGCAAAATGACGCTGATGATGAGCTGCATCATGGCGTACATCTATGGGATTGAATATTTCATCGCGTGGTATTCCGGCAGTCCTTACGACGCCTGGGTGTTCGGTCACCGGCTGTTCGGCCATTATTACTGGTTCGGCGGCTGGATCATGATTCTGGTGAACGGAGCGCTGCCGCAATTGTTCTGGCTTAAAAAAGTGCGGCAAAATCTGGTGCTCATCTTTGTCATCGCCGTCTTGATCAATATCGGCATGTGGTTCGAGCGCTTCACCATCATCGTCGGCTCGCTGTATCAGGATTTTCTGCCGGCGAGCTGGCATCCGTTTTATCCGACCTGGGTGGACGTCGGCACTTTCGTCGGCACCCTGGGCGTGTTCTTCACCATGTACCTTTTGTTCGTGCGGTTTCTGCCGATGATTGCCGTTTCGGAGGTCAAGGCCATCACCCCACAGGCGGACCCGCATCATCCGCTCGGCGGCGCGAAAGGGGGCAAGCCATGAACCCCAGACCCTACGGCCTCATCGCGGAATTCGATTCGCCCGCGGCGGTTCTGCGCGCGGCGGAAAAGGTCCGGGACGCCGGCTTCCGCCGCTGGGACGTTTTTTCGCCGTTCCCGGTCCACGGGCTCGACAAGGTGATGGGCTTCAAGAATTCGTTCGTCGGCTGGTTCGCGCTCGTGTTCGGCGCCAGCGCGTTCATCGGCTCCATGTTGATGATCTGGTACATGAACGATTACGACTACCCGATACTCGTTGGCGGCAAGCCGCTATTCAGCCCGCCGCAGGCGCTCGTGCCTTCCTACATTCTGCTCGTGCTGGCGGCGGCGGTCGGCGCGTTTGTCGGCATGGTGGCGCTGAACCGGTTCCCGCGCCTCTACCATCCGCTGTTTAAAAACAACCGGTTCGCCATGGTCTCGCGTGACAAATTCTTCCTCGTGATTGAAACGTCCGACCCGAAGTTTTCCGAAACCCAAACCCGTGCGCTGCTGGAGTCCGCCGGCAGCACGCACGTTGAACTGGCCGTGGAATAATGCGCTATTTCCTGCTCATTTTGCTGACGGTCGTGGCCGTGGTGGCCGGCATTGCCGGGCTGCGCGGTCATCTGTCGCGCAGGCCGCCCGTCGAAATCATCCGGGACCTGAACCGCCAGTTAAAATTGCGACCCGAACAGCCGAACGCCTTTTTCGCCAACGGTCTCAGTTCGCAATTGCCGCCAGCAGGCACCGTCGCACGCAGCCAGCCGATTCAAACCGTCAGCGGCCCGATTTACCCGTATGAAGATTCACCGGTCAATACGGGCTGCCTCACCGGCACTACCAATTTTGTGGCGACCAATCCGCTGCTTGTCACTCCGCCATTGTTGCAACACGGCCGCGAGCAGTTTGAAATTTATTGCACGCCCTGCCACGGCTCACTCGGTGACGGCAACGGCATCACGAAAAAACTTGGCGTCATGCCTGCCGTTGCCAATTTGCACGACAAGCGCATTGTCGAGATGGCCGACGGCGAGATTTTCAACACCATCACCCATGGAAAAGGTCTGATGGGCGCGTATGGTCCGATGGTGTCGACCCGGGATCGCTGGGCCGTCATTGCGTATTTGCGGGCTTTGCAATTGAGCTGGCTCGGTTCAACCAATGATTTGCCGCCGGGCCAGCAGGCCGCGCTGAAATAATCACCATGAATTCATCAAACGAACCGAAACAACTGCCACCGCTGGATTTATCCGGATGGCGGAAGTTGCCGGGCATTTTGATGTTCGTCGGCGCGGTGTTGTCGGTGATTGGCCTGGTGAGCAATCGGACGGAGTTCGGCTATTCCTGGCTGCTGGCGTTTATGTTTTACCTGAGCATCGCCCTCGGCGGCTTGTTTTTGGTGATGATTCATCATTTGACCGACGCCGGCTGGTCGGTTGCTACGCGGCGATTCTGCGAACACCTTGGCGCGCTGCTGTTCCCGTGGCTGGCGATCCTGTTCATACCGGTTTTGCTGCTGGCGCCGAAAATTTACACCTGGATGACGTTGAACCCGGCCAGCGATCGCGCCTTGAATGCAAAATGGCCGATGTTCACCTGGCCGGGCTTTTGCGTTACGTCGGCAATTCTGTTCGGCATCTGGTGGCTGCTCTCGTCGCGCCTGCGTTACTGGTCGCTTAAACAGGACGAAACCGGCGATCCGCTCTGCACCCACCGGATGCGGTTCCATTCGGGGTGGGGGATACTGGCGTTCGCGGCGACGGTGACGCTGTCGTCCATCCTCTGGATGAAATCGCTGCAATACCAATGGGCCTCGACGATTTACGGCATGTATTTCTTCGCCAGTTGCGCGTTTGTGGGACTGGCCACGGCTTATCTTATCACGATGATTTTGCAACGGCAGGGCGTTTTGACCAGTGTGCTGCGCGACAACCAGTTTTATTACCTCGGCACGCTCCTGTTCGCCTTCACGCTGTTTTATTCCTACGTCGGCTTTGCGCAATATTTCGTCATCTGGAACGGCAACATTCCCAACGAAACCTTCTGGTATCTTATCCGCGAAAACGGTTCGTGGTGGGCGCTGGATATGCTCATCATCTTTGGCCATTTCCTGCTGCCGTTCCTGGTGCTGTTGCCCATCTGCGTGAAGTCCAATTTCAAAATCATGCTGTGGGTCTGTCTGTGGGCATGGGGGATGAACTTCGCGGACCTGGCCTTCAACATCCTGCCCGTGCTGCATCCGCACGGTTATCCATTCAAGTGGCTCTGGCTGCAACTGGGCTGTCTCGCCTTTATGGGCGGGCTGCTCGGCCGGGTTTTCCTGAAGAATTTCAACGCGCACGCGCCGTTCCCGAAGCGAGATCCGCGCCTGCTTGAAGCCATGGGCATCAAATACGAAACGCCCGAGGAAATCGCCGCTACCATGCCAACCACCGGAGGTCACCCATGAACCCGGAAAACACCAACGCGCGGCCGGTCTGGCATGTCGGCCTGGGTTTTCTCCTCGCGAGCTTTCTCTTCGCGGCCTTGGTTCTCTGGTTGAAATGCACCACGCCGGTTCCGGCGATTGACGCCGACCGCGCGGCCGAACGGGCCAAAGATTTGACTGAAGTCCGTGCCGCCGCCGCACAGGATTTGGATCATCCCGGCTGGATTGACCAACCACGTGGCCTCGTGCGTCTGCCCATCGCTGTCGCCATGCAATTGGCCGCACAGGCATGGCAGAATCCCGTTGAGGCGCGCTCAAATCTGATTGTCCGGGAAGAGCAGGCGACCGCACCTGCGCCGGTGGCGCCCGCCGCGCCGGCCAAGCCAAGCCAATTTGAATGAGTACTAACGAAAAATCCGGCTGTGGTGAGCTTTCTCGCTTTGGTGGGGCGAGCGTCCCCGCGAGCCGGCTCGTCAGTAGCCTCGCCCCACCGGGTGAAATTTCCCCAGCGGAAATTGACCGCTCGTGTTGCGTGCCGCTGCTGGCGCTCTTTGGCGGCGCGGCGCTCTGGCTCGTCGTCGGCTCGGTGCTCGGCTTGATTGCCTCAATCAAATTTCACGCGCCGGATTTTCTCGCGAATTGCGCCTGGCTGACTTATGGCCGATTGCAGCCGGCCGCGGACAACGCATTGCTGTACGGTTTTTGCCTTCCTGCCGGACTCGGTGTCTCCTTGTGGTTGCTGGCGCGTCTCAGCCAGACCTCGATGCGCGGCGCCATCATTCCCGTCGTTGCTGCGAATCTCTGGCATCTCGGCGTGTTCGTTGGGTTGGTCGCCATTTTAATTGGTGACAATACGGGTTTCACGTGGCTCGAATTCCCGCGCGGCGGTTCGGTGCCGATTTTCTTCGCCTATCTGCTGCTGGCGCTGTGGGCGACGATGATTTTCGCCGGCCGGCGTCCCGCACTGCGGGATGCGCTGCACCCGTCGCAATGGTTTTTGGTCGCCGCGCTCCTTTGGTTTCCGTGGATTTATTCGACGGCCAATCTGTTTCTGGTTGCCTGGCCGGTGCGTGGTGTGGTGCAGGCCGTGATTGGCTGGTGGTTCGCCGACAATTTGTTGGTGGTCTGGACCGGCCTCGTGGGACTGGGCACGGCGTTTTATTTTCTGCCAAAATTCAGCGGGCGCCCGCTGCAAAGCCATTACCTCGCGCTGTTCGTGTTCTGGAC
>Ga0265338_10011549_pt1 | contig 10184 bp, 8 predicted proteins | sample 42126metaG_FD_193579 | JGI IMG/M metagenome (GOLD analysis project Ga0265338, IMG submission 193579) | Rhizosphere microbial communities from Carex aquatilis grown in University of Washington, Seatle, WA, United States - 4-21-26 metaG | ecosystem: Host-associated > Plants > Roots > Rhizosphere >... | reverse complement strand
CGCTGCGCAGCCCCGCCAGGACCTCATCGGGCGAATGCCCGCCCGCAAAGGGCAGGAAATGTACGCGCGCCACCGAGCGATCGGGGGCAAGATCGACGGCCGTGATCGTGACATTGCCGACCCGCGGATCCTTGACGCCGCGGCGCAGCAGCGCTGCCAGAGAGCGCTGCATCTGCGATGCGATGCGCGCGCCGCGGGCGTTGCTCACTGGATCGTGCGCGAGACTTCGACGCGCGAGTAGCACTCAATCTGATCGTTGACGCGCACGTCCTGGTAGTTCTTGACGCCGATGCCGCATTCGGTGCCTGCGCGCACTTCGCTGACATCGTCCTTGAAGCGCCGCAGTGATTCCAGCGCACCCTCGAAGATCACGACGTTGTCGCGCAGTACGCGGATCGGATTGTTGCGCTTGACCGCGCCTTCGGTAACGAGGCAGCCGGCCACCACACCGAACTTGCTGGAACGGAACACTTCGCGCACCTGCGCCACGCCGACGATCTGCTCCTTGATCTCAGGCGCAAGCAGACCGCTCATCTTCTGCTTCACATCGTCGATGGCTTCGTAAATGATGCTGTAGTAACGCACTTCGACGCCGAATTCCTTCATGGTGTCGCGCGCGGCCGCATCGGCGCGCACGTTGAAACCGATGACGAAGGCCTTCGAGGCAGCCGCCAGCTGGATGTCCGAGGCGGTGATGCCGCCCACGCCGCTGGCAATCACGCGCACCTGCACCTCTTCGGTCGACAGCTTGTTGAGCGCATCGCTCAAGGCCTCGGCACTGCCCTGCACGTCGGTCTTGATCAGCACGGCGATGATGCCGGCCTTGACCTCGCCCATCTGCGAGAACACATCCTCGGCGCGCGTCGCGGCACGAGCGAGCTTTACATCGCGGAATTTGCCCTGCCGATAGAGCGCGACCTCGCGTGCCTTGCGTTCGCTTTCCACCGCCAGCAGCTCATCGCCGGCGTTGGGAGCGCCGGACAATCCCAGCACCACCACCGGCATCGATGGCAATGCCTCGGAGATCGGCTGGCCGTTCTCATCGAACATCGCGCGCACTCGCCCGAACTCCGAACCCGCGAGAATCGCATCTCCGGCCCGCAGCGTGCCGCGCTTGACCAGCGCGGTCACGACCGCGCCGCGGCCCTTCTCCATGCTGGCCTCGATGACAACGCCCGATGCCAGGCCGCCGCGCGGGGCCTTGAGTTCGAGCACCTCCGCCTGCAGCAGGATGGCCTCGAGCAGTGCGTCGATGCCCTGGCCGGTCCGCGCCGATACCTCTACGAATATGTCCTGGCCACCCCATTCCTCTGGATTCACACCCTGCTTGGCCAGCTCGGTGCGCACCCGAGCCGGATCCGCATCGGCCTTGTCAATCTTGTTGACGGCCACGACGATCGGCACGTTGGCCGCGCGCGCGTGCTGGATGGCCTCGATGGTCTGCGGCATGACGCCATCGTCTGCGGCCACGACCAGCACCACCACGTCGGTGGCGCGCGCGCCGCGCGCGCGCATGGCCGTAAAGGCCGCGTGGCCCGGGGTATCGAGAAAGGTGATCGAACCACGCGGAGTCTCGACGTGATAGGCGCCGATATGCTGCGTGATCCCGCCGGCCTCCCCGGCCGCAACCTTGGCGGTGCGGATGTAATCGAGCAGCGAGGTCTTGCCGTGGTCGACGTGACCCATGACGGTCACGACCGGCGGGCGCACCTCCGATTGCTCAGCGCCATCGACACCCTGCAGGCCTTCCTCGATCTGGTTTTCCTTGAGCAGCTTGGCACTGTGGCCCAGCTCCTCGACCACCAGCACCGCGGTATCGCGCTCGATGGGTTGATTGATGGTCGCCATGACGCCCAGGTTCATGAGGACCTTGATGACCTCGGTGGCCTTGATCGCCATGCGCTGCGCAAGTTCAGCCACGGTGATGGTCTCACCGAGCGCGACCTCGCGCTTGACCGGCGCCGTGGGCATCTCGAAGCCGTGCTTGGCCTCGGAACTGGCTGTGGTCGGCCGGGCCTTGAGGCGCTTCTTTTTCTTGTGCCGCGCGCTGACGTCGCCGGCGATGTGCAGCTCGACGCGCCCGTAGCGCGTCCGCTTGTCATCCTGTTCCTCGCGCGCGGCCGGCGCGGGGTGAACGGCATGCGCACCGTGCGGCGGGTGGGCGTGTGCGGGCGCCGGATGAGCGTCACGGGCATCGCGCGCCGGCTCGGCGGCACGGCGTGCGCGCTCGCGCTCGGCCTCTTCCGCAGCGCGCTGCTCGGCGACTCGCCGGGCCTCTTCCAGCGCCTTCTTGCGAGCCTGCTCCTCTTCGACGCGGCGACGGTTCTCGGTCTCGAGCCGTTCGCGTTCGCGCCGCTCGGCCTCGGCCTTCTCGCTCTGCGCGCGCTGGGCCTCCTCGGCCTCGCGCTTCTGCGCATCGATCTGCTCCTGCTGCGCGCGCGCCTGGCCTTCCAGCACATCGCGCTTGATGTAGGTGCGCTTCTGCCGGACCTCGACGTTGACCGTGCGCGCGCGTCCCTGGTTGCTGGCGAGCTTGAGTTCGCTCTGCGTCTTGCGCCGCAATGTGATGCGGCTCGGCGCGGAGCCCTCGCTGCCATGGCCATGGCTGCGACGCAGGTGCGTGAGCAGCTCGAGCTTGGCTTCCTCGCTGATCATGTCTTCGGGGCTGGACACCGTGATGCCAGCCTGGTCGAGCTGCGCGATCAGGCGGTCCACCGAAACCTTCAGGACATCCGCAAATTGAGCGATCGTTACATCAGCCATGTGTTCTTTACCTTAGCGCCGTGCGCCGTACTAGCCTCGCCGCTGGCACCTCAGTGCTGCGCCTCGAACCAATGCGCGCGCGCCTTCATGATGAGGGCGCCGGCTTCTTCGGACGACAATCCGTCGATGTCCGATATGTCGTCGATCGCCTGCTCGGCGAGTTCATCGCGCGTGCGCACGCCGCGGCGCGCGAGCGCCAGGGCGAGATCCGGCCGCATGCCGTCGAGCGTCAGCAGATCGTCCGCAGGCATCGATGCATCGAGCGATTCCTCGCTCACGATCGCCTGCGTCAGCAGCACGTCGCGCGCGCGATTGCGCAGTTCCTTGACGATGTCCTCGTCAAATTCCTCGATACCAGCCAGCTCCGCCTGGGGTACGTAGGCCACTTCCTCGACGGTCGAGAAGCCTTCCTGCACCAGGATGCTGGCGACGTTCTCATCGACGTCGAGCTGCTTCATGAAGGTCTCGACCAGCGCGCGCGCCTCGGTTTCGCTCTTGGCCTCGGCGTCCGACTCGGTCATGACGTTGAGTTCCCAGCCCGTGAGCTGGCTTGCCAGGCGGATGTTCTGGCCGCCGCGGCCGATGGCCTGCGACAGCTTTTCCTCAGCCACGGCGATATCCATGCTGTGCGAGTCCTCATCGACCACGATCGACTGCACTTCGGCAGGGGACATGGCATTGATGACGAACTGCGCCGGATTCTCGTCATACGGAATGATGTCGACACGCTCGCCCGCGATCTCGTTGGAAACCGCCTGCACGCGCGAGCCGCGCATGCCGACGCAGGCGCCGACCGGATCGATGCGCGGATCCTGGCTGCGCACGGCGATCTTGGCGCGCACGCCCGAATCGCGCGCCGCGCCGAGAATCTGGATCAGGCCCTGGCCGACCTCGGGCACTTCGAGCTTGAACAGCTCGATCAGGAACTCCGGCGCCGTGCGTGTCAGGAACAGCTGCGGCCCGCGCAGTTCGGCGCGCACCTCGCGCAGGTAGGCCTTGACGCGATCCTGGGGCTTGAGCTGCTCGCGCGGAATCATATCGGTCCGTGGCACGAAGCCTTCCGCGTTGCTGCCAAGGTCCACGTAGATGCCATTGCGGTCGATGCGCTTGACGACGCCATTGACCAGCGTATTGACGCGATCCTTGTACGCATCGACGACCTGCGCGCGCTCGGCCTCGCGCACCTTCTGCACGATGACCTGCTTGGCCTGCTGTGCGGCAATGCGGCCGAAGGCCACCGATTCCATGGGTTCCTCCACGAAGCCGCCGGGCTCGGCATCGGCGCTCAGGTCGCGCGCATCGTCCATGCGCAGCTCGGCCGAAGGATTCTCCAGATCCTTGGAGTCATCCGCGAACACCTTCCAGCGGCGGAAGGTCTCGTAGTCACCGGTCTTGCGGTTGATGGCAACGCGCACGTCCCAGTCCTCGCCGTGCTTCTTGCGGGTAGCAGAAGCCAGCGCTGCCTCGAGCGCTTCGAAGATGATCTCCTTATCGACGCCCTTCTCGTTCGAGACGGCATCGACGACCATCAGAATCTCTTTATTCATCTCAAGAAGCTCCTGGGTCCCTCAGGACCACTGCGGCGCAAGTCGCGCACGCCCTATCTCACTGAATCTCACCGTTACGATGGCGCCATCCACACTCAAATCAATGCCGTCCGGGCCGACGGTCTCGAGCCGGCCAGTGTAGCGCCGCCTCCCGTCCCGAGCGATCTTCAACTCCACCCAGACACGTTCCCCGACGAAGCGCTGAAAATGCGCCGCCGTGCGCAGCACGCGATCCAGGCCGGGCGAGGACACCTCCAGCGTGTACGCCGTCGGTACCGGATCCTCGACGTCGAACAGCGCCGCCAGTTCGTGGCTGACGCGCTCGCAATCATCGACTCCTACCCCCTGCGGCTGATCGATGAACACCCGCACTACCGCGTGCGCGCGTCCCGGCGCGTACTCCAGGTCGACGAGTTCATAGCCGAGGCCCTCGAGCAATGGCTCGCTGAGCGCCATCAGCTTCTCGCGTACCAGCGCCGTCATATCAGTGCCCGACCGTCCCGGATCCGTGACGCAAAAAATAAAAGCCCCATGTGGGGCTTCACAATCAAGCACTTGGCCGCAGTTCCTGCGGCTTTACGGTACGCGGACCCAAGCCCGCGCCGTCCACCGGCGGCGTGATTCTAGTGCCGAAGGTCCAGCAAATTCAACCGTTGGCGCGATTCACGGCTGCCCGGCGCAGCGCCGAGGTGAGCTCATCGATATCGCCGGTCTTGAGAACCACCTCATCGGCGCCCGACTGCAGGCAGCGATCCTCGAGCTCATCGCTCTTGTATCCGGTATGCACCACGATCACAGCACGCGGGGAACGCTCGCGCAGCGTCGCGATCAGCGGCAGGCTGGAGCCATCATCGAGCGACAGGTCAAGCACAAAACCGTTGGGTGAATGCGTCTCGAGCGCCGCGATGACCGCGGCCCCCGACGCCGCCACTGCGACGCATTGAATTCCCGGCTCGGCGTCGAACAACAATGTCAGCGTCGTGGCCAGATCCGCGTTGTTCTCGCCAATCACCAGGCGCAATGTCGGGTGAGGCGGTTGCCCCCCCACCCCCGCTGAATCAACCATATGCGCGCAAGTGCAGCCCGCCTCCATCCCATCTCGATTCCACGGATAATGGCGTGGCCGCCGCGTGCTGTAAACGAATTGGCGGTAATGAGGCTACATCGGCAATCGGGACCTGATGATTTCTCTGCTCCCCACACGGCTTAACCGCCATCGCGCGCGGCTTGCGCGCGCCGCCGGACTGGCCGCGATCCTCAGCGGCTGCGCCCAGGTTCCCACCATGCCGGAACCGACCTCGGGCGGACCCGTGGCACCGATCGCGATGACCGGCTCGCGCGGCCCCCTCTCCCAGCGGGAGACCAACGCGCTGCTCAAGCGCCTGGCCGCGCAGGCGCCGGACGCCGGGGCGCTGGAGCGTCACCTCTCGGTCGAACAACTCGTGGCGGGCGCGCCGCTGTCCGCCGGCAATCAGGTGACCATCCTGCGCGACGGTCCGGACACCTTTGCCGCCATCTTTGCGGCGATCCATGCCGCCAGGCAGTACCTGTACCTGGAGTACTACATCTTCGAGGAGGTACAGAACAACGGCGAACTGCTCAGCGACCTGCTCCTCGCCCGCGCCCGCGACGGCCTGCACATCGTCATCATCTACGACAGCGTGGGCTCGCTCTCGACACCGGGGGCGTTCTTCGATCGGCTGACCCAGGGCGGCATTCCGGTCCGGGCCTTCAATCCGCTGAATCCCCTGACCAGGCACTTCGCCGTCAACGACCGCGACCACCGCAAGCTGCTGCTGGCCGATGGGCGCGTCGCCATCATCGGCGGCGTCAATCTGAGCGCCGACTACGAAAGTGGTTCCTTCCCCGGCTCTGGCGATCATTCCGGCGAACACGCCCGGGCGGCAAGGCAAGCGGCGAGGCGAGCGGCGAAGCCAGCGGCGAAACCAGCGGCGAAACCCGCGCCCGCGCACGAGCCCTGGCACGATACCGATCTGGAAATTGCCGGCCCTGCCGTCGGCGATCTGAAGCTGCTGTTCGAGCAGCACTGGCGTCAGCAGGGCGGAGATTCCGCAGCCCTGGTCGCCGACAGCACGGACGACGGCGTGGCTGCGCAGGGCGACCAGGTAGTGCGCATCATTGGCAGCCAGGCCGGTGAGCGTTTCTCCCCGCGCTACTACGCGACGCTGCTTTCGGCGATCCGCAGTACCGAATCGCGTATCGATGTCACCGCGGCCTACTTTGCCCCGACTCACCAGGAGAGCCAGGCGCTGCGGCGCGCTGCCCGTCGCGGCGTGCAGGTACGCCTGCTGCTGCCTTCGCACAGCGACTCTTCGCCAGCGCTGGCCGTGCAGCGCTCGCATTACAGCGCACTGCTGCGCGCGGGCTGCCAGATCTATGAGCGCGAGGATGGAATCCTGCATTCCAAGACGGTGGTCGCGGACGGCGTCTGGTCGATCGTTGGGTCTTCGAATTTCGATCATCGCAGCGTGCTCTTCAACGATGAGATCGACGCCGTGGTGATCGGCGGCCACACCGGGGGCGAGCTGCAGAATGATTTCGACGAGGGCCTGTCACATGCGCGCCGCATCGAGGCGGAGAGCTGGAACCAGCGCTCGTTCCCGGAGCGGGTGCGTGAGCGCTTCTGGCGGCTCTGGGAGAGCCTACTTTGACCTGGGCTGGGGCGGCAGCGCGAATACCTGCATCTGCAGGCTGAAGGGTCCCATGTCCTGGTGCGGCACACAGGTCAGCTTGAGCTGCTGATCCCGCGTCGCAAACAGCGGCAGCACCTTGTCGCGAAACTGCTCCATGAGTTCGCAGTCGCCATCGTCGAGAGTGTACGGGCGATGCGGCGACAACTGCACCGCGCGCCAGACCCCGGCTACGGGGGCTGCCGGCGTCGCCGCCGGTGCCGCAGCAGCCGCATCGCTGCCAGCATCGGCCGGCTGCAGCGTTGCGAACTTCATCGTTGCGCGCGGAAATCGGCTCGGGGTGCCAAAGCCGCGATCGCAACCGTAGGCGGTGACTTTCGCATCCTCGCGCGCGCCCAGCTGGCGCAGCAGCACTTCGAGCTTGGACTGCAGGCCGTCGCAGGAGTAATGGGAAGTGAAGCCCATGTACGTCAGCTCGATCTGATGATCCTGCCAGATCCCGGGGGCCGCTTCGGGTTCGGCCATGGCCGCGCCGGCCAGCAACCAGCCTGCCAGGGCCGCGACTCCCCTCACGCTTCGAATCGACATGGCCCGCACTCCTTTCCGCCTCAGTGGTTCATACCCCCAACGGCTGCGCTGTCGCGACGTTGACCGGACGTTGACCAACCTCCCGCAGCAGGCCTCAGGCCGCCTGCGAGCTCGCGGCGCGCTGCAGCGCTGAAGCCAGGTCCGCGCGCAGATCCTCGAACGCCTCGATGCCCACCGACAGGCGCAGCAGTCCATCCGTTAGTCCCGCCGCACGGCGCGCGGTTTCATTCATGGCCGCATGTGTCATCGATGCCGGATGCGCAACCAGGCTCTCGACACCGCCGAGGGACTCGGCCAGCGAGAAGCAATGCAGCCCGGCGACGAAGGCCTTGACCGCAGGAATGCCACCCGCGAGCTCGAAGGTCACGATGGCGCCGAAGCCGGATTGCTGCCGCCGCGCCAGTTCGTGCCCCGGGTGCGATGGCAACCCCGGGTAGTACACGCGCGTGACCTGCGGCTGCTGTACCAGCCATTCCGCGAGCTGCTGGGCATTGCGGCCATGCACGTCCAGGCGAGCGTGCAGCGTGCGCAAACCGCGCAGCGTCATGAAGCTGTCAAAGGGCGAGCCGGTCAAGCCGAGGCAGTTGGCCCACCAGGACAGCGATTGATGCAGTTCGGGGCGCGCGGCGATGACCGCGCCGCCGACGATGTCGCTGTGGCCGTTGATGTACTTGGTGGTCGAATGAACCACCAGGTCGGCGCCGAGCCGGATCGGCTGCTGCCATGCCGGCGAAAGGAAGGTGTTGTCGACCGCGACCAGCGCGCCGGCTGCATGGCCGAGCCGTGCCGTCGCCGCGATGTCGGTGAGGCGCAGCAGCGGGTTGCTCGGCGTTTCGATCCAGAGCATCGCCGCCGGCCTCGACAGTGCGGCGCTGACCGCGCCGGCGTTGGCAAAATCCACAAAATCGACTTCGATATCGCCGCGCCGGTGCAGCGCGTCGAACAACCGATAGCTGCCGCCGTAGCAATCATGCGGCGCCAGCACGCGCGGCCGCGCCGGCAGCACCTGCAGGCACAGCGTGACCGCGCCCATGCCCGAGGCCGTGATTACGGCGCCTGCGCCGCCTTCCAGGTCGGCAAGTGCGTTGCCGAGCAGATCGCGGGTGGGATTTCCGGAACGGGAATAGTCATAGGCGCGCTTGTCGCCGTAGCCGCGGAACGCATAGGTGGCGCTCAGGTGGATCGGCGGCACCACAGCGCCGGTCCTGTCATCGCACTCCAGACCGGCGCGCACCGCGCGCGTGATGGGATCATCGAACTCGCTCACACAGACTCTCCGTACAGACATTCGAATAGGGGCTTGAGCTGCGCCGCCTCCTTGAGGAAGGCGTCGTGACCAAAGAGGGAGGAAATCTCGTGCAGCCGCGCGCGTGGCAGCCGGCCGGCCAGTGCCTGCATATCGCCAAGCGGCACGAGCTGATCCTCGCGAACCGCCACCAGCGTCACCGGCACCCGGATGCGACTCGCATCCACCGCATGCAGGTCGATCGACTCCGACAGGCACAGAAATGACTCGGGCAGATATCGCGCTGCGTAATCGCGCCCGCGTGCCATGAGATATTGCTCGACCGGGAATACGAAGCGACCATCCTCCGCGACCGGCGAAAACGCGAAGCGCGCGGCGAACTCCTGCGGGCTGCGATAGGTCGCCATGGCGAGTGCGCGGGCCAGCTGCAACCCTTCGGCAGGACGGCCGCTCGAGAGCGCGAACCGCACGATGCGCCGCTGAACGCTGCGCCAGGCGGTCGCCATCGGGTGCGTGCGATCCGCGGCGCTCAGCACCAGCAGTTGGCCGACGCTATCCGGATAGCGCTCGGCGAAGGCCAGCGCCACCATGCCGCCATAGGATGCTCCCACGATGGCGTGCAGTCGCTCCAGCCCCAAATGCCGCATGAGGCCGCGCAGCGCCGCGGCCTGGTCGAAGCTGGAAAGACTGGGGAATGGGCCGCTATCGACCGGTCCGGTCGATTCGCCGCTGGCGCCGAGGTAATCGATTCCGAGTATGCGCAGGCGCGAGCTGTCCAGCGCGCGGCCGGGACCTACCGCCTCGGACCACCAGCCCTCGCCGGCAGACTGCGCATCGAACACGCGCCGATGCGCCGAGATACCGCCGAGCGCTGCGACCACCGGGGCATTGCTGGCACCGGCCAGCCGCCAACCGATATTCACCTGCGCCAGGCTGCCGCCGTGATGCAGCGGGAATGCGCCGGGGCTGTTCCAGACGCCCTGCTCGACCGACGCGCACGCAGAGGCGGACGCTGCGGCGCCCGTGCCAGTGGCGTGGGGGGAAATCCTGGAAACGACGTTCAAACCGTACTCCGCAGTGCCTGTTGCGCATCATCTCGGCACTCCTGCGGACCGGCGTCGTGACTGACGTTACGACGAACCCTCATCTATCGGCCCAGCCCCGAAGGGTCGGTTACCGCAGGAGTTGGCACCATTTCGGAATTTCCGACGGTTGCCCCGGCGTCTAAGGGCCTTTCCCTCAGCCGGTCTCGATGAGTGCTGCAAGTCTAGCCCGCAGGCAGCACAGTTGCAATGCGCGCTCGAATGCACTAATGTGCTAACACACTAATACATTCGACAATGATGCGGGGCCAACCCCATGAAATCCCATCGGCTCCTGTCCGCCCGG
>Ga0265338_10011548_pt1 | contig 10185 bp, 8 predicted proteins | sample 42126metaG_FD_193579 | JGI IMG/M metagenome (GOLD analysis project Ga0265338, IMG submission 193579) | Rhizosphere microbial communities from Carex aquatilis grown in University of Washington, Seatle, WA, United States - 4-21-26 metaG | ecosystem: Host-associated > Plants > Roots > Rhizosphere >... | reverse complement strand
CCGGCCGCCGCCCGATCCTGCGATGCCTGTCATCCGCGCGAACCAGCTCCAGCCCGGGTATGACGTGATCGTGGTCGGCTCCGGCGCCGGCGGCGGCCAGGCCGCCTACACCCTCACCATGGAGGGCGCCCGGGTGCTCCTGCTCGAGGCGGGCCGGGATTACGACCCGGCGCGCGAGACGCCGATGTTCCAGACGGGCGCGCAGGCGCCGCTGCGCGGGGCGGGCACCCCGGACAAGCCCTTCGGCTTCTACGACGCGACGGTGGACGGCGGCTGGTCGGTGCCGGGCGAACCCTACACGCAGGCCTCGGCCGACCCGGCGGAAAAGTTCTGGTGGTGGCGCGCCCGCATGCTCGGCGGCCGCACCAACCACTGGGCCCGCCATGCCCTCCGCAACGGGCCGTACGATTTCAAGGGCCGCACGCGCGACGGCCTGGGCTTCGACTGGCCGCTCACCTACGAGGAACTCGCGCCCTACTACGACCGCGTGAAATGCTGATCGGCGTCTACGGCACCAACGAGGGCCGGGAGAACACGCCCGACTCGCCGCCGGGCGTGCTGCTGCCGCCGCCGGCGCCGCGCGTGGGCGAACGGCTCGTCCGGCAGCGGGCGGCGAAGCTCGGCATTCCCGTCATCCCCTTCCATCGGGCCGTGCTGACCCGGCGCCTCGACGCCGAGCGCCTGCCCGGCCGCATCCATCCGGGCAATCCCCGCGCGCAACGCATCCTGGCCCAGGCCATGCGCGAGCGCGCCGCCTGCTTCTGGGCCACGCCCTGCGGCCGCGGCTGCGCCATTCGCGCCACCTACCAGTCGCCCACCGTCCACCTGCCGCCGGCCCTGGCGACGGGCAATCTGGACCTCCTGACCCGCGCCATGGCCCGCGAGGTGACCCTCGACCGCCGCGACCGGGCGTCCGGCGTGACCTTCATCGACAAGGCGACGGGCCGCGAGGCGCACGCGGCCGCCCGCGCGGTCGTGCTGGCCGCCAGCGCCGCCGAGTCCGTCCGCCTCCTCCTCAACTCGCGGTCGGCCCGCTTCCCCGACGGCCTCGCCAACCGCAGCGGCCGGCTCGGTCGCTATCTCATGGATACCGTGGGCGCCGGTCTGGGGGGCCAGATCCCGCTGCTGGAGAACCTGCCGCCGCTCAACGAGGACGGGGCCGGCGGCGCGCACGTCTACGTCCCCTGGTGGCTCTACCGCGAGCAGCAGGCCGGCCGGCTCGACTTCCCGCGCGGCTACCACATCGAGTTCGGCGGCGGCCGCGCCCAGCCGGGGGTCGGCTCCCTCGACGGCATCCTCGCGCTCGCCGTCGGCGGCTACGGGCGCCGGCTCAAGGAGGACGCCCGCCGCTATTACGGATCCTTCCTGAGCTTCTCCGGCCGCGGCGAGATGATTCCCAACGAGGGCTCGTACTGCGAGCTCGACCCGGCCGTGAAGGACCGGTGGGGCCTCCCCGTCCTGCGCTTCCACTGGCAGTGGTCCGACCACGAGATCCGCCAGGCCGCCCACATGCAGCGCACCTTCGCCGCGATCATCGGGGCCTGCGGCGGCCGCCACCCGCCGGTCGACCCCACTGGCCGCCAGGCGATCGCCCCGGGCGGGCAGATCATTCACGAGGTGGGCGGCGCCATGATGGGCGCCGACCCGGCGACGTCCGTCACCAACCGGTGGGGCCAGACCTGGGATGTGCCCAACCTCTGCCTCGCCGACGGCGCCGTGTTCTGCTCCAACGCCGACAAGAACCCCACCCTGACCATCATGGCCCTCGCGTGGCGCACCAGCGAGCACCTGCTCGACGCGTTGCGGCGCGGCGACCTGTGACGGCCGCCCCCTCCCGTGCAACCGACCGACCACTCCCGGCTCGACCGCCGCACGGCCGTCAAATGGATGCTGACCGCGGCGGCCACCGCCGCCCTGCTGCCCGCCTGCCTGCCCGGCGACGGCCCCCCGGCGTCCGCCACCCCGGCCGCGGCGGAGGGCTACGGCACCGATCCCGATCTGGTCCGGGACTACCATCCCGGCGACTTGTGGCCGCTCACCCTGACCGACGCGCAGCGCGGCGCGGCGGCGGCGTTGTGCGGCCTGATCATCCCGGCCGACGACCGCTCGCCGGGCGCGGCGGACCTCCAGGTCCAGGACTTCATCGACGAGTGGATCAGCGCGCCCTACCCGGCCCATGCCGACGACCGGAAAACCGTCCTCGACGGCCTCGGCTGGCTTGACGCCGAGGCGCAGCGGCGGTTCGCCCGCGACTTTGCCGGACTGGCCGCCGGCCAGCAGGCCGCGATCGGCGACGATATCTGCCGCCTGCCCGCCGCCCGGCCGGAATACGCGGACGCCGCCCGGTTCTTCGCCCGGTACCGCGAGCTGACGGTCGGCGGCTTCTACTCGACGCCCGAAGGCATGAAGGACATCGGCTACGTCGGCAACGTGCCCCTGGCCGCGTTCGACGGCCCTCCCCGCGAAGTGCTGGAGAAGCTCGGGCTGGCGTAGCGGGAAACCGCCCGGCCCGGCGTCCTACCGGCCGAGTTCCGCCGTGCGCACGGCGCGCGCGACGGCTGCGCGCGTGGTCCGCCCCGTCTGCGCAGCGGCCACCTCCGCGGGCAGGGCGCTGACCTCCGGGTCAAAGGGCTCGGCGGTCACCGGCCCGTCGTAGTCCGCGTCCGCCAGCGCCTGCATGAAGCCGTCGATGTCGATCACCCCGGTCGTGCAGGGCAGCTTCCGGCGGTTGTCGACGAGCTCGGCGAGCGGGATGCCGGCCGGGGCGTCGTCGATGTGCACGTGCACGAGCTGTTCGCGGGTCAGCCCGTGCAGATCGGCCCGCGTGCCGCCGGCGGCGTGCCAATGCCAGGCGTCGATGAGCAGGCCGCAGTTCGGGCCGATGGCGCGCGCCAGCTGCAGGGCCTCGGCGACCGAGCGGATGAACCGGTGCTGGAAGGCCCGCTGCGACGTCTCCGGCCCGATGAATTCGAGGCCGAGGCGGATGCCGTGGTCGGCGAGCAGCCGCGCGATCGGCTGGAAACGGGCGACGTGGAAGCCGAAGTTCTCGTCGAAGGCGCGCTCGTCGCTGCCGGGCAGGATCCACATGCCGGCGCGGCGGGCGCCGAGTGCGCGGGCGGTGGCGAGCTGCGGGGTCAGCCGGGCGATGCCCTCGCGCCACTCCGCCTCGGTGACCCGGTAGGGCATGAACGGGAGATTCCACGCGCCGATGCGCAGGCCGTGCTTGAGGAAGAGCTCGCGCACGGCGGCGGCCCCGTGCCGCGTCACCTCGTCATGGAGCGGCGCGAGCTGGGCGTCGAATCCGCCGAAGCCGTGGCGCTCGGCCAGCGCGAGTCCTTCGCGCCAGGAGACGTTGATGCCGACGTGACCGGGATTGAAGGAGGCGTACATGGTGCGGGCGGGTCGGGGGACGAGAGCCGAGGTCCGAGGAAACGGCGGCGGCTCAGGACGCGAACTGCGCCTGGAGTTCGCCCGATTCGAGCATTGCCAGCATGGCGCTCGGACCCGGCGGCAGGGGCAGGTCTACGCGGCCGCGGCGCCGCGACGACTCGTAGGTCGCAAAGATGATCTCGGTCGGGCGCAACGCCCGCTCGGCGGCCAGTTCGGGCACGGTGCCCGCATCGAGGCAGTGGAAGATGTCCGCGATCCCGCGATAGATGGCCTTGTCGTCATGGATGTTCTCACCCGTGTCGACCACCTCCCAGGCCGGCTGCCCGTGGCGCCGGATGCGCAGCCACGGCGCGTCAAAGAGGATCTCGATCACCCCGCCGTCGCCGATCAGCCGCAGCAGGCAGCCGAGCTCGGCGTGCTGGCGGCCGAAGTGGTAGACCGCACGCACCCCGTTCCGGAAGCGGAACTCCGTGATGCCGTGGCCGGCGTTGATCGCCCCGAACACCTTCTTCGAGTCGCGCAGGTCGATCTGACCGAGCACCCATTCGGCGGGCGTGTCGTGGTTGAAGAAGAACATCAGGTCGAGCACGTGCGTGCCCGCGTCGGAAATATTGTGCCAGGCGCCCTCGATCCGCTCCAGGCGGCCGATGGCGCCCGCATCGAGCAGGGCGCGCGCCCGGGCGAGCGGCAGGTTGAACCGGCGCTGGTGGTTGATCGCGAGGAGCACGCCGTGCTGCTGGCAGGCCGCCTGCATGCGCAGGGCCGCGTCCCAATGGATGTCCATCGGCTTCTCGCACAGGATGACCCGGGGCTTGAACGGCGCGATGGCGCACACCACCTCGGCGTGCAGGTGGGGCCACAGGCACACGCTGACGACCTCGGGCCGGATCTGCGCCATCAGCTCGCGAAAGTCGGCAAAGATGGCCGCGCCGGGTTGGTAGGCCGTCACGAATGCCTCGGCGTTGGGCCGGTCGGGGTCGGCCACGGCGGCGAGCGTGCCGCGGCCGGACGCCTGGTAGCCGGCCATGTGGCGGTGCGCCATGCCGTATCCCGTGGCGCCCGGGGCCCCCAGGGGCCGGCCGGTGCCGATCATGGCCACGCGTAGCTTGGAGGAAGTCGCCGTCGTCATCGGGGGGAAGATAGAATCGTGATCCGATAGGCGATTCCGCCGGCTGGCGCGAGCAAATCCGCGGGCGCGCCAGAATGCCGCCGCCGTTTGCGTTCCGGCCCCGTCGGGCGTTGGTTGCCGGGTGCCCACCATGCCCACCCCCCCGCCTCGGGCCGCGCCAACCGAGGCCTTCTCGCTCCCGCGCTTCGTCGCCACCGTGCTGGCGACCCTGACCGGCCTGCTGGGGGCGCTGCGGCTGCTGGCGCCGGACGTGTGGACGGCGCAGTTCCTGGGACCTCCCGGCGGCGGCCTGGTGGTGTTTCTTGCCATCAGCCTCGTCGATTGCTTCGTCGAGTACTTCTTCCACCGGTATTTCCTGCACACACCCGCCGTGCCGCTGCTGCACCGGCTCTACCGCCAGCACACGCGGCATCACGCGCTCACGCGGATCGTGCGGCGGGCGACGGCCGGCGGCCGCGGCGTGCTGTTCATCGAGAACAAGTTTCCGATCGTCGAGCCCGAACAGGGCGAAGCCTCGTTCTTTCCGTGGTATTCGCTGGCCGTGTTCGCCGCCGTGTTCACGCCGCTGCTCGCGCTGCTGCAATGGCTGCTCCCGGAGTTCCCCTGGTTCTTCGGCGGCTTCGCCGCGCTCGCGACCTCGCTGGCGCTGTACGAGATCATCCACGCCGTCGACCACTGGCCGTTCGAGCGCTGGGCGCCGCTCCTGGAGCACGCGCGCTGGGGCCGGTTCTGGCGGGCCGCCTATGGCTTCCATCTTCGCCACCATGCCGTGATCGCCTGCAACGAGTCGATTTCGGGCTTCTTCGGCCTGCCGCTGGCCGACTGGGTGTTTGGGACATCCCTGATGCCGGCGACCATCTATGCCGACGGTGAGGAATGGTCGCCGGAAAAGTTCCGCAGCCCGCGGCCGCGCTGGCTGATCCGCCAGCTCGATGCCTGGACCGGCCAGCTCGTGCGGCGGCGGCGGGAGGGCGTGGCGGCCGGCCGCGCGCCGGGACGGGCGGCGGCCCTGGCGGCGCGGGTCTACACGCGTGGCGAGGAGGTCGCCCAGTGGGTGACCCACGGGCTCGGCCTCGCGGTGAGCATCGCCGGATTCACCCTGCTGGTCGTGTTCTCCAGCCTGCGCGGCGACGCCTGGCACGTCGTCAGCTTCACCGTCTTCGGTCTGACGCTGCTCATCCTGTACGCGTCCGCGACGATCTTTCACGCGGTTCGCCGGGGCCGGGCGCAGTCGCTTTGGCGGAAGCTCGACTACGCCGCCGCCTTCCTCCTCATCGCCGGCACCTACACCCCGTTTCTGCTGACCGCCCTTCGCGGGCCTTGGGGCTGGTCGCTGTTTGGCGTGGTCTGGGGGCTCTGTGGCGCCGGCGCGGTCTTTCAGCTCATCGTGGGCGAACGCTACCGGCTGGTCCGGACCCTCGCCTGCCTTTTTGCGGGGTGGATGATGGTTGTGGTGCTCCAGCTTGTGCTGGCCAACGTCCCGCATGGCGGCTTCTGGCTCCTGCTCGCGGGCGGTCTCTGCTACACGGCCAGCATCGTCTTCGACCGCTGGCGCCGGCTGCGCTACCACCAGACGGTGTGGCATGCGCTGGTCCTCGGCGGGAGCACCTGCCACCTGCTGGCCGTGCTGCTCTTTCTCCTTCCGCGCGCGGCGTAGCGCCGGCCGGCCCGGCCCCGGGCGCGGCGGCGGCGCGGACATCCGTTCAGGCGAATCCAGACCGCCGCTACGGCCGGGCCCGCAGGGCGATGAAGATGACCTGGAGCGGGACGCCCTTGCTCCAGTCGCCCTGCAGATGCCACCGCGCGATCCGGGTCCAATCGATGCCGGCGGACGTCTTGTTGCCCTGCCAGTTGTTCAGCTTGAAATCCGCCAGCCGGACTCGAAACCAAACCGGCTGCTCCGGCACGACCTGGCCGATGCGGACCCGCGCCGTGAACTGGGTGTCGCTCGCGTCATCGAACGCGATGGTCACCTCCGGCACCTCGTTGCGGGCCAGGACACCGAGCGCCAACTCGATGAATTTCGCCTTCGAAAGATCGCGGGGAGTCTCGAAATCCTGACCCAGCTCCCCGGTTCCATCCGCCCCCCGGCTGCCATGGACCACGAGCCCGCTCTTGGTGGTCCCCACGCGTCCCTCCCAGGACCCGCGGACAAAACCTTTCGCGAGCGGGGTCCGCAAATCGGCGATCAACACCGTCGTTTCCGGCGGGGCCGGTTCTGCCGACTCGCCTCTCGTTTCCGCGGCGCGGCTGAGGGTCGCGGCCGCCAGCACCGCCAGCGAAACCCGGAACATCGGCAACCAGAAAAGTCCCCTGAACATTTTTGATGCAGCTGGCAAAAGCGGGCGCGTCTCGAAGATCCCCGGAATTTGCCAGAAACGAGACGTGGTGGTCAATCCAAAGACCTCAGGCGCCCTGATCCGATCGGTGGCCGGCGTGCCGTTCGGTACCGTCGTGGTGGGGATGTGCTCGGGCTGGTGTTCAAATCGGCAGGCCCCGGCGGGAGACCGGAGACACGCCCCGGTTGCCCACGCCGGCATTCCGGACGTTCAACCGGATGTTCCCGGTGGTCTTCTGCCAGACCCGATAGGGAGATCCCACCCGGAGATCGAAATCAGTCTCGGGCGGCCGTCACGGGTGGGCCTCGGTGCGGGCGGCGGGCGCCGGCGTGCTGGCGTCGGGCGATCCCCGGCCGTCTTGACCGGCGGCGCTCGGATCACCCGTCGGCGGCGGCGCATGGTCGGTCGCCGCGGGCGGGCCAAGCACCTCGGTGAAGATGGGTTTCAGCGCATCGGCCCAGGCTTGATAGCCGGCGACGGCGGGATGCAGCTTGTCCACGGTCATGCCCGCGAACAGCACGCCGCCCGCGTCCGCGAGCCGGTCGTTGATGTTGACGAACCGGATCGTCCTGCCGTCGGCGAGTTTCGCGATGTTCCCGTTGATGCGATTGATGGTCGGGACAACGTTCTCGCCATCGTTGCGCGGAAAAATGGCGGTGAGCACGATCGTCGCCGCGGGTGCTTTTTGCCGACAAACATCGATCAGGGTCTTGATCCCCCTGGTGATATCGGCGACCGTCGCGTCGTCGCCCGGGCGGCGCCCGACGTTGTTCGTGCCGGCGAGGATGACGATGATCTTGGGGTTCACCCCATCGAGCTCCCCGTTTTCGAGGCGCCACAGGATGTTCTGGGTCGTGTCGCCGCCCCAGCCGAAGTCGGCGGCGTTCCAGCCGTGGAAGTTCTGCTCCCAGTTGGCGAGAAACCGGGGGTAGTCGGTCGCGCCCCAACGGCGGGTGATCGAGTCGCCGACGAAATAGACGTCGATCCCGCCCTGGCGCGCCTTTCGCAGCAGCTGTTCGTGCGCGAGTTGCGAGTTCCGATCGCTGCGCGGAGCCGGTTGATCGGCCGGGACCGATGCCTGCGCAAAAATCGACGAGGCGCTCGCTGCGACGATGAGGATGCAGCCAATGACAGAATGACGGTAGTGCATGGCTTGTTGCTTGCCGGCGGAGGCGACGGCCACGCCGGTGGGCGCCGCCGGCGCGCCGGCTGCCATGGACGGAGCATCGTTCGGCGCGAAAGATAAAGGAGACCGTTGTTCAGACTTCTGAATCCCGCCGGCATTTCCGCCACCGGGCGTGCGCCGGGGGGAACCGCGCACGGGTCGCCCTATCGGTCGCCTCGAACCTGCCCCCGGAACCGCGCTCCGGCCTTCTGGGTCGACGAGCGCGAGATCGGCCGACTCAGGCGCGTCGGTCCGGCGGTCCACCGCAACCATGCCCGGGGATCCCCTGACTCTTCTTGACCCCGCCGAGCCGGAGGTTGTTCTCCTTTCGTGAGCGCCATGACTTCGCAATCGGTGCGGGTGCAAGCCGATATCGGGTGCCGTCGATGCGTCGTGAAAACCACGAGACCTCTGCCATGCATATGAAACGACTGATGAACGCCTTTGGGAAGCTCGCCCTTGCCGCCGCATTTGCCGGGGCGTGGTCAGGCGACCTGGCTCTGGCGCAGGCCGTTGCAGTCGAGAAAGTGACCGCCGTGGCGTCCCTTCCTCCCGCGCCGATGTCGACGGGTGGAAGAATGATGGCCGAAGATGCCGGCGAGGAACGTCTGAACTACCGGTACCAGTGGCCGGGGACCTATTTCGAGGCGGCTTTCGAGGGCTCCGCGATCTGCTTCGCCATCGGCCCGGGCGACGAAATCCTGCATGTCAGGATCGACGATCAGCCGCCGGTTCGCCTGGTCAGGCCCGCCGCAGGCTTTTATCGACTGGGAGGAATTTCCCTCGGGCGGCACGCCGTCCGCATCGAGGTCGCGACCGAAAGCCAGGCGGCGCCCGGCAATTTCGGGGGTTTTGCCCTGCCGGCCGATGCCCGGGCGCTCCCTCCGCCCAAACGGTCGCGCCAGATCGAATTCATCGGGGACTCTCACACCGTGGGCTACGGCAACACGTCGCGTGGGCGCAAATGCACGCCCGAAGAGGTATGGACCACCACGGACAACTCCGCGGCTTTCGGTGCGCTGACGGCGAGACACTATGAGGCCGATTATCAAATCAATGCCATCTCCGGCCGCGGCATTGTCCGCAACTACGGTGGCGGACCAGGTGATCCCCTGCCCATCGTCTATCCCTACGTTCTGTTCGACAAGGCGACTGTCTTCCAGGACCAGGCGTGGCGGCCGCAGATCGTGGTGATCGACCTGGGGTCCAATGATTTTTCAACGCCCCTGAACCCCGGCGAACGGTGGAAATCGAGGGAGGAACTTCATGCCGATTTCGAAGCGAGCTACGGCAGATTCGTCCAGACAATCCGGGCGAAAAACGGAGGCGCGTTCTTCATCCTGCTCACGACCGGCGCCAGCGACGAAATCCAGGCCGAGGTGCGGAAAGTCGTCGGTCAATTGACCGCCGCCGGCGAAGGCCGGATCGCATTCATCCCCGTCGACGGACTCAGCCTGACGGGTTGCGACTGGCATCCTTCAACCGCGGACGACCGGAAGATCTCGGACGCGCTCGTGCGGTTCATCGATGCCAACCCGCGGCTGTGGCAGGGGAAGTAGCGCGGAAGAAACGAAATATCGGCGGAGACGATCGCCCCGCGCGCGAGGGGGCGGCTCGTCGGCCGGCCGCCCAACGGCCAATGCCCGGCGGCGGGCCCGCCGGCCCGTTTCGCCGCGGACGCGGCGCCCGCGGAACCCCGGCCCGCCAGCCGAAGGCGGCCCCGGGTGGTGGTCGCGGGTTCGCCGACGAGAGCCCTATTCCAATTCGAGCACCACGACGGACATGGCGGGAAGCACCGCCTCCAGCCGGTCACCGGCGATCGTTGCCGCGGTGAACGGCGCGGGTTCGACCGTGTGGGGTGCATCGAAGGTGTTGATGGCGTTCATCGTCGCGGCGGTGAGGACCCGGCCCGTGACGGCATGGGCGGCGGCGCCCTCCAGTTTGCACGAAATCGGCACCGCGGCGTGCGGATTGGCATTCACCAGTGACAGGTGGATCTTGCCGGCGGCATCCCGCGACGCCGAGGCGTTGACGGCGGGAATGCTGACTCCGCCGAAGGTGTAGTTCGGCGAAGCGACCTCCACGGGCAACAACGTGGCCCCCTGGTGCACCTGGAACATGCCGAAGACATGGTAGGTGGGGGTGAGGAGCATCCTGGGCCC
>Ga0265338_10011546_pt1 | contig 10185 bp, 3 predicted proteins | sample 42126metaG_FD_193579 | JGI IMG/M metagenome (GOLD analysis project Ga0265338, IMG submission 193579) | Rhizosphere microbial communities from Carex aquatilis grown in University of Washington, Seatle, WA, United States - 4-21-26 metaG | ecosystem: Host-associated > Plants > Roots > Rhizosphere >... | reverse complement strand
TTGTCTTCCCCCTGTTGATCGTAACCCTCCTATCCTTCCAGGCCTGTAAAAAGAGCGAAAGCCCCTCGGCTCCCGCGCCCCCACCCGCCGCTCCCACGAACACCTATACCGGCACCTCCACCACCACCCCCGTCTTTACTTCCACCCCCACCAACAGTCCCACCCTATCCCCGACCCGTTCCAAAACCCCTTCGCCCACCGATACGCCCGCGGACACGGCCACCACTTCCCCGACCCAAACCGCGACCGCCACCCTTTCTTCGACCCCCACGGAGTCCGGGACGCCGACCCCGACCCCCTCCGACACGCCGGTGGATACCGACACGTCCACCTCCACGCCGACGGAGACGTTTACCGACCTCCCCACGAATACCGCCACGTTCACGGCTTCCGACACGCCCACCACCACGCCAACGGATACGGAAACCGAATCCCCCACGGCTTCCGCCACCTTCACGGAGACCGACTCGCCCACCGTCACCCCCACCGATACCCCCACCCTCACGCCCACGGTGACCTTGTCGCCCACGAAGACCGGAACCCCCACCAGCACAAGCACTTTCACCCTCACTCCCACGCCCCCCTATCCCTATCTCAAGCAGTGGGGTTGGACCGGTACGGGCAACGGGGGGTTCTCCTCACCCTACGACCTCACCGTCAACTCGTCTGGAACGACCTTTTTCGTTTGCGACACCTACAACAACCTCATCCAGGTCATGAATTCGTCCAGTGGTTTTGTCACCCAATGGGGAAGCTGGGGCCATGGGAACGGAACCATCCAATACCCCTGGGGAATTGGCTCGGACGGGGCTGGGACGACGATCTTCGTGGCGGATACCGGAAACAACCTGATCCAAGTCTTCACCGCCGGCGGGGCGTTCGTGACCCAATGGGGCGGCTTGGGAACCGGGAACGGGACCTTCAACATGCCGTTCGACGTCGCCTCGAACGCGGCCGGCACGACGGTCTTCGTGGCCGACAACAACAACGACCTGGTCCAGGTTTTCACCGCGTCCGGCGGGTTCGTGACCCAGTGGGGCGGCGGGTTCAACAACGACGACAGCGTCGCGGTCAACTCGGAGGGCACCACCGTTTTCGTGATGGATTCAGGGCATCACCAGGTCAAGTCGTTCACGGCGTCAGGCACCCCCGTCGCGGCCTTCGGCGGGTTCGGTGATTCCAACGGGGTCGCGTGCAATTCGGCGGGCACCACCGTTTATGTCGCGGATAATACCGATAACACCATCAAGGAATTCACGGCCGCCGGGGCCCCGGTCACCCATTGGGGTTGCGCGAACTATGGGAACGGCTTGTCGGTTGACTCGAACGGCGACGTCTTCGTGGTGGAACCGGGCTCGAACCTGGTCCAATTGTTCGGCCCCCTCTAAGAACGCTTAGGGGCCTTCCCTCACACCCTCGGCAGGTGGATCCGAAACGTCGTGCCCTGGCCGGGCGCCGAGTCCACCTCGAGCGTCCCCCCCAACTGCTGGACCACCCCGAACACGGTCGCCAGCCCCAAGCCCGTGCCCTTCTCCTTCGTGGTGTAGAACGGCTCGAAGACGCGTTCCCTCACCTCGGCCGTCATCCCGCGCCCGTTGTCCTTCACGCTCAGGCGGACGGTGGACCCCTTCTCGCCCTCCTGGACGTCGGTGCGGATCACCAGCAACCCGCCGGGGGCCAGGGCCTCCCGGGCGTTCACCGTCAGGTTGATCAACACCTGCTCCAACCCCGACCGGTCGGCCAGCACCATCGCCCCCTTGGCCCCCAGGTCCATCCTCAACTGTTTCTTGGTGCCCAGCAACTGCACCAGGACGGGCTGGCCCTTCAGGACCAGGTCGTCCAGTTCGATCTTCTCGAGGCGCAGGACGCGGTTCTTGGAGAAGTCCAGGAGGCTGCGGGTCATGCCTTCGGCCTTCTGGAGGGCCTCCTCCACCCGGGTGATGTCGGCGATCAACGCCTCGTCCTCGTAGTGGACGGCCTTGATGGCCTCCAACCGGTCGTTGATCACCATCAGGAGGTTCTTGAAGTCGTGGGCCACGCCCCCGGCCATCCGGCCCAGGGATTCCATCTTTTGGGCCTGGAAAAGCCGTTGCTTGAGGTCGTCCCGCTCGGTCTCGGTGCGGCGCCGTTCCGTCAATTCACGGTTCGCCAGGTCCAGGGACCGGGTCCAACCGTCCACCGAGAGGCGGATCGCCTGGTAAAGGAGCGCCAGGATGAGGACACCCAGGAACCAGACGCCCAGCGGGACGCCCGGCAGGACCCTCGGGATCTCGACGCCCGCCCAGCCCAGCCAGGCGAAGGCGGAGAGTTCAACGAACACGAACCCCACGGAGACCCAGGCCCAACGGACTTCCAGGAGGAGGGGCGAGAGCACCACCGGGGCCGCGAAAAAGAGGTTGTCCTTCGACGCGATCCCGCCGTTGGCGTAGGTGTTGAGGACGGCGGCCAGGTGCACGCCCACGAGCAGGAAGCCCGCGGACCGGTTCAGCCACCCCTTCCGCAGGAAGCCCCAACTGACGAGGGTCATCACCAGGAAGAACAGCACCAGGCCGGCGGAAAGGATCTTATAGGAGAAGAAGAACGGGACCCCCACCCCCAGGGCCAACAGGTTGATGAGGATGGCCAGCAGGATGAAGGTGTTGAGGAGCCGCGCGACGCGGTTCTTCTCGAGGCTCTCCGGGTAGGCCGGCGCCTTCAACCAACCCCGCTGGAAGAGTTTCATGGTTCCTTTTCCACCCGGGCGCCGCCGGTCACGGCTTGAACGGCGCCACGACCAGGGTCTCGCCGCCGCCGGATCGGGCGGTCACGTCGGGGTCGTACATGGCCTCGGCCAAAAGCGCCGGCACGGTGTAGCGCCCGGGGGTCACGGCCCTCACGCTGTAGCTGAAGGTCTCCTCGCCGGTGATCTCCCCGGTGAACAGCAGCACCCGGTCGTCCCTGAAGTCGGTTTGGGACGGTTCCAAACTGCATTCCGGCTCGAAGTCCATGTGGCCGCGCGACTTGAGCCGCGGGTTGTCCACCTCGAAGCCCGCGGGCAACAGGTCCACGATCACCACGTTGTCCAGCGGCTTCAGGGCCTCGAGCCTCAGGGTCACCACCACGATCTGGCCCTGGGTCACCGACCCCAGGTTCACCAAGGCGCCCTTCTCGTCGCGGTACTCACGCTTCAACTTCAGGCCGTCGGAGACCGCCACGGTCGCGGGCGCCAGGGCCGTGCCCTCCGCCATCAGGTGGTAGTAGGCCGGTTGGGCGCCCAGGTTGCGGATGAACAGCGACTTACCGCTGAGCGACTTGTCCTGCACCAGGCCCGACTCGCCCGCCAGGGGTTTCGCCTCACCGCCCGCCAGGCCCCACTCGGCCTTCAGCGGGTTGAGGGCGCCCTGGATCGACACGGCCTTCGCGAGGGCCATGAGGGCCCAGGCGTTGTCCTGCGTCGAGCCGAAGCCGCCGTTGGTCCTCAGGTACTTGCCGAACCCCTTGACCAGCGCCGGGATGTCCGGCGACTGGGGGTCCGCCTCGGCGAGGGCCAACAGGTACAGGCTCTTGTACTTCACGTCGGACATCCAGTCGTCGTTGAGGCTCCGCACCAGGCCGTTGGGCACCTGGTTCACGGGCAGCACCTTGAGGGCGCTCGCCTTGTCGCCCGAGAGCGAGTAGGCCAGGGACAGGAGGAAGTCCCTGCGCTGTTTCGCCTTTTCCTTCTCCATGGCGTCGGGCTTGTCCCGCAGGGCGTTCATGCTTTCCAGGTCCGGCGAGCCCGCCAGGGCGCGCAGGTACAGCAGGTAGGTCGAGTCGGTGCGCTCCACGTTCTCGGCGCGGCGGTCGAGCCGACCTCCCTGGCCCAGCACCCGGATGGCGCCGATGCGCTTGCGGACGCGTTCCAGCGCCTGGGCCTTCACCTCGTAGCCCTGCCGCGCGGCCTCCAACAGGAAGTGCGAGACGTAGTTCGAGAGGTAGGGGTCGTCCACGGTGTCGTGGGGCCAGTAGGAGAAACTGCCGTCCTCGCGCTGTTGCCGCTCCAGGTGGTCCACCGCCGACTGCACATAGTATTCCACCGCCCGGGCCCGACCCGTGAAGCGGCCGGTCAGGAGGCCCATGTCCTTGAGGTACAGGAGCGGAAAGGCCTGGGACGTGATCTGCTCGGCGCAGCCATAGGGGTAGGCGATGAGGTAGTCGAGGCCGCCCAAGTACGGCAACAGCGGGCTGGCGGACACCGACAGGCGCACCTTCTGGCCCGAGGCGATGAAGCCGCCCGGCACCGACAGGTCCGCCTTGGCCCCCGGCGCGATCTCGCCGTAGTCGACCTTCGTGGTCAGGGGGTTCGGGGGCCGCACCGACATCTCGGTCTCGTCGTCGTAGGTCTTGCCCTCGGCCGTCGCCACGGACACCTTCAGGCGCGCCGTCCCGGCGTCGGCCAACGCCAGGCCGTGGTAGTTGAGCTGGCCCTGGCCCTTGGGCTCCAACACGGTCGAGGCCGGCCCCCCGGCGTCCATCTTGACCGGGCCCTTCAAGGACCACTTCACCGACAGGGTCTGGGGCCGGTCGGTCTGGTTCGAGAGGAAAAGCGGCAGGTCGAAGCTGTCGCCCGGCGCCAGGAACCGGGGGAACGAGGGTTCCAGCACCACGGCGTCGGCCACCTGGACGCGCCAGGCCCCGCCGCCGAATCGGCGGCCCTTCACGGCCAGGGCCATGACCCGCGCCTCTCCGTGGAATCCCTTGGCGCTGAACCGGTAGACCACGCGCCCCGCCGCGTCGGCCTTGAGGAGCCCTGAGAACTTCGCGTAGGACACCACGCGCTTGGCGGCCACCGGGTTGAGGTGCTTGGCGGCCCGTGACGCGACCCCACCCACCATCTTGTCCTCCTCGTCGCCGCCGACCGCCTTGCGCCTCGACAATTCGGGCAAAACGTCGGTGAAGAGGCTCCAGGTGGCCGTGTCGAGCGAGCGCTTGCGGTAGAACCAATCGTAGGGATTGGGCGTGGCGAAGCTGATGATGTCGAGGATGCCCTCGTCCACCGCCGCCAGCACCACGCGGGCGCCCGGCACGCCGGTATAAAGGGTCACGGGGATGCCGCCGCGCGACTCCACTTCCTTGGGGGTCTTGAAGGTGGCCTTGATCTCAAAGGCCCGGGCGTCGATCTTGAGCGGCGCCACGCCGAAGGACATGCGGGGCATCAGCCTCATGGACTCACGGGGAGGGCGGGCCATCACGGCGGTCACGTACACGTTGGGCGCCCAGGCGGCCGCCGCGGGGGGCAGGGCCACCACGTTGGGACCGGCCTGCACGGCCACGCGCCGCACCCAGAAGACCTTCTCGCGCTCGACGGACAAAATCAGCGTGCCCGCGAAGGGCGCCTTCACCACCACCTTCGGGACGGCCCCGAGGGCGTAGTGCTTCTGGTCCAGCGCCAGCGCCAGGTTCTCGGGCGCGTCGAGGTTGGCGGTTTGGTCCTCGTCCTGTTCGGGCTTCGACCCGGGCCCCTCGGCCGTGAGGGAAAGCGAGGTCCGCACCCCCTCCTCCGTGCCCAGGTAGGCGGTGTACTCGCCGGGCTTGTCGGGCGTGAAGGCGTATTCGCCCTTGCCGTCCACGTCCAGGGCCTTCGTGCCCACCAGTTCGTCGTAGTAGCCGGACTGGAAGCCGCGCTCGGACCAACCCGACCGGCGGAAGACCGAGTACCAGATGCGGCGCTTGAGGGTCAACAGCTGGCCCGTCAGGCGGGTCGGCTCGCCGTCGGGCGTCACGGCCACATAGCGCAGGGTCACGGGCTTGCCCGGCGCCACGGTGGCGCCCTTCAGGCTCTTGATCCCCAGGTACTGGGCGTAGCGGTGCACCTCGAGGGACGAGTTGGCGGCCACGGGCCGTCCCCCGCTGTCGAGGCACTCGGCGTACAGCACGGCCTTGAGCATGGAGGGCGGGAAGATCGAGTCGGGGACCGGCAGTTCGAGGTCGCGGCGGCCCTCGGCGTCGGTCACGCCGTCGGGGGGCGTCAGGGTCTCGCCGGGATACTGGCGCGAGTCGTCGGTGAAGCGGTAGCTTTCCCACTGCTTGGGCTTGAACTCCATGGGCACGAGCCGCACCGTGGACTTGACCGGCAGTTTGGCCGCGGGCGGGCCGAAAAGGTGGTGCACCGACACCTCATAGGACAGCTTGCCCTGGACGGGCCGGCCCTTGCCGTACACCTCGACGCGGATCTTATGGGGGATGAATTCCTCCACCTTGAAGGCCGCGTGGGCGAGGAACACCCCGTTCTCCAGCTCGAGGTTGGCGCCCATCTGGCCCGTGGAGGCGTCCTCGGGCAGCTCCAGGTCGAACACCGACAGGCCGTCGGCGTCCAGTTGGCCCGACCGGCTGAGGATCTCGTTACCACTCACGTCGAACAGCTTGAGCTTCACCGGCAGGGGCATGGGGGTCGAGAGGTCGGCCTTGCGCACGACGCCGGTCAGGTGCACGGTGTCGCCCGGGCGGTAGAGGCCCCGGTCGCTGGTGAGGAACCCTTCCCAGCCCTTGGCCTGGTAGGGGTCGCCGCCCACGTCGAAGCGGGACGTGTCGAGGGGGGCGCGGTCGAGCCGCAGGAACGACCAGTCCCCGCCGTTCTCGGCCAAGATGAGCAGGGGCTCGAACTTGTAGGGGTTCTTCTTCCAGTCCTTGAAGGTGGCCCGGCCGTCGGGGCCGGTGACGGCGGTCTGGATGACCTGGTTGTTTTGGGACACCAGCTTGAGCGTGACCCCGGGCACCGGCGCCACGGTCGAGAGGGAAAGCACCTGCACCCACAGGTCGTCGCCGGATCGCTTGGCCATCATCCCCAGGTCGGTGGCGAGGAACCAGCGCGAGTCGGCGCCGCCGTCGTCCTTGCCGGTCAGGTCCACCACGAACAGGCCCTTCCAGGGCTGTTTCTGCCACTTACGGAAGTCCAGTTCGGTCTCGACCTCCTCGTTGATCCGCCCGCCGGTGATCGTGACCGTGCCGGACCAGACCTGGGCGGAGTTCTGGTTGTCGGTGCCGCCGTATTCCCGCTCGTAGCCGTATTCCTCGCCGTCCTCCTCGCCGTAGTTGCGGTATGAGGACCGGCGGCCGTTCAAAAACGACGCCAGGTTGTTCTTGAAGACCTTCGACACGGCGACTTGGTAGGTGTCGAGGTTCATGCACTTCACCGAGACGGTCTCGGGGCCCTTGAGGGGGATCAGGCGGCCGGGGTCGCCGAACTTCACGTAGGGCGGCGCGTCCGAAAGGGCCAGGGTCTGCTCGTACTTTCCCTTCAGCGCCTCGCCTGAGGCGGCCTTCATGCCGGCGTTGAAGTGGAGCTTGTACTCGACGTTGGGCTTGAAGGGGGCCGTCAGGACGGCGTAGCGGTACTCGGTCTCGACCTGCACGGGGACGGGCGGGTCCAGCGTGAGGGCGGCCTTGACCTGGCCCGCGGACACGGGCAGGGAGAACATCACGGAGATGAGCGATTGGCCGGGCCGGTGGTGCAGGCGGACCTGCTCGACCTTGAACTCGGGCTTGGCCGGCAGTTCCATCGTCTTCTCGAAGGAGGACCCCAGGGGCCTGCCGCAACCCACGCAGGACAGGTCTTGGGCCAGGGCCACCGTCAACTTTTGGCCCTTCTCACCCCGCGGCGGCGCCGCGGCCTTCACGTAGAACCGGGTGGGCACGGACCCGGGCTCGACCTTGGCCGTGAGGGCCTGGCCGTCGCGCTTCACGGTCAGGGCGTCCCGGAGGGCCTGGAGGTCCACCGGGTAGTTGAACTCGAGTTCCGCCACCAGGTCGCGCTCGGCGCCGGTGATGGAGTCGTAGGTGTAGTAGAGGCGCGACTGGACCACCGAGAGGGGCGGCGTGGAGAACGACGTCGAGGCCGAGGTCTGGATCGCCCACTTCGCCTGGGTCTTGAGGACCGACGACGAGAAGGTGGCGGTGTAGCGGGTGGCCGGCTGCAGGGGCGCCATGGGCGTGAAGACCAGGGCCCGTCCGTCCTCCAGCCTCACGGCGCCCGGCAGGGCCGGGTCCAGCTTGAGGGCCTGAGAAAGGTCGCCCTTGGCCTCGACCGGGTCGGAGAACTGCACGCGCACCACGGTGTTGCGGTTCGAGAGGGCCCCGGAGGGCGTCATGGCCGTGACGGTGACGGAGGAATGACGGTAGGCCCAACGGACGCCTTGGGCCAGGAGGACCAGGCCGAAGACCGCCAGGACGCCCAGAAGGACGTGGCGGAAGCGGGCGGACTTCTTGAGGTCCATCCGGCGAAGGGCGGCGAACGGGTCCCGGGCGTTCGTCCCCTCGGGTTCGCCCTTCTTGGGACGCCATTTGTCCAGCAAGGGGCCGAGGAAGACCATCAGGAGGATGAAGAGCAGGGCCGAGGCGACCCAACCGGAGGCGATGAGGAAGTGATGGCGGGGTGACGGGGTGCGGGGCGACAGGGCCACCCGGGCCAGCATGGAGAAGAGCGGACCGAGGAGGAACGCCGACCCGAGGGCCCGGCGCTCGCCGAGGAAGAAGCTCCGGAGGAACCACCCGAAGGCGCCTAAAAGGAGGCCCGAGATCAGGTACTGGTCGTGGAGGAAGGAAAGGAGGGCCCGTTCGTTGTGCCAGTTCAGGCCGAAAAGGATCGTGATGGCGAGGGCCGCCGAAATCAGCCAAAGAGCCAGACGCTTCCTCATTAGAAGATACCCTCGGTTTGGAGGTGGTCCCGAAACCCGATTACGGTATCACCCCCCCGGGAGGGGGGTCAATTGAAGGGTTTTGCCGGTATGGGCCCTTTAAAACCCGGCAATACCAACTTGAGGAACCTAAACCTCAGGGGTTCAGCTTGGCATAGGCGTAATTCAGCAAGGCCGCGAATGAGACCCAGGCAAGATAAGGGGCCAGGAGCCAAGCCGAGGTCGGGTCCAAGGGATGAAACAAGGCGATCGTCAGGGCGATGGCCGCCAGCATGAGGACGATGTCCGCGAACGCCAGCCAGAGGGCCCGCGCCCCGAAGAAAAGCGGGGACCAAAGGGCGTTCAAGGCCCATTGGATGAAAAACAGGGTCAAAGCCAAGGCGCGGCCCGCAGTGGCGGGTTCCAACCGCCAAATCCGGTAAAGGGCGATCCCCATCATCGTGTACAGCAGGGTCCAGACCGGGCCGAAGACCCAATTGGGGGGATTAAAGGACGGCCTTTGGAGCGTCGCGTACCAACCGCGAACGGCCTTGGCCGTGAAACCGGCCCCGAGTAACCCGGCCGCTTGGCAAACCAAGATCGCGGCGATCAACCGGACATAATCCATTTTCATCATTTTCTTTCTTTCGTCGAGTCCCCACTCATCGCGGGATTTCAAGAACGGCGCTGGTCCACGAAGGCTCCCCTAGTTTACGGCTTCCCGGTCCGATTCCCCCCAATAGGATGGAAAGTTTGAGGCGCGTTAGGTTCCCAAATTGATGCCACTACAAATTGCCCGGTTCCCTTTGTCGAAGCCGGTCCAAAGCGCCGAGGATCGCCTGGGTCCCCCGCTTGTCCAGGACCAAACCCACGTGGTTCAAACCCGGCACCAAGGAGACTTGGACCTGGTCGTTGACCCCGAATTCCCCGGCGAACCGATCCGCACGGAAAACCTCGTCCTCCGCGCCCGCCAAGACGGCCATCGGCCGCTTCGAGCGGAGGATGTCCCCCCGGTAGTCGTCGTGGGGTTGGAAGCTGGCCCAGAGGTTGTAGGGGTAAACCGGGGTCAACCGCGCGGCGTCCTCCCGGGAGAGGGCGAAGGCCAAGACCGGCAGGCCGTTGAAGGCCGTGATCCCCAACTTGTTGAGGAGCACCAAGGCGATGATCCGGGGGATGCCGACCCCGACCCAGCCCCCGCCGTCCTGACGGCTGGTGGCGGCTTTCGGGCTCAGGTACGGGGAAAGCAAAAGGTAACCGTCGAACAGGCTTTGCCGGCCGCTCCCCGCGACCCGCAGGACGAAGCCCCCACCCGAGGAAAAGCCGATGAGCATCCGGGGGGCCGGGCCCTGGACGTTGCCCATGAAGTCCTGGAGGTCGTCCTCCAGCTGGCCGACATAGGCGACCTTGCCCTTTTCGCCCGATTCCCCGTGGCCCCGGATGTCGAGCGCGTAGGCTTCCCAACCCGCCGCCGAAAGGGCCTCCGCCAGTGGATGCAGGCTGGTGCCCCGGGCCGAGGAGCCGTGCACGAGCACGACCGACCCCAGGGGCTTTTTCT
>Ga0265338_10011544_pt1 | contig 10186 bp, 10 predicted proteins | sample 42126metaG_FD_193579 | JGI IMG/M metagenome (GOLD analysis project Ga0265338, IMG submission 193579) | Rhizosphere microbial communities from Carex aquatilis grown in University of Washington, Seatle, WA, United States - 4-21-26 metaG | ecosystem: Host-associated > Plants > Roots > Rhizosphere... | reverse complement strand
ATCATTCCGGCGCCGGGGGCGGGTCCATCGGTGGCGGCGGCTCGGGCGGCGGCCAGCATTCCGGCGGCAATTCGCAAGGCGGCGATGGCGGTCATGGCGGCGACACGGGTGCCGGTAGCGGCAACATCGGCGCCACGGGTGCCGGTAGCGGCAACTGCGGCGGCGGGACCGTGCTCGCGGGCGGCGATTCCTCGCACTCCAATTCGCAAGGTATTGGCAACGGCGCAGAGAGCGGAAATTCGCAAGGCGGATCGAATAGCGGCGGCGCCCCCCATTCCGATGGGTCGAACGCCAACGCGCAATCGCACGGCAATGACGGTTCGGACGGAACCAATAACGGCGGGAACGGCGGCAGCGGAAGCGGCCAAGGCAACGAACAGGGAGGCAGCCAAGGCGGCGGCCAAGGCGGCGGCTCACAGGTCGCCGGCAATACCGGCCAGGGCCCGAGCGGCGGCAGTCAAAACGGCGGCAGCGGAAACGACGACGGCAAAAGCGACAACAACAACGGCAACAGCGACGGCGGCAATGACGGCAATGACGGTGGAAGCAACGCCGGCGATTCAGGCAATGGCGGAAGCGGCGGCGGCAAACCGGAAGACGGCAAAGGCGCGGGCGATTCCGGTCCGATCATCATCGGCGGCGATCTGCCGCTCGATCCCGGCCTGAACGGCGTCCCCGACGGCGGCGGCAATCCGCCGCCCGGCGCAACCAATGTGCCGGAACCGCCGGCCCTTCTCCTGCTGGGCTCGGCGCTGCTCGTCCTTGCGGCCCTTCGCCGGCGCAAGGCCCGCGCCTGACAATCCGTAGACGGATGTTTCAGCGGCGGCGGGCCGGGGCGGGCACGCGCACCGGCGGATCCGGCGGACCCCAGAACACCTGCGTCGCGTAGGCAATCGTCCCGTTGAACACCACACCCACTCCGGCGCGGTCATATCGGGGCGAGAGGATGTTCGCCCGGTGGCCCTCGCTTTGCATCCAGCCCCGCACCGCGCGGCGGGCGAAAGCGTCCGGATCGAACGCGTGGCTGGAACTCATCTCCATGAAGATGTTCTCGCCGACCGCGCCATAGGGCCCGAAGACTTCGTGCACCTTGTCGGCGGCGATGAAATTGCCCTCCGCGTCCTCATGGCTGAACGGCGAGCCATGGGCCATGGAATCGGAGCGCAGATGCGCGATTTTGCCAAGCTGCGCGTCGAACGAAAGCGGCTTTGCATCCGGCGCATTGCGTTCGCGCTGTTCCTCTATCAGTTGCGCGATCAGGGTTTCGGCGTGGGCTTCCTCGGCCTCGATATCGGCGGCGCGATAGGTCTGCGCGGCGGATTGCACGCCGGCCCCTGCGAGAAACGCGGACAAGACGCTGAGGATTGCGGCATCGCGGAGGATTCTGCGCATGATCGATTTATAGCCCGTCAGTGTCGGCTGGCGCACGGTAAATGCGGAATCATTGCGGCGTTAGTGCGGCCCAAATATGCGCTGACGGCTCACGGCCGGCATATCGCTTCACGATCTCACGACTGCGGCTGCCGGAACGCCCGCGCGATGCCCATATACCAATCGAAACGCAGCGAGCTTCAGGAGGGGCGTGCTGCCCAACTCGGAGGTTCAATCATGAAACGGCTTGGATACGCGCTCGGCGCGGCGGCCGCCCTTACGCTCCTCGCCGGATGCGCGAATGGCGGCTATTACGAAGGAGCGTATGGCGGCGGCGGTGGCTATTACGGCGACTACGCCTACGATCCTTACTACGACCCCTATTTCTATGGCCCGGGCGTTGGGTTCGGGTATTACGATTTCGATGGCGGCTATCGCGGCTATCGCGGTGGCGGCCATGACGGCGATCATCATGGCGGCGGCGGTCATCACGGCGGCGGGCCCGGCGGCTTCGGTGGAGGCCATGGCGGCTTCGGTGGAGGCCGTGGCGGGTTTGGCGGCGGTCACGTCGGCGCAACGGGTGGCGGCCATGCAGGTGGCGGAGGGGACGGCGCCCATGGCGGCGGCGGGCTCGGCCCTCAGCACGGCTGATCAGCAATAGTCCTCATGCTGAGCTTGCCGAAGCATGAGCCTGCCGAAGCATGAGTCACGAATAACAAAAGGGCCGGAGATTTCTCTCCGGCCCTTTTTCAACTCCGAACGCGTGTGGCTGAACAATTATTCGCTAATCGCCACTCGCCATTCGCATTCTTAGAAGTCCATGTCGCCCATGCCGCCGCCGCCATGGCCATGGCCGCCGCCACCGCCGCCGGAGGCCGGCTTCGCGGGACGATCGGCCACCATCGCTTCGGTGGTGATCAGGAGTGCGGCCACCGAGGACGCATCCTGCAGCGCGGTGCGCACGACCTTGGTCGGGTCGACAATGCCGGCTTCCACGAGGTCGACATATTTCTCGCTCTGGGCGTCATAGCCGTACGTGTTCGACTTCTGCTCCAGAAGCTTGCCGACGACGATGGAGGCTTCCACGCCCGCGTTCTCGACGATCTGCCGGATGGGGGACTGGATCGCCTTGCGCACGATGGCGATGCCGGCGTTCTCGTCTTCGTTCAGGCCGGTGAGGCCCGCGAGCGCCTTGGTGGCATAGAGAAGCGCCGCGCCGCCGCCGGGAAGGATGCCTTCCTCGACTGCCGCCTTCGTGGCGTTGAGCGCGTCATCGACGCGATCCTTCTTCTCCTTCACTTCCACTTCGGTCGCGCCGCCGACCCGGATGACGGCAACGCCGCCCGCCAGCTTCGCCAGACGCTCTTGCAGCTTCTCTTTGTCGTAATCGGAGGTGGTCTCCTCGATCTGCTGCTTGATCTGACCGACGCGGGCCTGGATGTCGGCCTTCTTGCCGGCGCCGTCGATGATCGTGGAATCGTCTTTGGTGATGCGCACCTTCTTGGCGGTGCCCAGCATGTTGATCTTCACGTTCTCGAGCTTGATGCCGAGATCTTCGCTGATCACCTGGCCGCCCGTGACGATGGCGATGTCTTCCAGCATGGCCTTGCGGCGATCGCCGAAGCCCGGCGCCTTCACGGCCGCGACCTTCAGGCCGCCGCGGAGCTTGTTGACCACGAGGGTCGCCAGCGCTTCGCCTTCGACCTCTTCGGCGATGATGACGAGCGGACGTCCCGCCTGCACCACGGCTTCCAGGATCGGCAGCATCGGCTGCAGCGAGGAAAGCTTCTTCTCGTGGATCAGGATGTAGGGCTCGTCCATCTCGCAGACCATCTTGTCCGCGTTGGTGATGAAATAGGGCGAGATGTAGCCGCGGTCGAACTGCATGCCTTCGACGACTTCGAGTTCGGTCTCAAGAGACTTTGCTTCTTCGACCGTAATCACGCCTTCATTGCCGACCTTGGCCATGGCTTGGGCGATCATCTGGCCGACGGCGCTGTCGCCGTTCGCCGAAATCGTGCCGACCTGGCCGATCTCTTCGTTGGACTTCACTTTCTTGGAGCGTTTCTTCAGATCGGCGACGACGATTTCGACCGCCTTCTGAATGCCGCGCTTGAGGTCCATCGGGTTCATGCCCGCGGCCACCGACTTGGAGCCTTCGCGCACGATCGCCGCGGCCAGAACGGTCGCGGTGGTGGTGCCGTCACCGGCCTTGTCGTTGGTCTTCTGGGCGACTTCGCGCACCATCTGCGCGCCCATGTTCTCGAACTTGTCGGCGAGTTCGATTTCCTTCGCCACCGTCACGCCGTCCTTGGTCGTGCGCGGGGCGCCGAAGCTCTTGTCGATCACGACGTTGCGGCCCTTGGGGCCCAGCGTGACCTTCACCGCGTCGGCGAGAATTTCGACGCCGCGCAGCATACGCTCGCGCGCATCCGCGCCGAATTTTACGTCTTTAGCAGCCATTGTGTTTGCTCCTGAGTACTCGATGGGAATGAGGAATAGGCGAGTGGCGAATGGCGAATAGCGAATGGTCCATCCGCTGTTCCCTATTCGCTGCTCGCGTGATTAGGCGGCTTTCTTGCCGCCGCTCTTGGCGGTGGTGCGGCCCTCGACGATGCCCATGATGTCGGACTCCTTCATGATCAGGAGGTCCTCGCCATCAATCTTCACCTCGGTGCCCGACCATTTGCCGAACAGCACGAAATCGCCGGCCTTCACTTCGGGGGGAACGCGCTTGCCGGTATCGTCGAGCGCGCCCGGCCCGACGGCGATCACTTCGCCTTCCTGCGGCTTCTCCTGGGCGGTCTCCGGGATAATGATGCCGCCTGCGGTCTTCTGCTCTTCCTTGACGCGGCGGACGACCACGCGGTCGCCAAGAGGACGGAATCTCATATGGGTCTCCTCGTTCAAAAGTTAACGAATTCAGCGGTTTAGGATGTTGCCCCTAGCCAGAACCAAAGGCATGGCAGCACTCTCAGCTCTAGAGTGCCAGCCGGTGTGCGCGGTACATAGGCACCGGCGTTGCCTTGGTCAAGGCGGACCGCGTGAAATTTTCGTGTCGGGGCGAATGCAGAAGGCGGAATTTCGGGCGTGAATTTCAGGACGGCATTCCGAAACGCGGTGACCGCGACCGGAGTGGCCGCGTGGTTCGGCTTCAACCTCGTGATGGGGTTCTACACCTATTTGTGGAGCAACAGCCCCGAAGCCCCCGATTTTGCGCTCGGCCGGATTGCGCCGATGTACCACGCCCATGTCCGCGTCTTTTTCGTGCAGCCCTGGGAAAAGCGGGTGGCGTTTTATGGGCTTGCGCTGTCGCTCGGCCTGCTGGCGGCCGCGGGCGTTGTGTGGGTGGTGTTTTTCCGCCGGGATATGGTCCCGCGGCGCAGTCTTTCCCGGCTGAATCTGGCAGCACTGCTGGTATTTCTCGGCTGGTTTGTCTATGCGCTCTGGCCGCTGCATAGCTAAATGGTTTCCTCCCCCGCTTGCGGGGGAGGTGCTTCGCGTGGCGAGGCGGAGGGGGGACGAACGCAGATGAGCGAGGGCTTCTCAGGTTTCCCGAAAGACTTGTTCGCCTTCTTCCGCGAGTTGAAGGCGAACAACGAACGGCCCTGGTTTGAAGAGAACAAGCCTCGTTTCCGCGAGACCGTTCAGGCGCCCATGTCCGATTTCATCGCCGCCATGGCGCCCCACCTCAAGCGCGTGTCGAAGGAATTCGTCGCAGACCCCCGGCCCAATGGCGGCTCCATGTTCCGCATCCACCGCGACGTGCGCTTTTCCCGCGACAAGCGTCCGTATAAGGAACATGCCGCCTGCCAGTTCCGCCACCGTTTCGGCCGCGATGTGCACGCGCCGGGATTCTACGTGCACTTGGCCCCGGACGAAATCTTCTTCGGCGGCGGTATGTGGATGCCCGAACCCGAAGCGCTCCTCAAAATCCGCGAGCGCATCGCGGCCAAGCCCGCCGAATGGAAGAAGGTCGCCGGCAGCAAGAAATTCGCGCAGATCTTCGGCGGCATCGAAGGCGAACAGCTGACGCGCCCGCCGCGCGGCTTCGATCCCGCCCACCCCTTCATCGCCGACATCAGGCGCAAAAGCTTTGTCGCGGGGCGCGAAGCGACCGCAAAGACCGCGCAATCGCCGGGGTTCGTGACCGAAGTCGCCGAAACATTCCGCGCGCTGTCGCCGTTGATACGTTTTCTCTGCGCCGCGCTCGACGTGCCGTACTGAGATGGCGAATGGGGAATGGCAAATAGCGAATAGGGAATGGCGAATTACAGACCATTCGCCACTCGCTACGTCAGCCCCACACCTCGTTGGCGAGTTCGACGATCATGGAGAGCTTCGCCCATTGCTCGTCTTCGGCGAGGACATTGCCTTCCTCGGTCGAAGCAAAGCCGCATTGCGGCGATAAACAAAGCTGATCCAGCGCGACATATTTCTCCGCTTCGCCGATGCGGCGCTTGATGTCGTCCTTCCTTTCCAGCGTGCCCAGCTTCGTCGTCACCAATCCCAGAACGATCTGTTTCCTCCCCTTGGGCACGAACCGCAGAGGCTCGAAACCGCCCGCGCGCTCGGTGTCGTATTCCAGGAAATAGCCGTCGTAATTGCATTGCCCGAACAGGGTCTCTGCGACCGGCTCGTATCCGCCGGACGCGATCCAGGTCGAACGGAAATTGCCGCGGCAGACATGGGTGGTGATGGTCACGTCGGCCGGTTTCGCGGCGAGCGCACGATTGACCATGCCCGCATAGGCTTCGCGCAAGCCATTGACATCGGTGCCGCGCTGCTTGGCTTTCTCGATCTCGTCCTTGGAACACAAATACGCCCATGCGGTGTCGTCGAACTGCAGATACCGGCAGCCTGCGTCGTAGAAAGCGCGCACCGCTTGCGCATAAGTGTCGGCCAGCGCCGCAAACAGCGATTCGCGGTCGGGATAGAGCGCCTTGTTCACCGAGCCGACGCGGAAATGCAGAACGTTGGGGCTTGGGATGGTCATCTTGGCCGTGCGCTTCGTATGCGCCTTCAGAAACTGGAAATGGGCCAGCATCGGATGATCGGACGGAAAGCCCAGCTTCCCCACGACATGGGGCGCCTGCGCCTTGGTCTGCACGCCCTGGAACTGAATGCCCGAACCTTCCTGGCGCACCTCCACGCCGTCGAGCATTCCGAAGAAATCGAAATGCCACCAGGCGCGGCGGAATTCGCCGTCGGTGATTCCGCTGAGCCCGATCTCCTGCTGTTTGGCGATGATCGTTTCGATCTCGCGGTCTTCCACCGCCTTCAGGGCGGCCGCATCGATCTCGCCTGTCTCGCGTTTGGCGCGCGCCTCTTTCAGGGCTCTCGTGCGCAGGATGCTGCCGACATGATCGGCGCGGAAGGGCGGGGTGGTTCTCATGGTCATGGCGGCTCTCCTCTTTGACCCTATCATTGCCGAGCGCGCGCCACGATCAAGCTTGCGCTCGTGTCGTGGTTCCGAAGTTCGCTTCATTGCCGATATCGGGCTCCTGCGAACTTCGAAACCGAAACGATACGAGAATCAATAGATTGCTGGTGTCCTCGCGATTCCGAAATTCGCAAAGAGCCCGATATCGCCATCAGGCGAGTTTCGGAATCGGGACACCAGGCTGACCGGGCCATTAACCGCGCGTTCATGCTCGGTTCAGCCGCCTGCTGGCAGAGTCCGCGACAATCGGGCGGGGGCCTGAGAAAGAGGAAGACCATGAAACGAATCGCCAAAGCCTTGCTCGGCGCCGCAGCGATAGCCGGAGCGGCCATCGCGGTTTCGGCCCCGGCGGAAGCAGCCGTGGGCGTGTATCTGGGCGTGGGAGGCGGGGCACCCTATTACGGCGGCTACTACTCCGATCCGTATGCCCGGCCCTATTACGCGCCCGCCTACGGCGATCCGTATTATGGCGGCTACGCTTGCGACTCGTATGACTATTACGATCCGCCATGGGGCTATCCGCCGGACTACTGCAATTACCAGGTCTGGACCGAGCCGGTCTATGTCGGCGGTTCCTGGTACGGCGGCCCGATCTATTACCGCAATTATGGCGGTCTGAACTGGTTCTGGCTGAATGGCGGCTGGCACCGCGACGAATGGCGAGGCGCGCGGCCTTCCCGGATCGATTGGAGCCGCAACCATTATTGGAGCGGTCCGGTTCAACGTGGCGGTTTTGCCGGCGGCGGCCGGGACGGCCGTTCCTTCGGGCGCGACGGCGGCGGTTTTGACCGCGGCGGCGGCTTCCAAGGGCGCGCCCAGTTCGACAATCGCGGGCGCTCGGATGGCCGCTTCGCGGGCCGTGCTCCCGGAGGCGATGGCGGCGGGGCCTTCGTGCAGCACGGCGATGCCCGGCCCACGCCAGGCGGCTTTGGCGGCGGGCGCGCCTTTCAGACGCGCGGTCCTGAGCCAAGTGGCGGCGCTGGCGTCCGGGGCGGCGGCCCGCAAAGCGGTGGCGGTGCCCGGAGCAGCGGCGGCACCCACAGCAGCGGAGGAGAGCACGGCGGCCATGGCCATGATCGGCATGGCTGATAGATCGTAAGTGGTTGTATCTGCTTTGGAACTTGGCTCGTCCTGGCACGTTTTCCTGGTGCGGGGACCCGGGTTGAACCCCGAGTCTCCCACCGACCAGCCAGGAGGGGTTGGAGCAAGGAGGCAGCTATGAAGACGATCGCAAAAGCGGCACTCGGCGCACTGGCTTTGGCTTCCCTCGGAGCCGTCGCGTCCGCGCCGGCTGAGGCCGCAACCTCGTTCGGGTTCTCCATCGGGCCGGGGCCGTATTTCGGCGGCTACTATGGCGGCTATTACGGCGATTATTACCCCGACCCGTGCCTGAGAGCCTATCCGTACCGGCCGGGCTTTTGTTATGGGCCGGCGCCTGTCTACGGCTACACCTACGACCGGCCTTATTATTATGGACCTCGGGGCTATGTCCGCTTTTCCGATCGCCGCTAGGCCCGCGATTGGGACCGTGGCCGTGACCGCCATTGGCGCCGCTGAGGCGGAAGCCGGGAACGGCGCGGGATGAAGGTTCCGCGCCGTTTTTCTTTGGTGGTTGACGGGGAAAGCCCGTCTGCCGACACTGCGGCGCAATCCGGCAAAGTGGAACCCGGTTTGCCGTAGATCGCGCGGCCACAAAGAATTCACCCCAAACGCAAAGCAGAGATTCCTGTGCTGGAAGACGCATCCGCCAATCCCAACGACCTGCAATCCTATTGGCTTCCGTTCACGCCCAACCGTTCGTTCAAGGAGCGTCCGCGCCTGCTGGTGAAGGGCGAGGGCATGTATTACTGGGACAAGGCCGGGCGGAAGATTCTCGACGCGATTTCGGGATTGTGGTGCGTCAATGCGGGCCACGCGCAGAAGTCCATCGTTGCGGCGATCCAGGCGCAAGCGGCCGAATTGGATTATGCGCCGTCCTTCCATTTCGCCCATCCTAAAGTGGTGACGCTGGCCGCGCGTCTGACGGCGCTCGCGCCCAAGGGGCTGGAGAACGTCTTCTTCTGCAATTCGGGCTCGGAAGCCGCCGACACCGCGATGAAGATCGCGCGGGGGTATTTCTCCGCGAAAGGGCAGGGAGGGCGCTACCAGTTCGTCAGCCGGGCGCGCTCCTATCACGGCGTCAATTTCGGCGGCATGTCGCTGGGCGGCCTTCCCAACAACCTCAAGGGCTTCGGCCCGCTTGTTCCGGGTACGGAGCATCGCCTGCCGCTTCCCTACGATCCCGCGCGCGATCGCTATTCCAAAGGCGAACCCGAAGGCGGCGCAGGATATGCCGATGCGCTGGAAACGATTTGTGCCGAGCAGGGCGCCGATACGATTGCCGCGGTGATCGTGGAGCCCATGACCGGATCGGGCGGGGTCTTCGCTTCGCCCAAGGCCTATCTGCCACGCCTGCGCGAAATCTGCGACCGCCACGGCATCCTTCTCATTTTCGATGAGGTGATCACCGGCTTTGGCCGGCTGGGTCACGCATTTGCCGCCGAACGCTATGGCGTGGTGCCCGACATGATCACCTTCGCAAAGGGCGTCACCAATGGCGCGGTGCCCATGGGCGGCGTGCTGGTGAAAAAGGAGATCTACGACGCCTTCGTGCCGGATTCGGATTACGCCATCGATATCTTCCATGGCTACACCTACACCGGCCATCCGCTGGCGGCGGCGGCCGGCATCGCGACGCTCGATCTTTATCGCGACGAGGGCTTGTTCGAGCGCGGCCTGAAGCTGGAGCCGGTATTTGCCGATGCGATGCTGTCGCTGAAGGGCGCGCCCCATGTGGTGGACATCAGAAGCGTGGGGCTGGCGGCTGCCATCGAAATGGAGCCGATTCCCGGCGCGGCCGGCAAACGCGGCTACGACGCGCTGCAGCGCGCTTTTTTCGACGAGAACATGGTGGTGCGGATTTCCGGCGATACCATCGTTCTCATTCCGGCGCTGATCGCGACCGATACCGAAATCGCCCGGATGACCGACGGCGTGCGCGCCGTCCTCAACCGGCTGGATTGAGATTAACGATCCTCCTCCGTTTACGGGGGAGGTCCGGCCGAAGGCCGGGGAGGGGGATTTCCACCCATGAAGATCGGCGTCCCCAAGGAGATCAAGAACAACGAATACCGCGTCGGCATGATTCCGGCCGCGGTACGCGAATTGACCGCGCGCGGCCACACCGTCTTCGTCGAAGCCAAGGCGGGCGACGCCATCGATCTTTCCGACGACATTTATGCACGCGCCGGCGCGACGATCCTCAAAACCGCGGACGAAATCTTCGACGCCGCCGACATGATCGTGAAGGTGAAGGAGCCGCAAGCCGCGGAA
>Ga0265338_10011543_pt1 | contig 10186 bp, 12 predicted proteins | sample 42126metaG_FD_193579 | JGI IMG/M metagenome (GOLD analysis project Ga0265338, IMG submission 193579) | Rhizosphere microbial communities from Carex aquatilis grown in University of Washington, Seatle, WA, United States - 4-21-26 metaG | ecosystem: Host-associated > Plants > Roots > Rhizosphere... | reverse complement strand
TGTGCCCGGAGCAGGCTGGTGCCAAACCAGGCCGCCAAACTCAGGAGCAGGACAAATTTGGATTTCACGCGCGGTTTTGTAGCAGTCCTCGAATGCCGCAACAAGTGGAAAGAAATGGTTGGATACCTTCTCCGCCCGGAGACAGATTCGCGGCCTTGAGGAAATGCCGCACCGAAAGTTTTATCGCATCCGCCAGGTGATGCGCGCCTTGTTCAGATCGTAGGGCGACATCTCCATTTTCACGCGGTCGCCGACGGTGAGGCGCACCCAGCGCTTGCGCATCTTCCCGCAAATCGTCGCCAGCACCAGATGTTTGTTGTCCAGTTCAACCCGGAACATCGTCCCGGGCAGCACGGTTGTGACGCAACCTTCGACTTCAATGTGTTCTTCTTTGGTTGGCTGGATCATGGCGGACAGATGGGGATAAAATTAAAACAAAAAAGGCGGGATTCGGTTCACCCGAACCCCGCCCTGAAATCCCGACGAATTAGTAACGGCCGCGACCGCCGCCGCCGCCACCACCGCCGTAACCGCCGCCGCTGCCGCCGTATTCACGACGACCGCCGCCGCCGCCACCGGGCGCGCGCTCTTCACGCGGCTTCGCCACGTTGACCGTGAGGGCGCGTCCGCCGAGCTGCGAGCCGTTCAGCGCCGCAATGGCCTTCTGCGCCTCTTCGGGCGAACTCATGGTGACGAAGCCAAACCCGCGGGGACGGCCGCTTACGCGGTCCATCATCAGGTTGGTTTCCGTGACCGTGCCGTGCGCCGCAAAAGCGTCCTGCAGGTCGTTTTCAGTGGTTTCGAAGGAAAGATTTCCTACAAACAATTTATTACTCATGTGATGTTTACTGTCCGCCAAACTTTGCTTTCCACAGACTGTTCCCGAACGCCGGGTCTAAAATCATCACTGAACTGAGTTCACTTGAAGATTCACCATGCCTTGAAAGAGACAAGCTATCTAACAGACGGGCTTAATATCGTCTATTCCGCCGCAATGGCAACAACAATCGGCAACTATCTTTTTGCCGTCAATCCTGTCGCCAGCGTCCGCATGGTTTCGTATGGTGATGACCATGAAACTTTGCCAGGGCCAGATCTGGAAACAGGGCGGGGAATACATCCGCATCGTGCGGCTGGAACGGCTCGAAGTGGAATACAAATCCCTGACAAGCCTCGCCGGCAAGGAAGGCACAAAAATCGTCACCAGCAAAAAAGATTTCTGCCGCCTGCTCAAGGGCGCGCATCAGCTTCAACCGGCCAAATTGCCGGTGGCGCCGGCGCCGTAGTGGAAACGTTCTCGCAGTGACTGCGCCATTCGCGCATCTTGTCCGCATGTCCGACAGCTCCGCGCCAGCACCGCACAAGCGCCGCGTGCGTTACAGCGGCAAAAACCCGCGCCGTTTCGAGGATAAATACAAGGAACACAATCCCGAACGTTACGCGGAGACGGTGGAAAAAGTCCTCGCGTCCGGCAAAACTCCCGCCGGCACGCACCGGCCCATCATGGTCGCGGAGATTCTTGAACTGCTCGCGCCCAAACCCGGCGAAGTGGCGGTGGATTGCACCCTTGGCTACGGCGGCCATGCGCAGGAAATTCTCCCGCGCCTCGCGCCGGGCGGAAGGCTGCTCGGTCTTGACAGCGACCCGATTGAGCTGCCGAAGACCGAGGCCCGTCTTCGCGCACTCGGTTTCGGCCCGGAAACTTTTACCGCGCATCGCAGCAACTTTGCCGGGCTGCCGAAAGTCCTCGCGGAATTTTTCTCCCTCTCCGCATCGGATGGGGAGAGGGCCGGGGTGAGGTGTGCGGACATCATCCTTGCCGACCTCGGCGTTTCCTCCATGCAGATTGACGACCCGGCGCGCGGCTTTTCTGTGAAGTTCGACGGCCCGCTCGATATGCGGATGAATCCGCAGCGCGGCCAGCCGGTCTCGGCCTTTCTGGCAAAAATCAGTCCCGACGCACTCGCCGCACTGTTCGTCGAATATGCCGATGAACCGCACGCCGCCACGCTTGCCCCCGCCCTCGCCGGAAAAACTTTCGCCACCACCAAATCCCTCGCCAACGCCATCCGTGCCGTGCTGCCGCGCCTGAACAAGGAAGATTGCGACCTCTCCATCCGCCGCGTCTTTCAGGCGTTGCGCATCGCGGTGAACGACGAATTCTCCGCGCTCGACACGTTCCTTCGCAACCTGCCCGCGTGCCTGAGTCCCGGCGGACGCGTGGCGGTTCTGACATTCCATTCCGGCGAAGATCGCCGCGTAAAGAAATCTTTTGAGGCTGGTTTGCGCGATGGAGTTTACTCTGACATCGCCCGCGAAGTCCTCCGTCCGTCGCCGGTGGAGCGCAACGCCAATCCTCGCTCCGCGCCGGCCAAGCTTCGCTGGGCGCGACGGGCGGCTTGAGGCGGTGGATTTGCCCGTTGCCTTTGCCAACTTGAGATGCCCGGTTCAATCCGCATTATCCCCGACGCGTTCGGCATCCAGCTTCTGGGCTTTGCGTCCGCCACGCACGAGTTTTTCCGGACTACCCTTTCGCTTGAGCAAGGTGCGTGCGGTTTCCACCGCGCGTTCGACCAGCGCCCGCGTTCCTTCCCGCAACGCCTCGCTGTGCTGGACCTCGGCGATGTTTTGCTCCATGTCCTCCGCCGTCCAGCCGCGCGAATGCGCCACAAACGGAAATTGCGGCAGATAAAAACCCAGCTCCGAGAAAAAGCTCAACAACTGTCCGGCCACGCCCTGGATGTTGTCCTGTCCGCCCGTGATGATGAAGCTGACGACCTTCCGGTTGATGAGCACGCGGTCCTTGAGGGTGATCTGGTTCTGCACGCAATTCAGCCGCTCAGCCATCCGGAAATAAAGCGAGCCGGCCTGACCCCAGCGGATGGGCGTGGCCAGCAGCACCACGTCCGCCCAATGCACCAGCGCCTCATAAACCTCCGTCAACTCGTCGGTGCTATCCATTTGCGTGATGGAACACGGCCACGTGCAGGCTTGCGCGCTCTTGGAATAATAGCCTTCGCACGCGCGAAACTTCAATTCCGCCAGTTTGATCAGCTTCGTCGGACACTTGAGTTTCTTGCGCGCGTGCGCCAGCGCGACTTCCAGTAAAGCCTCGGATGTGGAATAACGCGGGTTCTTCGGGTCCTGCGCCGTGGCCGAGATGCCGACGACGCGCACCGGCCCCGGTTTGCGCCGGACAGGCCGCGCCAGCGGATGCGGCGCATGAGGCTTATGTTTGCGTGCCGTTGCCGGTGTCGTCCGCACGAGCACGCGACCGTCCTTCACTTTCACTTTGTAGCTGGGCGCGGCGTCATCCTCGGAGCCTGGTTCGCCGATGCCGGTGACGCGATGGAATTTCCAGTTATGCCAGGGGCACACCACGTAATTGCCGTCCAGTTTGCCCTGACCGAGCGGGCCGCCGGCATGATTGCACACGCCGGAGATGACGCCGAAGACACCGTTGTGGTGCGAGAGGGCGAGCTTGGTGCGGCCGAGTGTGATTTCGGTTAACGGGCGGGTAGCAAAATCTGCTGCTGCGCCGACATCCTCCCAGTCTGTGTCAGTCATGATGAGTTGAGCGCAGAGTGCCCGCAGTCGTTCAGCAGGTCAACAAATCTGTGCCGGCCTCACTGTTCTGCCGCCAATTCGTCCGGCGCCTTGCCATCCATTTCACATTCAACAAAAGTGGTGTAGATTGGGAAAAGGATGAATCCGGACATTACAAATTTTGTAAGCGATGTGTGGCGTTACAAACCCATCGTCATGATTCTCGCCGTCGCCGGCTTCGTTATTTTTGTCCTGCTGGTCATTGACACTTATCGCCACCGGAGAAAACAGAAAGGGCGCCATCTTCGAAAACACTGAATTGGCCTGAAAACTAGTTTCGCGAGGAACCTATTTCAAAAATTTCTTCAACGATGGTTCCGCCACCGGCAATTCCTGCATCACCAGGCCGGCCATGGTCCTAGCGCCTTTTTCGTTGAAGTGGGTCGGGTCCTTGGGGTCGTTGGCCAGGGCATTGCTCGCATCCGGGCCGAGTTGATTGCACAATTTGACGCTGGCCGCGTTCAAGTCCACGAGCGGCACCTGTTTTTCCAGCGCAACCGCCTTCATGGCGTTGGCATAGGGCAGCAGCGCGTTATCAATCAGGCCGTTTGTCTGAAAAACGCGGCGGCACATCGGGGTGATGAGGACGGGCCTGGCTCCGATGGCGCGGGACTCGTCAATGTATTGCCGCAGATATTGCTGGTAGGCCGTGTTGGCGTCGGTGGCTTCCGGATGATCGGGCGAGTGCGAGTCGTTGTGACCGAACTGGATCAGGACAAAATCCGGCTTTTCCTTCAACGCTGCGCTCCAATGGCCTTCCTGAATGAAGGTTTTCGTGCTGCGCCCGGACAAGGCCAGATTGATGACCTGGAGTTCGTTGCTGTTGAAATAACCTTGAATGAACATCCCCCAGCCGCGCTGACCCGTATTCGTCGGATAATTGCACACGGTCGAGTCACCCACGATGACCATGCGCAACGGTTGATTGGTGGCGGTCTCGGCAGCCGGCAAACTCTTCCAGGCGAGGCCGAGCGTGATTACGGTCAAGAGCAGCGTGGTCTTCATGGGGCGATTCTGGCTCCAGCCCGCCGCTTTTTCAAACCACAACTGAAGTCCTGATGCCTTGCTTGACCGTCCGGCGCCCCACAAAATAACAGGCGTATTACATTGCTATGGGGCCGCCGCGCGCTGAAGCTGAAGCATGAGCAATAGCCTCCAACTACACCCCATCAAGGAAATTTACAAACAACTCCGCCTGCGGATGAAGAACAAGGGCTTGGATACAATCCAGGTCCATGTCACCAACCGGGCCGGAAAATTCAGATACAGCTTCACCGGCTCGGCTGAACAAGTCGTGCAGGCGGACAAGATTCTTGCGGCTTGGGGCTGATAGTGGCCCATGCGGCTTCGCATTGGCCCATGCGGCTCGCATTGTCCCGTCGTCACGCGCCCGCAAGCCAGCCGCGATTATGCGGGACTGATTTCCCGGGGGTTGGCAATATGCCCGCCCTGTGAATCTGGAAAATTGGCAATGGGCCCTGCTGGCGGCCGGCGCTTTCATAACCGGCCTGTCCAAGACTGGCATCGCCGGTCTCGGCGTCCTGGCCGTGGCGCTGTTTGCCAATGCGTTGCCGGCGCGCGATTCCACCGGCGCTTTGCTGCCGCTGCTGATCTGCGCAGACTTTTTTGGCGTCGCCTTTTTCCGCAAACACGCTGAGTGGCCCCAGCTCTGGAAATTATTTCCCTGGGTGGCGGTCGGCATTCTGTTGGGCTGTTTTGCACTGGGCAAATTCAGCAACGTGGAGGCACAAAGGTCCATCGGCGGCATCCTGCTCGCCATGGTGTCACTCCAATTCTGGCGGCGACAATACGCGGGCGATCTCGCCGCACGACTGCCGCACGCCGGATGGTTCGTCGCGTTCACGGGAATCGCCGCCGGATTCGCCACCATGACCGCCAACGCCGACGGCCCGTTGATGATGCTTTACCTGCTCGCCATCGGCCTGCCGAAACTTGCGCTCGTGGGGACCGGTGCGTGGTTCTTCCTGCTCGTCAATGTCTTCAAAGTTCCCTTCAGCCTCCATCTGGGATTGATCACCACCGATTCGCTCCGGACGGATGCCCTGCTGCTCCTTCCCATGGTGCCGGGCGCACTGCTTGGACCGGTGCTCCTGAAGCGGATCAATCAGTCCGCGTTTGAAACCATGGTGCTGGTGTTCACCATATTGGCGGCGATACGGCTGCTGTTTTGAAACCAAAGTGGCAAAGCGGCAGCTTTGCCCTACCAATGAAAATGGTAGGGCGGAGGTGCTCCTCCGCCCAAACTTCAATCCGCTGAAAAGCGGATCTCATGCACGCGCCCGAAATAAGGCCAATCCTCCGGACGCGCGACCAATCCGTCCCGAACCGGATTCTCGCGGACGTATTGCCACTTCTGCGCGTAACTTTCGCCGTCACGCAACCGGTGATGAAAACCGCCGGTCTGAAATTTACCAATGATCCGGTAGGGCGGCGCTGCCGCGTTGCCATGACTTTTCAAACTTTTTGCCAGCCGGTCTTTCCAGAAACCAATCCACCGCTCAATGGTGAACTTCAAATCCTGCGGCGCGCAGAACAAATGCAGATGATCCGGCATCAGGAGATAATCGCTCACCAACCATGCCGTAGCGGTGTTTTGCCAGATGTCGTGGAGCGTCCACTGAACCGAATCCTGCGCCAGCCATTGACCACGTTCCTCGGTGCAAACGGTGACGAAAACCCAATTCGGTCCGCCGAGTGAAATGTGAACCCCTTTGGCCGGTGTGCGGCGTCCGGGTTCACGGAACGGGATTTCGTTCATGGTGATTTTCTAACTTAACTGAGGACATCGGAAAAGAGTTTTATAATGGGCAGAGCGGCAGCTCTGCCCTACCAATGAAAGTGGTAGGGCGGAGGTGCTCCTCCGCCCCAATCTAAAACCTGAGCCAGCCGCGGAACCCCCGGCCGCTGTAGTAAGAATCCGCGCCGTTGCAGCCGATGAAGACGCGACCGTAACTGCGACCACCCCAGAGCGCACCGCCCTGCTTGCGAAAGTCCGCTGGTGTCTTCAGCCAGCTCGATCGCTTTTTATCGAACTCGCCCAGCTTCTGCAGCTCCAGATATTGTTCTTCCGTTAAAACCTCAATGCCCATGGCTGCGGCCATGTCCATGACGCTGCTCTTGGGTTTATGTTCCTTCCGGGAATCCAGCGCTTCGCGGTCATAGCAAAGACTGACGCGGCCTTCTGGGGTTTGCCCGGAACAATCGAAGAAAATGTATTCGCCCGATTTTTTATCCTGACCCACCACATCCGGTTCGCCGCCGGTGCGTTCCATTTCCTGAAGCGACCACAATTTTTCCGGCTTGGCTTCCAACCGCGCCTGCACCTTGGCCCAATCCAGGCCTTTATGGCGGTTCAGGTTTTTCTCAAACCGCTCTTTCAACGCTTTGAGCAGCTCACCGCGTTGCTTTTGGGACAACTCCTTTTTCATCGGACCGCAGTTATACTTTCGCGTAAACCTCCGCGCCCTTGTCCACAAATTCCTTCGACTTTTCTTCCATCCCCTTTTTCAGCGCCTCTTCCTCGGCAATGCCTTGTTCGGCGGCGTATTTGCGGACGTCTTCGGTGATCTTCATGGAGCAGAAGTGCGGGCCGCACATGGAACAAAAATGCGCGGTCTTGGCGCCATCCTGCGGCAGCGTTTCGTCGTGAAATTCGCGCGCGGTCACGGGGTCGAGGCTCAAGTTGAATTGATCTTCCCAGCGGAATTCGAAACGCGCCTTTGAGATGGCGTTGTCGCGGTATTGCGCGCCGGGATGGCCCTTGGCGAGGTCGGCGGCGTGCGCGGCAATCTTGTAGGCGATGACGCCGTCTTTCACGTCCTTCTTGTCCGGCAGGCCGAGATGTTCCTTGGGCGTGACGTAGCAGAGCATCGCGCAGCCATACCAGCCGATCATCGCCGCGCCGATGCCGCTGGTGATATGGTCGTAGCCGGGCGCGATGTCGGTGGTGAGCGGCCCGAGCGTGTAGAACGGCGCTTCGTGACACCACTCAAGCTGCTTGGCCATGTTCTCCTCGATCATGTGGATGGGCACGTGGCCGGGGCCTTCGTTCATCACCTGCACGCCCTTGGCCCAGGCGCGGGTGGTCAGTTCGCCCTGCACCTTGAGTTCGCCGAATTGCGCCTCGTCGTTGGCGTCGGCAATCGAGCCGGGCCGCAGGCCGTCGCCGATTGAAAATGAAACGTCGTAAGCGGCCATGATGTCACAGATGTCGTCCCAGTGGGTGTAGAGGAAACTTTCCTGGTGATGCGCAAGGCACCATTTGGCCATGATGCTGCCGCCGCGGCTGACGATGCCGGTCATGCGATTCGCCGTGAGCGGGATGAAGCGCAGCAGCACGCCGGCGTGGACGGTGAAGTAATCCACGCCCTGCTCCGCCTGTTCGATGAGCGTGTCGCGGTAAATCTCCCAAGTGAGTTCCTCGGCCTTGCCGCCGACTTTTTCGAGCGCCTGATAAATCGGCACGGTGCCGATGGGCACGGGCGAGTTGCGGAGAATCCATTCGCGTGTGGCGTGGATGTTCTTGCCGGTGGAGAGGTCCATGACGGTGTCCGCGCCCCACTTGGTGGCCCACCGCATCTTCTCGACTTCCTCCTCGATGCTGGACGCGACGGCGCTGTTGCCGATGTTGGCGTTGATTTTCACGAGGAAGTTGCGCCCGATGATCATCGGTTCGAGCTCGGGATGATTGACGTTGGCCGGAATGATGGCGCGTCCGGCGGCGACTTCGGCGCGGACAAATTCGGGCGTGATCTCCTTCGGGATGCGCTGCGGAAAACGGCGGAAGACGCTGGGCGAATATTCGCTGCCCGGGAGCTGGCTAGAACCGGCGTGCTGCTTGTCGAGGTCGTTGCGGATATTGTCCTTGGCCATGTCGGCCATCTTGGCGCGGCCCATGTTCTCGCGGATGGCGATGAATTCCATCTCCGGCGTGATGATGCCCTGCTTGGCATACCAAAGCTGCGTAACGGGATGGCCCTTGCTGGCGCGGAGCGGCTTGCGGCGCTGACCCAGCAGTCCAGGAAATTCCACGAGCCGGTTCTTCTCGGCCTTGCTGGCGAACTCGGCATGCTTGCCCGAGAGATAGCCGTTGTCCATCGGCTTCACCTCGCGACCGTCGTTTTCCTCCACATCGCCGCGCTTCAAAATCCAATCGCGGCGCAACGCAGGCAAACCTTCGTCTGACTTGCCGTTAAAATTCGGATCACCCCACGGGCCGCTGCAATCATAGACGCGCACGGGAGCGTTTGCCTCGACAGCTCCAGTGTAGGATTTGGTCGGCGCGAGTTCGATTTCGCGCATCGGCACGCGGACATCGGCGTGGGTCTTGCCCGGCACGAAAACTTTTTTACTGTTGGGCAGTTGCTCGCTGCTGTGCGGTTCGAACGATTCTTTGGTCGCGATCATAAATTTGGTCTTTCGTTGGGAACCCGTCGGGAATGCTTTTTGAAGGTTGGCCACATGGCCGGCACGCAGTGCCTTCCTACGCCAGCATTACCTGGATCAGGTTCTTGGGTCTCCGACGTTCCGCGCCGAACTCTCAGCCTTCGTCGTCCCCGTGGACGGCCGGTTGGCTCCCCGAACATTGTCCAAAGTAGGGTGGTTTGGCGGGAAGGTCAAGCGGGTGGCGGTTTGATTTTCGGAAAAGTTACGAACCGAAGCTGGCCAAAGCAGCCCGGCTTGTAGTATTTCTTTCGGCGACCACCGGTCAAATTCCATGGCGAGTCAAAATAATCCGACGAATCACAAGAACGGTGATTTGGTCCACGATGCCGCGACGCAGGAGACATCCGCGGTGTTGCAGCGGTTCCGGACTTCGCCGGCGGGTTTGAGCGAGGAAGAGGCGGTGAAGCGGCTGGAGGAATACGGTCCGAACGAAGTCGCGCAGGAACGGAGGCACGAGTGGCTGCACCGGCTCTGGGTCGCCGTCCGCAACCCGCTGGTGATTTTGCTGATGGCTCTCGCGGCCGCCTCGTTCGCAAGTTATTTCCATGACAAACCGGGAGAGCGGGATATTTCTGAATTTTACGCAGGCGTGGTGATGCTGGCGATGGTCGCGCTGGGCGTGTCGCTGCGCCTCGTGCAGGAGACCCGCGCCGGCAACGCGGCGGCGAAACTCAAGGCGATGATCAAAGTCACCGCCTCCGTGGTGCGCGACGGCCAACAAAAGGAAATCCCGCTGCAACAACTCGTTCCCGGCGACGTGGTGAAATTGTCCGCCGGCGACATGATTCCCGGTGACGTGCGGCTGATTGCGGCAAAGGACCTGTTCATCATCCAAGCCACGCTCACCGGCGAATCGCTGCCGGTGGAAAAATCCGACACCCGCGACGCCCGGGCCAATGTCTCGTCCATCGAACACACGAACATTTGCTTCCTCGGCACCAGCGTGGAAAGCGGCGCGGCCACGGCCGTCATCATCGCGACCGGCGCGCAGACCTATTTCGGCAAGATGGCCAGCAGCCTCGCCGGCCAGCAAACCGAGACGGCCTTTGACAAGGGCGTGAAGAAATTCGTCTGGCTCATGCTCTCGTTCATGCTGGTGATGGTGCCGATGGTT
>Ga0265338_10011542_pt1 | contig 10186 bp, 11 predicted proteins | sample 42126metaG_FD_193579 | JGI IMG/M metagenome (GOLD analysis project Ga0265338, IMG submission 193579) | Rhizosphere microbial communities from Carex aquatilis grown in University of Washington, Seatle, WA, United States - 4-21-26 metaG | ecosystem: Host-associated > Plants > Roots > Rhizosphere... | reverse complement strand
CGCAGGCGGGCCTGATCGTGACGCCGCGAGCGTGCGGAATTTGCGGCGCCTCGCACCTGACCTGTGCGGCCTGGGCACTGGATACTGCCTGGCAGACCGAGGTGCCCCGCAACGCCATCTTGGCGCGTAATCTTGGTCAGATCGCCGAATCGCTCCAGAGCCTGGCCCGGCATCACTACGGGCTGTTCATGATCGACTACACCAACAAGAAATATGCCCGGTCGCAATTCTATGCCGAGGCCGTGCGGCGTTGGGCACCGTTCAGCGGAACCAACTACGAAGTCGGTATCAAGGTTTCCGGCCGGCCGGTCGAGATATACGCGCTGTTCGGCGGGCAGTGGCCGCATTCAAGCTTCATGGTGCCAGGCGGCGTGATGTGTGCGCCAACACTAACGGACGTGACCCGCGCCTGGTCGATCCTCGAACATGTCCGCCGCACTTGGATCGAGCCAATGTGGCTTGGTTGCGCGATGGAGCGCTACGAGGCGATTCGCAGCTACGACGATTTCCTGGCGTGGCTTGACGAAAAGCCGGAACATGCCAATTCCGATCTCGGCCTGTTCTGGCGCATGAGTCAGGATATCGGGCTCGACCGTTACGGCCATGGCCACGGGCGGTACCTCAGTTGGGGGTACCTGCCGCATGAGGACAAGTACAACCGGCCGACAATCGATGGGCGGGCCAGTGCGGTAATCCGCAGGGGTGGCTTTTATGATGCGACAACGGATACGCATGCTGCGATCGATCAGGCGTCGGCCCGCGAGGATACCTCGCACGCGTGGTACGATGAGAGCGGCGCGGTGCATCCCTTCGACCGCCTGACGACGCCGAGCCATAACAACGCCGCGGATTTCGCAGGCCGGTATTCGTGGTCCACTGCCGTGCTGCATGCCGAGCACGGGCGGCTTGAGACCGGTCCGCTTGCCCGGCAGTTGGTCGCCGGCGGGCCGCATGGCGAGGCATGGCAGTACAGCGACCATCTGGTGCTCGAGATGTACCGCAAACTTGGTGGAGCGAGTGTCATGCTCCGCCAATTCGCGCGGATGCATGAACTGGTCGGCCTGTATCGTGAGGCAGAGCGCGCGCTGCGGGAATTCCGGCTCAACGATCCCTGGTACATCAAGCCGATCGAACGCGACGGCCGCGGCTGGGGTGCGACCGAGGCCGCCCGCGGTGCGCTGTGCCATTGGATCGACGTCGCGGGCGGTAAGATTCGCAACTATCAGATCGTCGCACCGACCACCTGGAACGTGGGCCCGCGCGACGCCGCCGGCATACGGGGGCCGATCGAGGAAGCGTTGGTTGGAACGCCGATCGCGGATGTGCATGACCCGATCGAGGTCGGTCATGTTTGCCGATCTTTCGATTCATGTCTTGTTTGCACGGTACATGCCCATGATGGACGCACCGGCGAAGAACTCGCGCGCTTCCGTACTGCGTGAAACACCATGGCAGCGGAGTTGCGGGTGACCAGCGAAGAGCAAGCCGAGACGCTGCGCAGGATTGCAGAGATGCTGGAGTCCGGGCTGCAGACGCAGCTGGAACCGTTTCCCGAGACAGAGAAAGAGTTCGCTGAAGTTGTCAGCGAAATTCGCGCACTTGAGCCGGGTGACCTGAAGGGCAAGCTGGTCATCGGCGGCTTTCTCGACCGCCCCTACGGACCCGATAAATTGCGCTGCATGGAATGCATCAACTTCCTGGTGAATCGCAAATGGTGCGACCTGCCGGAACTGGCGCTGCCGGTTGAGCCCGACTGGTATTGCCGCCTGTGGCGGATCTGAGCGCGCCGGGCGGACGGCCGCGCGATGATCGTGGTGGTCGGATGCGGCAATCCCACGCGATGCGATGATGGCGTCGGACCCGAGATCGTGCGGCGATTGCGGGCTCGCGCGGCCGAGGGATGCGATCCGTATCTACGCTCGGCCGATCTGCGCTTGATCGATGCCGGAACCGACGGCATGGCGGCCATGTTCGCGGCCCGTGGCTGCCATTCGCTGATCATCGTCGATGCCTGCCGAACCGGGGCGCCGCCAGGGGCGGTGTTCGAAGTGCCCGGCACAGAGCTCGAGCAAGGCTATACGCCGGCGTTCAATCTGCACGACTTCCGCTGGGACCACGCGCTGCATGCAGGACACCAGATTTTCCGTGAGGCGTTCCCGTCGGATGTGGTCGTGCTGCTGATCGAGGCGGAAAGCGTCGTGTTTGGTGATGATCTTTCGGTCCCGGTGACCCGGGCTGCGACGATCGTTGTTGACCGCATAACGGAACTGGTGCGGGTGCGATTGGACGATGCGAGCCAGCGATGTTAGTGTTGCGGCACTTCGGTCCGATGGCATTACTGGCGAAGCGAAGCAATCGTCTTCGGTCGATCGTTTGTTATCTCGTGGGGGATTGCTTCGCTTCGCTAGCAAGAAACAAAGCACTCCCCCTCCCTCAAGGGGAGGGGGAGTGCCTTACCTCCCTGTCGACCCAACTGTTTCATCCAGGCAGGTCGGCCGCCAGACCGGTGGTCAACTCGCAATGACAACCACTCCACAGCGTCAACCGTTAGAGAGGGATGCACGGTGATCAGCGATCGGTTCGCAGATGAGGTGCGCGCGGCACTGACCGCGGCCGATGACGAGAGCGCCTCCGCCAGCGAACGCGCGGAAATGCTGATGGAAATCGCCATGGGATTGCAGCAGCGACCCAAATCGCCGGAACAGCTTCGCTCAGCAGTGCGGTTGTACGACCGGGCGCTGGCGATCTGTCCGGAGGATGCACGCCTGCTATGGGCGCGCATCTCCGCCCGTAAAGGCACGGCGCTGCAAGCCATCCCGGAGCAAGGCACTGCGGCGCTAGAGCATGCCCGCGAGGCATTTGAGGCAGCGCTACCAGTCCTGACGGAATTCGGCCGTCCGGAAGAATGCGCGGAAGCGGACATGAATCTTGGCGTCGTCGTGCATGCGCTTGCGGGCGCTGGCAGTGCCCGAATCACCGACGCAATTGCTGCCTATCAGCGTGCCCTGCGGGTTTTCGACCGGACGCGCCATAAACGGGAATACGCGATCCTGCAGAACAACCTGGCGACGGCTTTTCTGTCGATGCCATTCTCCGATGAGCGCAGCAACATCCGTGAGGCCCTCGCGGTCCAGGCGTTCGAGGATGGATTGAAGGCCGTCAACCTGATCGACGATCCGGCGGAATACGCGATGCTGCAAAACAATCTCGGCAATGCGCTGCAATATGCCTCGTCCAGCCAACCAGTTGAGAACAACCTGCGCGCACTCGATGCGTACTGCGAGGCGTTGAAGGTTCGAACGCGCGATACGGCGCCGGTGGAATACGCCAACACCATCGCCAATCGGGCAAACTGCCTGTGGAATCTGCCGGACGATCCGGAACAGCCGGAGCGCGGCAACCGTGCAAATTTGGCGCAGGCGCAGGCGGACTACAGCGAGGCTCGCGCGATCTTCCTGGCGCATGGCGAGACTGACAAGGCAGATCTTGTCGCCGACGCGATCGACCAGATCGGACGCGAGATTCTGGCCTTTCAAGAAGCGGATGATCCGGCTCTGCACATCACGCGCGATGCATCCGGGCCAACCAGAGCGCAGCGTCGGAGTTAGCCCGTTGGAACATGAACCGCCGATCGGTGGCGAGACGACCGACCTGACTGCTACGCCGCGTCACGACCTTGGCGAATTGCTCAGCGACATAGCGCAACTCGAGGCGATCTTCGGCACCTGGGACACGACGGCGCGGGCTGCGGTGGAGGCATATCGCCGCGCGATCGAGGCGATCAACGGCGAGGCCATGCGCCGTCTGGTGCGCGCGTTGAAGGCCGAGCCCGCCGCGTTCGCCGCGATGAAGCAAGCGGCCGGCGACGAGATTGTGTATGCCGTGCTGCGCCACCACAACATCGTCAAGGCCAGCTTCAGCGAACGTGTGGAAGCCGCACTGGCAGACATACGGCCAATGCTCGCCGCGCACGGCGGCGACGTCGAATTGGTGGAGGTGAACCCCCCCGCCATCGCCGTGCGGTTTCTCGGCGCCTGTGATGGTTGCGCGGCGTCAGCGCTCACCTTCCATGCCGGTGTCAAACAGGCGGTGCAGACGGCGTGCCCGGAGATCACCGAAATCCGGCACGTGAAGGGAGCCGGCGGCGGCAATGGCGGCGCACGCTTTGTCAGTCCGTTCGCCCCGGGGAAAGACCGCGTTGGGCTTGCGAAATAGATGCGCGTCTCGCTCGGCCAGGCGCGACCGCGCGGGAGCTCCGATGCGGAGGATGGCAGTAACGGCGCGCCTCGCCCGTTGCTGATTGCGTCAGGGGCGCGGATCGTCCTGGGGGGTGAACTTGGAGCGGATGGGCTTGCCGGGGAGATTGTACCCGGACCGGCAACGATGTTCGCGCCGCGCGGTGCCTGTCTTGCGTCCCCGCACGGGCCGCTGTTCGTCTGCGACACCGGGCACCATAGATTGCTCATCTGGCGCCGCACTCCCGGCGCGGATAGCACGCCGGCCGACCTGCTGATCGGGCAGCCGGATTTCTCCCGGGAAGGCCGCAACGCCAAGGGCGAGATCGGACCAGCAACGCTCAACGTTCCTACCGGAGTCGCCGCGGCCGACGGCGTGCTTGCGGTGGCTGACGCGTGGAACCATCGTGTATTGCTCTGGTTCGGCTATCCGGACGTTAGCAACCGGCCGGCTGATGTCGTGCTCGGCCAGGCTGATTTCGGTGGCGGGTGGGCCAATCGCGGGGCGGCCGCGCCAAGCGCCAGCACACTCAACTGGTGCTACGGAGTCACATTTGCGGCCGGCTGCCTGCTGGTTGCCGATACCGGCAACCGCCGGGTGCTGGTGTGGGATCACATTCCAACGACCAATGGTGCGCCGGCGGATCTGGTGATGGGCCAGCCGGACTTCACAACTCGCGATGAAGACGCCGGCTTGCCGGCAGGGCCGCTCGGGATGTGCTGGCCACACAGCGTCGCGGTCTGGCGAGGCGCAGTGTTCGTCGCCGACGCAGGCAACAATCGTGTCATGGCCTGGAAGAGCATGCCAGGATCGAACGGTTCGGTGTGCGACTTCGTTCTGGGCCAACCTGACAGCGCGGGCGTTGACCATAACCGCGCCGCCGCTGATCCGACGGACGACGCGATGAGCATGCCGTATGGGCTTGCCGTCCAGCGCGATCGGCTGATTGTCGCCGATACGGCGAATTCGCGAATTCTTGGCTTTGATCGCGATGCACTGATGACCGGGGCAAAGGCGTCGCGGCTGGCTGGCCAGCGCGCGTTCACCGAGAGAGGCGACAACCGGTGGGGACGGCCGGTGCGCGACAGCGTGTGCTGGCCGTACGGTGTCGCGGCGTGCGACGAAATGCTGCTCGTCGCGGATAGCGGCAATAGCCGAGTGCTGCTGTGGGATGCGGCAGCATGACGCCGTGGGTGAAGGCTGACCGCTTTCCTCACCCGAGGTCCGGTGCGACTATCTGGTCGCCCGCCTGGGACACCGGATGTTGTAGACTGGGTTTCCTGCACTGCTGCCGAATTGGCGCCCAGTCGCTTAAACAGAGGGGGTCATGGCTCGCCGGGCAGCGATAGGCGCGAGCGGCCTCGACTTGAAACCACGGCCGGACGTATTCTGACCGCTGGTTAAGGAGATTGTAGATGGCGACGCTGGCTGTATCTCGAGAGGATGCGGTCCCGGAGGCACTGCAACGATCGATCGCCGATTTGCTGCGCCAACAGCTTGAGCCCACCGGGGCCTCCGATATCGCGATTTATCCGGACTCCGACTACGACGGCAATCCGGTCGTGCTGGTGCAGGTCAAGCACCGCCTGGTTGACCGACCGATCGAGGTGAAGGAGTTGATTGAAGCTGAACGTGCTGCTCGCGACCTCGCCTGGCAGCAGGGCGAGCGGCGTTTCGTGCTGATCGACCATGTTTGGGATGAGAGGCAGAAGGTCGCCGGCGCCCGGTGATCGACGATCTGATCGCGCTCGCGAACCGGTTGGCCAGCGCCAGTCCGAACAAGCCTCGGCAGGCGGACCTGCGGCGCGCGGTGAGCACCGCCTACTATGCCCTGTTCCATGCGATGGCGAAGAATGTCGCGGACACCATGGCCGGCGCGGTCAAAGGGAACCGATCGGAACAGGCCTGGGCGCAAGCCTATCGCGGGCTGCAGCATGGCGATGCCAGGGCGGCGTGCGAGGCGATCAGAAATCAGAACGTGTCGCAAAAGATCAAGGATTGCGCCGACGCATTCGTGGTATTGCAGTCAGCGCGACACGCCGCTGACTACGATCCGCTGCATCGCCTGACCCGGGCGGAGGCAGTTCTGGCTGCTCAGAGCGCCAAGGATGCGATCGGCAAGCTTCGTTCTGCCACTACGAAGGATCGGCGAGCGTTTGCGGTTCTGGTCCTGGTCAGGAAGCGCAACCACGGTTGACGTCATGTCACCGCACCAGCAGGTCGTAGCTTCGCTCCCACCGAGGGACGAAAGCGCCGTCCTGCGCTGAATCCGTCCGACTGGTATCGGCGGGCGGATTTGAGCCACCGACCAAGGGATTATGATTCCGCCGCAACATCAGCTAGTGCCAAGCACGTTTGACAGAATTGCGCGTCGGCAGGCCTATTGCAGTTCCAATAGGTTGCGCGGACTCTATCAAACGTAGACCGCTGGAATCTTCCCTTCGCGAGATCGGTCAGCTAGCCCCCCCTTCTCGGCGTCCAACGCTTTTCGCCCACCTCACGGCAAGTCAGTGTTCCCTCGACCGCCTGACAGTCGCCAAAAATTCTGCTCAGCTTTACTTCACCAACCGCGGACGGTCCTTGTGGCGCGGTTCTGCCGTTGCCAGTGTTCACGGTATGCGTAGCGACAACGGCCGCCGCCAGCACCGAGATTACCAATCGGGACCGCCCAGCGAATTTCCCGGAACTCGCCTATAGCCAGCCTCTCTCCTGGAAAGGCTCCAAATTTGTCCCCGGCGGAGCAAACCATCCGCCGGTGCGGTATCGGGCGCCAAGCCTCATTGCCAGTTCCTTGTTGCCGAATGGGATATTGAGCCGTGTCCCGGTATCGGCGCTGGAAGCCCGCTGAGCATCCCCGACGGCGGCGGCAACGCGTGTCGATTTCCCCCGACGACTGCCATGTTTCGCCGGACCGAGCGCACCCTTGCGTTGCTCACCCCGTCCCGCTGGCTTTCCGACCGCGTACCGGGATGCATTGACCTTTGTCTCCTGCTTCGCGGAGCGGCGGCGCACCGGTGCTGCCACCCCAGGCACAACGGTCGACCGCACTGTCGCCGACCGGGTTGCCCCTCGGCGTCGCGGGGCATTCGACTGGCCATTTTCGTCCGAAGCTGTCGATCTCCGGCCTGTTCGCTGTCTATTCTTGGTCCCATCCCGCTCCGTTGGACCAAGCCGCGCCGCGATTGCCGGCAGCGAGGCACCGCCCGCAATAGTACCGTCCCGGAGCCGGCCGATGATCCGCGAGGCCTGCCCACAGACGGCGTCGATCGCCTCCTCCGCGCGGCGCCGGCCTAACAACACTTCGTCCAGCAGAAATTCCAACTTCGCCGTTACCGCGGGATCGACCAGTGCCTGATCAGCGTTCCCCAGGACATCGAACAACACGAGGCCGCGCTCTGTCGGCACAATATGCTTGCCACTCGCTGTCAGCAGCTCCTGTCGTTTGAGACCCTGGATGATCTCGGCCCGCGTGGCCGGGGTGCCGATCCCCTTCGCTTCCTTCAGCCGCTCGCGGTGCTCGGAGTTCGCGACGAAGCGCCAGGCGTTCGCCATCGCCTCGATCAGCGTCCCCTCATTATAACGAGGTGGCGGCTTGGTCTCTTTCGTTTCCACCTTCGGCTCGTTCAGCGCGACGTTCTCCCCGTCCCGAAGGGGCGGCAGCGTCTGGCGGTCTTCCTTGTCCTCGCCGTCACGACAGTCGCCCTCGTCTTCCTCGCCGAATGCGGCCCGCCAGCCAATCTCGATCGGTTGTCGCCCCGCGGCACGGAATGCGTGGCCGTGCACGTCGAGTAGTACGGTCGTCTGGCGGTAGCGAAAATCCGGCATCAGCGCGGCCAGGTAAGAACGAGTGATGACCATGAACAATCGACGCTCGTCGCCCGACAGACGCGGCCAGATCGTGCGTAGGTCGCCCACCGTGTTCACGTTTGGGATGATGGCATGATGGGACACGCCCTCGAGTCCCTTGTCCCAAAAGTGTCCGGCTTTGCCTCGTCGGATGATCGGCTGCGGCGGCATCGTCAGCGAGCCGAACAGCTTCCCGCCGGTTAGCGCCGCGACGATCTTTGGCACGTCAGGAATCAGGCTCTCGGGCAAATAGCGCGACTCGGCCCTGGGGTAGGTGATGACCTTCTTGCCCTCGCCGTCGTACAGTTCCTGCGCGACATCAAGCGTCCTGGCGGCGGACCAGCCGAAGCGCGAGCCGCAGAGCTTCTGGAGGGTGGGCAGGTCGTGCAGCCGTGGCGGTGCCTGGCGCTTCTCCTCCACCTTGACGGAGAGCGGGCCGGTGAAGCCATCGGCACGAGCCGCGATCAACACTGCGTCCTCGTGTTTGAGGATTTTCTCCGCTGGGGCGTGCCGCATAAGGAAGGTGCCGCCCGCGGCGAGCGCAATCGCCACAACTTCGAAGTAGGTCTGCGGGCGGAACGCGCGAATCTCCAGCTCACGCCGGCAGACAATCGCCAGGGTCGGCGTCTTCACACGGCCAACGCCGATGACCGCGCGCTGACCTTGGCCCAGCAGGACGGTGGCTGTGCGAGTGAGGGATAGGTTGTAAATCTGATCGGACTGTTGTCGCGCCACCGCCGCTGCATAGAGATGCTTGTAGTCTGCGTTCGGTTTCGCTTTGGCGAAGGCGTCGCGTATGGTCTTCGGGTCTTGGGCGGTGAACATGACCCGCATGACCTCGCCATGGAAGCGGCAGTGCTCGAGGATCTCCTGGCCGATCAACTGCCCCTCGCGGTCGCAGTCCGTCGCAAGCCAGACACGGCCTGCCGACCGGAGGGCGGTCTTGATTGCCTTCAGCTTGCTGGCCTTGTTCCCACCGGTTGCGGGCTTGGTCCCAAAGAGACCTTCCGGACGCAGCAGGATCGGCGACCAGCGCTTCCAATCGGGGTTCACATCCTCCGGCTCAAGCAGCGCGATCAGATGTCCCTCGGCCGGCAGGATCGCGCCGTAGCGGCTTCCGACCGCGGCACGAACGTCCCTTGCCTGACTGCTCTTTTCGGTGATGACGATGTCGGTGGACATGAGGCGGTATCTTGTTCAGCCGTGAGGATGCGGGGGCGAATCCGAACGACAGGAACTGTGCGGCCTGCCGGTAGTAAGGTTCAAGCTGTAAGTCGCGATCGGCGTGGCCCGGTGGCGCCGCTGATCTGGCGCGCTTTGGCGACGCGCACCGCTTGACCTGAGTCTACCGCGCAATAAGGACCGGGCATGACCAACGATCGCTGCGGCACCGTCGTGTTTGACCTGGGGAATAACGCGGATCGCAGGCAAGACCGCAGGCTCTGCCCCAACATCACCGAATGATCGGCTATGTCTTCAGACGTCTCTCAGCGATTGGTACTTTGGCTTTTGGATCACGTTGCTCATGTTTCTCATCATCCGACTGATCCCCAGCGACCCTGCTGTCGTCTTGCCTGGCACCACCGTCGGCGGCCCGCCGCTGGTTGAGCAATTGCATGGGTACGGATTCGATATTGCGCGAGTCGATCAGGCCAAGCCACGTTCCTCATAGACTTCGGTCGCAATGCGTGCCGCGGTCATGGAAGCCGGCCAGCCCGCATAGAAAGCGAGATGGGTTATGATCTCACCGATCTCCTCCTTCGTCACGCCATTGTCGAGCGCCCGAGCGAGGTGACCGCGCAATTGCTCTGGCCGATAGGTCGCAATGAGTGTCGCCACCACGACCATGCTGCGGTCGCGCTTGCTGAGTCCCGGCCGCTCCCAGATGTCACCATAGATAACCTGCTCCGAGAGTTCGATCATCTTCGGGACAGTGCGGCGAACGCGCTCGCGCGCAGGTACGGGTTGGTCGGCCACGATGATATCCTCCGGTTCGGGTCACAATCCTACGGTGTTGTCGGCGGCGGGGTCGGGTCCGCGAATCCGACGATGCCGACGGGTGGCGTGCGGCTTGGCCGGCGGGTTCGCGGTCGCCGAGCGTATG
>Ga0265338_10011541_pt1 | contig 10187 bp, 8 predicted proteins | sample 42126metaG_FD_193579 | JGI IMG/M metagenome (GOLD analysis project Ga0265338, IMG submission 193579) | Rhizosphere microbial communities from Carex aquatilis grown in University of Washington, Seatle, WA, United States - 4-21-26 metaG | ecosystem: Host-associated > Plants > Roots > Rhizosphere >... | reverse complement strand
TCGGGCAGGCCGGTATCCGTAGCGATCTGCGAGAACACCTGCAACAGGCCGGTGACGGTGCCGGTCAGGCCCAGCAGCGGCCCGGCCGCATAGATGACGTCCAGATACGGGATGCCGCGCTCCATCCGGTTTATTTCCAGCCGGGCAAAAGCTCTCACCGCATCCTCGTCGTGCCGGTGCTCCTCGGCGAACTCGAGGATCCGCGCCAGCACCGAATGCCGGCCGCCGGAATACGGCTTGTTCTGGATGATCGCGTCGACCAGGTCCTGCGGCATCACCACGTTGGTGCGCAGCGCATAGGTCCGCTCGCAGACGATGTAGACCATCGCGAAGGAGCAGATGCCCAAAGGATAAATGAGCAATCCCGCCCCTTTGAGAATCTCAATCATGGCGAAGTCTGGATGCATCAGCATGGTAGGAGGGTCCTTAATAGACGCCCAACGCGGGAAAAGGATTCAATTATTTTGCCGGCCGGGCGGCGCAACGGTCAGATTGCCAGATATGGCAGGGTGGCGGCAACCTTTCTGACATCCGACACCCCTTCGAGCAACTCGCCAATGGCGTCCCAACGCCCGTTGACCAACGCGTCCCGCGCGCTGTCGCGCAATGTGGCGGAAATCGTGCGCCCGTCAAAGCGAACCTTGCCCTGGCGCACGTCGATGGCGACCTCCAGCGACGAATCCGCCTCCACGGCGGCGGCGAGCGCCTGCAGGTCGCTCCGCGAGGCGCTCAGGCAGGGAATGCCCAGCGTCGTGCAGTTGCCGAAGAAGATCTCGGCGTAACTCTCGGCGATGATGGCCTGGAATCCATGCTTCTGGATGGCCTGGGGGGCATGTTCACGCGAGCTGCCGCAGCCGAAGTTGGCTCCGGACAACAGGATCGCGGCCCCGCGGAACCGCGGATCATTGAGCGGATGCGGCCGGTCGCTGCCGTCGGGATTCTTGCGGACGTCGTAAAAGAGGTATTGGCCCAAACCATCAAAGGTGACGCATTTCATGAAACGCGCCGGGATGATGCGATCGGTGTCGATATCATTGCCGGGTACGCAGACCGCGCGCCCTGCCACAGAGGTGATTTTTTCGAGTGCCATGATGAAAAAAGGTGACCGCTGATCTTCGCCATTGGGCGCTGATTGGGGCCCTGATTAGCGACGATCAGCGCGGATTAGCGGTTCAGGTTGAAAACCTCGCGGGCGTCGGCCACGCGGCCGGTGACGGCCGCCGCGGCGACCATCAGCGGGCTCATGAGAATGGTCCGTCCGGTCGGGCTGCCCTGCCGCCCCTTGAAGTTGCGGTTCGAGGAGCTGGCACACAACTGGTCGCCCACCAGCTTGTCGGGATTCATCGCCAGGCACATGGAGCAGCCAGCCTCGCGCCACTCGAAACCGGCGTCCCGGAACACCTGGTCGATGCCCAGTTCGGCGCACAACCGGCCGACTCCCTGCGAGCCGGGCACGGCAATGGCCTTGACGCCGGCGGCGACACGCCGGCCTTTCAGATACTTTGCCACCTCCTGGAAATCCGTGAGGCGGCCGTTGGTGCAGGAACCGACAAAAGCGACGTCGATCGGCGTCCCCTTGATGGGCGCGCCGGGCTTCAGCTTCATGTACGCCAGGGCCTCCTCGAAGGACGCTTTCGCATCCGCGGCCGTCACCCGGGCCGGATCGGGAATGGTCTCGTTGATGGCGACACCCTGCCCCGGATTGATGCCCCAGGTCACGGTCGGCGGCACATCCTCGCCCCGCAGCCGGACCACGTCGTCGTAGGTACAGCCGGGATCGCTCGCCACCGCCTTCCACCGCGCGACGGCCGCCTCCCAGGCGGCACCCTTGGGCACGTAGGGCCGGCCCTCGAGGTAGGCGAAGGTGGTCGCGTCGGGATTGACATAGCCGGCCCGGGCGCCGCCCTCAATCGACATGTTGCACACGGTCATGCGCTCCTCCATCGAGAAGCGGTCGAACACCTCGCCGCCGTATTCGTAGGCGAAGCCGGTGCCGCCGTTGACGCCGAGGGTGCGGATGATGTGGAGGATGACGTCCTTGGCGTAAACGCCGGGCGACAGGCGGCCGGAGACTTCAATCCGACGCACCTTCAACCGGCCGATGGCCATGGTCTGCGTCGCCAGGACGTCGCGGATCTGCGTGGTGCCGATGCCGAAGGCGATCGCCCCGAAGGCGCCGTGGGTGCTCGTGTGCGAGTCGCCGCAGGCGATGGTGGTGCCGGGCTGGGTGATTCCCTGTTCGGGTCCCACCACGTGCACGATGCCCTGCCGCCCGCTCGCCCGGTCAAAGAAGGTCACCCCGAATTCGCGGCAGCTCTCGCGCAAGGCATCCATCATCGCCTGGGCCAGCGGATCCGCGTACGGCTCGCTGACCTGGTCGGTCGGCACGATGTGGTCGACCGTGGCGAACGTGCGGTGGGGCATAAGGACCGTGAGCTTGAGATCGCGGAGCATGCCGAAGGCCTGGGGGCTGGTCACCTCGTGGATGAGGTGGGTGCCGATGAGCAGCTGGGTCTGGCCGTTGGCCAGGGTGCGCACGGAATGCGCCTCCCAGACCTTCTGGAAAAGGGATTTGGGCATGGGGAGTCAGAAGTTCAGGAAAACCGGCGCGCCGTCAACGACACTTCGCGGGAGGCGTCGGCCGGCGGGGCGCGCGGGGATGCGGTGCGATGGCAGCAACGATGTTCATGGTTGGCGGGCGGCCGGGACGGTCGCCCGCGACGTCCCCCCGATCATAGCATCGGCTTGCCATGCCTGGAAGTACTTGTTTTGTCATGTTTGATGCCCAGAGAGTATCAATTCGACTTTGCCCTCCGCCATCTCGTCTATTTCCGCGAGGTGGCCCGTCGGCTGCATTTTCGCCGCGCGGCCGAGGCCCTGGCGGTGGCCCAGCCAGCGCTGAGCCGCCAGATCGCCCAACTGGAGGCCGTGCTGGGCACGCCGCTGTTTGTCCGTTCCCACCGCCGCGTGGAACTGACCGCCGCCGGCCAGGCGCTCGCCGAGCGCGTGGAGCCGCTCCTGCGCAGCCTGGCCGCCGTGCCGGCCGAACTGCGCGCGGTGGCGGAGGGCCGGACGGGCCGGGTCCAGATCGCCTTCACCGGACTGGCGATGGCCACCGTGCTCCCGGGCATCCTCCGCGAGTTTCAACGGCGGTTCCCGGGCATCCGGGTGGAACTCAACGAATCGCCGACCGCGGCGCAACTGACGGCGCTGCAGGGCGGCGCGCTGGACTGCGGCTTTTTCCATCCCGATGCCCCCACCCCCGGACTCACCACGCGCCTGCTGCTCCGCGAAAAGAACGGAGTGGTCTTGCCGGCGGACCATCCGCTCGCGGGACGCGCGTCACTCCATCTGCGCGAACTGGCCGCCACGCCGTTCGTGCTGTTTCCCCGGGCGCACAATCCGGGTTTCTACGACCGGGTGCTCGCCGCGTTTGCGCAGGCCGGCGTGGCGCCGGTGATCGCCGAAGAAGTCTGGCCGCGCGCGAACGGCATCGGCCTCGTCCGCGCCGGTCTGGGCGCCACCTTCATGTGTCCGTCCGAAGCGCGGCTGCTCCCGCCCGATACGGCCTTCCGTCCGCTGGCCGGCCCGGCGCCGGAAAGCCATCTCGTCGTCGGCTGGAGGCAGCCTCCGGATCCGCCTCCCCCGCTGGCCGCGTTCCTGACCATCGCCGCCGCGGCGCCCCTGGCCGGAAAAGCACTCGCCCGCCGGCGGTCAACCGGGCAACGCCGCCATGCTCACGTGGCCGGATCGCGCCGGGCGGCCGGCGGCCAGTCACAGCCTTTCAACTCGGGCGGCAGCTGGGTTGGCTCGACGGGATAGAAGAGGCTTTTGTCAAACTGCTCCGGGGAGTCGAACTCGGCGTCGGGGGCGCCGACGATCAACCAGAGGGTCTCGGCCGGCGTGTCGTTGAAGATCTGCCGCAACAGCCGGGGCCCCACCAGGACGCCGCCGTAGCGCGGCACGGTCAGGGTTTCGTCGCCGATCCGGATCCGGCCGGTGCCTTCCAGGACGAAATAGAATTCCTCCGCCCGGACATGCCGGTGGAGCGTGTTGGCGCTCGTGGGCGGGAGGCGCCACAGCCGCGCCCCCAGGATCTGGCTGCCCGTCCGCTCCAGGAAGTCCGCGTTGGGGATGCCCATGAGATTCGACGGCCTCCACGCGAGGTCGGCGGGTGTGATCAGGCGATAACCGTCGATGGCCTTCATGGTCGCGCCGAACTGGTAGCCGGGTCCGCCGGATTCGCAACCGGGCGGGGGAGCTCTGACGGCCTCGGCAGGTACCGGCGAATGAACTCATAGCCCATCAGATCGGACTCTGCGAAGCCGGACTCGTCGGCCGCGGTCATCGAGATATCCACCGGCTGCCGACCGGCGCTCAAACTCATTCCTCCGGTCCAACGGTCGACCAACGAATAGCCCGGGGCGCCACCGATATCGGCGGATCGTTCAATCGAAATCTCCCGTGGATACTGCCCGAAGCCGTGGAATTGATGCATGAGGAATCCATCCAGCGAGGCGGCCAGTCGGGCCGCCCTACCTTGGTCCCCGATCGCGGCAGAGACGTCGGACTTCAGGGCCTGTTCCAGCATGTTGCCGGCCTCGGGAAACGCGGGGATCGCAATGATCGTCTTGTTTCTTTCCGGGTGCGACACCCGCGCGAGTCCGAGCTGGATGCCCTGGTACTCCGCCATGCGCTCGGTGACGATCCTGGCGACCGCATCGATCTCTTGGTCCGTCAGGCCGGCAAATGGGCCAAGTTTATCCAGCTCGAATTGCGTTTCCTGAAGGCACGACGCAGTGGCGGGAATGCTCGCGGGATACATCTTGGGTGCGGTCGCGACGACGGCCGAGTTTCCAGGTCCCCGGACGCGGGACAACGTCGCGCCGGCGGGGTCCGCGGTCACCGCCCCGGTTGAAACCGGGGCCGCCGCAGGCGCCGCCCGCCGGCAATCGCGTGCGAGGTACAGTCCGCCGGCCGCCAGCAACAGCGCGAGAACGCTGGCCAGCCCCACGGCGTTTTTCGCGGATTTCACGCGGGACACGACAATGGCGATTGCGCGGTGGCGGATGCGCGGCGCGCCAGCCTCAGGGCCGCACCCGGCGCATCACCTCGAGACACGACCGCGCGTTGTGGTACGGGCATTTCCACGGACCGATCTTGCAGTTGTCCGGATGCTCCGGGTAGTCGGGCAGCGGGCGCCCAGAGCGATCAAGTTCGGCGAACCATTCGCCATGTTCCCGATCGATCACCCGATCCTCGATGAACTGCCACGCGCGCATCGCCGCGGCCGCGTACTCCGGCTGGCGGCCGAGCGCATGAGCGTTGAGGAACCCCACGACGGCCTCGGCCTGCGGCCACCAGTGCTTGTCGCTCCGGATGCTCCCGTCGGCCCGCTGCTCGTAGAGAATCGAACCATCGGTGTCGCAGCCGTGGGCCAGCACCCCGGCCGCCAGGTCGAGCGCGACCGCGCGCGTCCGCGCGAGCAGGCCGGGGTCACCGAGCGCCTCGGCGGCCTCCCACAACAGCCAGCTCGCCTCGATGTCGTGCCCAAAGGAGATGCCGGGGGTCAGCGATCGCCACTCGAGGTCGAAGAATAGCTTGCAGTGGGGGTATGGCATGTCGGTGACCACCCGCTCCAGCATCACGACCAGCAGATCGCGCAGCCGGGACCGCAGGCGCGCGTCCGGCCAGTGGCGCAGGAGCGTGGTGTAGGCCTCCAGCACATGCAGGAGGGTGTTCATCGACTTCGGCGCATTGAGGTCCTTGTCGCTCAGACGCATGTCGGCAAGTTCGCCCCAGGACCGGCTGCGGGCCTCGAGGTAGCCGCCGGATTGCGGCTCCGCGGCGTGTCGCTCGATGAGCTCGAACAGCGCCCTGGCGTGATCGAGGGCGGCGGCTTCACCGGTCGCCGCGTACCATTCGGCGAGGCCGTAGATGGCGAAGGCCTGGGCGTAGATCTGCTTCCGGTCCGAGAGCACGCGGCCCGTGGCGTCGAGGCTCCAGAAAACCCCGCCCTGCAGTTTGTCCCAAAACCGTTCCGTCAGCAGCGCATAGGCGCGGCGCCCCATCTCCTGCCACTCCGGCCGCGGCTCGGAGCGCACGGCCGCCGCAAAGGTCCACAGCAGGCGGCCGCCGATGACGGCATGCCTCGGTCCATCGTCGAACCGCCTCAGATCGTTGGACACCACCCCCACGAGATAGCCGGTCGCGGGATCGAAGGCCTGGCGGGTCCAGAACGGCAGGATGTCTTCCTTGAGTTCCCGCTCCGCGCGCCGGCGCAGTCCGTCCAACGGGTTGAGGGGCGCAGTCATGGTGCCGGCATCGTAGGACCGACCCCACGGTTGGCGAGACGGGTTTTGCGCCCGGCCTCCCACCGGCACGGCCGCCGGCGCTAGGGCGTTGCGGCCGGGTTCGGGCCCCGGGCCTGGTTTTGGCCGAGCAGCCGCATCCGGCCGAAATGATCGGCGATGATCTGGAGCGTGTTCTCGTCGCAGTCGCGCACCGTGTTCAGTCCCGGCGGCTCCTGCGGCATGTCGCCGGCGCCGACACGGTCGGCGGGCACGGGCGCGCCGGGCGCCGCCGGCCGGCCCTCGCCGCCCCAGAGCCAGAAGTTCGATCCGGCGGACGCTCCCCCGCGGGTGGCTGATTCCTCAATCATCGAGAAGACGAACCGGTAGAACCGATCCCGCGAGGCGGTGGGCCGGCCGGCCTCCGGCCCGCCGTCGCGGTCGAGGCCGAATTCCTCGCAGACCGCCGGCTTGTTCAGGGCATCGCCGATGGCGATATGGCGGCGCACATAGTCGGCCGACTTTTCGAGCGTCGGTTCGATGGTCTCGGCAAACCGGTCGAATTTGAACCAGCCCCAGTTCTTCGGCCAGAGATGGAAACAGAGATAGTCGATGGTCTTCACCGCGTGCACTTCGCGCACGCGCTCATCCGTGTACAGGCAGCCCTGAAAGCCCTCGCTGCCGGTCGTCACGAGGTGATTCCGATCGAGCGTGTGGATATAGGCGGAGGTGGCGTCGACCCACGCCAGGAACGTGCGGAAGACCGTCTCGTTGTCCTCGTCGCGCTCGCCGGGGCGCGGCTCGTTGGCCAGTTCCCAGGCCATGATCGTCGGGTCATCGCGATAGGTGCAGCCGGTCAGCGTGTTCGTGCGGTTGACGATCATGCCGATGTACGCGCGGTACATGGCCTGCGCCTTTTCATTCGTGTAGAAGGTCGTCTGCAGCCGGTTCCACTCCTTCCATGGCCCGCCGAGACCCACCGCGGGATTGCCGGTCGCCCAGGAGAGGTACTGGGGAATGCCGCCGGACCAGTCCCAAAAATTGTTGAGAAACAGGACCAGCCGGATGTTGCGCCGGCCCGCCTCCTGGATCAGGTAGTCGAGCCCCGCCAGCACCGTCTCGTTGTACACTCCCGGCGCCTCCTGGATCGCGGGTTTGACGGTCCCCGCCACCGCGCAGGCTTCCGAGGCGCCCAAGACCCGCAGATTGTTGACTCCCAGCTTTTGCAGGCGATCGAGTTCGCGGACCAGCCGGGCCCGGCCGGACGGATTGTCCGGCATCCCCAGATAGGCGCCGTACCAGAAATTGGTGCCGCAGACATACCACGGCCGGCCCTCGAGCAGGAAATGCCGGCCCTCGATTCGCACGAAGTGGTCGGCGGCCCGACCGCCCACGGTCAAGACGGATAACATCATGATGGTGAGGACAAGCTCCTTTCGCATAGACATGGTTGGCTTGCGGCCGCGGAGGGCGAACCGTCGGTTCAGCGTCCCGCCTCCCGCGCCCGGTCCGACAAAACGTTCAGGTTCAGCTCGAGCTGGGAATTCGGCTCAACCCGGAGCGTGCGGCGGGCCGTTTCGACCGCCTGCTGCGCCTGGACGGGCCGGCCATTCAGCAGCAGATACTCGACGAAGGGCCGCACAATCCGGTCGAAGAAATTGATGCCCGCCCCATTTCCGTATGACTTCAGCACGGAGAAGTAGGTCATGATGCATTGATCGATATCCTCGGTGGTCAGGCTTCGCAGCAGCTTCTCCTCCGCCTGGCGATCACTCAGGTCAGATCGGTCGGCCTCATACTTGTGGGCGGTGCTGCGCTCGACGAAATCGGCCTCGCTCGTCGCCCCGCGGGTCCGGAGGCTGCGGCTCAGGAGGAGCTTGAAGTTGGACTCGATGTCAGGATAGCGCTCAAAGGTGCGGGCGCCCTCCAGCAACAACCCCTCGAGCTGCTTGGGGTCACCGCCGAGCCTCTGGCGCGCCACGAGCAAGGTGTTCCAGGCTTCGACGTTGCGCGGTTCGTTGTTCACGGCGGCCCGGGCTGCGGCGGCGCAGGCCGTGAATTCACCCATGCCAAAAAAGAGGTCGGCAAACTGCGCATTCACCCGCGAGGCCTTGAACATCGGCAGCCGGCGGAAGCCATCCGCGAGGAAGGCGAGGTCATGATCCGTTATGTTCGTCCACGTCTGCGGATCGAAGGCAAATCCCGTCACGAGCTTCTGCGCGGCATCCCGGCCGCAATCGAGCTGCCAGCGCCCGTTGCCGTCGAGGAAGCCGAACCAGGCGTGGCGGCCATCGAGCCCCGCGCCCCGGAACAGGAGCGTCGGCACGCCCTTGGCCTTGCCGACCATCGCCGCGAAATAGGCCTGGTCGATGCAGATGCCTCCGCGCTCCGCGATGTCCGCCAGCCGGTAGGTGGCCTCGGGCCAGATCAGGACATCTCCCTCCAGGCGGTCCCGCCGATAGCGCACCATATTGTAGAGCCGGGCGAGACCGGCGAGGGGGGCCGCCACCTTGGTTTCCGCCCACGTCAGGTCGGCGAACGATGCACTCGTGTCGACGACGTACTTGAGATCCTCGGCGGGCAGGCGGCTCAGCCGTTGCAGGGTGGCGCCGGTGCGGTCCGCCTTGACGAAGAAGGCGAAAGCCTCGACCGGGTCCGGCAGCCGGCGCGGCAGCGCCTGGGGGCGCACCTGGCCGTGCGGCCAGTCGGCGGGCGGAGGCACATCATAGACCACGGCAAGGGCGAGGGCCAGGTTCGCATATTCCCTGAAGACCGCGGGATCCCGGGTCCAGATCGCCGCCAGGATCTTCATGACCATCACCGGCTGGTCGAGGGGAGACAGCTGGGTGAAGAACGCCTCGGAAAAATCCGATGAAGTCAGGGCGTAGCGGCGAAGGTCTTCCGGCCACAACGCCGCCAGCGGCCAGTCACCCGCGTCGATATCCGGCTCCGCGCGAGGATATCCGATCTTCGCCCGCCCCACGTCATCGGCCCAGCGGGCGAGGGCTTGGGACTCCGTTGTGCCGAACAGATCAGCCCACCGGTAGAGGTAATACCGGGCTTCCGCCTGGCCCGGTGACCGCCGATAGGAGGCGATGGCGGCCGTGCGCAGTTTCTGGGCGACGGCCTCCCATCCCGTTGTCGCTGCCTCGGCCTGCAGCGCGCCGATCTGCGGTGCAGTCGGCGCCGCGGCCGGGCCTTTCGGCGGAACCGCCGCAACGCCCGCCGTGACGCCAGCGAGCAGACAGCCAGCCACGATTTGGGCGACGCAGCGCATCAGGCCTGCGAGCGAAACCGAAAACCGGCCGGCTGGCAATGCCGCCGGCTCCCGAACCTCGTCAAAAATCGGTCAGTTGGCTTCGCCTACGACGACACCCCGGTCGCCCCGGCCGTCGGCGCCTGCTGACGAAATTCGAGCACCTCGCCGTTGCGCACCACGAGAATCGGCTCGCCGTCCTTGACGGTGCCGCGCAGCACCGCCTCGGCCAGCGGATCCTCCAGGTAGTGTTCCACCGCCCGGCGCAGCGGCCGCGCGCCGTACTTCTCGTCGTAGCCCTTCTCGATCAGGAGCAGCTTGGCCTCCGGTGTGAACTCCAGCACGATCTTCTTGTCCGCGATCCGCTTCGCCACCTTGGCCACCTCGAGGTCGACGATCTTCAGGAGGTCCTCCTTGCTCAGCGGCCGGAAGAACACGATGTCGGAGATGCGGTTGAGGAACTCGGGCTTGAAGATCTTCTTGGCCTCCTCCAGCACCTTTTCGCGCATGGTCTCGAGGTTCTGGAAGTCATCCTTGCCGCCTGCCGCGAAGCCCATCGTCGTCTGCCGCTGCAGCGCGTGGGCGCCGACGTTCGACGTCATGATGATGATGGTGTTGCGGAAATCGACCGTCCGGCCGAG
>Ga0265338_10011540_pt1 | contig 10188 bp, 9 predicted proteins | sample 42126metaG_FD_193579 | JGI IMG/M metagenome (GOLD analysis project Ga0265338, IMG submission 193579) | Rhizosphere microbial communities from Carex aquatilis grown in University of Washington, Seatle, WA, United States - 4-21-26 metaG | ecosystem: Host-associated > Plants > Roots > Rhizosphere >... | reverse complement strand
GGACTTTGTCCGGCCGCTTTTCGATCGTGCGTTCCAAAAGTGAGTTGATCACGGTAACCCTGAAGTTTTTGATTGGCCACTGCCCGGAGCGGAACGGAGCGCGGCGGTACCCACACGCTCATTGTAACAAGGTAAGCACCGCGAATAAGCGATTGCTCGTCACGCAATCCCGAGCCCGTCTAGCCCTTCAGGTGGGCGTGCGCAGCCTTGTCGAATTTTTCCCCGGCTGTGATCGGTACTGCCAGGCGGTTTTCCTTTGGTGCCAGCGGACACGTTGCATATGGAGTCACCGCGCACGGAGGATTGTAGGCGCGGTTGAAATCGAGCACCACGCTGCCGTTGACGATGGGCCCAGTATCCAGAAAACGGCCTCCGGGATACGTATCAGTCTTCAAAGTGAGATCGTTGAAGACCAGGAACAGCCCTTCCTCACTATCGCCTCCAACTGCGGTGAGCCGCAGTTCCTGACCGTTCACCTTGAATACCAGTTCTCCCGGGACTGGCGTCGCTGCAACATCACCCAACACATTCGGAATCTCGATCGTCTTTTTGCCGTCGGAGGGAATCCACTTCGCCGTGACTCGGTAATTCAGATCAACGGGATAAAACATCATCCCCTTGAAATTCCTCGCAGCCGCGCTGTCCTTGTCATGCACCCGGACTCCCACACGGTCACCACGAATGATCACATAAAAACCCAGGGTTCCCATCACGACTCGCGTAACGTGCTTGGAAGTATCTGGATCAAGCTTCGAGGAAGTCGTTGTCTTTCCGTCAATCGTGGCGTGTGCATCGGGCAGAAGTTTAAGCGTAATCTCTTTCCCATTCAGATCAAATTCGCCCGCATGAGCCGGCCCCTTCGGAAATACGATCGCATTGTCAGGACTGCTGCCGAACGTGTTCGCACCGGGCTTCAGCCAGAACAACCCGGCGAGCGAGAGCCAGTTCTCCTTCAAATCTGCAGCCTGCTCAGCCTTCCATTTCTCAAAAGACTGCACGTAAGCTGCATCGGGAGCCTTCGCAGAGTCTGCAGCGAGCACGATCACTGCCGATAAGAGGAGTCCACCCATCATGAAAGATCGCGCAGTCCGATTCATGGCCTAGTATTTCCTTGAGATTGGCGGTTTTCCTAAGTTTTTCCTTCGTGATACTTCGTGTCCTTCGTGGTTTATGATTTTTTGTACTCGCCAGGATCAGGCAATGGGGTCAGCCCTCGACCCGCGAAGATTTCCTTGAATTCCTGCAGCAGCGCATCGTGCACAAGCCCATTTGACGCAAGAGTCTCACGGCTGTCGATCTGAAACGGAGCACCATCGAAACGGCTAACCCTTCCGCCGGCTTCTTCCACGATTAGCACGCCCGCAGCCGTGTCCCAAGGATTAAGATTGAACTCCCAAAAACCGTCGAAGCGCCCGCTGGCCACGTTGCACAAATCGAGCGCAGCGGACCCCGCGCGCCTCACTCCATGCGTGCGCAGCGTGATCTGATGATAAAAATGAATGTTGGGATTCTTGTGCCGCTTGTGGCTGGGAAAGCCCGTCGCCACCAGGCATTCCTTCAACTGCGCGGCCTTCGACACGTGAATCGCCTTCCCATTGAGGTGTGCACCTCTTCCCTGCGCCGCCGTGAACAATTCATCGCGCGTCGGATCGTAGACTACGCCCGCGATGCGCCGCCCCTGCTCCCGCGTCCCGCCTTCCAGCGCCCGATGTTCCAAAGCCATCGACACACAGAACACCGGATATCCGTGAGCAAAATTTGTCGTGCCGTCGAGCGGATCGACGTACCACCGATAGTCACCGCCCTGATCGTTCAACCCCTGCTCTTCGCCCAGCACGTCATGCGACGGAAACTGTTTGCTGATGCGTGCGCGGATCAGCGTCTCGGACGCGCGGTCAGCAGCGGTCACCAGGTCGGCGTCGCCCTTGTACTCAATTTTGAGTCCCCGATGAAAATACGGCAGCAGAAGCGCTCCCGCCTCGCGTGCGATGGCCGACATGGCGGCAAGAAAGCTTTCGGGTTTGGGGGCTTCAGATGGCATGGGTTAACAGGAACACGGACTAAAAGGCTTGGGGCAGTTCGGCCCCGAAACTTTCGCGCCGCAGGCGCAACATTCAAGAACAACCAACCACAACCAATCTCATCTGCAACGGCCGAAAGCTAAGAGCTAAGAGCTAAGCTAAGAGCTAAGAGCTAGAAGCCGACCTCACTTCCGCTTCCCACCCTCTTCCGCGATATACATAATCTCGTGCTTGAAGATGAACAGATTCGGAGCGCCCTCGCGCGTCAGCCGCACCATGTTCTTGTCGTAGTACTCGATCCACCCGTGGACCACCTGGCCGTCCATCAGCTTGACCGAAACCGGTTTTTGCTTTTCCCCGAGCGCTTTCAGGAAGGCTGCTTCCTCGAACGTATCTTCCGGAGGCGGCGTCCGGCTGCGCTTGGCGGCGTTGGGATTCCCTTGAGGAGCGCGGAACGGCATGCACGCATTGTACACAAACCGCTACCACCAAGGGCGCTCGGGAGGCCCAGAAAGCCGCGCGCGCTCGGGCGTAGAATGCCTGAACACTTCATTCCTCGGCAGGAGACGCACCATGAAGAAATCGGTTTTGCTGTCATTCCTCGTGCTGTTCGCACTGCTCGTAACGACTGCGATCCCGCAAACCAGGAATAATTATCCAAAGCCTCCGGAATCAATGGATCCCCAGAACACCGGCCAGGCGCCTGCCACTACCTCCCGCAGTGTCGACCTCATGCAACTCCAGCGCGACGCCGACGACCTGGCCCGCAAAGCGCAAAGCATCCCATCCGACGTAGCCAGCGTCCGAAAAGGCATGCTTCCCAAAGACATCATCGAAAAGCTCAAGCAGATCGAAAAACTATCCAAACGCCTGCGGACGGAACTGAATCCCTAGTGTCGTCTCCCACAGTATCGTCTCCCACAAATTCGCAGCTCAACTACACGCTGTCATCCTGAGCGAAGCGAAGGACCTCTGCACTTGGCTTGCACCGCCAAATTCTTGCCCATTAAAAATGAAGCCCGCAACGTATGCTCCGAATTTCCGCGACAACACTCCACTCCGCCTCGAGAACCATTGACCTCGCCCCACAACAAAAAAAGCCGCCGGCTGGAAACCGGCGGCCAAGCTGACGTCTGACACAACTCAGAAGCTAACTTTCAATCCCCACTCCACTTGCCGCGCTACGCCGAGAGCGTAAGTTCCGGTGCCGTTTCCGGCTCGGAATGCTTCCCGGCCCGAGAGATCGGTTCCGTTAATAGAACCCGAGCCCCCGGTCAACAAGCCTGACATCAGGTTCGTGCCCGGCAGATTGAAGTTCGAGAAGTTGAACAGGTTGAAGATGCTGACGCTTGGCTCGATCGTGACACGCTCTTTGATTGCGTACTTCCAACCAAAGTTCATATCGAATCCCCGGAGCCAGCTAAAGTTCTGCTGGCCGGCGATAGGAGCCGGGACCGTCGGAGCAACGCCTCCCAAAGCCTGCAGTTGTGAAAGCGTCATCAGGTTATTGGAGATCAGCACTTGCCCCGCGGGCGTAGCCTGGTTCGCGAAGTTCGTGTTGTAACTGCTGATGAGCGCGGGCAAGCCGGAAGCCTTGGTCTCGCGTCCGAATTGTCCGAAGTGCGTTCCGGGGAGCGGATCTCCCACCGTTCCATCACCCGTAAAGTCGGTCCGGTAGATTTCCCCCGGTCCAATTTGGGTGTTCGGAACCACAATCGGGCTCGAGAGCGGACTCAGGAAGTGACCGATCAAGCCCACTCGGAACTTCGCGGGCAAATCGGCGTAGCCTCCGAACGAGAGTTGGTGGGTACGATCCAGCAACGAAGGCCCAAAATAGCGGCCCGGTTTGTTGTTATCGGCTGTCTGCAAGACAAAGTCCTGATCATTGTCTCCGGTCGTGCCGGTAGCCTGACTCCCGCCAGTGTTGGAGAAACGGGAGAAACTGTACGACGTTTGGAAGTTAAGCATCTTCACGCCGCGGAACGGATTGGCGACGTTCTGCACTAGTTTGAGTTGCAGCGCGTTGTAAACCGACCGCCCGATTGGCTGCAGCATATAGAATTGGCCTTGGCCGGGGTTGATTCCAGGGAAAGCGCACTCGGCAGCGCTACCTGCGCTCCCAATGCAATCCCCACCGAAGTCAACGGCTGAGCCTAAGCCATTGGTTGCATAGTCGGTCATCTGAGCGCCCTTGCCAATCGCGCAGTCAACGCTGGCGCAACCAAATTGTGCATTGGTGTTTGCAATCGCCGACTGAGCGTTTGCCAGGCTGAAGTGGCTGATATCGCCCGCCTGGTTGATGTCGATGCCAAGCAACGAATGGGTTCCCACGTTCCTCAGATAGTCGGCGCTCAGTACCATGCCACGCCGAATCTCGCGTTGAATACCAACATTCATCTGCAGCGAACGAGGGGTCTTATAGTTCGGCGCAAACAAGGCTGGAGCCTCGCTCAGACCTGCGGCTAGCGCGTTGCCCACGTAGTTTGGATTCGCCGCCTGCAAATCGAGCGGATTCCCAGCTTTATATTTGGCCCAGGTATCCAGAATCGCAGGAATGGCGTCTCCGACGCGGACGTCGCTACCGCACGAGCCCGGATCCGGAGTAAGGGTTCCTCCGGCAACCAGCAGAAGTTGAGGTGTGCCGCCGGCGCAACCGTTGGGGGTCTGGTTGAATGCGCCCGTTTGCAGACGCAGCGGGCGGTCAAACAAGACATTGTTGTAGATAACGTTCTCGTAGTAAATCCCGATCCCGGCGCGAACCACTGTCTTGCCATTATGCGAGGGATCCCACGCGATACCTAACTCGGGCGAAAAATTCGTGTTCGGTGGCTTCACCGCGTTTCCCCACCCGGGGAAAGCTGCGTTGATCGCCGCATCCGCCGGCAGATCGCTATCGGTACGGCCTGTGTCGCGGTTATACCGCACACCCGCACTGACCGTGAAGTTCGATTTCACTTTCCAGCTATCACCGATATATAGGCCCAACCGATTGTCCGGGCCTAAGCCGCCCGCCGGAAATCCTAAGGCCGGATTAAGCGTATTAAACCCTAAGCCATTGCCGTAACGAACCGTTTCGACCGGATAGTTCAGAGGGTTGGTGTCTCCACCAGGATAGGGTCCAGACGCCGCAAATGCTTCCTCGGCCGCGCCTTGCGTCCACCGAACCCGGGGTGCGAAGCCAAAGAAACTGGCAAAGCCGCCGCCTTGGATGTGGTTGTACGCTACGCCGTAGCGCACAATGTGCGAACGGATCGCCTTGCTGCCGTCGTACTTGACCTGGATATTCTGCTGCGGAGTGCTCTGCGGAGCGTTGGGATTCGGGCCTCCATAGAGACCATTTCCGCTGGCGTTGATCGTGACCCCAGTGCAACAGAATGGCAATGAGCCACCCAGGGTGTTATCCGTGATCACATTCTGAAACTTCAGATAGGAAAAGCGGATCGTGTGGGTGTAGCTGCCGGTGTTGAAGTCCACACCAGCGACGTGTGTGCGCGAATAATCCTTGTTCAGGTATTCCGAAAACCCATCTCCGAATGTGCCCGGAAGTGAGTTGGCGAAATAGTTGTAGCGGTAGAACAACCGGGCATTATGGCCCAGATTGTAATCGGCCCTCGTCATCAGTTCTGTGCTGCGGAACGGCACCGTGAGATTCCCGTCATAAATGTCGAAAGGCGCGGGAAACTGAATGGTCGATTGCGAATCCTGTTTGATGCGCTCGCCGTCCAGAAAGAAGAACAACTTGTCTTTGATGATCGCTCCGCCAAAGTCTCCACCAAACTGAGAGCGCTGCAGCGGCGGGATCGGTTGGCCGACCGGCAACGGCGGAGCCGCTCCACCCACCGAGCGGTCGCGGAAGTCGCCAAATGCTTCGCCGTGGAACTGGTTCGTTCCCGACTTCGTGGTGACGTTCACCGCGCCCGACGAAGTGAGATCGTTCGACAGATCCAGCGAAGACTGCGCTAGCTGGAACTGACTGATCGCGCTGGCTGGAATGTCCTGCGTGGTCGTGCCCACCGTTTCATCCGAGATATCGACACCGTCCACGTCAATGCGGGCAGTTCGACCGAAACGGCCGCCAAACGAGATGGACGAGTAACCGGCCTTCGTAGGATCAAAGTTCGAACCGTCCTGCAGCTGGACGCCGGGCTCCAACTGCGCGAGATCGAGGAAGTTTCGCCCGTTTACCGGCAAGTTATCAATCTGGCTCGAAGTCAAGACGCCCTGCACCTCGGCTTGCTCCGTATTCACCGCAAGCGTCGCGCCTTGTACTTCAACGACCGTGCTTTCCTGCCCGATCTGCAACTTAATGTTGAGGGCCACCGTGTTGCCGACCTGCACCGACGCCGTCTGGCTGATCGTGCTGAAGCCCTTCGCAGATGCCTGAACCTTGTAATTCCCCGGAGCCAGGGCGCCCGAGTTGTACGCGCCGGAAGAATTTGAAGTAAGACTGACTGTTTCGTTGGTCCCTGCATTCGTGACGGTCACCTTGGCGCCTTCCACCACCGCGCCAGAAGCGTCGGTTACCGTTCCCACGATGCTACCCGTGGCAACCGTCGTTTGAGCGAACATCGTGGAGGCTATCAGTGTGAACGTGGCCAACAACGCAACGAAACTTCCCAAGCGCCATGTTGTCCTGGAGAACTTGTGCTTCAGCATCTTCGACCGTCCTTTCAAAATATTCACAGTGTCTGCAAGTCAGTCTTCGAGGGACGTTGGCAATAAACTCTGCACGCACCCTACTTCTTCAGTAGCGGTTCCCCTCAACCAATCGTCCTGACAATTTCTTTTGTTGTCTTACAGTGTCCGTGAACTTGAGTGTTGCTTGTATTGCTCTAGTGCAATTCTCCGGCCAGCCACGGGTATTCGCTGTAGGCTCTAAGGCAAGCCATTGATGGGTAAGCGGTTAACCCATCTCGTAGAGCCAGGCTTGGGGAGCCAGTTAGCGTTGATTCGCTTCGTCATCTTCCAAAACCTGTATTAACCTTCCACTAAACCGGAATGGCCTGACAATTCAACTTTCGCCAATACAACCGCAAAACAAAATGTGCGGCGCGAGTCAGAAATGTTTTGTTTTACAGCCTATTGGCAGAAATCAGAATTGCGATTTCACGCTGTAGTACCCCGTCCGGTGCCGGACTCGGTAAGCGGCAATATCAGGCACACCCAAGACCTTGACCTCAATTCGTCGGAACTCCGAAAACGAAGTGTGCTGCGAGGGATAGTAAGCCAACAGATACTGTGTGCGGAGCTCGTCGCTGATCTTCCGGAACGCATCATCCAGTTGCGTCGTTGACGTCGCGTAGTAATACTTGCCGCCCGTATCCTCCGACAACTGGATCAACGCATGCTCGCCTCCGGTCTCTCGTCCGGCGCTGCTCTCGATCGGAACAATGATGATCGAGTACACGATCGCCTCCGCTTCTACCGCTGCGCGTACGGCCTCTTTGTAATCGATCTTGCTGATCGTGTCTCCGCCGTCTGTAATCAGCACGACGACCTTTCGTCCCTTTCGATGGTCGAGTGCGCGCGAAGCCAAATAAATCGCATCATAGAGCGCCGTCGCAGCGCCCATCCGGATGTGGTCGATGCCTTCGTCGATGCGTTTCAGATCCGACGTATATCCCGGAGTCGATTCGTGCACCACTTCACTGAAACCGTAGACCGACAGTGCGTCGATCGGACGGAGGATGGCATGCGCAAAGCGCTTGGCCGAGGCCTGTTCGAGCGGCAGATCGTGCCGCGTGCTTAGACTTGTATCGATGGCCAACGCGATCGAGAGTGGCAGAGCGGATTCTTTGTCGAACACGGAGATTTTCTGTTCGCGACCATCCTCTTTTAAAGCGAAATTTTCTTTCGTGAGACCGCCGATGGGAGCACCATGCTCGTCAGTTACAGTCACGAACACGTTGACCAGGTTGACATCGACTCGCAGCGTGGTTGTCGGCTCAGACTGATGGTCGGGGTGCGAAGGATTTTGCTGCGTGGAACTCTGCGCCGCCGGCGTCTGCTGTCCCCATAGGCCGCAAACCGAAAAAAGCAGGCCTGTCAGGAGCAGATTCGTGGCGGGTTTCCTCATCGAATGATGGAATTATACCTTTGCCAAGCGGCGTGCACTCACGGTCCAAAGCCCTGAATCCCTAGGAATGCCAAGCGAAGACCGACGCGCGTCCCGCAAATTCGCAACCTAAATACACGTTGTCGTCGTCATCGTCATCCTTCGCAAAGCGGAGGACCCATAAATACATATTGTCATCCTGAGCGAAGCGAAGGATCCATGCACTTTTTTTGCCGTGATAGATTCCCCGGCCATTACAAATAATGCCCGCCAATGCTGGCTCTATCGCTGCGGAATGCTTCCCCATGTAAATGAGTTTTCAGCAAACTGTCTAGCCGCTCCGTTAGATGCAACCTCCGCCGCCGGGCTGCCTCACGCCCCGGAATTTGCGCGAGGAATCTCCGCAGGAAACGGCTCTCCGTCAGCCCAGACGGCGCCATCCTCGAAGTGTTCCTTCTTCCAGATGGGCACAGTGCGTTTGAGCGTATCGATAAGCCAGCGGCACGCGTCAAAGGCAGCCGCGCGATGCGCCGAGGCGACTGCGATCAGCACGCTGGCCTCGCCGATCTCCAGCCGCCCCAACCGGTGGACGATCGCCGCGTCGCGAATCTGGAATTGCCCCAAGGCCCGTCCCGCCAGCGACTCCATCTGCTCCAGCGCCATCTCTTCGTAAGCTTCGTAATCCAGATAGAGGGTCTTGCGCCCCCTGGTCTGGTTGCGGACCACGCCCTCAAAAACCAGGACAGCTCCATCTTCCCCACGTTTGAGTCCGTCGACGACCTTCTTCGTGTCAATGACCTCCCGAACAATTGACGAGTGGCCCCGGCGCTCCAACCCAGTCGCACCGCCGCTCACCGGCGGCAGCAGCGCAACCTCATCGTCAGCTTTCAATTTCGTATCAGATCCCGCGTATTGCTGGTTCACCGCTATGGCAAGCGACGGCAGGGACTCTTTTAACTTTGGAAACTGTGTTTCGTAGCGTGCGAGCACATCCCGCACCGAAGCGTCGTCCGGCAGCTCGACCGCGTCCAGCGCCTTCCCAACAACATCTTTCAACATTCCGAAGAATAAAACTCGCACTCGCATCTGGCGTTCAGTTTAACCCGAGCGAGCCGGCCCCGCCCCAAATCCAGCCATAGCTCCGGCTCAAGCCCCCTCGTCCAAACGAGAAAATGGCCAGCCTCCTTCAAGACTGGCCATCCTTAATATTCCCACCCTTTTTACCCCCGGGTCAGCACCTTGTCGTGAACTGCCTCCGGTTCCTTCACTGGCGCCGTTGGATTGTAGTCCTGCTTCGGATCCTTCGGCGGCGTCGAGAGTATCTTCGCAGCCGGACCCCGCGCGACTTCCGGTAGCGAAACTTGCAGCGCCTCGTCGATCGTCTTCACGTAGTGAACCGTCAGGTTCTCCAACTGTTCCGGCGTGAGGTCCTCTTCGACGTTCATTCTGTTGTCGGCGGGCAGAATCACATCCGTGACCCCGGCGCGTTTCGCGGCGAGCACTTTCTCTTTAATCCCACCGACTGGAAGAACGTTTCCACTCAGCGTGATTTCGCCGGTCATCGCCAGAAGCGGCGTGATGCGTCGCTTGGTCAGCAACGACACCAGCGTCGTCGCCATGGTCACTCCGGCCGAAGGCCCATCTTTCGGAATCGCTCCCGCCGGTACGTGTATGTGCAAATCATGGTTAGCGAAGAAGTCCTCCGCCACCCCCAGACGATCCGCATTCGACCGCACCCAGGTGAGCGCCGCCTGCATCGATTCCTGCATGACCTGGCCAATCTGCCCGGTCATGGTGAATCCGCCTTTACCCTTCATCGCATTGGCTTCGACGAAGAGCACGTCGCCGCCCGATGGAGTCCATGCCAGACCCACCGCCACACCTGGCCGCTCGGTCCGCTCGGCAATTTCTCCTTCGCTGCGGATCTTGATGCCGCCCAAAAATTCTTGGATCACTTCTTTGGTCACGACGAGTTTGTCGGTCTTGCCCTCAGCCAGCCGCCGCGCCTGCTTGCGGCAGATTGTCCCGATCGTGCGTTCCAGGCTGCGCACGCCCGCCTCCCGCGTGTAGTGCCGGATCGTGTAGCGAACCGACTCCTCGGGAAACTCGATC
>Ga0265338_10011539_pt1 | contig 10188 bp, 8 predicted proteins | sample 42126metaG_FD_193579 | JGI IMG/M metagenome (GOLD analysis project Ga0265338, IMG submission 193579) | Rhizosphere microbial communities from Carex aquatilis grown in University of Washington, Seatle, WA, United States - 4-21-26 metaG | ecosystem: Host-associated > Plants > Roots > Rhizosphere >... | reverse complement strand
CCAGCGCGCCATCACATTGGTGAAGGCGTTGTCGTCGATGTCTTCGTGATACTCGTCAGGCCCGATGACGCCGCGGATGTGACTGAGGCCGTCGGCTTCCAGTTGGGCCCGGCTGGCCCAGAAGCGGGCCGTCTCGAGCAGGATTTCGGCGCCGGCGTCCAGCAGGAAGCCTTCGTCGCGGGTCGCCTCCCAATACTGCCAGACCGCGTAGGCCACATCCGCGCTGATGTGCTGTTCCTGCTTGCCGCACAGCACTTCGACAATCTGGCGGTCCGGACCTATCACGTGCTCCGGCGACGCCTCCGCGCCGGTGCGGGCGGATTCCCAGGCATAGAGCGCGCCGCGCCATCCCAGCCGGGCGGCCTTGGCGCGCGCAGCGTCGAGGGTGTTGAAACGGTACATCAACAGGGCGCGAGCCGCTTCGGGCCAGGTCAGGATGTAGAAGGGCAGCAGGTAGACCTCGGTGTCCCAGAACACGTGTCCGAGATAGTTGTCGCCGGTCAGGGCGCGCGCACCGATCGAGACCCGTTCGTCATCGGGGTTCGCGGCGCTGTTGAGGTGGTAGAGCGCAAACCGCAAGGCTTGCTGCGCGGCAGAGTCACCCTCGACCTTGACTTCGCTGCAGCGCCAACGATTGGCCCAGGCAGCCTCATGCTGGGCGAGCACGCCGCTCCAGCCAAGGTTGTGCGCCGCAGCTAGTTCCCTGCGCGCATCGACGCTTGGGTCGCAATCGCCGGCCGAACTTCTGGTCACCGCCACGAGGCGCTGGAAACTCACGATCTGGCCGGGCCGAGCCTTCCAGGTCCACGACCATTCGAACTGGCCAAGCGCGATGGGCGCCAATTCCACGCCGTCGATCTGCAGCGACGCGGCGTTGGCCATGGCCAGCTCCATACCTGAACGATGGGTCCGCCAGAGGCCGACGTCCTGTTCGAGATCCAGCGGCGCGAGGCCCAGGTTCAAGCCGTCGAACCTCGCCTCGAGCGTCACCTCGCCCTCGCCCTCCTCAATGTCCAACTGGATCAGCTGCATGCCGATCGCGCGCTGGTTCATCGAGACCAGGCGCAAGGTGCGCAGACGGACTCCGAGGCCTGTCGCGCTCGGTCGACGCCATTCAGTGATGAGCGCACCCCGCCTGAGGTCGAGCGAGATACTGTGCGAAGACACATCGCCGGGGTGATGCACCAGCGGGCGGCCGCCCATCAGAATTCGGACCTTCAGCCAATCGGCGGCCGGCGCCAGCGCAGGAACGGCCCCGGCTGCTCCAGTGGTGTCAAAGAGGCCGGCGACATAGGTTCGCGCGGGGACGATCCAGCGCGCGCCTCGGGTCGTCGCCCGCGCGCCCCGGACGCCCAAGAAGCCGTTGCTGATCGCGAAGCGGGATTCGACGCTGCTTTCGCGAAGAGGGTCATAGCCACGCTCGACAAGCACCCAGCCAGGATCGGCGGTCGGACTCAGCGCCCGGTCCATCGTCTCCGGGGCGGTCATGCTGCGTTCCGGGAAAGACGCCCGCCCTCAAGTTCGCCCAGGTCGACCTCGTCCAGGCTCGTGACCACCAAGTCCGCAAGCGCCGCACGCAGCAGAACAGCGTCACCCAGTCGCGCAACACCGAGCCCGGTCATCCCACCGGCGTGCGCCGCCTCGATGCCCGCCGGCGCGTCCTCAACGACGAAGCAATGCTCGGCCGCGATGTGCAATTCCGACGCGGCGAGCAGGAAGAGTTCCGGATCCGGCTTGCCGTGCCGGAGATCCCGGCCACAGACGTTGGCGCTGAAGACGTCAAGCAAACTCTCGCCGGACGCCAGCCGGATGGGCTTCATCATGGCGTTTGCGTTCTTCGAGGACGAGGCGACCGCCATGGGCCAACCGAGGTCGTGCACCCTCTGAACGAAGCGAAGGGCGTCGGGGAAGGCCTTGACCGCGCCGGCGTGGATCAGGTCCTCGAGCCGCGCCTGCTTGACCTTGGCGTACTCGGCCGCCTTCTGATCGGCTCCTGGCGCTCCCATCGCCGCGAGCGCCGCGCGGGCGCCGTCCAGGCGCGGTTTGCCCGCGACCTCGGCCTGGTAGATCGCGGTGGTAAAGGCCGCCGGATCGGCATAGCCCGCCAGCGCCTCGCGCCAGGCGCGTTCGTGCGGAGAGGCGAGCAACACCCCGTCGACGTCGAAGACGCCCGCGCGCAAAGCCGCGGGCCGTGCGCCCATGCGTCTCGCTGGACCGCGGACCACCGGCACTACTCGGCGGCGTATTTGACCGGATCGTCGATCGGCGGAGCCAAAGGCCTTGGCGCAGGATCGATCGGCTCGGCGCCCTCGATATGACCCCCGAAGCCGAACCTCATTGCCGAAAGCACCTTCTCGCTGAACGTCTGGTCCCGGCGTGAGCGGAACCGGGCGAAGAGGGCCGCCGTGATCACCGTCGCCGGCACCGCCTCCTCCACCGCCGCTTCCACCGTCCAACGACCCTCGCCGGAGTCCTGGACGAAGCCGGAATAGCCCTCGAGCTGCGGATCCTTCAGAAGCGCAGCCGCTCCCAGGTCGAGGAGCCAGGAAGAGATGACGCTGCCGCGCCGCCAGACCTCGGCGATTTCCGGCAGGTCGAGCGTGAAGCGCTCCTCCTCGGGCAGGTCGGTTGAGTCCTTGTTCCGGAGGATGTCGAAGCCTTCGCCATAGGCCTGCATCAGGCCGTACTCGATGCCGTTGTGGACCATCTTGACGAAGTGGCCCGCGCCGGACGGCCCGGCATGGATGTAGCCGCGTTCCGAGCGGGACAGGCTGTCCGTGCGTCCGGGCGTACGCGATATGTCACCCTCGCCGGGGGCCAGCGCCGCGAAGATCGGATCGAGGCGATCGACCGCCGCCTTCGGGCCGCCGATCATCATGCAATAGCCACGCTCGATGCCCCAGACTCCGCCTGAGGTGCCGCAGTCGACGTAATGGATGCCCTTGGCTGCGAGCGTCTTGGCCCGGCGGATGTCGTCCTTGTAGAAGGAGTTGCCGCCATCGACGATCACGTCGTCCTTGTCCAGCAACCCGGCGAGTTGTTCGACCATCAGCTCGGTCGCCTCGCCGGCCGGCAGCATCAGCCAGACCGCCCGGGGCTTGTTCAGCATCTGCACGGCGTCCTCGATCGAAGTCGCCGCGCTCGCGCCGTACTTGGCCACCGCATCCCGCGATTTGGCGGTGCGGGCGAACACCACGCACTCGTGACCCGCCTTCATCAGGCGGCGGGACATGTTGCCGCCCATCTTGCCAAGACCGATCATACCGATTTGCATCTGCTCAAGTCCTTGCATTGCGCTGGGCCGGCGGCCTCGCCGGGAACGAAGGACGCGCCGCGCCGATCGGACCACCTGACAGTAGGGCAAGCTGGGGGGACGGCTGCAGGGTCGGAAACTACTGAGCCCGCCCGGCGCCGCTTTGCGTAGATTCCGGCCCTATCCCGGGGCTCATGCGAAGCGGCAGGTGGAACATGACGTCCGAGCCAACGACGTCGGCTTCGCTGCGGGATCCTTACATGCCGATGCTGTTTTCATTCGCCGCGCCGATCGCGGTCATTGTCGTGATCATGTTCCTGTTTGTGACAGTGAAAATACTTCGCCAATACGAACGCGCTGTCGTCTTCACCTTGGGCAAATTCCAAAACGTCCGCGGACCTGGCCTGGTCCTCCTGGTCCCGTTCATCCAGGAGATGGTGCGCGTCGATCTGCGCATCCAGGTCATCGAGATCCCCACCCAGGACGTCATCTCCCGGGACAATGTGTCGATGAAGGTCGACGCGGTCCTGTACTTCCGCGTCGTCGATCCGGAACGGGCGATCATTCAGGTGCAAGACTACCTGCCGGCGACGAACATGCTGGCTCAGACCACCCTGCGCGCGGTTCTAGGTCAGCACGAGCTCGACGAGATGCTGTCGGAGCGCAAGAAGCTCAGCACCGATGTGCAGTCGATCCTCGACTCCCAGACCGAGACCTGGGGGATCAAGGTCAGCAACGTCGAGATCCGCACCGTCGAGCTGACCGAAAACATGGTCCGCGCCATCGCCAAGCAGGCCGAGGCGGAACGCGACCGGCGAGCCAAGATCATCCACGCGGAGGCGGAATTCCAGGCGTCCCAGACCCTGGTCAACGCCGCGACGATCCTCTCCAGCATCCCCGCGGCGATGCAGCTGCGCTACCTCCAGACCTTGACGGAGATCGGCGCCGAGCAGAACTCCACCATCATCTTCCCGATGCCGATCGACATCATCAAGCCGTTCCTCGACCTGCGCGAGAAGGCGGCCAAGCCGGCGCGCATCAATGGCGTCGATCACTCATCGCCTGAAGCTGCGCCGTTGGTCGCGTGATGCGTCCCTCGGTCGGCTCCCGCGCCGTCCGAGCCGCCGCGCCCCATCCCTAGCGAAAAGATCACAATGCCGACCCCAAGCCCCGACGTCACGTTTAACGCCTTTCTCTTCGCCACGGTCTGCGAAGAGCCGAATGAGGCGCCCCTCAGCGTTCTATCGGTCCTGGCGCGTTCGGACCTCGATCCCTGGACCGAAGCGGCCGAACTGGCGCGCATGCCGACCGACCTTGCGGCCCATCGCTTGTCCCTCTTGCTCGCGGGCGTCGCCGCACGCCCGCCCAGCCGACCGGATGCAGGGTCAATAGCGGTCCGGCTCGTCTCGCTTCTGCCGCGCTCGGCCCCGCTCTCCATGCCTTCGCACGGTCAGTCGGCCAGCCTTCTGACATTCCCGCCGTCCAGGGCCTTCCTGATCATGTGCCTGGCTTTCCTGGCTTCCATGACCTTGAGCGCTGTTCTGGGGAACCTGGAACTCGGCGGCCACGCGGCGAAACCTTCGACAAGCATCACTCCAACGGCAGCCGCGCCTCGCTGAGGACGCGCGGAGAGGCAGGTTCCCGCTGGGATTGAGCCGGCAAGCCCCCGCCTTGCGGCTTGGAAGCAGCGGCCTCAAAATCCGGAAGGACGGCCCGATGAACGCCAGCGCTCCCCCAGCCAAATCCAGGCCATCGCCCGAACCGACAAAGGACGATCTGAAAACCCTTCCCCTCGCGGAGGTCGAGAAGACCCTGGGTTCATCTGCTGATGGGCTCACCCAGGCTGAAGCGGACAAGCGCCTGGTCCGATATGGACCCAACGAGATCGCGGAGAGAAAGACCAATCCGCTCCTGAAGTTCCTCTCCTATTTCTGGGGTCCCATCCCTTGGATGATCGAGGCGGCCGTGGTGCTGTCGGGCGTCGTCCAGCACTGGGCGGATTTCTTCATCATCCTGGTTCTGCTCGTCGCCAACGGCGTGGTCGGGTTCTGGGAGGAGCGGCAGGCAGGCAACGCCATCGCCGCGCTGAAGGCTAAGCTGGCGACCAAGGCCCGGGCCCGGCGAGACGGGAAGTGGGTCAGCCCCGAGGCGCGTGAACTTGTGCCGGGAGACGCCATAAGGCTGCGGCTGGGCGACATCGTGCCAGCCGACGCGCGCCTGTTCACCGGCGACCCGATCGAGGTGGACGAGTCCGCACTGACAGGCGAATCCCTGCCCGCCACCCGCAATCCTGGCGACGCCATATTCTCCGGTTCGATCGTTCGCCGCGGCGAAATTGGCGCCCTGGTCTACGCCACCGGCGCCAATACCTATTTCGGCAAGACCGCCGAGCTGGTTCAGGGCGCGCGCACCGTCAGCCATTTTCAGCGCGCCGTGCTCAAGATCGGCAACTACCTGATCCTGCTGGCCGGGGTTCTGGTCGCGGTGATCATCGGCGTCTCGATCTATCGCGGCGATCCGGTGCTCACGACGCTGCAGTTCGCCCTGGTCCTGACGGTGGCCGCGATCCCTGTCGCCATGCCGACCGTCCTGTCGGTGACGATGGCGGTCGGCGCGCGGTTGCTTGCCAGGAAGCAGGCGATCGTAAGTCGCCTGGTGGCGATCGAGGAGCTCGCCGGGGTGGACGTGCTGTGCGCCGACAAGACCGGCACCCTGACCCAGAACAAGCTCACCTTGGGAGATCCGTTTGGCGCCGGCGACGTCAAGGCGGAGGAAGTCGTTCTGGACGCCGCTCTGGCCTCACGGGCAGACGACAATGACACGATCGACCTGGCTGTCCTCGCCGGACTCAAGGGCGCCCAGGCCCTGAAATCCTATGAGGTGGTGCACTTCCAGCCCTTCGATCCGGTGCACAAGCGCACCGAAGCCACAGTCAAGGGCAAGGACGGCAAGCCCTTCAAGGTCACCAAAGGCGCGCCTCAGGTGATCCTGGCGTTGGTGGCCACGAGCGGGAAGGCGAAGGCCGCCGTCGAAAAGGCCGTCAACGATTTCGCGGCGCGGGGCTTCAGATCCCTGGGCGTGGCGCGTGCGGAGGCCGACGGCAAATGGAGCCTCCGGGGCATCCTGCCTCTGTTCGATCCGCCTCGGGACGACGCCGCGGCAACCATCGCCACCGCAGTGGCGATGGGCGTGAAGGTCAAGATGGTGACGGGCGACGCCCTGGCCATCGCCAAGGAGACGGCCAAGAAGCTTGGCATGGGGTCGAACATCCTCGACGCCAGCATTCTCGGCGAGGGGAAGAAGAAGGAGACGTCAGCGCAGGCCGCCTCGATCGAGACCGCGGACGGCTTCGCGCAGGTGTTCCCCGAGCACAAGTTCCGCATCATCGATCTTCTTCAAAGGCACGGCCACATCGTCGGCATGACGGGCGATGGGGTGAATGACGCCCCGGCGCTCAAGAAGGCCGACTGCGGCATCGCCGTTTCCGGCGCCACCGACGCGGCCCGCGCCGCGGCCTCCATCGTCCTGCTCACGCCCGGTCTTTCGGTGATCATCGACGCGATCAAGGAGAGCCGGCGCATCTTCCAGCGCATGAACAGCTACGCGATCTACCGCATCGCCGAGACGCTGCGCGTGCTCCTGTTCATGACGCTGGCGATCCTGGTGTTCAATTTCTATCCCGTCACCGCGGTCATGATCGTCATGCTCGCGCTGCTGAACGACGGGGCGATCATCTCGATCGCCTACGATAACGTTCGCTACCGAAACCGGCCGGAAGCTTGGAACATGCGTGTGGTGCTGAGCGTCTCCACGGTGCTGGGAATCGCCGGCGTCGTGGCGGCCTTTGGGCTGTTCTATCTCGGCGAGCGAGTGTTCCATCTGGACCGGGCGCACATCCAGACCCTGATGTACCTGAAGCTGTCCGTCGCCGGCCACCTGACGATCTTCCTCACGCGAACCCGCGGCGCCTTCTGGTCGATACGGCCCTCGTGGATCCTGTGGATGGCGGTGCTCGGCACCCAGACCGCGGCGACGCTGATCGCGGTCTACGGCCTCTTCATGACTCCGCTCGGCTGGGGATGGGCCCTTTTCGTCTGGGGTTACGCCCTCGTGTGGTTCCTGGTGAACGACCGCATCAAGCTGGTCACCTACTGGCTCCTCGATCGTTCGAAGGCTGCGCCGCTGGGCGCGCCCCGGGCCCACCCCGCCTTATAGGGCGGTCCTCGTCCGCGAAGGAATGACCATGACCATTCATCCAAGAGATTTTCGCGTCGCCGAGGGCGACGATGTCGATCTGAAGAAGTGGCCGACCCGCATCGATCCCGTCTGCAAGTCGCCACACGACTATAAGACGCTGCTGGAGCAACATGTCGAAAGGCTGAGCGATCAGCAGCGGCTGCTCTACGCATCCAACCGTCACGCCGTTCTGCTGATCTTTCAGGCGATGGATGCGGCGGGAAAGGACGGCGCCATCAGGCACGTCATGTCGGGCGTCAATCCGCAGGGATGCCAGGTCTTCAGCTTCAAGCACCCCAGCGCCGCCGAGCTCGAACACGACTTTCTGTGGCGCACCACGCGGGACCTGCCGGAACGGGGGCGGATCGGCATCTTCAATCGCTCCTACTACGAGGAAGTGCTCATCGTTCGCGTTCACCCCGAGCTTCTGCGCAGCGAGGGCATCCCGGACCCACCTCACGACGAGACGGCGGTCTGGCGCAGCCGATACCGCTCCATCGCCGACATGGAGAAACACCTCCACGCCAACGGCACCCGGATCATCAAGGTCTTCCTCCACCTCTCGAAGGAGGAGCAGCGCAAACGCTTCCTGGAGCGCATCGACGAGCCGGACAAGAACTGGAAATTCAGCCTGGCGGACGTCGAGGAACGAAAATTCTGGAAGCACTACATGAAGGCGTTCGAGGAGTGCCTCGGCGCCACCAGCACCAAGGAGTCGCCCTGGTACGTCGTTCCCGCGGACGACAAGGAGAGCGCGCGCCTAATCGTGTCCCAGATCATCCTCGATTCCCTCGAGGACCTCAAAATGACCTACCCGGAAACCAGCGAAAAGCGCCGCGAGGAGCTGCTTGAGATTCGAAGGAAGCTCGCCGACTAGGTCTCTCAACAAGCCGAGGCGGCGCGACCGGCGCCATCTTCGGGGCCCAAATTCGGGTTTTGATCGGCTGTATTGCCGATCACCGATAGGTTGTGTGGGCGTCGTTCTTGAGCCCTGCGGGCGTGAGGGAGAGAAAAGATGATTACCCCGCTGAGCGGATTCCCAGACAATACGATCGCGATCGCCGGCAGCGGCCGGATCACGGCCGAAGACTATGAAACCCAGCTGATCCCGCTGGTCGAACAGGCCTTCGAGACGCATGGCAAGCTGCGGCTCTACTATCAACTCGAATCCGAGTTCAGCGGGTTCGAAGCGGGCGCGATGTGGGACGACTTCAAGCTCGGCGTCGCTCACTTTGGCGATTGGGAGCGCGTGGCCGTCGTCACGGACGTGGACTGGATCCGGCGCGCGGCGAAGGCCTTCGCCTTTTTGATGCCCTGTGAAGTGGGGACGTTCGATCTGAACCAGGCCGCGGCGGCGCGCCAGTGGATCTGCGCGACATCTGCCAACGCATCTTCTTCGTCGGTGGCGTCGACGCACGAGGCTGTGCTGGAGGAGGTCGAGTTTGAGGAGTTGGTCCGCGAAGAGCTTCAGCGGCGTCGGAGCGGAATTGCTTCTGACACTAGGCATCTGGTCGAGAAGCACCAGGCCATCCTTGCGTCAGAGATGCCGGAGATCCGGCCTCAGCTCGCTGACGCTTTGATCCTGGTCGAGGTGCGAACGGTGCTGGACCAGATCGAAATGCAAGGGCCGCCCTGAGAACCTCCTCACCGCAGCCGCGCGCCCCCGGCCTTCGGCGTCCGGACGTTGCGATTGACCTAGCCTTGTTCCAGCGCGTGAGCCCCAAGCTGGACGAGTTCAGGCGTGGTCAAGTGTGGAAGGTCCGTGACCATCTCACGGACGATCCTGGCGTGGGTGTCCTTGTGATGGGCCAGCAGATAGGCGCTCAAATGATCGGCCTCGTTGCTTTGCCCCTTGCCGTGGCCGATCACGACGATCTTGCCCCCCACCGATAGGGTAGATGCGACGTGTTCGAAGAAGCGTTCATCGTCGGGATAGTTCTCGTCACGGTCGTTATCGTGCGCGGCGCGCTCGATGTGATGCAGCAGATGTTCCGGATTGTAGAAGATGACCCCCTGGCTGTCGGCGGATCCGTCGATGCGGTAGATTTTCGCTCCCGCGTGATCGATGACCACGATCAAACTCGACGGACGTAGCTCCACGTCCGCCTGCGGCATGCTTTGCGCGTCTGGAGACCAGCCGGCGCGGTTGAGAAAGTGGCGCAGTTCCATGACGTCGGAACCGGTCAGGTCCTTGTCGTGCGGCTTTTGCATCGACAGGTGCTCGCCGCCGGCGCGGAACAGGTACTCGCCGTTATGCTGCTCTTCGGCCTGGCCGATGGCGGTGAACAGGGTGACGACCTCCCGCCAGGACAGGTTGTGGGCGAGTGGATGGCGATAGATCGCGTCCAATGTCCTGCGATCCACGCCCGTCATGGCGGCGTTCAGGTTCGGCGGCGGCGCCGCCGCGTCGTGACCTTGGTTTTCCGGATGGGACATGATCGAGCCTCTCAGGATTTTAGGGGAACCGCGCACAGCCGCGCACGGCTCGTGAGCGTCATGATGCACCCCGCGCGGAGCTGACGGACAGGGTCGGAAACTACTCAGTCAGCCTTGCTCATCGCGACGCCTAGGCTTGCGCGCCTGCGGCAGGGCTAGGCCGACCGCGCGGCCGCGGCGCTCGAATGAGTAGTTTCCGAGGCTGCCGCGACCCTCGAGCCGCGCCCTATGGTCCTTTCGACAACCCCGCACTTCGACCGGCT
>Ga0265338_10011538_pt1 | contig 10188 bp, 13 predicted proteins | sample 42126metaG_FD_193579 | JGI IMG/M metagenome (GOLD analysis project Ga0265338, IMG submission 193579) | Rhizosphere microbial communities from Carex aquatilis grown in University of Washington, Seatle, WA, United States - 4-21-26 metaG | ecosystem: Host-associated > Plants > Roots > Rhizosphere... | reverse complement strand
ATCTCGCCGGTAAAAATCGGCCAGATCACCGCATTCTCCGGCAGCAATCGCTTGGACTTGGTGAATGTTCCAGTGGGCCAGAACGGACTGGTCCTGGGTCGCACGAATCTGGTATTGGGGAACTGGACGACCAACGGTTCTTCTTTCATCAGCACCAATACGACCCAATCGGTTTTCGTCCCGGCTTCCAGTCCGGGCTGGTTTTACCGGCTGAGTTTCCCCTATTCCTGGTCCTGGCCATAAGCCATTACGGCTTTGCCGGCGGGAACGTTTGCGCCAGCGTCTCATAACCCCAGCGCAACATCCGTTCGGTGGTTTCCCAGCCAATGCAGGAATCGGTGATGGAAATGCCATAGCGCAAATCCGCCCGGTCCTTCGGAATTGGCTGGTTGCCCTCGTGAATGTTGCTCTCGACCATCAGGCCGATGAGCGACCGGGTGCCGCCCACGCGCTGCTGGATCACGCTGCGCCATACGTCCTCCTGCCGCGCATGCTGCTTTTCGGAATTCGCGTGGCTGCAATCCACCATCAGCACCGGCGGCAGTTTTTCCGATTTCAGCTTTCCCTCCGCGGCAAGAATGCTGTCCGCGTCGTAATTCGTCCGCGCCCGGCCGCCGCGCAGCACGATGTGAGCATTGGGATTGCCCGCGGTGCGAACAATGCTGGTGACGCCATCCTGGTCAATGCCCAGGAAACTGTGCGGATGCCGCGTCGCGCCCATCGCGTCAATGGCCACCTGCAAACTGCCGTCGGTGCTGTTCTTCAGGCCAACCGGCATCGAAAGGCCGCTGGCCATTTCGCGGTGCGTCTGCGATTCCGTCGTGCGCGCGCCAATCGCCGCCCACGAAATCAAATCCGCGATGTATTGCGGCACGATGGGGTCGAGAAATTCCGTCGCCGCCGGCAGTCCCAGGCCGGTGATCTGCAGCAGCAGCCGGCGCGCGATTTTCAAACCCGTCTCGATGTCCTGCGAGTTGTCCAGCTGCGGGTCGTTGATCAGCCCCTTCCAGCCGACGATGGTGCGCGGCTTTTCAAAATAGACGCGCATGACGATTTCCATCCGGTCGGCATATTTCTCGCGCAGGGCGTTGAGCCGGGCAGCGTAATCCAGGGCGCCCTTTTCATCGTGAATCGAGCACGGCCCGATCACGACGAGCAGGCGCGGGTCTTCCTGCTTTAAAATGCGGATGATCCGCTCGCGGCTGTGGGCCACGGCGGCGTTGACGGCGTCACTCGACGGCGATTGCGCCTTTAATTCGGCCGGCGTCAGCAGCCGGACGATTTCTTTGACGTGCAGGTCCTGCGTCCGATACATGAAGACGAGTATAGCGGGTGGCCGTGGCGCGGAAAGTCCGAACTCATCTGTTGTTGGACGCGCCGCAATTTTTGTGTATGATCGGGCGGAGGTTTTAGACAAGGAATATGAGCAAGTCGCAATTGAGCACGGGACAAAAGGCGCTCCAGATCAACCTGGATGCGAACAAATACGGCACGTTTGCCGAAATTGGCGGCGGTCAGGAGGTCGCCCGCTGGTTTTTCCGCGTCGGCGGCGCGTCGGGTACGGTGGCCAAGACGATTTCCGCCTACGACATGGCCGTGAGCGACGCCATTTACGGCGCGGCCGACCGTTACGTGAGCCGCCAGCGCCTGCAGGCGATGCTCGACCACGAGTGGAACCTGCTGCTTGAGCGACTCGACAAGACGCGCGGCGACAAGGACACATTTTTTGTCTTCGCCAACACGGTGGCCACGCACAGTTTCTCGCACAAGGAGGAGGGACATGGCTGGCTTGGCGTGCGCTTTCAAACCCGGCCGCATGAACCGGCGTCGGAGATCATCATCCATGTCCGGATGCTCGACCGCGAGAACTCACGCGAGCAGGAGGCGCTGGGCATTCTCGGCATGAATCTGATTTATGGCGCGTTCTACCTGTACAGCAGCCCGGACCGGCTGATCCGAATGCTCATGGACGACCTTTCGCGCGAGCGCGTGGAGGTGGACATGATCAAGTTTTCCGGTCCGGCATTTGCGGGCGTGGACAACCGGCTCATGGCCCTGCAGCTCGTGCAGCAATGGCTGACCGATGCCGCCATGTTCACCGCCGACGGCGAGACGGTCATTCCCGGTGAGCTGCTTTACAAAAAACCGGTGCTCGTCGAACGCGGCAGCTTTCGGCCCCTCACCAACCCGATGCTCGACATGCTGGAACGCGCGCAGGAACAGTTCCTGCAGGAGGAATCGCTGAAGGGCGAAACGCCGGTGGTCATCACGGAAATGACCCTGCGCCAGCTCCAGGTCGGCGAGACCATCAACCACCGCGATTTCCTCGACCGCGTGGACACGCTGGCCGCGCTCGGCAAGACGGTGTTGATTTCCGATTTTCTGCGCTTCCACCGACTGGTCACATATCTCTCGCGCCATACGCAGAAAATGATCGGCCTGCCGGTCGGTTTGATGCGCCTGCGCGATGTGCTGGACGAAAAGTTTTACACGACCCTCCAGGGCGGCTTGATGGAATCGCTCGGCCAGTTGTTCAAGAACGGCGCGAAGGTTTACGTTTATCCCTCGCTGGACCGCAACACCGGCAAACTCACCACGCTGGAAAACCTGGAGGTCCCGAAACACCTGCGGCATCTGTTCGCGCACCTCGTCGAAAACCGTTTCGTGGAAAACATCCGCAACTACAATCCCGATTATCTGGCCATCTATTCGACCGACGTGCTCAAACAGATCCAGTCCGGCGACGACGCTTGGGAAAAACTGGTCCCGCCGCCGGTGGTACAGGTGATCAAGGCCAAGCAATTGTTCGGTTGGCAGGGGAAATAGGAACCGCCGGGCCGGCCGCACGGATGCATCAATCTTTCTGGCATTTTGGCGCAGGTTGGTTTATCCGTAGAAGGTTATGAAAAATATAATTTTTGCTTTTCTGGCCTTGACCTGTGCCGGGGCCGTTCGCGCCGGCATCCACACCGAAACCGTCGAATACAAACAGGGCGACGCCACCCTCGAGGGTTATGTCGCCTACGATGATGCCATCAAGGGCCCGCGCCCCGGCATCCTGATCGTGCATCAGTGGATGGGGCTGACCGGCTATGAGAAACATCGCGCCGAAATGTTCGCGCAGCTTGGTTACGTTGCCTTGTGCGCCGATATTTACGGCAAAGGCATCCGCCCGCAAAGCACGGCGGAAGCCGGCGTACTGGCCGGCAAATACAAGGGCGACCGCCAGCTCTTGCGCGCCCGCGTCAACGCCGGCCTCGATGCGCTGCGCCAGCAGCCGCTCGTTGACCTAAAACGCATCGCCGCCGTCGGTTATTGTTTTGGCGGCACCACGGTGATCGAACTGGCCCGCAGCGGCGCGGATGTGACGGGCATTGTCAGTTTCCACGGCGGACTGGATTCACCCACCCCGGCGGACGGCAGGAACATCAAGTGCAAGGTGCTGATTTGCCATGGCGCGGATGATCCCTACGAGAAACCGGCGGACCTGGCCGCCTTCGAGAGCGAGATGCGCGATTCCAAGGTGGACTGGCAGCTCATCGAATACGGCGGGGCGGTCCATTCCTTCACCCAGCCCATGGCGGGCAATGACAATTCCAAGGGCGCAGCCTACAATGAAAAGGCGGACCAGCGTTCGTGGGAAGCCATGAAACAGTTTTTCGCGGAAATTTTCAAATAAATTGAAATCGGAGGAGCGAACTCTGCCACTCCCAATCATTTTTTCTAAAGTTCTGGGCTCGTGGAACTCGCCCCTCCGAATTGGGGTTCAATTCGTGTGCATTGGTGTCCATTCGTGGTTAAACTTGCCCCATGCGCATCACCGGTGGCAACGCGGCTCGGCGGATCCTCAAGGTTCCCAAGGGACTCGACGTCCGCCCCACGCCCGATCTGGTCAAGCAGGCGGTCTTCAACAGCCTGGGAGCGTGGGTCGCCGATGCGCGGGTGCTGGAATTATTCGCCGGTTCCGGCGCGCTGAGCCTGGAATGTTTGAGCCGCGGCGCCACGGCGGCCCTCTGCATCGAAAAATCGCACCGGCACGCCGGATTCATCCGCAACAACGCGGTGACGGCCGGTTATGGAGGCGCGCTGGACGTCCGCACGCAGGACGTTTTTCCGGTCCTGCATCAACTCGCGGAGACTGGCCGGCAATTTGATCTGATTCTGGCGGACCCGCCGTACGGGGAGAAAAACGTCAACGTCCGCTCAACCTCGCTGGCCCAGCAGCTCCTCGACGACCCATATCTGCCGAAGCTGCTTGCGCCCGGCGGAAGGTTTGTCCTCGGCCACACGAAACGGGACACACTGACGATTGTCGAACCGTGGCAGGAGGTGAAAATGCTTAAACACGGCGACAGCGTGATGCGGTTTTTTGAGCGCGGGTGAATTCCTGGCAAGGCAGAGCTGCTGCTTTGCCGCAGGGTGAGAAGGCCGAACAGCAGACGGCTCTGCCAAAACTCAACTCGCCTCCGCCACCGCTTCGCGAATTGTCTTTCTGAATTTATCCATGCCCTGGTCAAAGGCGGCGGAAATCGGCAGGAGGGAAACCTTTTTGACCTTCTTTTTGAACTGTTTCAAATTCTCCTCGGCGACGGCCTCGTCCATTTTATTTGCCACCACGAGGCGCGATTTCTCCAGCAATGCCGGATCGTAAAGCTCGAGTTCTTTGAGCAGTTGCTTGTAGTCGTCCCACGGCTTGCGGTTGTCCGTGCCGGCCATGTCGAGCAGCAGCACGATGATTTTGCAACGCTCGATGTGCCGCAAAAAAGCGTGGCCGAGACCGACATTCCGATGCGCACCCTCGATTAAACCCGGCACGTCGCAGACCGTGAGCCGGTGCCAGTCGCCATATTCAACGATGCCGATTTGCGGATGCAGCGTGGTGAACGGATAGGGCGCCACCTTCGGCCGCGCCTTGGAAATGGCAGTCAGCAAGGTGGACTTGCCCGCGTTCGGATAACCGACCAGCCCGACTTCCGCCATGATGCGCAGTTCCAGAAGATAGTCGCCCTCCTCGCCTGGCTCGCCCGGCTGCGCGAAACGCGGGGTCTGGCGAGCCGCCGTCGCAAAATTCCGGTTGCCCAGCCCGCCACGGCCACCCTTGCAGAGCACAAATTGCTGTCCGTTGGTGGTAAGATCGGCGACCAGCTCGCCCTTTTTTATATCATTGGCGGAGAACACCTCCACGGCTTCCTTGTTCAAATCAATTTCCTGGGCCATCCCGCCGCTGGAACTGCGCATCAAAGGCCGCTTGCTGGAACTGGTTTTAAACTTCGGCTTTTCGTCCCCGTCCTCATCCTCGTCCTCGATGTCTTCAGCCGGTTTCGGCGCGGACGGCAACCGCCAGACCAGCGTGCCGCAGGGAACCTTGATGACGAGGTCCTTGCCCGCGTGACCGTCCATGCCCTTGCCCATGCCCGGCTCACCGACCTCGGCGATGAGTCGCGGGACATAATACTGGCCGATGAGATTGTTGAGGTCGTGGTCGGCCTGTAAAATCACGCTGCCGCCGCGACCGCCGTTGCCGCCGCTGGGGCCGCCCTTGGCGATGTAGGCCTCGCGATGGAACGCGACACAGCCTTTGCCGCCGTGCCCCGCGGACGCGTAGATTTTGATTTCGTCAACGAACATATTTCCATCGCACCAACAAAAAAGGCGAGGCCGAAGCCCCGCCATGAAATTCGTTGGCGCCGCTTAATTCTTCGCGGCAGGCTCGGCCTTCACATTCACGCGCCGGCCGTTTTTGTCGAAGGCGATTTTACCATCCACCAGCGCAAACAGCGTCCAGTCGCGGCCGGTACCGACGTTTTCGCCCGCCACAAACTTGGAGCCGCGTTGGCGGACAATGATGCTGCCGGCGGTGACGGCTTCGCCGCCATAGGTTTTTACGCCCAGCCGTTTGCTGACGCTGTCGCGGCCGTTGCGTACGCTGCCTTGACCTTTTTTATGTGCCATAAAAAGTGTTGGTTGAAAGTTGAGGGCGCCTGGACTACGCCTTGATCTCCTTGATCTTGACCACCGTCAGTTCCTGACGATGTCCGATGGTTTTGTGATAGCCCTTGCGGCGTTTCATCTTGAACGTGAGCTTGTGCTCGCCGCGCTTGTGCGCCACCACGTCGGCCAGCACGCTCGCGCCGCTGATCGTGGGCGCGCCGACCGCAACCTTGCCCTCGTTGTTCACCATCAACACGCGGTCAAACGTGAAGGGTTGCCCGGCCTCGACAGCCAGACGTTCGATTTCCAACGTGTCGCCCGCGGCGACCCGATATTGTTTGCTACCAGTTTCTAGAACGGCGTACATAAATTTTCCCGCAATGGGCCGGACATTAAGCCAGAGCGTTGCCGGGCTGTCAACGCCTGAATTCTGAAAAAATGGCTTGGCAGAAGAGCGTCTGAGCGGTCATGGCGCCTGGCTTAAACTCGCGGCGGCTGTTCCCCGCGTCCGGCAAACCATTGGCGGAGAAAAAGCAGATCATCAGTGTCCTTTTCGCGGTGAGTGACGGCCTTCATGCGCCAAAGCAAACGCGGCGAGGCGAAAGGAATCGGCACGCCGTCCACTTCCCTCACGACCACATCGGTGGCGGCTTCGGCGTATTCAATGCCACCCGCCGACCGCAACAAGTCCACCAGGATTTCGTCGCCGATGCGGATGACATTGTGTTTTTGAAGTTCCCCCGGCTGAAGTTCGCGCACGGCGTTGTCCGGCAAGGTGGCCAGCGCGGCAAAAACTTTCGCCTCATTTTCCGCATCGGCGGCGACCATCAAACCCACATCCATCGTCGTGCGATTATAGTTGGCCGCGCGCATGGCGAATCCGCCGATGACCAAGTATTTGGCGCCGCGCTGGTTCAATTCACGGCACAAGTCCCGCAAATCCTCGACCGTCGGCTCGCGCGATTCTAGCTCCGGGGCCGGGCGATCATCAGGCATAACCATTGGTCCGCTTCCTCGTGGGTTTTGAAACGATACACGCCGCGCGGAATGCGCGCCCCGCCAAACGCTTTTTGCCACGCGATGGCATTGGCCTTGTTGCTGGTCGCGGTGGAAAGCGCATCCGGTGTCTTGGTGCGCCGGCCGACAAAGCGGTCAATCTTTTCCTCGACGTTGATGAACGGCGGTTTCACGGCGGTTTTAGCATAGGCCGGAAAGAGCGACGAAGCAAGCGGTTGTTAAACGAATGATAATTATTGATTAACGATAATTAATACTTGACTAACGGAATTTCAGAGTGTATTTTATGCGCCATGAGTGCGAATGAAGTTTCTCCAAAGGCCAATCCTCGTTTGAGACGAATTCAAAAGGTCAGCAGTCTTTTTAAGACCATCTTTTTTGTCGGTGCGGTTTGGTTTGGGCTGCTAGGCATATTGGGAATGTATTACTTTGTTTGTGTCGGGTATGCCGTGGAATTTTGGTTTGCATACAAACTGTTCTTTTTCTACGCCCGTGGTGATTTGTTCACTCCCAATGCCGTCCGTTATATGCGATGGGTCGGCATAGCAAGCATTTTGGTTGGAATCTGGAGCATTTCCCATGAGCTGTTCATGAGTGTGAATGCCGGATATCACCAGCATGCTCATTCATTCGGAGAGGAAATCCTCGGTTGGTCTCAAGAAATTATCTATCAGTTAGCTTTCAACTTACTTCCCGGCTTCGTCATTATTTTTGTTGCCTGGATCATGGACGAAGGCCGGAAAATTCAGGAGGAACAGGAATTGACCGTTTAACCAAGCAACCAACTGCAATTATGAAAAACATTCAGAACCAAGCCAGAATCATCAAGGCCAGCACCGCCTTGCGAACCGTAGCCTTTGCCGGACTCGTTGTGTGGGCGTTCACCATTGCGATGTTGTTGGGCAACGCCATTGTCCCGCCCTTGATTTGGAAACAGCATTTTCACTTTTCGATTTCTTTGTTTCTGCCCCTGCCGGCGCTTTTGTTTACATTCATGGCGAACTTGGAAATATTCCGCTTCTTCAACCGTTTGAAGAACGGCTGTTTCTTCGACGCGCAAACGGTGGGGAACTTGGACGCCGCCGGCACATGGTGGCTGATGATGTGGCTTTATCAACTCGTGTGGCTCACGCTCCAACAAAGCCTCTACGCGGACAAGTTTGATTGGAGCCATGTTCCTATTGATTGGGGATGGCTGTTTGCAGGATTAACGCTGAAATTATTCGCCTGGCTTTTCCGCGAAGCGCAGGGGTTGCAGGAGGAACAGGAATTGACCGTTTAAGTTTATGCCCATCATCGTCAATCTCGACGTGGTCCTCGCGCAGCGGAAAATGCGGCTGAACGACCTGGCGGCGGCCGTGGATATCACGCCGCAAAATCTGTCCATCCTCAAAACCGGCAAGGCCAGAGCCATCCGTTTCTCAACGCTGGAAGCGATTTGCGCCCATCTCGAATGTCAACCCGGCGAAATTTTGGAATATCGTCCAGATATCGAGAAAAAGAAGCAGCCCGTGCGAGTCTAAGTCTGCTATTTCCGCCGTTCCTGCCTGCGAAACTCCAGCTCCCGTCGTTTAATTTCACCAACCAAAAGTTCTTCCGCCGACCAGTCGTGCGCTTGGGCAAGTTCTGCCAAGGCAAACAGCTCCTTTGCCAGCTTGGTTTTGGTGAGTTGCCGGCGGGAAACAGAGCTGGTCGCAAGAATCTTCGCCTTGCGCGCCTTTTTCACCAGTTTCTCGGCGCGGAGCAGGGCCGGCAGATGCTTCGGAATACCGTCAAGAGCGGAATGACGTGCGTGCTTCGTTCCGTGCTTTTCCGCCTTTTTGATCTTTTCCCAATTCGCCCAGACTTCATCCACGTTTTTGACCTTGGTCGTGCCGAACACGTGCGGATGCCGGCGCACCAGCTTGTCCACGATCACCCGGCAAACCTTCTCAAAATCAAACGCCCCACGCTCCCTGGCCATCTGGCAGTGGAAAACCACTTGCAACAGCAAATCGCCGAGTTCCTCGGCCATCTCGTGATCGTCCTTCGCCTCGATGGCGTCAATCAGCTCGTAAACCTCCTCAATCGCGTGATGGCGTAGCGTCCGGTGGTCTTGCTCGCGGTCCCACGGACAGCCCTTTGGGGAGCGCAGGTGGGCCATGACCTTGAGGAGGTCGTTGATGGCAGGAGATTTTTTCATTTGGAAAACTTTGAACATTCAACATTCAACGCCGAACTCTTAATTGAAATCCAAGGCGGCGTGGCGGAACTTCGATGTTCGGCGTTCAATGTTGAATGTTCGATGTTCAATTCTTAGAGAATAACCAGATCATCGCGATGCACCACCTCGACGCGCGCGAGTTTCCGGCCGCGCACCTCGGCGGCGCCGAACTTGGCGATGCCGCGCGCGAATTCCGTGCCGTTCAAATCGCAGATCCGCACGACATCGCCCGCGGCAAATTCGCCCTCGCAACGCGCCACGCCGGGCGGCAGCAGACTCTTGCCCTTCTCACGCAAGGCCAGCTTCGCGCCGTCGTCCACGAACAGCGCGCCGTGGGGATGGTGGAAAAACGCAATCCAGCGTTTGCGGCCCTGAAGCTTGGTCGGTTGCGGCACGAACAATGTGCCCTCATTCTCGCCGCCGAGGATTTTTAAGAGCGCATTTTTCTTTTTCCCGGACGCGATGACGAGCGGAATGCCGGAGCGTACGACGATTTTCGCGGCCTGGATTTTGGAGGCCATGCCGCCGACGGCGGTTTCACTGTCCGTACCGCCGGCCAGTTTTTCGATTGCCGCGTCAATCTGTTCGATGACGGAAATTGTCTTCGGATTGGCCTTGCTGAAATTTTCAATCACGCCGTCCACGGTCGTGAGAATCACCAGCAAATCGGCCGGCAGCAGCGACGCGACCAGCGCAGACAACGTATCATTGTCCCCGAACTTGATTTCGGTGAACGACACGGCGTCGTTTTCATTGATGATGGGCACGACGCCGCGGGCGAGCAGTGTAACGAGCGTGTTGCGCGCGTTGAGATGGCGTTCGTGATGTTCCAGGTCATCATGCGTGAGCAAGACCTGCGCAACGTGCAGGTTGTGCCGCGCAAACAGGTCGGCGTAGGTGGCCATAAGCCGCGACTGGCCGACGGCGGCGCACGCCTGCAATTCAGCAAGTTCGCCCGGACGTTTTTCATAACCCAGCGCCCCCATGCCGGCACCGACAGCCCCGGAGGTGACCAGAACGATTTCTTTACCGGATTT
>Ga0265338_10011536_pt1 | contig 10191 bp, 10 predicted proteins | sample 42126metaG_FD_193579 | JGI IMG/M metagenome (GOLD analysis project Ga0265338, IMG submission 193579) | Rhizosphere microbial communities from Carex aquatilis grown in University of Washington, Seatle, WA, United States - 4-21-26 metaG | ecosystem: Host-associated > Plants > Roots > Rhizosphere... | reverse complement strand
GCGGATCGAGGACGGCGAGCTCGTCTACCTCGACCGCCACGACATCGGCGTCGCGGTGCAGACGGAGCAGGGCCTCGTCGTGCCCGTCGTGCGCTCCTGCGACTCGCGCTCGCTCGACGAGCTCGACACCGACGTGCGGCGGCTCGCCGAGGCTGCCCACGCGGGCACGCTCAAGCCGGAGGAGCTTCGCGACGGGACGTTCACGGTGACGAGCGCCGGCCGCGCCGGCGGCCTCTTCGTCACGCCGCTGATCAACGTCCCCGAGGTGGCGATCCTCGGTGTCCACCGGATCGAGGAGCGGCCGGTCGTGCGCGGCGGCGAAGTGGTCGTCCGGCGGGTCGGCAACGTCTCGGTGACGTTCGACCACCGCGTGATCGACGGCAAGCGCGCCGCCGACTTCGGGCTGGCTGTGATCGGACGGCTCCAGAAGCACTAGCACCACTACACTTGTTGAAGATGGGCGGCTGGTACTGGATCGGCGTCTGCGTCGGCCTCGGTGCGGCCGCCGGTGTGCTGTTCGCGGGAGTCGCAGGCGCAGGCCGGGCGGCCCTGCTGTTTGCCGGCGCGCTCGCCGCCGTCGCGGGCGCCGGGCTCGGCTACGCGTTCGACGGCTGGCAGCCCGGCGGCTGGGGCGACATCGTCGGCGGCGTGGTCGGCGGGCTCGTCGGAGCGCTCGGCGCCGTGCAGGTCGTCCGCGGCGCGCTGCGCCGCGGCGGGACGCGCGGCGGAACCGCGTTGCTCGTCGGCGGCGCGGCCATAGCCACCGCTGCACTCGCCTGGGTGCCGGTGGTCGGCTACGTCGAAGCGCTCGCCCTGCCCTGGCTCGCCGCCCGCATCCGCAAGCGCGCGCCCGAGCGCTATGCCGGCCTGCGCTCGCTCGCCCGCGACTAGGGGACACTTGATGCCGAAGAAGCTGGTGCTGATCGTCGTCGACGGGATGACGCCGGCTGCCTTCGAGCGCGCCGTCGAAAGTGGCCGCGCCCCCGCGCTCGCGCAGCTCGCGGAGCGGGGCGTCTACCGGCGCGCGACCTCGGTCTTCCCGTCGCTCACCCCCGTCTGCCTGTCCTCGATCGCCACCGGTGCAGGCCCCGATGTGCACCGCATCCCGCACCTCGTCTGGTGGCACCGCGGAGAGCGCCGCATCGTCGAGTACGGATCCTCGTTCGCCGCGTTGCGCGCCGCCGGAATGACGCAGTCCATCACCGACACGATCTACAACATGAACCAGCGCCACCTCGGCAAGAGCGCAGTCACCGTCTACGAGTCGCTCGAGGATGCCGGGCTCGTCGCCGCGGCGGTGAACATCACGTGCTACCGCGGCCGCACCCGCTATCAGCCGACGCTGCCGTGGGTGACGAAGCCCGCCTACGGCCCGAAGCGGTTCTTCTTCTACAGCCTGTTCGAGTCGGACCCGACCGGTGCGCCGCTCGCCGTGCGCAACCGCGCCGCCGGCTCGATTGACGCGTACGCCGCCGCGGTCGGCCGCTGGCTCGTCACGCGCGACGGCTTCGACTTCCTCGCCTACTACCTGTCGGACTTCGACTACGCGTCGCACGCTCACGGCCCGGACGGCGCCGACGGCGTCGCGCTCGAGCGCACCGACGCCGCGATCGAGGCCCTCCTCGACGCGGCCGGCGGGGTGGACGAGTTCCTCGACCGGTACGCGGTCATCCTCCACTCCGACCACGGCCAGACGGACGTCGAGCAGGCCGCGCAGCTCGAGACGCCGCTGGCGGCGTTCAGCGGCCAGATCGTCGTCACCGCGTCGAACCGCGCAGGCCAGGTGTACCTTCGCCCCAGGACGCGCGTCGGCGCTGCGCAGCTCGCGGAGCGGCTCGACGGCGAGCCCTCCGTCGAGGTGACGCTGCGCCGCGAGGGCGAGGACGCGGTCGCCCGTCGCGACGGCGAGGAGCTGCGCTTCCGGCCGGCCGGCGACGCCTGGGAGACGAGCGGCGACGCGGCGATCCTCGACAATCCGGACGCCCTGCACCGCTGCTGGTCGGCGCTCGCGAATCCGAACGCCGGCGAGCTGCTCGTCTCCGCGGCGGAGGGCTGGGAGCTCATCGACATGGGAGGCGGCCACCACGCGGGCGGCGGCAGCCACGGCTCGCTCGTCGCAGGCGACTCGATCGTGCCTCTGCTCACGATCGGCGTCGATGCCGCGCCTGCGCGGATCACCGACATCACGCCGGCTGTGCTCGCCCATTTCGGTGTCGAGCCGCCGCCCTACGCGCAGGCGCTCGTCCATGCCGCGTGATCTCGCAGCCGGCCGCCGGGCAATGGTCGACGAGCAGATCTACCAGCGCGGCATCGTCGACGGGCGGGTGCTCACCGCGATGGGGCGAGTCCCCCGCGAGCTCTTCGTGCCCGAGACCCTGTGGGAGAGCGCGTACGACGACGCAGCGCTGCCGATCGGCGCCGGCCAGACGATCTCGCAGCCGTACATGGTCGCCCGCATCTGCGTCGAGGTCGGCCTGTGCGGCGGCGAGCGCGTCCTCGACGTCGGCACCGGATCCGGTTACCAGGCTGCCGTGCTCGCCGAGCTCGCCGCAGAGGTGCACTCGATCGAGCGGATTCCGGAGCTGGCTGAGCAGGCGCGCCTGAACCTCGATGCGGCCGGCTACGCAGGTCGCGTGCACGTGCACGTGGGCGACGGGACGCTCGGGCTGCCGGGCCACGCACCCTTCGCCGCGATCGCCGTCGCGGCCGCGGCGCCCGAGATGCCGCACTCGCTCTACGAGCAGCTCGAGGAGCGGGGACGGCTCGTCCTGCCGGTCGGCGCGAGGTGGGAGCAGCTCCTGCATGTGATCGTGCGCACACCGGAGGGGCCCGCGGTCCTGCGGACGGTGCCGTGCCGGTTCGTGCCGCTCGTCGGCGCGGAGGGCTTCGACGGGCACTGACGTCGTGCGATCGCATGTGATCGTGCGTGGACGCGTCCAGGGGGTGGGTTTCCGCTACAACGCTTCGGTGCGCGCCCGCTCGCTCGGGGTCGGCGGCTGGGTGCGGAACCTGAGCGACGGCACGGTCGAGGCGGTCTTCGAAGGGCCGGCCGACCGGGTCGAGTCGCTGCTCGACTGGTGCCGGCGCGGCCCTGCGGGTGCGCGCGTCGACGCGGTGGAGACAGAGCGGGAGCCTCCGTCCGGCGAATCCGAGTTTCGACTCAGGTGAGCGTCTTTGCGCGCGCATTACGTTCGAGCCGGTACCCTCGGGCTCCGATGGAGCGTCCCGCCGCAACGCTCTCGGCCTCCGGCCGCCCGGGTCCGCGCGCACGTCTCGAGTCCGCGTTGCGAGCCCGCCGGAACTGGGAGCAGCTGGCGAAGTTCTGCGTCGTCGGCGCGATCGGCTACGCGATCAATCTCGGCGTCTACGCCGCGCTGCTCCACGCCGGGTTCCACTTCCTGCTCGCAGCCACCTGCTCGTTCCTCGTCGCCGTCACGAGCAACTACATCTGGAACCGCACCTGGACGTTCCGCGACCGTCGTGCCGGCATCGCCGCCCAGGGGCTGCGCTTCCTCATCGTGTCGGTCGGCTCGCTCGGCGCCAACCTGCTCGTGCTCGACGTGCTGATCACGCTCGGCGCGGGCAAGCTGACGGGTCAGGCGATCGCAATCGTGCTCGTGACGCCGCTCAACTTCATCGGGAACAAGCTGTGGAGCTTTCGACGCCGCTGAGACGCTGATGGCATCAACCGTCTAGTGCGCCGCTTCGTCCCCGTTGTCGTCTGCGCGCTCGTGTTCGCGTCTGCGGCCGGCGCTGCGACGACGCCGGCGGCGCCGACTGCGCCGGTGTTCGACGGGAAAGGCCGTCTCGTCCAGACGCCGCTCGTCCCGGCGCCGGCGCAACCGCGCCTGACGAAGCAGCGCGCGCTCGCGCTCTTTCGCGCCGACCCGAAGGTCGCCGCCTGGCTGAACCGGTACCCGGCGAAGGGGCTCAGCGACGAGGAGACCTACGACGGCAAGACCGCGAGCTGGACGGTCAAGATCTGGTGGGGCGCCGCCGGCGAGATCGCGGAAGGGAGAGTCGACGATGCCGCCGCCGTCGTGCTCGAGGCGTGGACCGGCCCGCAGGTCGCGTGGAAGATGGCGCGCGGCTACAAGGGCGCGTTCGGCGGCGCGAAGATCAACAGCCCCTGGGTCTGGGGCGCCTTCTGCGTCATCTTCCTGCTCGGGCTGGGCGACCTGCGACGGCCGTTCTCGATCCGCAACCTCGATCTCGTGATGCTGCTGTCGCCGACGGCGTCGCTCTGGTTCTTCAACCACGGCGACGTGTTCACCGCCGTGCCCCTCTTCTACCCGGCGCTCGTCTGGGTCGTGGCGCGCGGGATCTGGATCGGCGTGACCGGGCGCGGCTCCGGCACGCGTGCAATCTGGCCGGTCTGGGTATTGCTGGCCGGCGCGGTGTTCCTGGCGGGCTTTCGCGTGGGGCTGAACGTGGAGGCGTCGAACGTGATCGACGTCGGCTACTCGGGCGTGATCGGCGGCGAGCGAATCGCCACCGGACAGGCGCCGTGGGGGCATTTCCCGATCGAAGGCACCCTGAAGGCGTGCGGTCCCGCCGACGCGTCGGGCGAGATCCGCGACCACATCCAGACGAACGGCCGCTGCGAGTCGGCAAACCCGCAGGGCGACACGTACGGGCCCGTCGCGTACGAGGCGTACGTCCCCGGCTATCTCATCCTCGGCTGGGGAGGCAGGTGGGACAGCCTGCCGGCGGCGCACCTGACGGCGATCGTCTTCGACCTGCTCTCGATGATCGGGCTCTGGCTCGTCGGCCGCCGCTTCGGCGGCCCGCGCCTCGCCGCGACGCTGGCCTTCGCGTGGGCGGCGTACCCGTTCACGCAGTACGCGTCGAGCTCGAACACCGACGACGCGATCATGCCGTGCCTGCTCATCTTCGGCTTCTGGCTCGTCTCGTCCCCGGTCGGGCGCGGCGTCTTCGGCGCCCTGTCCGGCTGGACGAAGTTCGCCTCGCTCATCGTCGCTCCGCTCTGGCTCACCTATCCGGACCGGCGGCCGTCCGGCCGCTTCCTCCTCGCCTTTGCCGCGGCCACGGCGGCCGCGTTCTCGATCGTGCTGCTCGAGCCGAGCCCGCTGCACGAGCTCCACGTGTTCTGGGACCACAGCATCGCGTGGCAGAAGGGGCGCAGCTCGCCGTTCTCGCTGTGGGACTGGCGCCAGTACCACGCGCGCGGCCTCCCGAACCTGCACGCGGTGCAGATGGTGCTCGAGGCGCTGCTCGTTGCCGGCGCACTCGTCGTGGCGTGGCTACCGCGTCACAAGACGCCGCTTCAGCTGGCCGCTCTCACCGCGGCGCTCCTCGCCGGCTTCGAGCTCGTCCTGACGTACTGGCTCTACACGTACATCCCCTGGTTCTTCCCGTTCGCCGCGATCGCCGTGCTGGCCCCGCTCGCAGCCGTCCCCGTCCCCGTCCACGCCGATGAACCGCATCTCGAGCCGACTCAGCTCATTCCTGCCGCCGGCTGACCTGCGCCGGCCCGCGCTGCTCGGCGCCGGCCTGCTCGTCGCCTCGTGGGCGTTCATCTCGTTCACGCCGGTCTTCAGCACGTGGCTGTTCGGCGACGCGCGCTACTACGAGAGCTGGGGCGGCTGGATCGCCGGGCACCAGGTGCCGTACCGCGACTTCAACATCGAGTACCCGCCCGGCGCTCTGCCGACGTTCGTCGCGCCCGTGTACCTGCGCAAGCTCTTCTTCTACCACGGCCGATATTTCTTCTGGCTGCGCTTCGAGATCCTCGTGTTCTCGCTGGTCGCGCTCGCCGTCATGGTGCTCGTGCTCAAGCGCCTCGGCGTCTCGCGCCGCCGCGCGTACGCGGTCTGCATCACGGCGGGCGTCGCGCCGGCGGTGCTCGGCCCGATCTCGTACTTCCACTTCGACTACTTCCCCGCGGTGTTCGCCGTCGCCGCGGTCGCCGCGCTTCTCTACGAGCGCGGCGTCCTCGCTTGTGCGCTTGCCGCCGCAGGCGCCACGGTCAAGGTGTACCCGGTGCTCCTGATCCCGCTGGCGCTCATCGAGCTGTGGCGCCGCGGCGGGGCGCGAGCGGTGGCGAAGGGCGTCGGTGCTGCGGCGGCCGTGCTCGCGGCGGTGCTCGGCCCCTTTGCGATCGTCGCGCCGCACGGCCTGACGTGGGCCCTCCACGTCGAGACTGCACGGGCGCTCGAGGTCGAGAGCGTCGGCGCGAGCTTCTTCGCCTTCGCACACGCCCTCTTCGGCGTGCACTTGCACATCGTGCTCACGAGCGGCGGCTCGCACGGCATCGCCGGCCCCGGGGCACGGACCGTCTCTGCGCTTCTCGCAGTCGCAATGGTCGCAGCGCTTGCCGCCGCGTACGTGCGCTACTTCCTGCGTGCGCGCGGGCCCGAGGACCTGGTCGCCGCCGCAGCAGCCGTTGTCGTCGTCTACATCGTGTTCTCGAAGGTGTTCTCGCCGCAGTACCTCGTCTGGCTCATTCCGCTCGTGTTGCTGATCGGCGGCCGCCGCGGGCTGCGGGCGTCGGCGCTCTTGATCGTCATCCTCGCCGTGACGCAGATCTTCGAGCCCTACAACTACGTCCACTACTTCCGCATGTCGACGCCGTGGGTCGCCTACGTCGTCTTCTTTCGGAACCTGCTCGTGGTCGGCCTGCTCGGCCTGCTCGTCTGGCCTCGGCCGCTAGAGCAGCACGCGCAGCAGCTCGATCCCGCTCGCACGACCGGTTTCGGCTGAGCAGTCGACGACGACGCCCTCGATCCGAACGCCGCCCTCCGCCGGCGCGAACCGGACCGGTTGTCGCGTACGCATGCGCCGGATCGCGAGCTCTGCGCGCACGCCGATCACGGAGTCGTGCGGTCCGGTCATGCCCGCGTCGGTGATCGCCGCCGTGCCGCCCGGAAGCACGCGCGCGTCGTTCGTCTGCACGTGCGTGTGCGTGCCGATCACCGCGGTCACGCGGCCGTCGAGCCAGGTCGAGATCGCCACCTTCTCGCTCGTCGCCTCGGCGTGGAAGTCGAGTACGACGACCGGCGTCTGCGCGCGTGCCTCGGCCACGAGCGCGTCGACCATCTCCCACGGCGAGACGGGCGTGTCGAGGAAGAGCGAGCCGAGCAGGTTGATCACCGCGACCCGGACGCCGTTGCGGGCCGAGACGACGGTGAGGCCGCGCCCGGGCGTGAGCGCGCCCTGGTTCGCGGGTCGGATCACGCGCTCGCTCGTGGCGAGATACTCGCCGATCCCGTCGCGCCGGTACGTGTGGTTGCCGAGCGTGACCACGTCTGCCCCGGAACGCAGCAGCGTGTCTGCGAGCTTCGGTGTGATCCCCGCACCGTCGGCGATGTTCTCGCCGTTGACGATGCACAGGTCGACGTCGAGCTCGTTTCGCAGTGACGGCAGGCGTTCCTCTACGGCGCGCCGTCCTGCAACGCCGAAGACGTCGGCGAGGAAAAGGAGCTTCAGCTGAGGACCAGCGCGGACGCCGGCCGGATCTCGACCGAGACGTGGTTGCCTGCGTCGTTCGTGTACCGCGCGAGCGCCTGCCGCTCGATGCGGGCCAGATCGGCGACGACGCCGACCTTCGTCGCGCCGCTGACGACGTCGGCGCCGACACTGAGCTGCGGGTCGGCACGGAGTTGCGTCAGCGAGACGACGAGCGACGGCGAGTTCTGCGGCTGAATGTCGATGCGCTCGCCGTACTCGTGTCCGGCGACGACATACGGCGAGATGCCGACGACGGTGCCGTCGACCGGCGAGTAGACGTCAGTTCCCGGTGCAGCGCCGACGTCGAGCGCCGAGGTCGCGCCGCTGTCGAGCTGGTACCAGACGGGATGCCCGCCGCCGCCGCCGAAGACCGCATGGAAGACGCGCTGTACGAGCCCCTGATTGCCCTGCCGGCCGACCGGCGCGAGCGCGAGCGCGCCGTCGCTCGCCGAGTGGTAGCCGATCGCCGTGAAATAAGTCTGCGGAATCGGCATCTGCAGCCGGATCGCGCCGCGCATCGCGACGATCTGCGGATACGGCCGCGTCTGTGCCGTTGCCGTGACGTTCACCACGGCGAGCTGTCGCAGCTGCTGCGACTTGCCGCCGCCGAACGCGGTCAGCAGCAGAGCGATCACGAGCACGATCGCGAGAAGTGCGAGGAGCGCGAACCGCCGGGCACGGCGCGCTGCGCGCACCTCCCGACGCTCGACTCGCCGCCTCCGTGTGGGGCGTGAGGACGGCATGTCCATTGCCAACCTATCGAACGGGCCGGAGTCGTTCAACCGTATAACCGCCCCTGTTCGTGACATCCGTTGCACGGTCGCCACATCGGGTTCGATCCAGAGGTCGCGACGGTCGAGCGCGAGACCGCCGTCCTCGGAGAAGCTCCAATCCCAGGCGTCGTCCCGGATCCGCCTGGCCTGGGCGATACGATCGCTCGCATGCCGCGCCCCCGCGTCGCGACGAGGATCGAGATCCCGCGCTGGGTGCAGCTCGTGGGGCTGCCCCTGCTGCTCGTGTTCCTGTGGGTCGTGGCGGGAGCGGTGCGTCACGTGGTCTTCCTCTTCCTCGTGGCGCTGCTCATCGCCCTCCTCCTCAACCCGCTCGTCCGCGGACTGGGACGGGTCTGGATCCCGCGCGGGCTCGCGGTCGGAGTCGTGTACGTGGTGTTCGCGGCTGTCGTCGCACTCGCAGTTCTCGCTCTTGCAACCGTGGTGGTGCAGCAGACCCGCAACGCCACTCACCGGGTGGACAACTACTTTACGACCGCCTCCGGACGCCTCCACCAGACGGGCGCAGAGCACGACCTCAAGAGTCTTCAGCTCTGGCTCGACGCGCACCACCTGCGCCGCATCCGGGTCGAGAAGCAGGGCACGAAGTTCCTCACCTCGATCGGGACGAAGGACGTCGAGAAATACACGACGAAGGCACTCAACTGGGCCGAGGGAGCAGGGCTCGCCGTCGTCACGCTGCTCTTCAACGCGGTGCTCGTCGTCGTCGTGTCGATCTACATGCTCCTCGACATGCAACGACTTGCGTCGGCGATCGACCGGCGCTTTCCACCGCAACCGGGGGGCGCGCCGCTCGTGCAGCGCATGGAGCAGGCGCTGGCGAGCTACGTGAAGGGCCAGGCGCTGCTCTCGCTCATCATCGGCGCGAGCTCCGGCTTCGGCCTCTGGATCCTGGGTGCTGTCGGCGCGCTTCCGCACGGCGGCAAGTACGCGCTCGTGTTCGGAACCTGGGCCGGCATCACCGAGCTGATTCCGTACGTGGGACCGTGGCTCGGCGCGACGCCGCCGGTGTTGTTCGCGCTCGTGACGCATCCCGTCTCGGCGCTGTGGGTCGCACTCATGTTCCTCGGCATCCAGCAGCTCGAAGGGCACGTCATCGTGCCGAAGGTGATGGGCCACTCGCTGCGGCTGCACCCGCTGCTCGTCATCTTCGGCCTGCTCGCGGGCGGCGAGATCTACGGCTTCCCCGGAATCCTCGTCGCGCTCCCGCTGCTCGCCGCCGCGCGCGCCGTGTGGGAGTTCTTCTCGGAGCGGCTCGAGCTCGAGGAGTGGAACGGGGGCGCGGGCGTCGAGACGGTGGGGGTCGAGGTCGGCTCGCTGCCGCCGGAGCCTCCGGCCGCGGCGACGCCGTGACCGGGCCGCTCGTGCGCGCGCTCCGCGTGGCCCGGCACTACGGCGACGTGGTCGCGCTTGCGCCGACCGACTTCGAGCTGCTGCCGGGCGAGACGGTTGCGCTCGTCGGCCCGAACGGCGCGGGCAAGTCGACCTTGCTCTCGATCCTCGCGGGTGCGCTCCAGCCGAGCGAAGGCTCGGTGGAGGTGCATGCCCGGGTGGGCTGGGTGCCCCAGCGGCCCGCGCACTACGCGCGCCTGTCCGCGCGCGAGAACCTCGAGCTGTTCGCGCAGCTCGAGGGAGTGCGCGACTCGCATGCGGCGGCGCAGCGCCTGCTCGAGCGCTTCTCGCTGCCGTTCGAGGCGCGACCGTCGGGCGAGCTCTCGGTCGGCAACCGGCAGCGCCTGAACGTCGCGCTCTCGCTGCTCGGCGAGCCGCGCGTGCTGCTGCTCGACGAGCCGACTGCGTCGCTCGATCCCGGCCAGCGCAAGCGCGTCTGGGACGTCGTCGGCGCGCTGCACGGCGAGGGCGGCGCGGTGTGCTTCGCGACGCAGAACGTGGAGGAGATCGGCGAGCACGCCTACCGCGTCGTCGTGAT
>Ga0265338_10011535_pt1 | contig 10192 bp, 10 predicted proteins | sample 42126metaG_FD_193579 | JGI IMG/M metagenome (GOLD analysis project Ga0265338, IMG submission 193579) | Rhizosphere microbial communities from Carex aquatilis grown in University of Washington, Seatle, WA, United States - 4-21-26 metaG | ecosystem: Host-associated > Plants > Roots > Rhizosphere... | reverse complement strand
ACGATCCGACGATATGAGCTCACCCAGAGCTCGAGGAAGGCGGCTCCGCTCACACCGCTCAGGTCCTTGGGCTTATTCCGCTCTACGAACCCAAGGCTCGGCTTGATACCTGGCTCGAATCCATAAGCTATCTTCAAGGCCTCGCCTGTGGCCTGGTCATTCCACGGCTCTGCTCGGAGGCCTTCGATCCGGCAGAATTCGAGGAATAGGAAGGGGCCGGCGTACGACTTCTCCTCTTTGATATAGAGGACGGGCTCGTGCCTGAGAGCCGCGACGACTATGTAGAAGGTCAACAGCTTGAGCCTGTCACAAAAGCCGTTCCTTATGATCGAAATGTCGGCGATCATACGGCTAATTCCTGATATCGTAAAGCCGGGCATAATACGTGCCCTTGTCTTTCAGCAGATCGGCAGGCGCGCCTGATTCGATGACTTTGCCGCCATCCAGGACCAGTAGCAAATCGCTGTGGGCCACAGTGGAAAGACGATGAGCGATGATGATAATGGTCATCTTGCCCTTCAATCCTTCGATAGCCTGCTGGATGAACTTTTCAGATTCGCCGTCGAGCGCGCTGGTCGCTTCATCGAGCAGGAGGATCTCCGGCTTGCGCGCCAGAGCCCGAGCGATCGCGACGCGCTGGCGCTGTCCGCCGGAGAGGCGCGCGCCTCGCTCGCCGACCAGCGTTTCGAGCCCTTCCGGCAGATCGGCGATGAATCGCTCTAGATATGCCGCCTCGACTGCCGCCTCGACGTCGGCATCGCTCACCTCGGGACGATGGAATTTTATATTATTACGGATGCTGTCATTCAGGAGAAATGCGTCCTGAGGGACATACGCGATGCGATGGCGCCATTCAGATAAGCTGGTACGGTCAACCGGCCTGCCGTCAACAGAGATCGACCCCGACGTCGGCTTGAGGAGGCGCAAGATAAGGTCGAAGACCGTCGTCTTCCCCGCCCCGGATTTTCCGATGATGCCCACAGTATGGCCGCTCTGGATCTTGAATGAAACGCCCCGGAGCACCGGATCGCCCCCTTCGTAAGCAAATCCGACGTCATTAAAGTCGAGCGAGCCCGAGAAGCGGAATGCTTCGCCGACCCCAGCATCCAAAGGCTCGGCGAAACGCGCGGCCTGGTCGCGATACTCGAGCACGCCCTGGACGAATGGCACGGCACCGCTTATCTGCTGGGCGGACTGCTGGAGGTTCTGGATATAGGCGAACATCTGTTGGATGAGATAGATGATAGCCGCCAGCGCGCCCAGATTGTATGCGGTCCGATAGTACGCGAATGCCACCACCAGAGAGATGAAGACGATACTGATCGGTTGGACGATCATCATGGTGAAATTCTGTATCATGTACTGGCGCATCTGGAGCCTGCGGAGGTTGTCGAAGTTGCGCCCAGCCGATCTGATGAACGGGCCTTCATTGCCAGCGGCCTTGATGCTCTTCATGCCGCCGATGCTCTCATTCACCTGGTGCGATACGTCCTTATTCAAGCGCTCAGTCTCAGTCGCATATTTCCGCACCTTGAACAGGAATGGCTTGAGGACCACGAATACGACGGCGCCCACGACGATAGTCATCACCGTGACCGTCTTTGAGATATTGAGAGCGACCGCCAGATACATGAGGAACGTCCCGATGGTGCCGACCGCGACTGTGATCGTCTCGAGCAAGCTGGCAGTCTGCCTGACGTCGACCATGATGACCGTCTCCAGATGTCCGAGCTTCTGTTTGGAGAGATACGGCCAGCCGGCCGAAAGCGTCTCGCGATACAAGAGCTCCATGGTCGCGCGCTCATAGCCCGTCCTGACCTTGTAGCGGATATAATTGAAGAGATAGGTGAGGCCAGCGCTGCCCGTAAAGAGAAGACAGATGAAGGCCAGCAGGGTTGGCAGGGTAAACGGGACGTGCAAGATGGTGAAAAGCCCTCGGATAGAGGTGGTGATAAAGTCAGCCCCCGTACGATCGCCATCGCCGACGAAGAACGAGAAAAGCGGGACGAGCGCATTCGCTCCGACCGCCTGCAGAAGGCCGCTCAAAAAACCGAGGACTGCGAGCAGGGCGATCTGCCACTTGTACCCGTCGAATGCCAGCCCCGCCAGTTTGAGCGCGGCCGTCACGCGAGACAGATCGATGGAAAATGGATTGCGCCGCGACATCTGATAGTTATACACTAAAAAAGCTCCTATGTCCATTGCTCTGAGCGGGCGTGGCCTGATCAAGGAGAATGGCTTATACTTTCGGAACATCATGCCGCACCAAGCTCCCACCCATTTCGAGTCAGCCTTCGAGCGCCGGCGTTTGGCGCTCTGGCGATCCGTTTTCCGCTGGCGAACGAGGCTAGCGGGCGATCGGCGGCCCTCGAGCCTCCCGTATGTGAGCGGGGATTCGTTCCGAGCCATCGCTGACCACGTCCACGACGAGACGGCCGAGGCAAAGCCGGAGGATATCTCCCGAGGAGAGGTCGTCTTCGTCTCGGCCCCTCGCGTAGCGAGCTATTTCAGAGACGTTCACCCCAGGATATCGCATCCCTATGTATTGATCACGCATAATGGGGATACCAACATCGACGAATCCATGCTCGCATTCATAGATGACAAGATCATCCGTTGGTTCGCTCAGAACGCCGTCGCTCGGCATCCGAGGATGACGCCCATCCCGATCGGGCTTGAGAATCTGCACCATTACAAGAACGGCATCGTCTCTTTTTTCAGGAAGACGCAGAAGCAGATCGCGAGGCAGAGCGCCGCACAGGCACGCCCTTCACGGAGGGCACGGATCCTCTATCACTTCAAGGTCAGGACGAATGCCCGCGAGCGACAACCCGCCCTCGATTTCTTCAGCCGCCAGCCGCTGGCCGAGACTCTAGAAAACAAGCTGTCGCCCGGGCTCTATCTGAAGGAGCTGTCTTCATACGAGTTCGTGGCTTCTCCGCCAGGCAACGGCCTCGACTGCATCAGGACGTGGGAAGCCATGTACCTCGAGACCGTGCCGATCGTCAAAGATTCCGCCGCGATGAGATCATTCGAGTCGCTCGGCCTGCCTCTGTGGGTAGTCCGCGACTGGGACGAGCTCAGCAACCTCACCGAAAGCGATCTGCAAGAGAAGTATGATACCCTAGTGAGAGCGGCCGACCGCCGGCCCCTATACATGGATTATTGGATATCGATGATCAAGGACGCCCAAACAAAGACATCATGAGCAGCCACAGCGATACAGGCGCCAAACAACAAGGAGGTCGCGCGCGCGCGATCATCAAGGGGGCTGTTCCCCCGGTCTTATTCGAACTGATGAGACGCAGCCTGTCGGACACGCGCTTGGGAAGCTTGCCGATCGTGCGCTCATTCAGGAAGAAGAACCCCAGCTCGTCAACCGAGCTCCACACGATCGTCGGCGGCATGCTCAAAGGAAGAAAGCTCCTTGTGGATGCCAGCGGCCACTGGCAGCAGGAGATGTTGTCAGGGACATACGACTCGTTCTTCTTCGACTATCTCGCCAAGCTCAGCCTCGGAGGCAAGATCATATTCGATATCGGCACCCATGTCGGCTATGATGCCCTAGCCTTTGCGGAGGCTGTCGGCAAAGATGGGAAGGTCTATGCGTTCGAACCGAACGCGGCGAACCTGGAGCGCCTGCGCCAGAATGTGCGCGCCAATCCGGATCTGGCCCCGCGCATCCAGATCTCTCCCCTGGCGATCTCCGACGCATCGGGCATCGAGGAGTTCGTCTTCAGCCCGCGCGTCGAAAAAGGCTCGTCGAGCGGCAGCTTTCTCGACCGCAGCCATACCACGATGGAGAAGGACGGCTACGAGAAAAATGCCGGATTCACGCGCACATCCGTCGAGACCATCTCACTCGACCGATTCATCGAGCGCGAGAAGATCAAGCCTTCTTTGCTGAAGATAGACATCGAGGGAGCCGAGTATCTCGCTTTGAGAGGCGCGGCTAACATGCTCAGATCCCTGAAGCCCACCCTTTTCATCGAGATCCACTCCATATTCAACATGCTCGAGATCGGCGACACGCTCCGCGAGGCGGCCTATGCGATCACGCTCCTCGATGAGGCTAAGGATGGCAGATGCTTCATCGTCGCAAAGCCGCGATGACGAGACCTCGATGAATACGCTCAAGAAAACATGTGGAAGGGCGATGCGCTCTACACGACAGGCGCTCAAGGGATTCGGCTTGCACCTGCGGAGAAAATCTCTGAAGCTCTGCCGCGCGCTCCGAACGCCTGGCGTCCACAAATCCGTCTACGTCTTTGCTATCGTCTGCGTAAAACGGGCCGAATACGTACGGATGGCTATCGATAATATCAATTCCCTGCTGTACCTGAATGCAGGCCATTCCTTTGTCATATATGCGGACGCTCTCTGCCGCGCAGAATACGCCCGCCTAGAAAAACGGCTCGACTATCCCGAGTGCGTCGAATGCGTCGACGCTTTTGGCGGCGCTTCCCGGCCATGGCAGCATTACAAGGTCGAAGCGCTCATCGATGCCAGCCGGAACGGGCGAGTCCTCACGGACGCGGATGGGTTGTGGCACGACGATCCCGTCCTCGACAGGGATATGCCGACCATGCTGGTCTCGGCATACCCGATCAAGGATAATCGCGTCGAAACCCTCATCGTTTCCAGATTGTTCCCCGGCTACGGTGCCATCAGATTCGACCATTACGTCTCTGGGCTTGTCTCAATCCCTTCACGATTCATGACCGAGGCTTTGGCAGAGGATATACGGAGATGCACGGACATCCTGTTGTCTCACCCGCTCGAATTCCTTGGGAGCGATACCGAGCGTGAAAATACCCGGAGGCTCGCCGAAGAGCTCGGCGTGAATATCGCTCTCCAGCATGCCTACAAAGGCCGGATCGCGGTCCTGAAGCAGAGCGACGGCCCGAAGGATCGCACCCAATTGCAATCGCTCTATTATGGGTGCCATAATCACATCCTCGAATGAAGCCCGCCCTCTCCATCATCATCCCCTGCTATAACTCGTCGGCAACGCTCGAGGAGGCCGTCCATTCTTTGGACACCCAACAGCTCGATGATCATGAGGTCATCATCGTCGATGACGGATCGACCGACGGTACACGCAAGCTCATCAAAAGCCTATCCCGAGCGAATCCCTACATCCGCCACATCTTCCACGAACGAAATAAGGGCGGCGGCGCAGCGCGCAATACCGGCATCAAAGATGCCCGGAGTGATTTCTTCTTTTGTCTGGATAGCGACGACATGCTGGCACCTCGCTGTCTATCAAGAATGCTGGCCTTGCAGAGGCAGACTGGAGCCGATGGGGTCACTATCGGCATATCGAGAAAATTCCTCGGCGAAGACGTGGGCCGCATCGCCTACATGAATGCTTTCTACAAGAACGATGATCCCATACCCTTGGAAGACCTCTTCGACAAGCAGGGCCTCTGTCCGCTCTATTCCACCTTTCTGTTCAGCCGGCGCGCCTTTGAAGCCACGGGTGGATATCCAGAAGACCACGGCTTCGACACGCAGGGATTCGCTTTCAGATTCATGGCGAACGGCTTCAAGGCACATATCTGCCGCACTGCTGAATATTTCCATCGCATCAAATACAAGGAGTCCTACTACCAGCGCGAGGAAAAGAGCGGACGGGTATCGGCAAACTGGTCCAGGATATTCGAGGAGCATCTGTTCCTCTTTGACGACCGCGCCAAGGACATCATCATCAGCGCCCGTTTCGACGACCGCGTGCACCCTCTGCATTCGCAGCTGGTCGGAGCAGAGACGATACTCGACGCCCGCTATCGTTCTTATATCGCGCCGCGTGCCATCGCGGCGCGCAAAAAGGCATTGTCCGAGCAGGGATCACTCAATGCCTACGACGAGTACTGGCTCGGGGCTCTAGCATATCATGATAAGGACTATGCGAATGCCGCCGTGCATTTCGAAGCGGCATCGAACACGATGGACGAGCCGCGCTTGAGATGGCGGCTAGCCGAATCGAGACGGAGGCTCTCTGGCATTCAGGGAACGGCAGTAGAAGAATCTGCTTCGCCCGACCATGTGGCTCCGCAGCCTGTACGAAAGGCCAGACCTGGCATGACTGCTAGGATATTCCGAAAGTTCGATCGATAGGCTATAATCCAACCTCACATGGCGCTCAAGATACAATACAACCTCAAGGACATACCGGGCAACGAGAACGACAACAAGGGCGATCCCCGCAGCAACGGCGAATTCGCTTTCATCGAAGGCTACATACACGATGCCCGCGCATTCATCGCCTTCGACGTAGGAGCGAACGTCGGCGACTATACGTTCAATCTCCGCAACTCTCTCAAAGACAATTTCGAGATACACCTCTTCGAGCCCCAGCCTGCCTGCATAGACAGGCTGAAGAAGCGCTTCTCTGACGAGCGCATCATCATGAACGAGACGGCCGTGGCTGATCATTCGGGAACGACGGAGCTCCATTCCGATTCTGCCGGCAGCGGGCTGGCATCCATCAAGAACCACCTATACCCGGCGCACAATATAGCCTTGGACAAAGCCACCACGGTCAAGCTGATCACCCTCGAGGAATACATCGATGCCCGCGGCATCAAGAAGATCGATCTGCTCAAGGTAGACGTAGAGGGAGGCGAGTACGACGTCCTCCGCGGCCTGGGCAGGCACCTCTCTCTCGTGAAAGCCATCCAATTCGAATACGGCAGCACGTATACTGGCAACACCCTGAAGCAGATGTACGAGCTCCTGAAGGATTTCCAGATTGGCAAGCTCATGAGAGACTATGTCGACATACGGAAATATCATCCATCTATGGAAAACTTCACCTATTCGAACTATGTCGCGCTGCGGCTGCCCTGAACAATGAAGACGCTGATACTTCACATCGGATTCGGCGGCCTTGGGGATCATCTTTTCTATAGCCACATACCCCGCATCGCCAAAGAGACCGGCTCGTTCGACAAGGTCTTCATATCCAACCGTTCCCCTTTCCGTTCGCCTGATTATCGCAGGCTGGTATGGAAAGCCAATCCGTACCTCGACGGATTTTCCGACGAGGAGCCGACCGTACAGACAAAAAGCCTTTCGGATTTTAGCAAGTCATCCAGAGAATACAACATCCTCGACTCGATCATGCTCTGCTACGGGCTTGACGACGGCATGCGCTGGCACGAACCTGAGCTGTATTACACGCCTCATTTCATCGAGAGCCTCGCTGGCGCCAGCATATATGACCCTAATTACGTCTCGAATGTCGGGAACGTCCGTCCGAAAGATGTCCGCCGAACCGTCCGTCGGGAAGGATTCAAGATCGGTTTCCAGATGTATGCGCGCAACAAGAGCATCCCGCTTCCCGATGCAGACCTGGCCCGGTTGAGCGCTTCGAGCCTGGAGGGATTCTGCGACATCATCTATTCATGCGAACGGCTCTATTGTCTGACGAGCGGAACCGCAACGCTCGCGGCCGCGCTCGGCAAGCCCGTCGTAGCTTTCTATGGATCTGGGCAATCCGAGCGATTCCATCATTCCAAGCTCCATAGATATGTCCGTGTGCGCCAGCAAGGCCCGATCGCCCGGACAAAAAAAGCAGCGAGAGATCTTGCTGCACGATTGTACAAAAAGATCCGGTGATAGCCGCAGGCTTTTCCGGAAGAGGCTATTCCCGGATATAGATGACGAATCCGATGCTTTCCGGCGGTTTGAGATATGTCTCGAGGCGCCAGCGGGCATCGGCTTCGACTGCAGGTCTGACCAGGCGCATCTTCTCGCTCTCCCAGTCATGCGCCATAAGGATAGTCCCCGGGCGGCAATGCGGAAGGAAAAAATCATATTGTTTCTTTGTCTCTTCGCCGACATCAGCTCCATCCAAGAAAATAGCCTCGAGGCCGCCTTTCATGTATCCGACAAAAGGCTGGAGCGAATCAGCATCGAGGAACACGATCCGTTCTGTCAGCGCTGGGAGATTCGTCTTGTATCTTTCGATGGCAGTCATGCGGCTCTCATGATCAGCCTCCGAAGTGATGACCTTCCCATTCCCGATCTTCTCGAATGCCGACGCCAGGAAGAACGTGCTCCCGCCGCCCGTCCAGGTGCCGATCTCGATGCAATAGGAGGGCTTATGCGCGACTATGGCCTCATACATGGCCCGGCGTTCGCTCATGTACATCTGGCCCTCGGGAAGATAGAGGCTGCCCTCGAAGAAGAATCTATGCCGCGGTGACCAGAATGGGCGGATGAGATGCAGATAGATCTTCTGGCCGGAAACGCCCAGGCTCGAGATGTTCTCGTAGCGCATCTTCCGGATGAAGCGTTGTATCCTGCTTGATAAGTTCATGTATGTTGGATCATCTTAGGATCGGTTGATATATATAGCGCATCCCCGAATGATTTGCTCCGGTCCGTGAACTCGAGGAATCTGAATCCATGAGAGAGCAGGAATGCATCGACTTCCTTGAACAGCGGCTGTCCTTGGTACATCTCATCGAATTCGACCTCGGTATGGATGTAAAGCACGTCGCGTATGCGTTCGCCTAACCCGCGGAGGATCGAGAGCTCGCTTCCTTGAGCGTCGAGCCAGAGGATGTCTATCGTGTCGATATGCTCCTTTTTCATGAATCCTTCGAGAGTCAAGGAATCGACCATGACTTCTCTCTGATAATAGATCTCGTGCAGCCGGCCGAGCATGAATTTGATCCGCGTCTTTATGCTCGAGCCGGAAACAGCCAAGCGCAGCTTGAACATCGAAGACGCGCCGGGGCTGCCGTCCGTGCCAGCAACCGTCCTTTCCGTGTCTATGGGATAGAAAGCTACCATGCCCGTCTTGTCAGACAGCGCCTTCTCGATAAGATGGATCCGGCCCTTGGCTCGCGCGCGGCATGCTGGCAGCGTCTCGCTGTTGCATTCAAAGGCATATATCTCCGCATGCGGATAGGCCTGGCTGAACAGGACCGATTCCTTGCAGTCGCGCGCGCCCGCCTCGATGATCGTATGAGCGTCAAAGATGGCGACATGAGTCAGCCGTTCGAAATTCCTTTCCATATCCAAACAAGTATACAACTTTTTCCGTAATTGGATAGTAGCGGCATGATATACTGGACTAACGACTCGATATACGCTGTCGGCAATCATGATCATCGTCAAATTCACCGGCGGGCTCGGCAATCAGATGTTCCAATATGCCTTCGGCAAGGCATGCTCCCTGAAGGCGCGCGTGCCCCTGTTCCTCGATCTCGCCTGGTACAAGAGCAAGAAGAGGAAATTCCTCCTCGGCGAGCTGCGCGTCTCCTATGATATGTCATCTGAGAGCAGCTTGCGCGTCGGAGCGATGAAGCTCATCAGGCGGCCGAGGATATTCAAAGATGCCGGCTTCTTCGAGGAGCGGAACATGGAGGCCGCCGGCAATGCCTTCCTCGAAGGCAGCTGGGAATCATACCGATATTTTGACTCCATCGCAGACGACATCAAAAAAGAATTCGTCTTAAAAAAGCCATCAGGCAGATTCATCGAGCTTTCAAGGAGCATCCCGCCTGATTCGATCGCCGTCCACGTGCGCCGCGGCGATTATCTCATCCCCCATGGCAAATATCTGAACAACGCAGAGTATTATGATAAGGGCGTGGAGCATATCTTGAAGGTCCGGGCCATGAATGATCCCTTGGTCATGATATTCTCAGACGATCCGGAATGGTGCAGGCAGGAATTGAGATCGCTGGCAGGACGGCCGACCGAGATCTTCAGTGAAAGGCTCGCTTCAGATGCAGAGGAATTAGCGCTCATGTCCTTATACGGCAACAATGTGATATCGAACAGCACCTTCTCTTGGTGGGCCGCTTATCTCAATCCGCATCCCGATAAGATCGTCGTGATGCCAGAAAACTGGTATACGGAAAAGGAGCGGAACGAAAGATATCTTGATGGGATGAAGGCGCCCGGTTGGATCATCATTGGCAGGCCTTGATCCCAAGCCTTTTATCGTCTTTGTGCCAGCTATGTTAGACTGGGACGACCGATGACCACAGACCCGCAGCCGCTAAAAACGCCCATTTTATTCTTGATATTCAACCGTCCGGAGATGACGCGCCGCGTCTTTGACGAGATACGCAAAGCCCGGCCGGAAAGGCTCTTCATCGCCGCCGACGGGCCGCGACCTGACAGATCCGGAGATGGCGCCGCCTGCTTGCAGACGCGCAAAGTTGTAGCA
>Ga0265338_10011534_pt1 | contig 10192 bp, 10 predicted proteins | sample 42126metaG_FD_193579 | JGI IMG/M metagenome (GOLD analysis project Ga0265338, IMG submission 193579) | Rhizosphere microbial communities from Carex aquatilis grown in University of Washington, Seatle, WA, United States - 4-21-26 metaG | ecosystem: Host-associated > Plants > Roots > Rhizosphere... | reverse complement strand
TGATCGACTCGATGTCGGTGACCGAGCCGGCGACCACGGCGAAGCGCGGCAGCGGATCGGGCAAGCGCGATGGATCGGCTGCGCATGGCTCGGGATCCGCGGTCGCGCAGACGGGCTCGGGCTCGGCCGGATCGAATGGATCGGGATCCGCGGTGGTCTCGCATATTGGATCCAATGGATCGGGATCGGCGGTTGCGCAGAACGGCTCGGGCTCGGGCTCGGGCTCGGGCTCGGCGGTCGCGCAGAACGGATCGGGCTCGGGCTCGGGCTCGGGCACGACCGCGGTCGCGCCGAAGCCGCCATCGCCGACCGATGCGCTACAGATCGCAACCACACCGAAAGGCGCGCGGGTGTTCCTCGACGGCGCTGATCAAGGCCTCACGCCGGTCAAGCTGCCTGGCTCCGCCGATCGCCACAACATCGCGCTGCTGCTCGCAGGCCACGAGCTCTACGCCGCCGAAGTCGACGGCCACGGCGCCCTCGATATCGCACTCAAGCCGGTGACGCCGCCGGGCGGACCCGCCGGGATCAAGGTCATCAAGTGTAAAGACAAAGAGCGCTACTACGTCTACGTCGATGGCAAGCCGACCGGGATGATGTGCCCGACCGAGCGCATCGGCTGCGAAGTTGGCTCGCACACGGTCGAGGTCTACGACGTCGTGACCGAGACTCGGCATAAATGGGACATCGTCGTCAAAGACACCCGACTGTCGTATCGCGTTCGCGTCGACTGATCTTCGCGCTCGCGCTGTGCGGGTGTCAGCGCGGCGAGGACCGGGTCGTCGTCGTGCGCGGCGCCGACAACGAGATCGCCGCGACTAGCGAGCGCATCGTGATCGACGGCGAGCTCGCCGAGCCAGATTGGAATCGCCGCGGCCATCCGCGCTCGTTCGTCAGCGCAGGTGAGCTCGCGCGACCGTACTCGCAAGTTCGCCTGCTCCACGACGCGACGACGCTGTACATCGGCCTGTACGCCGCCGATCAAGACGTACGCTCGACCGATCACTTCGACATCTCGATCGGCGCGTTGCAGCTCGCGGTGAATCCGAACGGCGTGGTCACTCCAACCGTGTTCGGCGTTCGCGCCGCGCACGACCTCGACGGTACGCTCGACGACTCGCACGACGAAGACGAAGAATGGCTGATCGAGCTCGCGATCCCGCTCGCCCAGACCGAGCTCGCGATCGGCGGTCGGCCGGTCAACTTTCGCGCGGCCCGATGCGACACGCCGAAGGACGGGAACACGCGCTGCGCCGAATGGGCCAGCGCACTGACGCTCGACGGGCCGGCACCGCCGTTTGTGGCGCGACCCGGAGATCTCGCGATCACCGACGTGACGGTCGTGCCGATGTCGCCGAATCGAGAAGCCGGCGAGCTCGCCCACCAGACCGTCATCGTGCGCGGCGAGCGAATCGCGAGCCTCTCTCCGACCGCGAGCACGAAGTTGCCGGCCGGGATCACCGCGATCGACGGCCGCGGCAAATGGCTCATGCCCGGGCTCGCGGACATGCACGTTCACACCTGGCGCGACGACGATCTGACGATGTTCCTCGCGGCCGGCGTCACCACGATCCGCAACATGTGGGGAAGCCCGCAACAGTTGATGTGGCGATCGCAGATCGCATACGGCGAACGGCTCGGGCCGACCATCGTCACCGCGGGCAACCTGATCGATGGCGATCCGCCCGATTGGGCCGGAAGTACGGTCCTCACGAATCCCGCCGATGCAGAAGGCATCGTCGCGACTCAGCAGGCGGATGGCTATGACTTCGTGAAATCGGTCAATCAGCTGTCGCGCGAGGCGTACGTGGCGCTCGTCGCGGCGGTGAAGCGACATGGCATGACGCTCGTCGGTCACGTGCCGTTTGCGGTCGGGGTCGACGGCGCGCTCGCGGCGGGCCAGCGTTCGATCGAGCACCTCGACGGCTACCTCGCGGCGCTCGTGCCTCCCGGCACCGCGTTACCGCCGATCGACGCGAGCGAAGCGCGCGACCGCGCGGTGCTGGCCAAGCTCGATCTCGGGCGACTTCCCGGGTTGATAGAGCGCACGCGAGCCGCTGGTACTTGGAATTGCCCGACGCTGGTCGCGCTCGATCACATCGGCTCGCTCGACGACACCGCGGGGTTGCGCGAGCGCACGACGTGGCTCGACGCGGTTCCCGCCGCGATCACCGCGCGCTGGGGACCGATCGATGGCTTCGCTGCCGAGGATTACGCGACGGTGCGCGCAGGCAACGCTCGGTTGCGCGAGCTGCTCGCCGCGCTCGTCGCAAGCGGTGCGCCGATCCTGGTCGGTACCGATACCGGCGTGTCGTTTGTCGTCCCGGGTGAAGCCTTGCACGAGGAGATCGAGCTGATGGTAGCTGCAGGAATTCCGCGCGCGCGGGTCATGCACGCCGCCACCGCCGACGCTTGGCAGTTCCTCGGCTCGCCGCACGAGGCCGGCGTCGTCGAGCCGGGTGCGCGTGCCGACCTCGTGCTGACCTCGATCGACCCGCTGACTGCCCCGCTAGCGCTCGTGCCCGACGGCGTCATCGTGCGCGGCACGTGGTTGCCGCACGACGAGCTCGAGGCCAAGCTCGCCGACATCGTCAGGCGCGAAGCCCACGTCGCGCCGAGCCTGCCGCCGCTCGCTCACGAATCGGGTCACTATCTGACGACGCTCGACGGCACGCTCGTCGGCGAGGAGCGCATCGCGGTGTCGGACGCGACGATCGTCGGCACCGTCGCCGATCTCAGCGAGGCGATGCAGGCGACGTACGATATCGCTCCAGACCGCGCGAGCGTGACGGCTCGCTATCACGGCGTGACGCTCCACGCGACGGCGTCGGTCGCGGGCGGCGCGGTGGATGTTCGCGGCAATGACTTGTCGGGCCGGCCGATCGCGATCCATCAGTCGGCTCTTGCGAGTGCGCTGCTCGTCGTGCGCGGCGTCGGCGCCTCGATCGCGATCGCGCGCGGCCTCGACGGGATGCCAGTCGGCGGCAAGCGCGTGGTCACCGCGCTCGAGCTGGGCTACTTCCCGGCGGTGGAGCTCGCCTCGGCGCGCTACGCGATCGAACGCAAGCCGGACCGCGCCGGCCAGCGCGTGTTCGCGATCGCTGCCACGCGCAGCGGCAGCACCGTGACGAGCGAGCTCGTGATCGCCGCGAGTGGCGAGCTGATCGGCGAGACGACAGGCCGCGAAGTCATCGCGCTCACTCGACGCTAGTCGTCGTCGTCGTCGGGGGCATCGCCCTCGCCCATCTTCTGGCGCGGGTCGAGGCCGTACTTGCGGATCAGCTCGCGCAAGTGCTTGCGATCGATCTGAGCTTCGCGCGCCGCGGCCGACAAGTTCATCTTGTGGCGACGCATCAAGTCTTCGATGTACTCGCGCTCGAACATCTCGACGAGCTGACCCTTCGCCTCTTTGAACGGCAGGTCGGTGCGAATGCCGAGGCTCGGCGCCGCTTCACTGGTCAGCGCGTCTTCGAGGTTGATCGACGTGCCACGCGCGAGCAGGCACGCGCGTTCGATCACGTTGCGCAGCTCGCGGACGTTGCCCGGCCAGCTATGGCGAACGAGCCGCGCCATGTCGTCGGCGGTGACGCCGAGTGTCGGACCGAAGGCGTTGACGAAGTGCGAGATCAATAGCGGAATATCGCTGCCGCGCTCGCGCAACGGCGGCACGCTGACCCGGATCACCGCGAGCCGGTAGTAGAGATCCTCGCGAAACGCTTTCTTCGCGACCTCTGCGCGCAAATCGCGGTTCGTCGCGGCAACGACGCGCACGTCGATCTTCTCGTAGGTGTTCGAGCCGACCTTGCGCACCGCGCGCTTGTCGAGCACGCGCAGCAGCGACGGCTGGAGATCGAGCGCCATCTCGCCGATCTCGTCGAGAAAGATCGTGCCTCCGTGCGCTTCGGCGAATGCGCCGCGCCGATCGGTGATCGCTCCAGTGAAGCTGCCTTTGACGTGGCCGAACAGCATCGACTCGATCAGCTCGCGCGGCACCGAGCCGCAATCGAACACGACGAACGGACCATCGCGGCGCGGCGAGTGGTTGTGAACCTCTTCGGCGATCAGCTCCTTGCCGGTGCCGGTCTCGCCTTCGATCAACACGGTCGCGTTCGTGCTCGCGACATCCTCGAGCAGCGTGAACATCTGCCGCATCTTCGTGTCGCCGCCGACGATCGTGCCGAACGAGGTCTGCGGGCTCGGCTCGGGCTCGACGATCTCTTCGTCGGGCAAGAACTTGATCACGGTGCGGCCGAGCTTTACTTCGGCGCCGAAGCCGATCGAGATCTTCTCGAACCGCGAGCCCTGGATGAACGAGCCGTTCGTCGAGCCGCAGTCGGCCATCACGACCTCGTCGCCGACGAGCGACGCTTCGAGATGCTTGCGCGACACGGTCTTGTCGGTAAGCACGAGGCTGCATTGCGCCCCCGATCCGAACGACACCGGCTCGCCCGCGAGCCGCACGGCTTCGCCGCGGTCCGGGCCCTTGATCACCAGGAAGATTCCGCCCTGGTTCTGGCGCGAGTACGACGGAGCGTCGTCCAGCAGCGCCGTCACGTTAGAACGATCGCGAGACATCTCCCCGGCTTGGCGATGGTAGCGCCGGGCCCGCGGCGCTGTCCACCCACTAGGTTGGGCGTTTCGCCCGAGATTACGCTGACCTACTTCACCGCGGGGACGCCGGGCCCAGACACCGCCACGACGACGGCGACCACCAGCCCTGCGAGCACCAAGATCGCGATCAGCAGCCACGGGAACGGCCGTGACGGCCGCTGCCTGTCGGTAACCGAAGGCGCGCGCACCCCCGTGCTCCTACGTCGCTTCGCTTGCACGCGGTCGTCGCCTTCGAGCGGCGGGGGCGTGTCGGGCCGATGATCGATCTTCGCGACTGGATCGCTCGGCGTCGCGAGGTCGAGCCCAGGGTCGGTCTCGGGCACGCGCGCACCGGTCGTGACCGCGGCGATCGACAACGGTTTGCTCGGCGAGCCCGCGATCATCGCGACGCCAGAGTCGAGATCGACGAGCGGCTTCGCGCCTTCGTGCTCGCTATCGATCATGTTGATGATCGACGTCAGCTCTTTGCCGGCGAATCGGCCGATCTCGGTTTTCGGTCGCTGCTTCGGACCCGGCGCGCCCGCGCGTGCGGCGATGCTGTGGATCGATAGCGGACCCGACGGCGCGATCTCGAGCATGCTGATCTCTTCGACGTCCTCGTCCTCGCTAGGATCGTAGACTTCGGTTCCTGCGCGCGGAATGACCTCGGAGTCGAGCTCGTCGTCTTCGTCACCGCGCCACTGATCGCTCGGACCACATGCTTCGCGCAACTCGTCGGCAAGCTCGCGCGCCGCGACGAGCAAGCCGTTGCGATGAGCGACGCGCATCAGCGCTTCCTGAAACTCGCCGGCGGTCTGATAGCGCGCGTCCGGCGACAGCGCGAGCGCCTTCTGCATCACCGCGTCGAGATCGGTGGTCAGTCCCGGCACCTTGCGCGACACCGGCGGCACCGGCTGTGAATAGATCTCGTCGGCGGAGGTCGTGAGGCCGGCATGGACGAACAGCCGCTCACCGGTGAGGATCTCGTACATGCACACGGCGAGCGAGTACAGGTCGCTGCGGTGATCGAGCGGCTCACTCTTCGCCTGCTCCGGCGACATGTAGCCGATCTTGCCTTTGACTTTGTAGAACAGCGAAGTGTGGGTCGACGCCTTCGCGATGCCGAAGTCGGTGAGCTTGACCTCGCCGGCATTCGACAGCAGCACGTTCGACGGCGACACGTCGCGATGGATCAGCCGCAGCGGCTTGCCATCGAAGTCGCGCTTCGCGTGGGCGTACGCGAGCGCGGACAGCAATTCGCGCGAGATGTAGATCGCGGCTTGCGGCGAGAACCGTTTGCCGCGGCGCTTGGCCTTCTTGAGCAGCGTGCGGAGATCGCCGCCCGGCAAGTACTCCATCACGATGAAGTACTCGCTGCCCGCAGTGACCAGATCGATCGTGTGGATTATGTTCGCGTGGTCGAGCGTCGCGGACAGCTTCGCTTCGCGCAGGAACAGGTCGATGAACTCTTCCTGCTGCGTGAACTCCGGCAGCAGCTGCTTCAGCACGACTTCCATTTCGAAGCCGCCAGCGCCCATCTTCTTGCCGACGTAGATCGCGCCCATCCCGCCCTCGGACAAGTGCTCGAGCACGACGTAACGATCGATCGGCGCTTCCCCGGCGCTGGGCATCCGGGGGCAGTGTAACATTCCAGCGTGGCCGGCGAAGACCGCTATCGGCTCGGTCCGGTGCGCGAAACGCGCGAACGCACCGAACGCATCAAACGCGGCGAGCTCGCCGCGGCGGTCGATGATACGCGCGAGGCGGTCGCGCAGGTCGCGGCGCTCCACGCCCGAGCCGCCGCAGTGCGCGGCCGGCTGACCGCGGCGGTCGGGACGGACGGCGAGAGCGCCCGCGAGCTCGCGCTCGTAGAGCGTTATCGCTCCCGGCTCCGGGGCGAGCTAGCCGCGATCGCGGGCGAGCTTGATCGGGCGGAGGCCGTGCTCGCTGACCGCACCGGCGTCGCGGATACGGCGCGCGGTGCGCTCGCACGTGCTCGCGCCGATCGCGAGGTCATCGAGCGTCACTTCGCACGCTGGCGCGAGACCCAGCGCAAGATCGCCGAGCGGCGCGAGGACTGAGCGCAGTCATGGCCAAGTTGGTTGCGCGCGGCGGCGGCTCGGGCTCTAGTCGCGCGATGGCGGAATCAGAGTCACACCTCGGCGAGCACCTGGCGCTCGCGGTCGGCGTCGCCGCGCTCGGCGGCGCGGTTTACGAGCTCACCGGTCACGCGCAGCCGATCGACGCGACGATCTTCGCGCTGATCGCCGGCGGAGCGCTCTCGGGTTGGGCCAAGGCGCGGCGCAAACGCGCGTCAGCAGGTTGAACGGCCTGCAACCGGGGGCGAGCCGGCGTGTCCACGTCGCATGGCCAAGCTCATCGCGCTCGCATTCCTCCTTGCACCCGCGCTCGCCTCGGCTGATCCACCGACCTCCGCCGAAGCGATGCACACCGACGATTGCGCCAAGGCGACAAAGGCGCACAAGGCATGCGCGCTCGACATCACGGGCGAGGACATCACAGCGGATCGCCCGGTCACGACCGAGTCGCCGATGACATTTCGCAAGTTCGCAGACATGGGCAGCCTGATCCGGATCCGGCATGACTTCATCGTCGAGATCCTGCGGACCGCCGAAGATCTCTGAGTATACTGGCGGGCGTGAAGCTGCTGCTCGCCGTTGCGCTGGCCGCCTCGTCTGCCGCGTGCACTCAACCGCGTAGTGCGCGATGCAAGACCGTGTGCGCGCGCGAGGCCGAGTGCCTCAGCGCGACCAACAGCTCGGTGCCGTTCGACGAGAAAGAGTGCGTCGCTTCGTGCTCGATGCTCGAGCAAGACCAAGCGAACCTCGCGCAGGTCGAGCGCCATGCCGAGTGCGTGATGAAACAAGCCGCGTGCGCGGCCGTCGTCGCCTGCCAGTGAACCGGTTCAGCGCCGAGGAGATTCTCGAGAACCCTCAAGCGCTCGCGACGATCTGGGCGGACGAGGACGTGCTCGCCGACTTCGGCGCGTACCTCCTCGAACGGGAGGCTTATGAAAAGCTCCGCGGCCTGATCTTCTCGTGGGTCGGCTGCGTGCGGATGGATCGGACACGCGATCTTCATCCGCGGCTCGTCGCTGCTGAATTCACATCCGGCCAAGCAGTACGAGGTCGCGGAGCTCGTCCCGCTCGGCGTCGATGCGGACCGGGCGAGCTCTCGCGCACTCCTGTCCTCGGCGCTCGAAGCCGGCCGACTCACCGCCGCTGCGGTCGCGGAGGTCGAACGAATGTTCCCGGCGATCCTTCGCGGCCGCGACGAAGCGGTGCCCCCGGTTGACAAAGTGAACACCGTCCCCAATTCGTGAACACCGTCCCTCAACGAATTCGGGTCTGCGGATCGAGCGCGTCGCGCAGACCATCGCCGATGAAGTTCAGCGCGATCACGGTCACGCACATCGCGAGCGCCGGGAACACGAGCAGCCACGGGTAGACGACGATCTGCGAGCTGCCTTCGGTGACGAGCGTGCCCCACGACGCGAGCGGCGCTTGCACCCCGAGCCCGAGGAAGCTCAAGAACGCCTCGGTTAACATGACCTGCGGCAGCGCGAGCGTGGCGTAGACGATCACCGGGCCGCTCGTGTTCGGCAGCACGTGACGAAACAACACCCGACTCGGCGGCGCACCGAGCGCGCGCGCCGCCTCGACGAACTCGCGCGTCCGCAAGCCGAGGACCTGGCCGCGCACGATGCGCGCCATCGTCAGCCACGAGATGCCGCCGATCAGCGCGAACAACAGGAGCAGCGAACGGCTATCGGTCACCGCCATCACGACGATGATGAACACGATCGTCGGAAAGCCGTAGAGCACGTCGACGAATCGCATCATCACGTTGTCGACCGCACCACCAGCAAACCCAGCGACCGCGCCGTAGCTCACGCCGATGACGAGCGCGATCGACGTCGTGACGAGCGCGACGACAAGCGCGATCCGCCCGCCGATCAGCACGCGCACCAGCATGTCGCGACCGAGCGTGTCGGTGCCGAACCAATGCGACCACGACGGAGGGCTCGCCCCGAGCCGCGTATCGATCGTCGTGCCGTCGAGCCCGAGCGCACCGGCGACCACCGGCCCGATCGCGCACGCGATCGCGATCGCGGCGAACGCGAACACGCAAAACGCAGCGACGCGATGACCGCGTAACCGCAGCCACGCATCGCGCATCACGCCGCCTCCCGGCGGATCCGCGGGTCGATCACGCCGTACGCGATGTCGACGACCAAGTTCAACAGCACGAGGAACGCGGCGTAGAACACGAACACACCGGTGACGACCGCGTAATCGCGATCGGTGATGCTGTCGACGAAGTAGGTCCCGAGACCGGGGATCTGAAAGATCTTCTCGACCGCGAACGACCCCGAGATCATCGCCGCGGTCGCAGGCCCGAGGTACGTCACGACCGGTACGCAGCCTACGCGCAGCGCGTGCTTCCACACGACGCGGCGTTCGGGCAGGCCCTTCGCACGCGCGGTGCGCACGAAGTCTTGGCCGAGGACGTCGAGCATACTGCCGCGAGCGAGCCGCGCGACCGTGCCGAGGTACACCAATCCGAGCGTCAGCGCCGGCAAGACATACGACGCCGCGCCATCGATCCGCGCCGGTGGTAGCCAACCGAGATGGATCGCCAGCGCCGCGATCAACAGCGGCCCGATCACGAACGACGGGATCGAGATCCCGACCAGCGCCACCGACATCAACGCATAGTCGACCCACGTGTTGCGCCGCCATGCAGCGACGACGCCGATCGCCAACCCGATCGCGACCGCAGCGAGCAGTCCGAGCAGTCCGATCGCGGCGCTCACCGGCGCGTGCTCCGCGATCAACGTGCTGACCGGCTCGTCGTGCTTCGTCGACCAGCCGAGATCGCCATGCGCGAGCGCCGACATCTCGCGCGTGTACTGCTGCCACAGCGGATCGCGGAGGCCATAGCGCTGCTCCATCGCGCGCTGGACCTCGGCCGATCGGCGCTGGTCGGTATCGAACGGGCCACCGGGCGCGGCATGCAGCAACAGGAAGCTCGCGGTCGCGACGAAGAACACGATCGCGACGCTGGCGACGAGCCGACCTGCGACAAAGCGAATCACTTCGCCGTCCGCCAGTCCGGATCGATCCACGCGCGCCAAAGCGGTGGTTCCGCGAGCACGTTGACCGCGAGATCCCGCACGTACGGCTTGATCAACAACTTCTGCGTGTACGCGTAGAGCGGAATCACCGGCGCATCTTCGATCATCACGCTCTCGGCTTCGCGCAGCTTTGCGTTGCGTGCGGTGCGATCCGCCATCGTGCTCGCCTCGTGCATCAACTTCTCGAACTCCGGGCTGCAGTAGCGCCCGCGATTGTCGGACGCGCCGCACTGGAACAGCTCGAGGAACTCGCTCTCTGGATCTTGCGCGTTCCCGATCTGACCGAGCCGCAGCAACTCGAACTTGCCGGCTTTGCTATCGGCGAGCATCGAGTTGAACTCCTGCGCATCGACCGCTACGTCGAGCCCGAGCTTGGCCCACTGCGATTGGAGATACTCGGCGATCTGCTTGTGACCTTCGCTGCCCGCGGTGTTGCGTTAGTGC
>Ga0265338_10011533_pt1 | contig 10192 bp, 9 predicted proteins | sample 42126metaG_FD_193579 | JGI IMG/M metagenome (GOLD analysis project Ga0265338, IMG submission 193579) | Rhizosphere microbial communities from Carex aquatilis grown in University of Washington, Seatle, WA, United States - 4-21-26 metaG | ecosystem: Host-associated > Plants > Roots > Rhizosphere >... | reverse complement strand
GAGAGTATTTTAGATACGATGAGAAAGCAAACGATTATCTGTATAAGAAAGAAGCCGTTGCAACACTCGTAAAGTACGCCGAGCAGGATCATCACCCCGTCGCTAAACTTACTGGTGATCATAATGAGATGCTGCTAGTTTTAAATCACGTACGTGGCACAACATTTGATCGTGATAAGTTTTCGGTAGAGAATGACGGAGAAATCCAAATATTCAATTATGATATCTGGGAATCTTTTGATATTGCTAGTAAGCTATACCCATTAGACTACACTCGCCACACACCAGCCGAGCTAGCAGCAAATCTTCGCTCGCAGCAAACATACATAATGGTTCGCACTATTTATGCGCTGGGAACGGCTATGATTTTGACGGATGGCTCACTAGATCTAGTAGTGCGCAAGCAAAAAGACGCCAAGTCAGTAAATGATCTACTAAAAGCTGCCTAAGCTAAACATTTACAAACAATTAAACTCTGGTATGCTGAGACCATAAGTTAAAACCGGAGGGTTACAATGTCAAATAGAAATATGATTGCCATGACAGTGGCAGAGTTTCTGGGTACTGCCGCTTTGGCTGTGGTTATGTATACCATGATAGCGCGGACTTCATTTCCGCTATTCTCAGCACTCGCTGCAGGCGGTACGTTAGCCATATTAAGTATTACTATGGGTCTTGAAGGTAATGGGCTTCATCTTAATCCTGCCCTAACGCTCGGTCTCTGGACAACAAAAAAGGTCAAAACAATCCAGGCAATTGTCATGATAATTGCTCAGATGCTTGGTGGTTTGGCTGCTTGGGGGCTATTGAAATACTTCCTTGGTCACTCCCTGCAGAGCATGGCTGGCACATCGTTCGCATGGAAAGTACTGATCGCTGAAGCAATCGGTGCAGGCTTCTTTACTTTCGGCGTTGCCTCTGCTGTCTTGCAAGGTCTTGGGCAGGCTCGTACTGCTGCTGTGGCCGGCACCTCACTATTCTTGGGTATCCTGATTGCCTCAATTGGCTCGAATGCCATCATTAATCCAGCTGTCGCGGTTGGGGTTCAGTCGTGGAACTGGGCATATGCTGCTGGTCCAATCATCGGCGGTATTGTCGGTGTTGCACTCTATGGCCTATTGTTCGCTCCAGTCAGTGTGGTGGCGAAAAAAACGACCCGCAAAAAATAATAGAGTCCTCTATTTTATAAAAGACGCCGTTTAACAGGCGTCTTTTATATTTTGTCACGTAATAAATCATCTTCAAAAGCTAGGATCCCCTTAAGCGTTTTTGGGTAACCATCGGTGGCAGGCATGGTTAGAGTCATGATGTGTTGCCACACCTTGCCAATAAGTTCTCTAAAGCGCTGTAAATCTGCCGGAGTATAAATAAGTACGAGATTATCAACGAGATTGCCATCAGCATCGGCTTCAATAAACTCTAGGCTTCCCTGATCAACGATCGTTTTCCCGGCAAAACTGGCCGATTGCTCGACCAATAATTTGTAAAAAAGAAGTTGTTGTTTGTATTTATGAAGCTTAATCTTCTCTATCTCGTCATGCCCCTGCCAGCTACTGGCGGGCTTACCTGTTTTAAAGTCGATGACGTGGGCTGAACGAACTTTTGTAAGATGTAACTTATCTATCTTACCGCTTAGACGAGTATCACCAATAACCACCCCTTCGTTATTGAACCCGCGTTCAACGAGATCGTCTAGTTGCCATGTGCTAGCCTTTGCTTCCATGTATCGAGCCAAAGCATCCTTCCCTCGGTCATTGAGACGCTTGAAGTCAACACTCCGCAGATGTTTTCGGGCGAGCATATCACTAAAATAGTCTTGGACGGTTTTCATAGCCGGTGGTTTGCTAGATTGACGGTACGTGGTATGGAACCATTGCAGCGTTCTGTGGATAGCATCACCGTAGGCTGCGGCAGGAGTAAGAGCCTCCGGGAAGCGTAGTAGATTATGGGTAAAAAAGTAATTCGGACCGTTGTTAACAATATCAATAAAATTATTTAAGTGCGTAACACTGAGTTTGTATGTAGCTAAAATTGGTTCAAACAAAGTCGGTTTGTCGGCTATAATCTGTCTAAATCGGTATGCCCAGTCGGTTGTTAGAATTTCCACAGCTTCAGCAGTCGCCGGCTTATGTATAAACCGAGGTGTGAGGTGCTTATCTATCGCCACCGAGGCGGTAGTATTGCCTCCAATAAAACTCAGTCCAGGCGATAAACGATTAGACAGATCAAAACTGTAACTCGTCAGAATTAAGCTGTGTTTAGCCCGTGACATGGCGACAAATAATAATCTTAATTTGTCATCGTCATTATCGCCAAGCGGTGCGAGTGGTAGGTTTTTGGGTAAACTAATCCGTTTTGCTGGTTGTCTGGTGGTGGGCCCCCAAACTTCGTCTTGGGCATTTATAATGAAAACTACCCCGAATTCAAGACCTTTAGCTTTATAAGCTGTCATAACCTGCACGGCGTTAGTCGTTTGTGTATGAGGGTTGGTGTCGATGATCTTGATATGAGCCTCATCGTGCAAGTTAGCAAAATTAACTAGATCCTGGGCGTATAGCATCTTATGGGGCTTCCAGGCCCGTAATCGTTGTCGCAGTGTAGACAGTTGGCCAAGTAGCGCAAGATAGTTGTCGGTTGCCTGTTCATAGCGATCCTCACTGAAGTAGTAGTCTCGCATCGGTGAGATGAACTGTGTACGATGTCTCTTTGGTTTGGGCGCTATCTCATCTATGTCACTATCGTTACTGCTGGGAACAATACCCAAAAGACTATCAAGAATGTATTCAAGCGGTTCGGTGCTTGCGTGTCGAGCAAGGTCGATGAACCAGCGAGCAATAGATGAAACGGTGTGATCTTTGTGTGCGAGGAGCGTAGGTAGCCAATGAACGTGCTTAGTAAAACAAGTGATGCTAATATCAAGTAACGTTTCGCTTGTAATGTCCCAAAAGTCATAGGCAATAACTTCAGCTAGCAAAACATCGATCGATGTTTGCTCATTACTCGCAATGGCTGTGACGAGCTTGGTCATTGCGATGAGTTGCGCGACAATAGGTGCCTCTAATATGTTCTCTCGGCGCTCATAAGCGACCGGAATGTGCTGTTTTGCAAGGTATGGAATCAAGCGCTCTAGATAGCGGTGGCGGGGTGCTAAGACAGCAATATCCTCTGGCAGAGTGCCTTGGTCTAGCAGCGATCTAATGTGGCTAGCGATCCATGCGTACTGTGACAATTCGCTCGGCAGAACAACCTGTTCGACGTGCCCCCCATTCTCACTTTGATTGGCTCTGAGTTGTTTATGTGCGCTTGGTAGAAGACTATCGAGACGACCTTTGATTTGTTCGGCAACAGCAAAACTAGTCTGTAAGATAGCTGCCGTTGAGCGGTAATTTTCATGCAGCGTAATGAGCGCCGGCTGTTTATAGAGTGAAGCAAAAACAGCCATATTGGATACCTCTGCACCCTGAAAGGCGTAGATGGCCTGATCATCATCACCAACCGCCATGAGGTTAGGCCTGCTCTCAAAAACAGGATTATCACCAAGTGCCATGAGCATACGAAGCTGCGCTTTATTAGTATCTTGAAATTCATCAACCAAAATATAGAGATATCTTTCTTGCATGTTTGCGCGCAGTTCAGAACTTGTTTCGAGGGCATGTACCGATTCGACAATCATATCGTCAAAATCAAAAAGTCCTAGCGCACTCATTCTTGTAACTAATTCTTGATAAACTTGAGCCACTGCGCGCATTTTACGTAGAGACCGGCCAGCGTCTTTAAAGACATGCTCTCCCTTTGCATTTTTTTCACACCACTTGTTGCGCCATGACGTGATGTGCGGCGCATACCGACCTGTTTTATTTGTAGCCTCTATTGCCTGCTCAAGTTCAACTGCGGCGACTGCGCTGTATGCCTTGAAGCCCCCGTATAAACTATCAAGATTATGTTTCTTGAGGTTATCAAGCAAAGTCATATAATTCTTTACATTTTTTGGTGATGTGGGGGCGCTAAAGGTTTGTTTGAGAAGTGGGGCTAGTTCTTCCATGATGATGTGGTTCGCATTGATGATGGCAAGAAATTCTTGTGGGGTGAGGGCATTTTGTTTGAGCCAGCCAATAAAAGAGAGTGTGTCGTGCAACATGACATATTCATGACCGATCTTAATGCTAAGGGGATTGGTATGTGGTAAATCCTCAAAGATATCTTTAAGAAGCTCGTAACTGCCAAGTTCGTCTATTTGTTGGATAAGTTGTCGACCAGCAAAGAAGTCCGGATTCTGTTGAATAATATCAACACCAAAACTATGAAAGGTATGAATGTTAACGTGATAGGCCGCCTGGCCAATGATTGATTCAAGCCGTTCACGCATATTTCGTGCCGCGTTGTCGGTAAAGGTTAAGCACAGAATGTTATTTGGCGGCGTATCAGTTTGCCGAATAATGTTGGCAACGCGCATACCGAGTAGCTGTGTTTTACCACTACCTGGACCCGCTATCACAAGCATTGGTCCTTCAATCGTGTCAACGGCTCGTCGTTGAGCCGAATTCAAACGCGCATACTCCTCCTCAAATTTCCCCATGTTAGATCTATTGTAGCTGGTTTTAGGATACTTATACACAGGTACGTCTTGCGCCTCGGGTAGGCTTTGACTATGCTTAAGGCATAAAAGGGAGAAGAAACATGGAAAAACTTGAAAGTATGCTGAATGACATACTCGTTACGAAGGCTCCAAAACTACCGGCGAACGCCAAGAAGGCTCTCGTTGATTACTTGCCGTGGATTAATGTAGTCCTAGGGCTAATTACGCTTCTGGCGGCTTGGGGACTATGGCACTGGGCGCACATGGCGAACACACTTGTTAACTATGTGAATAACTTGAATCAACTGTACGGTGGTACAGCTGCCGTCACTGTCAATCGAATGGGCTTTGGTATCTGGCTAGGCATTATTGTACTTGTTATCGAGGCTGTTCTGTATCTAGCTGCCTTTCCTGGCACGAGAGACCATAAAAAAGCTGGCTGGAATTTACTCTACTATGCTGTTCTCGTTAACGTTGTCTATGCAGTCATAGTTAGCTTCACGAACTATGGGAGTATCGGCAGCCTAATCGGTAGTCTACTCGGCAGTATTATTGGCTTGTATCTTCTTTTCCAAATTCGCAGCTCATACAAGGGCGCTAAACAAACAACCTAAGCTTGTACTCGTCGGTCTTTGCCATTAAGCTTATGGTATGTCAGTTAGAAAAACCAAAACGGGCGGGATAATTCGAGGTGTTGTCGATCATCCAAAAACAATACCTCAAGCAGATGCACTCACACCACTAGAGCTCAAAACTAGGCTTCGAACACTCATCAAAGGCGAACTTGACGATAGCGATAAGACACGGGCCGTCTATAGCCATGACGCTAGTCTATTTGAGCTGGAGCCTAAACTAATTGTCTCGCCTAACGGTAGCAGTGATGTTCAAGCAATCGTAAAGTTTGTACGCGAGAACAAATCCTCAAACCCGAGCCTCTATATTACAGCTAGGAGCGCTGGTACAGATATGTCAGGCGGTGCGATCGGTGAGTCTTTACTGCTCGATTTTACCAAGCATTTTACGAAACTTGAGGCCGTTAGCGCCACTGAGGCTCACGTTCAGCCCGGTGTTTACTACCGTAACTTTGAACCAGCAACCCTCAAGCATGGCGCATGGATGCCAAGCTTCCCTGCTTCACGGGAACTCTGTACGGTGGGGGGTATGGTGGCAAATAACTCTGGCGGCGAGATGTCGCTGCGCTACGGTAAAACAATTAACTTCGTGAACCAGCTACATGTTGTCTTGTCCGATGGAAATGAGTATGTTTTTGGTCCGCTGAGCAAAGCGGCGCTAAAAGCCAAAATGGCTCAAAAAAATTTCGAAGGTGAACTCTACCGCAAGGTTTTTCAACTCGTCGATAAGCACTACGACAAGATTAAAGCCGCCCGTCCGCATGTAAGTAAGAATTCAACCGGGTATAACCTATGGGATGTGTGGGACCGTGACAGTGGAATTTTTGATATGACTAAATTAATTGTCGGATCGCAGGGTACATTAGGTCTTGTAACGGACATTAAGTATCGTCTTGTTCCGAAAGAACCCTACTCTGGGGTGTTGGTCTGTTTTATGAAAAGCATGGACGGTCTTGGTGACATTATTAATACTGTCTTAACCCAGCATCCAACTAGCTTTGAGTCATTTGATAACTATACCCTTAATTTATCCATTAAGTTTTTCCCCTATTTTCGCTACAACATAGGTTGGAAAGGGCTGTTTAAACTTGGCCTGCAACTTATTCCCGATGCCCTTGTGCTATTTCGTGGTATTCCAAAGCTGATTTTGCTCATTGAATTCACTGGTCAAACCCAAGAGGAAGTCAGTGATAAGATTACCCGTATGCATGGCATGCTCAAGCATTTTGATTTGGAAGCTATGGAGGATGACAATACTGCCGACAAGGCTTGGAAATTTCGCATCATGCGCCGGGAGAGCTTTAATCTACTTCGAAAAAAAGTTAAAGATAAACACACTGCTCCGTTTATTGATGACTTGGTGGTACCACCACCGTATTTGCCGCAGTTTTTGCCTAAACTAAGAGCAATTGTGAATAAATACAAACTAGCAGCGACAGTGGCGGGGCATATGGGTGATGGTAACTTCCATATTATTCCACTCATGAAAATTGAAGATCCGAAGGAGCGAGCCAAACTTGAACCAGCCATGCGCGAAGTGAATGACCTTGTGCTAAAGTACGGAGGCTCATTATCTGGTGAGCACAATGATGGGTTAATTCGTGGTCCTTGGCTCGAAGCTATGTATGGTCGTGAAGTTCTTGGTTACTTTAAAGAACTGAAACATATTTTTGATCCTGAGAATATCTTTAATCCACACATTAAGGCACTTGCCGACTGGGACTATTCGATGGCACATATTCGAGAACGGTTTTAGGCGTAGAGACGTTTGTACATCCACCATAGACCAAAACCTTGTAGCAGTATCAGGATTGTAATTATGCTCATTCGTAGGGTTGAATTGTTTGATTGACTATCGGCCGCATAGACACCTGTTTCAACGCTCACTGGGTACTGCAACATAAAAGTCTGGAAATCACTATCTTGTTTCGGACGGCCACTAATGACGAGTGTATAACTACCGTCTTCCCGAAACGTATAGTCATTTTGACTAAGGCCCGGGGCTATAGGTGATAGCGGCGATTGGTAGATAAGGTGGTTGTTTTGGCTGAGTTGCAGTAAGCAAATACAATGATCAATACTAAACCTCCCTGTCGTATCATTAAAGTAAACGATAAAGGTCGCTGCTTGATGTGCGATTGGATCATCAGCCGGATTAATGTGCAGTACACCAGCGATTGAACCATCGGTCTTTAAATCATGAGCATCAACCGGCATGCTTATGAATACACAAAAGCAAGCCGTTACCACTAGTAGTAGCGCTAAACGTTTCATAATTTTGTCGTAAGCTAAGACCTTATGGCTGCCGCTTAAGGTCTATTTTATCTGTGGCCACTGCCCTAGCCAATTTACGCCTAGCAAAGAGGAGCTGTGCGGAAACAATACCAAGATAAACAAGTCCAGTACTACAGGCTGGCAGCAAGCGACTATGACTGGTGATTACAAGGTAGGTACCACTTGCTAGCGTAAGCATAACTAATACTGCAGCTGTATATAATTTAATCTGAGTCGGTGCAATATAAAGATATAAGGCATAAGCTACACTACTAAGCGCTACAGCGACGTGCAAAACGACAAACATACCCCGTATTATATCGCTCATGGCAATATTCCTCCAATGGACAGCATGACTGACATAGTTAGGGTGACAATAAGCGAGAAGACAAACAGCTGCCGTGCCCAAGTCGCGTCTTCTTTAACCCAAAAACCCTTGATAGCTAGTCTCAACCAAACAAGACCGACCAACACCATGATAATCAGAAAGCTAATTCCCGTGTATCCAAGTAGAGTGAGGAGACTACTTGCAATAATAAAACCAAATATGTACATCACTATGTAGCGCTTCGTTATATTTAAACCGTACTTTACAGGTAAGACTGGTAGACCAGCGGTCTTATAGTCTTTTAGCCGGTAAACGGCGATGGCGTAAAAATGTGGCATTTGCCAACAAACCATTAGCAAAAATAACAAACCAGCGGCACCATCCAAGTGGTGGGTGTAAGCAGTGTAGCCTGCCACTGGCGGTAGTGCACCAGCAACGCTGCCAATAACCGTTGAATGGACAGTGCGACGTTTAGCAACGCCGTATAGAATTACATACACTACTATTGCAATAAACCCGAGATAGACAGTGAGGGCGTTCGTAGAAAGACCAAGAACAACGAAGCCAGCCACGCCGAGTGCCCCCGCATAAATTAGAGCGAGCATAGACGAAACGCGGCCTGATGCCAAGGCACGATTTTTAGTACGTGCCATCTTTTGGTCGATGCTGCGGTCTATATAATTGTTAAATACACAGGCCGAGGCAATAATGAGGCTAATACTAAGCAAGGTGTTCAGCAGTAGCCAGTAGTAGACGTGGCCGCGAGCGGCTAGCAAGAAACCAGCAGTCGTTGTTACGAGATTACCATAAATGATTCCAGGTTTTGTTAATTGGTAATACGTTTTAAACACGTCTGTTACAGGCCATCCTGGCTATTTATATAAGTATTAACCTGGCTCGGGCTAAGGAGTCTGTTGTGGCTATAGTTTAGGTTGTGCATAATCCAAAGACTACCAAAGACAAGTATTAAGATGACCATCACAACCCCAGCAAGCGCGACAAGTCTTAGGCGTGGCTTTGTCTCGCGGCCCAGATGGAGGAAAAATAGCAGCTGAACGATTAACTGCACGAGTGCGAGGCCAACTAGCACAATGAGTAAGCCATGCCCACTGAGTTCGTGACGAGAGACTAAAATGTAAGCCTCTAGACTAAGCAGAACACTTGCCGAAAAGCCAATCACATATGATAGCAACGTAATGCGTCCAGGTGAACGTGTGTGCTGTACGGAAGCTTTGTTCATACCTTGATAACTCCCACTAAGTAGACAATCGTAAAGATGAAAATCCAAATTATATCCAAGAAGTGCCAGAATAAACTAAATAGGGTTAGTTTTCGCATACTGCTAGGGTTGAGGCCGCGCCTTAGAATGCGTACGGTTAGTAGTACGAGCCACAAAAGGCCAACTGCTATATGCAATCCGTGGGTACCGACGAGTGTGAAGTATGAAGATAAGAAACCGCTTCGTCGCCAACCATTACCGTCACTAATCAGATGATGGAATTCGTTGATCTCCATTGCGAGAAAACCTGCCCCAAGTAGGAAGGTTGTAACGAGACCGGCCAAGACATGACGAACTTTTCCTAGTGAGGCTGCCAGCATCATCAGGCCACAGGTAAAACTGCTGGTTAGCAGAAGAAGTGTTTCACCAAGAACATACGGCAAGCTGAACAGTGTACTGCCTGAAGGACCACCATAGGTGTTGTTGTGCAATACAGCGTAGACAGCAAACAAACTAGCGAATAAAACGCAGTCAGTCATAAGATAAATCCAAAAGCCAAAAATGGTCCGTGAGTTTCCTTCAGATGACTCGTTCATCTTGTTCTCCTGGGGCTAGTATTTTCTCCTATAGCGACGTCGGCTGCTGAAATGATATAGGTTGTGTCATCCATCGAGACGCGAATAAGGATACAGACGATAACGCCAAGTGCCCCCAAGGCCCCTAACCAGGTAATGTGCCAGATAACCGCAAAGCCAAACAAAAAACTGAACCCTGCAATAAATAAACCAAGGCCACTATTTTTCGGTAATTGGATATCTTTATATTTAGGGTGGCTTTCTTCATGTGTGGCTGTTTGCTTGTGCACCCAAAAGGCATCACGGTCCGCGACTTCCGGTAGGACAGCAAAATTATAAACTGGTGCTGGGGAGGTTGTTGACCACTCAAGCGTGCGTCCATTCCATGGATCGCCATGAGAATCCCGATGCTGCTTGCGACTTATGATACTAACAATCAACTGCAATATCTGGAAACCAATACCTAGGCAAACAAACAACACCCCTACCCCAGCAACAATAAATAAAGGTTGCCAGCCAAGCGATTTATCATAGTGGTCAAGCCTTCTTGTTGCCCCCATGAGCCCTAAAATGTAAAGCGGTACAAAT
>Ga0265338_10011532_pt1 | contig 10193 bp, 14 predicted proteins | sample 42126metaG_FD_193579 | JGI IMG/M metagenome (GOLD analysis project Ga0265338, IMG submission 193579) | Rhizosphere microbial communities from Carex aquatilis grown in University of Washington, Seatle, WA, United States - 4-21-26 metaG | ecosystem: Host-associated > Plants > Roots > Rhizosphere... | reverse complement strand
TGGCAATGAACACCCTTGAAGAAACCCAATGAAGACGGCTTGCCGAGTCGAAGCTCGGAGCGAAGCTTGTTTTAGGCCCGCCTTCGCTGTGCTTCGGCGCGGCAGTCTTCGTTTTTCGCTGCGTTCAGGCGACCCTCGATTGATGTTGTCCGGCTTGAATAGGGGACAGAAGCGTTGAATTACCTTTATATGCCACCAGAACCGAGCGCGATGTCCGGTTTGATTTCGATGGCTTCCAAACGCATCCGGCATTGATTTTAAAGGGGATTGTAGTGGTTGGAACAAGAACGCCCCAAAACCGGACAGGGTGGAACCTGGAACCCCATTTTGGAGGCTCGCGGATGCGCTGCGGCCTGGTCGCCAGATCGGCGCGGAGGATCGGCGGGGAAAGAAAAATGCCAGCCGTGTTGCCACGGCCGGCGCTGGGTGATCTTCAGTAGTTCCAGCCAGGATCGCCAAAAACTTGCTCGACTTCCGGCCGGGTCAACGGTGAGTTGCGATCAATCGCCTTTTGGAGCAGTGCGGAAAATTCCGGACGGTCGAAAAACGAAACATGCTCAACCTCATCGAGGTTGTCGAACCGCCTGGAGTATTCCTGCTCAAGCAGGCTGATTTTCATTGATACAATTCACTGCTCTCATTTGGCGGTACATTTCACGGTTGAGACAACGCCTCTTCCTCAAGTTCAACAATCTCTTCTGGTCTCTCGCCAGTGACCTTGAAAGCTTTCCTGCGGTGACGCTCTTTTCAATACGATTTTTTTTGCGGTCCAAGCACCGAACCTCCGGTAGGTTTTTGATTGCGGTGCGGGCCTTTCGTTCAAGTGTGGTGATTTTCATTGGCGCGCTCAGTTGTTTTGAGAACCAGACGGCACACAAGAGCATATTATCCACCGGATGTCAGCAGGACGCTTACAATTCCACGCAAGCAAGTGAATACGATCTGCCCAAAACAAGAGCTTATCTGTCAGGTCACTCCGGGTATTGCGAAAAATCCTGGCACTCTTCCTTAAAGCTCCTGCGAACCGGTATTTGTCATTGCGCGTAAAGGCAAGAACCCCTGGCAGCAAGTCCGAGAAATAATCAAATTGGGATTCCCTTCCAGTGGCTACACCATGAAGAAACGCGATAAATTTTTCCGCCACCTTCCTCCTTTCCGGTGTCATATTTAATAGCTTCTCGGCAAGATCATTCACCCCCACACTACCGCCATGTCCTTGATTTCCGTTCGGGTTTATATTGCCATTTTGAAGGATTCGATTTTTCATAGGCTGCTTGTCGGGTCTGCGCCGTTGCTGGTGATGACCCCAGTGGCATTATTATTTTTGACACTCTTGCTGCTCGACCCAGCGAAGCAACCGGAGCGTGTAGTCGCCACCCGGCTCCTTTTCGCCAGACAGCCATTCCGAGATGCGGGGAGGCTTGACGCCCAGCGCGCGGGCCAACTCCGCCTTCGCACCTGGCTTTGACGCCTTACGCTTCACCCGTTCAATCAATTTCTTTATCTCGTACTGCACGCCCTTACTATTACCTTTAAGAGAACTTGATGTCAAAACAATTTTCGCCGGGTCGCTAATTGGCCCCGGCCTTAATGGGTCGCTCGAATCAAATTGTGAGGAAGCTTCAAAGAAGCGATCAAACAACTCCTTGTTTTCTTCCGGGTCAAGGTCAGTGATCCAGTGAATGCCCGGCCACACTTCAGCGAAAGCGGATTCTCTCTTATTGGCGCAAAAGTGTTCCAACCAATCGGCCAGCCTTTGGTCAAGGATCGGAAACGGTAGTTCCTTTCCACCAACAAACCAGCCGGGTGAAATATCCAACTCCTGAGCCATTTTATAACCCGCATGAAGGCTCAATGCGACCCGGCCTGTCTCAATGTTCGCCAATTGGTTTCGAGACAATCCAAAGCGACCCGCAAATTCGTTTTGGCTCAAACCATTGTCTCGCCGGGCATAAGCGAGCCGGTTACCCACACGGCGATGGAGGGTGGAGAGTTGCCCAAAGCGTTCACCTGTTTTTTTGTGATCCACAACACAATGATAGTCTTTACCAATTATAAGAAAAGTCTTGACTGAAAAATGGAACTGTGCCAATTTCACACAATTGGCCATGAAACAGTCAAAAGCAACGCGGCGAAAGCGACGGATTAGAGGCATCTGCCGTGCGGCGAAAATTTTTTCTATAACGCGCCAGCACTTGCGCCTCGTAATTCAGGGGGACCGGGTTTCTCCGCAAATCTTGGCCAAGTGGCTGGAATGGAAACGATGCCACAGCTAAACTCAACCGAACGCCGCAGGCGCTCTGCTGTTGTCCGTCGCAACTCCGCAGACCTGGCTGAACAGATCCGTCACATCGCACAGCCGAAATCAGGAACGCCATCTCAGGGCCGCCAGCCTGAAGCTTCGCCTGCTCCTGCTCAACCCGCCGAAAAATCCCTTTCATGACACCGGCTCCTAAAATTCACGGATTCACCTTGCTGCCGGTCACCACAGGCACGCGGCAGGTTTTGGATCGAATTGAAAGTCCGCTCCTGGCTTTTATGAAGATTTTGCAAGATGAATTAAGTCCAAAAAATGGGGGCGATTCCGCCGCGCGCGTGGCCGCGGCCGCGGCTCGTTTTGAAAAATCAAAGCCCGGGCTGGAAGGATTTGTAGAAACCGTTTTTTGTTTCATTCATCCGCCGGATCACCTTCGCGGCCTGCTGGATCAGGGGCGCCCGGTTTTTCGCAATGCAGCAATGAAGGAGATTGCCGACAAACTTTCCCCGGTGGCGTTTGACCAACTGTTGGTGGGCGTTTCCAAGCATTTCTCGGGCAGCCTTGTCGCACAGAGGCAGCCTCAACCCGCTGAGAAATAACGCATGATTGCTGCCACCCCCATAAAGCTCGTAGATTTGGCCGCGATTTTTGACGCGGAAGTCTCGCCCGATTCACCATACTCTCACACCCTTGCCAATCCGTTGACGATGAACGGGCCAAGGAAAGCCGAGATGCCAGCCGTTTCCAATCCACAGGAGCTCACCACGCGGAAAACCAAGCCGCTGTCGGCGATTTTCGATGAGGAAAATTCCGGCATTGTCACATTTTCGGCCAGCGAGCCGGCCCGGGAAGTTCACCAATTTCGCATTTGCAAACGCTTTCTATCACTAAATTATGTTTGAACACGATCCCAATAACTTCAGCGACGTTTTCCCGGCCGAACAAGACTCAATCCACACTGCCGTTCAGCACGCCAAAGACGCCATCAAAAACGCCTTCATTCGATTACGCGAGACGGAGTTTGAAAAGTTCGTCCGCGAGAACGATGAAAAGGAGAGGGCTACCAGTTTGTTCACGATGTATCAGACTGAGATTCCTTCACGGCAACAATATCTGGAGCACTTCCGTGAAGTGATTACCTCGTATGACGGTGCGGACTTTGGGAAATCTCTCTATGAGTCTTTGAAAAATAATCCTGGTGGATTGGGCTCTATTCGGCTCGTTGCGTCTGAATTGGCTGGACCGGCATTTATAAAGCTGTTCGGCATGGACGCGCTCAAGCTCGCGGAGCAGGAACTGAACGCCTTCGTGGCTCAGTTTGAAACTTTCAAAAAAGAGAACTCCAAAATCTTGCGCGAGTTGAAGCTGATTTAACCAGGTGAAGGAAAACTGCCATGCCACTGCCACTGCCACGCAAGAAAACTTTTTCTAAATTTCCCGGGCAATCGGCTTTTGCTTCGTGTGGCAGCGAGGCTAAAAAATGCACGACACCCGGGCCACTCGTGGCGGGCCTTGCAAAAGGCCCGTCACGAACTTCTTTAACTGCCCGCGAACTCGCCGCGAAGCTCCCGCCGCGCCAGCGCGGCAGCCGGGCGATGCGCCGGAGCTCAATCAGGTTCACGTTTCCAACATCTTGGCAGTTTTTTCTCTTGGATGCGCCGGAGATACGGCGTGCGTTTCTTTTTGAGCGACGGGTTTTGATTGTCCGCGCCGCCCGCGCCCTGGTGGACAGTGGAGCATGTTCGTTGAACGCGGCGGCAAAAATATTTGGGCTTGGAGCCAGCACCCTGTGCGTTTTAATCCAACGCCACAAATCCGGCGGCGACGAATCGCTATTGCCGAGATTTGGCACCCATGGACCGTCCACGGCGTGCCGGCTCTCGTTTCTGGTTAGGACACAATGAAAATTATCAATTTCAGCACGGCAGTACATGGCATCATGCAACCCGGTGTTGCCCGGCTTCTGCGGGTTCATCCGATTTTGGAGGCATTGTCGGATGAGTTCAGCCCGTCTGGGCCGGTTGGAGTGATGCCAGTACTGCCTGCTGATTATTTTAAATGAGCATCACCAAGCCGATCATGCCAGCGACCACACCACCGGAACCGGCCTTCCGCGTGCCGGTGATCAAAATGCGCCAGCCGGACGGCAGTCTCCTGGTCAAGGCCGGCCGGCCCGAAGTGGTCGATGGTGAAGTCACCATTGCGGAGTTCCACCGGGAGACGAAGGTGAGCAAACGCTACATCGCAGAATTGTGCGAACAGGGGCACATAAAACACCGGCGGCTCAGTCCGAAAAAGGACAGCAAAATCCTGATCCCGCGCTCTGAAATTGACCGCTACCTGAATTTACAGGATGACCAAGGATACACCGCTTAAGAACCCGCTATGACATTTTCAGCCGCTTTGTCTCGACCCGAGGGTCAAAAATCGCTCCTACCCCCACGCGAAGCGCGGCAGATGGATTCTGGCGCACCCTCAAAACAAAACCCGACCCCTTCATGAACTCTGGCGTTTTACAATTTTCACTCGGCCTGGCTACGGGCGGATTTTTGAATCCCCTGAACTCTACCATCGGAAAACTCGCCGGCTTCATTGGCGGCATGGTCAGCCTGGGAGCCATCACAGAGGGCGTCATGTCCGCGATTGAGCGTGGAGCCGCTTTGGAGCATCTCAGCAAGCGCACCGATACCAGTGTGGGAAGCCTGTTTAAGCTCGAAAAGGGATTTGAAGCCGTGGGCATAGAGGCCGATTCAGTTGGCTCGGTTTTGTTCAAGCTGCGGAAATCGCTCGGTGGCGTGAATGAGTATGGCGAGGACACACGTAATGTTTTTTACCGAATGGGCCTGAGCATTGACGCGCTCAAGAAGATGAACGCGCCGCAACAGATTCAGGCCATTGCCGCTGCCCTGGCGAAGTTGAATATCAGCGGTGCGTCGAATGCCGCTGGCAGCATCTTCGGACGCGAAGGCGCGGCCCAGATGGTTCAGCTCTCGCGCAGCGCGGGCGAGTTCAGCGACGCCATGCGTAAAGCAAATCAATACTCAGCATTGTGGGAAAAGCTGGCCCCGGCCGCAGATCACCTGGAGCGATCGATGAAGTTTGTTCGCATGGAGATCGATGTCATTGGGACGGAAGTGGCCACGCAACTTTTGCCGATGCTCCAGGGATGCGTTGACGCCATTTCAAAAATCAACTTCACAAAAATCGCGTCCGGCCTGGGGGAAACGATCCTGACAATCAAGGAGGTTTTTGTCGAGGGCAAGCTCGGGGAGTTTTTATCCCAAGGGCTTCTCGCCGGCCTCGAAAAATTCGCCAATGTCGTTGGGGGTATTTTGGGCAACCCCAGTTATTGGAAGGGGCTGTTTGACGTGATGGTGGGCGAGTTTCAAGTTGCCATCGGTACCATGATCTCAGCCGCAGAAGTATATGGCGCAACCATCACGGCGGTATTTGATAAAGCAGCGCATCCAGGCACCGATTGGGGCGTGTTATATCAGCAAAGCTTCGCCGCCATTGATAAAGGACTCGGAAAATTCTCCGGCGGAAACCTTATTTTATCTGGCGTGCAGTCAATGACAAAGGGCGTCAAGGAGCAGGCCGGCGCACTTGCCGATGCTTGGAAAAACTCCGGCGGTCCCGAGCAGGATAAATTTGGATCGATGGTCGCTGGTTTGCATGGCCGGGCGATGAAACGGGCCGGACAGCCCGGCGAAGCTCCCGGCGAAGCTCCCGCTGGTTCTAATTTTGCCACCGCCCAGAATCACTACAAAAACGAGTCCAACATTTTCGAGAAAATGGGTTTCGTCACGGGCGGTTCGGCCAATCCGATGATTGACCTCAGCCGGAGGACTGCCAGCGCCACGGAAAAAACCGTGAACCTGCTCACAAGCATCAGGAGCCTGTTAGGCGGCGCGGGCGGCGCGGGCGCCGTCAATCAATTGTAGCCATGACCAGTCTTAACCTCAGCGGCGGCTGAATTTGATTTATGAGCTTACTGCCACAAGCTGATAATCCCCAATCCTTTGCCGTGAGTGATGATATGACGGCGGCGGAATTGGCAGCGGCTTTCGGGGTCAGTCCACAGGCCATCCGAAAACAGCTTCGATCCGCGCCGGCTACAGGCAAGCGCGTAGTCGCCGGAAACGTTGCTGACACATGGAGGCTAACTGATTTGCCCGGCCCGTTGATCGGTCGCCTGCAACGATTGGCAAAACGCCGTGGTTATCCAACCGTGGGTGAGATGTTCGCCGGCGGCTTCAAAGCCTGGACGCCACCGATTCCGTTATCAGAAATCAGCGCCGAATCCCTGACAGCCGCAGAGAAGCTCAAGCGGGCGCTGTTGCCGTCATTGCGGCGGCGGTTTGTCACTACTCAAGCCGACTTTGAACATGATGGGGTAGCGGATTACGAAAAAGCTTTTGATAGGAAAATTTCCACACGGCATTTCCGGGAATTGATTAAGCGGACGGTTGAACGCGATGGCAGCCGTGAGAATTGGGAAAGAATTGAGCTATACCTTGCCGCCAAGCCGGCGCGGAAAGGCGCGGACGTTGAATTACCAGAACAATTTCCCGTCCTGGTGGCCGCGATCAATGCAGGTGCGACATCGGATAAAATCTGGGACAAGGTTTTTGGGATTGAAGCGCAGATGGTCAATGCCGGCCAGCCCCTCGCGAGAGTACAGCGGCAGTTGCGCGCCTGTATTGCCGAGCGTGCGCCGAGCCTGGCACCATCGGCGGACGGCCTGCTCAAGGCGTATAACCGGAGGCGTGAACGCTGGCAGTCCAAAGAAGCATTCGACAAACGCGCAGAGATGAACGGCGCAGACAGTGGCGAGCTTACGAAACAGATCAAGTCGCTGCCCTGGTTTCTGCCGGCAGCCGAATTTTTCTATCTCATCACCAACCGGACAAAGGACAGCGGATCGGTGCCTGAGGCGATTCGCCGGGTGATCTCGCTTCCGAATCTTCCAGCCGGCTGGACGGACACCATTAAACGCCGCTTCCTGAAAAAGGTCGGGCTGAAGAAAATAATTCCGGCCTGCCCGGACGATCTGCGTGAAACAATTCTCGCCCGGCAAAAGGCCGGTCAACCGCTTGTGCCGGCCAGCATCTCCAACGCCATTCTCTGGAAAGTGCGCCATACCGTCGAGGCATATAGACGCCCGCACGAAGCCGAGTTGAACAATCTGCAATGTCCCGGCACGATGATGATGGTGCGCCGGCGTGGTTGTGAACCACACTTTGCCCGCGCCGGTGACATCATCGAGGCGGATGACGGCAGTATCAATTTCCCGGTTTGCATTCCATGGACATCGCCCAATGGCGGACTCATCACCGATACACCATGCTCGGCTAACTTCGGTGTGATCGTCGGGCGTTTCCAATGGTTGCGGACGATGGATGTTGCCACCCGTTACCGGCCTGGCTGGGTGTTTGTGGCGCGGTCACGCGGCGGCTTCCGTGGCCCGGACGTGCTCACGCTCCTTCACGGCCTCACGGTGCAACATGGCGCGTGGGAGACGTACCGTTTCGAGCGTGGCACGTTCAAGAGTGACCTGGTTAAACGAGCTATCGGGTTGCTCGGCTCACACCTGCACACGGTCAAAAGCCCGCATAGCAAGCCGTTCATCGAAGGCGGCTTCAACCAGGATTGGACGAAGCTCTCCGTGCATTTCCCGCAGTGTGATCTTGGCCGTTACCGGGGTGACACCGAAGCCGCAAACAAACTGGTTCAATCGTGCCGGCGCGGTGCCACTGATCCGCGCAATCATTTTCCAATGCTGGCCGATGCGCTGGCCGCGTTTGAGGAAATCACCAAGGAAGAAAATCAGACGCTTGTCAAATCCGGCAACAGTGGCCAGTGGGTGCCAGAGGAAAAATGGCAGCGCGAGATTGGCGGACGTGCATTGCGAAAGGTTGATGAAGCCGGGATGTTCATGTTTGAACCTTACGCAATGGAATGGACGGTCAAGGGAATGCTCGTGGGCGGCCGCGTGCCGATCTTCGATGACATGTCCGTGCCGTTCGAGTTCTCAGCGCCTTGGCTCCCGGAATTTTCCGGTGCACGGATGCGTCTGCACTTCGATCCTACCGCGCCCAAATGCCTGGCTACGCCGGTCCTGCTGCAAGCCTGGAATGGCCATCGCGCCGGCGAAGTGTTGCCACTGCTCACCCAGATAAACGAAACCACCGGTTACGTCCGCGCGACATTGGGGTGGGGTTACGATGCCGGCACGGCCGGGCTCAAGGCAAAGCAACAGGCGCACGTTGCGATGCGGCGCGAGGTTCGCACGGTGATGCCTGGCGGCGGCAGCGGTTACACCAAGAGCGAAGTCAAATCTTTGGATGCCACCGGCATCCTCGAACGCGATGGAGCGGGGAATGAAACTGTGCGGGGTGAAAACCAAGTCAAATCGGCGCGCCTGGTGCAAAATCTTTCCGTTGCGTCTCGCCGCGAGGAACTCAAGTCCAAGATGGCTGAAGTGGAGAAATTTGAACGGGAAAACAAGCACTTATACGTCTAATCATGCCCACACGCACAAATCAAAACGGCACGTTCCGGCCCGAACGCTTTGCCAGTTCGCCGGTCTTTGACCGCGCTCTCAAGGCGAACCTGGTTGCGGCGCGTTGCTCAGTCCTGGAGTCAGCAGAGCAAAGGGAAATTTGCTGGTTCATCCAATACCTGTCATTGCACGCCGGCGGGTTGCGCTGGTTAGCGGTGGAAGTTGCCCCGGACCACTTGAACGAAGCCGAGAGTGTAAAATGGCTGGCCAGCCTTTGTGTTGACCCGGCAACGAATCTTGATCTGGGGATAGCCATGCCTGCCCTAAAACGGTTGATGGCCGATTACACACGGCAAAAAGCCGAAGGTGTTGCCGTTTCAGAGATCGGGCAGGCAATCAATGAGGCGTTGAATTATTGCAGCCAGGTTCACGGGCTGGTGATTGTTTCCGGCAAGCCGCGATTGGGTAAGACTTGGGCAGCGCAGCATTGGGTAGGGCAGCATCCCGGCCGGGCTCGCCTGGTCCAGGTGCCGAGCGCCGGAGACGATCTGGCTTTCTTTTCGGCCATTGCATCCGCGCTGGGAATCACCGTCGAAAGCGATGCCAAAACAAATCGCCTTCGGCACCGGATCGAAGCCGCGTTGCAACCAGAATCCGTTTTTCTGGTGCTCGACGAAGCGGCCATGTGCTGGCCGGGTTATGATTACCGTCTGTCCCGGCCGTCGCGCATTTCGTGGTTGATGACCGGAATAATCAATCGTGGCTGTAGCCTGGCGTTATTGGTCACGCCCCAGTTCTTTGCCAGCCAAGAGGCGTATGTCCACAAGAGCGGGTGGGCGGCGCAGCAATGGGACGGGCGTGTGAGTCGTTACATAGCGCTCCCTGACAGCCTGCCAATCTCCGATTTGGAAAGTATCGCTCGCGCCTGGCTGCCCCATGGCTGTAAGCGTTCTATCGAAATGCTGGCGGACGTGGCGAACATTTCTGTTCGCGGCGTTGCGGCCATTGAGCACACGGTCAAGAGCGCGATTTACTTTGCCGGGCTGGATGGAAGGAAAGAGGCAGACCTCAAAGACATCCAGCGGGCAATCAAGACGGGTGTATTGCCGTCTGACACGAATTTGGCGATGGCGATTGAAAGCGCCACCGCACGCCGCAAGACACCCGCGAACGGTTCGCGCCGATAACGCGGCGGGGTTGCGGATTGTTTTTTAAACACACCGAGGTCGGTGTGCGTTACCTGCTGTCCGGATACTTTGGAAGAATTACAAAATAAAACCGGACATAATCAACGTGCGGTTACCTTCAAAGTGAAGACTGGTGGAGCCGACAGGGCTCGAACCTGCGACCTTCTCATTGCGAACGAGACGCTCTACCAACTGAGCTACGACCCCATCCACGTCAGCCGCAAATAGCTTTGCCAGAAAACCC